>Ga0187827_10000860_pt1 | contig 46078 bp, 38 predicted proteins | sample ETNtaG_39_FD_167969 | JGI IMG/M metagenome (GOLD analysis project Ga0187827, IMG submission 167969) | Marine microbial and viral communities from oxygen minimum zone, Eastern Pacific Ocean - ETNP2014_SV_150_PacBio MetaG (Illumina Assembly) | ecosystem: Environmental > Aquatic > Marine > Hypoxic...
TATATCAATTTTTTTACATTGTGTTTTTTTGATAAAAGGCAAATATTTTCAATACCATTTATATCTTTCAGTACGGATAAAGGATCCTCTTCCACTCTTTTTACTCCAAGTATTGCAGCATAGTGAAAAACAAAATCTATTTTAGATGTAAAAACCGTCTCCATATCACTCATGTTATTTGCATCTAATTGAAAAAAGTTAAACTGCTCGTTGTTGTACATATGAACAATATTTGACTCTGATCCAGTAGAAAAATTATCAACAGCTATGATATTTGCACCTAAACCAAGCAATTTATCGCATAAATGTGAACCGATAAACCCAGCTGCACCAGTAACCAATATGTTGGATCCGTTTATTTTATAGGTCAATATATCTCACCTAATGAACCGAAAAATTTTGATGTAAAAAGATACGAAATAGTATTTAATACCAGATAAAAGATTACCATCATTGTAGGCGTTTAACATACGCTTACGAACATTAAAAATATACTGTTCGTGATTCATCAAATGGCGATATTTTCTAGTGAACTGGTATATACCTTCGTTTAGTTTGACGTTGTCGGTTAATCTATTATTGTCGTGCATTCTTACGTAAACTTTATTTTCTGGTAATACGGTTACTTGAACATCTTTTAATAGTATTTCTAAAATAAGGGCCTTATCCTCGGATGGTGGTAATTTTGGGTCATACCCCCCGGATTCAAAAAACAATTTGCGGTCGACTACGACATTTGGCCCACCACATCCGGGGTTTCTTACCAATATGTTGTTGATGGTTATTTGGCCTAGAGGATTTTTTAAAAGTGAGGTTTTACCGTTTTCTAGTTTATCCATCCGACTAATTACACACTTTGCGTTAGATGTGGCAACAGTTTTAGAAACTTTTTCTAGGTAATCTTCCGGCCACAAATCGTCATCATCTAAAAATGCCAGGTAATCACTAGATGATAATATGGCACCAAAATTTCTTGCTTGGGCTACACCTGCGTATGGAATTATGTTATGTACTTCTATCATTTTTGCCAAAGGTGGCGGTAATACCAATTCTTTTCCACCATTGTTTACAACAATTACTTCGTTAGGCTTATGAGTTTGATTCATCACCGAATATAAAGATTCGATAAGTAGGTCGTTTCTGTCACATGTTGGTATGACGCAAGAGATGGTATATTTATCTGTCATGGTTCCAAATATATTCTTTATATGGTTTAGTGGACGAACCCGGTTAAAACCATATTTGTTTAAATTCGTTTATGCGTTAGATTTTTCAAACCTAATAACATTCTTAATGATCAGTGTTTAAAATTTCATTTCAGAAACACTAATACAATTAGGAAAGTGTTTTTATAAAAAGTTTATTCAATATCAAGATAAAGTACTAAATGCAACAACGTAAAAACCCATCATATTATGTAAATTCAAATTGATTGTGTAGATTTGTGAAAATTCAAGAATAATTTTCCTACCAAAAAACCATAAGTGATTAATTGATATCAAGTAAGCCACTATATGTTTAATCGGAAAGTATAACCAAATGGAAAAAAAGACTATAAATTGGAAAGAATCTTCAGTATTAGTTACTGGTGGCACGGGTTCGTTTGGGAAAAAGTTTGTCGAAACAGTTCTTAGAGAAAAAAAGCCGAAACGATTATCTGTTTTGAGTCGTGATGAACTTAAACAAAGTGAAATGAAAATATTATTTCCTGAAAACAAAAAACCACCCATGCGTTATTTCCTAGGTGATGTTAGAGATTACAGCCGACTTGTCCGAGCTTTTAATGGAGTGGACATAGTTGTTCATGCAGCGGCCCTTAAGCAAGTACCAGCGACGGAAGCGGACCCATTCGAAGCTGTCCAAACAAACATAATGGGGACAAAAAATGTTATAGAAGCCGCTATTGACGCAAACGTGAAGAAAGTTATTTGTCTCTCCACTGACAAAGCTGTGAACCCAATTAATTTGTACGGTGCAACCAAATTGGTGGCAGAAAAACTTGCGATACAGGGGAATGCATATTCCGGTGGGATGGAATCTGCTTTTTCCTGTTGCAGGTATGGCAATGTTATTGGTAGTAGAGGTAGCGTCATTCCCATTTTTTTGGAGCAAAAAAAATCTGGAAAAATTACCATTACTGACGATAGAATGACAAGATTTTGGATAACTCTTGAGCAAGGAGTCAGGTTTGTCATTGACTGTCTAGAAACAATGCGTGGAGGTGAAGTTTTTGTTCCAAAAATGCCATCTACAAGAATCGCCGATGTCGCTAAATCTATAGCACCGGATGCTCAAATTTCCCATATCGGAATAAGACCAGGAGAGAAATTACACGAATTTCTTGTGAGTAAAGACGAAGCACGCCAGGTCATCGAATATGATGAATACTTCATCATTGAACCTTCGTATCATACTTGGGGATACGAAAAACCTGATGGTGGCAAAGTCGTAGGAGACAGATTCGAATATTCGTCGGAAAACAACCCGTGGAAACTTACGAAAAGTCAAATAATAGATTTATTAAATTCTATTTAAATCATGTCAAAACTTGCTATTTATGGTGGAGACCCAATAAGGAAAACCATGCTTCAGTATGGTAGGCAGTCGGTTTCCGTTAAAGATATCGAGGCCGTCAAAGAAGTTTTGCTTTCTGATTTTTTGACTACTGGCCCTGCAGTGGAAAAATTTGAACACGCCTTGGCTAAATTTTGTGGGACAAAATATGCAGCTTGTGTTAGTAGTGGAACTGCGGCCCTGCATTCCATGTATGAATCATTGGAGCTAGACATTGGTGATGAGGTAATTGTACCTTCTATAACTTTTGCCGCTACCGCCAACGCGGCATTGTACTGTGGAGCCAAACCTGTTTTTGTTGACGTGGACCGCGATACTCTTTTGATAGATATCAGGGCAGTTGAAGAAAATATTTCTCTTAAAACAAAAATTGTAACTGGTGTGGATTACGCTGGGCAACCTGCTAATTACAGGTCCTTATATGAGCTTGAAAACAATAACGAACCAAAGTTCAATATTTTTGCCGACGCAGCGCATTCGTTAGGGGCTAAACAAAACAACAAAAGTAGTGGATCCCTCGCAGATGCGAGTAGTTTTAGTTTTCATCCCGTTAAGGGGATTACATCAGGCGAGGGAGGTGCGATAACTACAGATAACCCCAAAATTTATAAAAAGATTAAAACATTTCGTAACCATGGAATAAATGCCGATTATCGGCAACGTGAAGACCAGGCCACGTGGGAATACAATATAGGTGAAATAGGGTTCAATTATCGTTTGTCCGACATACATGCTGCATTAGGATTGTCGCAACTTTCAGATATTAATTTGAACTTAAAAAAAAGAAGAAAAATAGCTCAAGCTTATGATCGAGCAATCGACAATCTTACAGGGGTTAAAAAGGTAAAGACGTTAGAGGAAAATGATCATTCTTATCACCTTTATGTAATCAAATTGGATTTGGATAAGTTTAAGGTTGGTCGATACGAGTTTTTTCAATCAATGAGGGCGGAAAACATTGGAGTTAATGTACATTACGTTCCTTTATATCGGCATTCTCTATATTCTGAATTCGGTTTTACAACAAAAGATTTCCCAAACTCAACTTATGTTTATGAAAGGATTCTTACCTTGCCGATTTGGCCTGGTATGACTGATGATGACGTTAATTCCGTGATCATCGCTCTTAATAAAGTTGTTGAATTTTACGTCAGGTAGCATTAAATTTATGTGAAGTTAACGAAGTTTAGTTAACAAGTCGACGAAAAGGATCATTAGAAACTGGAGTTTCAACAAAATTTTCAAAGTTAGAATTAATAGCTTTTTCCAATACTTTAAGTGTTTCGAATAGCGCTGAAGCGGTTTCTTTAATATCTTTATCAGAATGTGCCATGGTTGGATGAAAATTCAGATTTGTGTGTATTCCTCTTTTGGCCATCTCCTGAATACATAAAGTACGTGCCATTTTTAGATCATGGCCGCCCATATTACCAAATGAAATATAAGGTGACGATTCGGTCCCAGCACAATTAACTTCCAGATCGAAATCATCACATACTTCGTTGAGTTTTTCTTTAAATGTGGTTCCGTAATCTCGAAACCATTTTTCAGAACGGTTTTTGTTTAAAAATTTTATCGTAGCCACGGATGCTGCTAACCCAATATTGTCACTCCAATAGGAGCTAGAAATAAACATTCTTTCGGCAGGTGCCATTATTTCTGTTGAACCCACCACAGCTCCCATAGGATAACCATTTGACATAGCCTTTGAGAAGACGGACATATCTGGCGTGATATTTAACGCTTTTTGGACTCCACCGATCGAAATCCTCCATCCAGAAGTTACCTCATCAAAAATTAGAATTGCATTATTTTCTTTTGTAATTTCTTTAATCTTACGGAGATAATTTTTGTCGGGATAATTGGATCTCATAGGTTCCAACATCACTGCCGCAACTTCATTTTTATTATTGTTCAGAATAAATTCTAACTGTTCCAGATCACCGTATGAAAATGGTATTGCTGTACCAGACAAAACCCTGGGGATTCCTATAGGTTCTATTCCAGCGAACGGATACTCTCCATCATTTGGGTTCGTTAAATAATTGGCGGACTGATACCAGTCGTGCCATCCATGGTAGCCACTAAAAACCACCTTGTCTTTTCCTGTTACTCCACGAGCTATCCGTACTGCCAAAGCACAAGCTTCCCCCCCGCCTTTTGTGTATCTCACCATTTCCGCGCTAGGTATATGTTCAACCAGTAATTCGGCTAACTCAATCTCGAGAGGACTATTCACGGTAAAGATGCTACCTTGGTCTATTTGCAATTTTACAGCCTCATTCACTTCGGAATTCGAATGTCCTAGTATTATTGCCGAAACAGCATTTACCCAGTCAAGGTAATTGTTGCCATCAACATCAACAAATCTCGATCCTTCACTTTTGGATGCATAAATTGGGTTTACCCCATGGGCAAATTGACTTGATCTCCTACTTATTAATTGGGTATGACCCGGAATCAATTCTCCAGCCTTTTTGTACAACCGTAGAGAATTTGATATTTTAGATTTTTTGTTTGATTTCATATAATTCTTACAACAATTTTCCAAATAACAAAACGTTTATACGATCACCTTCAAAACCTACTTGAGATCTTAAAATTCCCTCTTGATTAAACCCATTGTTCTGTAATACCTTCATGGAAGCCTTGTTGTTTTCATAAACCCCTGCTGTAATTTTTTTTAATTTGTATATTTCTTTACAATAACCCGAGGCAATGCGTATAGCTTCTGTCATTACACCTTTACCCCAGTAGGTTTTTTCACCAATTATGTAACCTATATCCGCGACTTGGTGTTGTGTGTTGATTGGTCCGATTTTTATATTGCCAATGTGAATACCTTCATGAAATATACCGTATAAAAATTCTGATTCTGAGGAAAGAATATATTTTACATATGATTTTATTTCAGATTCTTTATGATGTGTAAAACGTTGTTCAGTATACCTAACAACAGCGTAATCATTTAACCAATCAACATACTTTTCGCCAACATGTGATTCGTTTATTAAATTCAATTCAATTTTCATTTTAGTTTTATGATTATGGTATATTTTTTATTAGCCTACGTATTTTCGTTACGTTTACTCGATAATTTTATATATTTCAGGTCAGGATTTTGAGTTACAAATTTTATTAGTTCTTTGTGATTGGCAGTATAAAAGGAATCTCCCAGTACTTCGTAAATTTTTTTAATAAAATTAAAATCCTCTTTGGTATCAACTACAAGCCTAAATGAAGATAAGTCTTTTTCCGACTCCAAATTAAGAATTTTAAAAAGGTTAGGGTTTTGATAAATGTAAGGAGTTACATGTTCTTTTTGATAACTATTAGTAGATGAACGAAAAGCTGATTCAAGAGTTTCAAAAGAAAACACTTCCGTATCCATACCGTCAGGATAGGTTGGTGGGAGAACGTTAGAAGCATAGTCACACTCTTTCCTCAAAAATAAATCCAATACTTTGTAACTTACGTCAGGGTCTAACACAGGACAATCGGCGGTTATTCGCATTATCGCCTCTGCCGATGTGGCCAAAGCCGCCCTATAAAAACGGTCTAACACATTTTTACTATTACCTCTGTAACATTTCACATTTCTGTTTGTGCAGTAATCAAATATGCTCTGATCTTCTGGAAGGGTCGTTGTTGCTACCATGATTTCGCTTACTCGTTTTATTTTTACAACTCTGTTTATTACGTGCCCAAGTATTGTGTCATCTCCAACTACTTTCATTACTTTATTGGGCAACCGTTCGGAACCCATTCTTGCTTGTATTATTGCTATAGTTTTCAATTGCAACCCATAATTGAGCTTAGTTTGGACTCATATGTTGTTAGTCCGGAGGAATTTTTTGTTTGCTTAAAACCCAAGGATTTAAATAATCGAATACTGGGTATGTTTATTTTTTTTATCTGGGCCGACAAAGTGTAGTCATTGTAATCCCTAATTCCTTTCGCATGCTTCAATGCTGAAAGCAAAATATTTCTTGATAATCCTTTGGACCTTGCAGTCGGATTAAGATTTATGTGTACTGTTAATTTTGTGGATTTTTCCTTAGTTTCAAATTTAACGACAGCAATATCGACCAAGTCTTTCTGGGCTATTAGCAAAATTATGTTCTTATCTTTAATACTCAATCTCATCCAATTTTGATGGTCATTCCAGGAAATGGGTTCTGAATTTATGGACATTAGGCGGGTGAGTGACTCATTTCGCCAAGACCAAACGGTGCGGCTATCTTCCATAGTTGCTAAACGGGTACTGATTTCGCCCTTAGGAACTACCAAGTCTTCCTGCTTTTGTGTATAAAGTTTTTCCAGATGTCGCGGAGAATTTTGCTTGTGACACCAACTCTAATGTCCGTAATCCGCTCCAACCGTCATTTATTATTTTTTTATTTTCGCTTATGGATTCTATAAAGTATTTGACCTGATTTTTGTATAAGTCGTTCAAATTAAAGGGTTCTTGAAATTCTTGAATACCCTGTTCGTCAATTACCACTACCTTCCCATTGAAATTACAAGTTATAGATCCATCCGTACCGATCACCTTACAAAACCTATTGTATTTATAATCAAGACAATCTAAATGAATTTCAATGATTTGTCCTGATTGTGATTCGAAAACAATTATAGCGTGATCTTCGGTTTCGATCTTCAAATCAGACAAGTGAGAGATTTTACAGTAAACTGATTTCGGTTCTCCGAATATCCATCGGATGTAATCAATTTCGTGAGAGGCATCTAGAAGAATGCCACCGCCGGATTCGTGTTGTGTAAAATAGCTTTTGCGATAATCGGCTTCAGGTCTCCATTTCGGTAATAGATAACCAAAATGGGCCTGCACGTTTAAAATCCTTCCGATTTGACCTCTTTGAACGAGTTCTTTCATTTTTATGAATGCGGGATGAAATTTTAACATGTACCCAACCATGATTTTTAAATTTTTTTCATCTGCTAATTTCAAAATGTTAGGTAATTTGGATTCAACGTTACTAATGGGCTTTTCCACAAAAACGTGAACACCCGCCTTAACCGCGGATTCTATTAAATCTGTGTGAGCATTTGGTGGAGTACAAATGAACGCAACATCAGAATCAAGCATAGCTGCTTTTGGATCATTTATAGGGATTGCACCTATTTTTTTTGATAAATCATTTCGTCTTTTAATGTCAATATCAAAAACCTGGATCACTCCATACCCTAAATCTTTTAAATTAGTGGCGTGCCGTTGGCCAATAGAACCACATCCGAACAATGAAAGTTTCATCAGTTTTTATGTTTGTTAGAAAGTAATTCCCAAGTCAGCGGAGTTCCCTTTTTGATATCTTCCGAGGCAACCATTCCTATAATTTCACCAAGATAACTAGGTGGTAACCCATATCCTGGACGGATGGATTTAACATTATCATGTGTGAATTTAGATCCTGATGTGATGTCTTTAGTAACGAACAATGAACGTTGAAATTGTACATTTTCTTTTTCCCATTTTGTGGGCCCAAAAAAAATATTTCCTAATCCCTTCTCGACATTTCGTATCTGTTGAACTAAATTTTTCATTTCGGCAGGTTCTGTTGAAAATGCCGAATCGGGACCATCATCTTGTCGGGATAAGGTTACATGCTTTTCTATTGCTACAGCACCGAGTGCCACAGCTGCGATAGGTATTTCGTTCCCCAAAGTGTGATCTGAAAGCCCCACTGGTACATCAAAAACGTTACTTATGTAGGGTATAGAATTTAGGTTCATAGATTCAGGGGGAGCAGGATAAGCACTTACACATTTGAAAAGCAGAAGAGAATTTTCATTATCGGCAGAAGATTTGGCGACCTTTACTGCCGATTCTATTTGAGCTAAAGTGGCCATTCCTGTGGATAGCAACATAGGTTTCCTTTTTGACGCGATATACTCTATGAGATTTGTATCTGTTATTTCGAACGAAGCTATTTTATATGCCGGCACCCCTAATTCATTTAAAAAATCAACAGCGGATGGATCGAAAGGGGACGAAAACAGTTCCAATCCTAGATCGTTCGCCGTTCGTTTTAAATCACTGTGCCATTCCCAGGGAGTTTGGGCCTCTGAATATAGATCATATAGGGACCTATTCTTCCAAAGATTGTCACCTTTAACCATAAACATGTCCGTATCCACATTAAGCGTCAACGTGTCGGGAGTATATGTCTGAAGCTTTATAGCATCCACTCCTGCGTCAGAGCAGTGTTCTATCAATCGGACAGCCTTTTCGTAACTTCCATTATGGTTGGCGGAAATTTCAGCTATGATATATGTGGGGTAACCTTTACCAACTCTTCGTCCGTTGATATCTATGAATCGACTATTTGTCATTGTTTTTATATTCCAGCATTTTAATTACAACCCTGTCTGCTCCATGAACATCCAGTTTGTTACGCATAAATCTTACCATGGAGGATCTTTTTAATTTATTGCAAGCCAGATTTTTAACCAACTCAGTTATATTATTTCGAGTAACCAAGTCATCTGTACTGATCGAATAACTCATGCCCTCAGCTTGAAAGGCGTTTGCATTTCCTATTTGGTTTTTGACTATAGCTATTAAAATCATTGGTCTACCAACTATAGAGATTTCATATGAAGTAATTCCTGCCGATGAGATTATCATGTCAGAGTTTTCGAATAGTAATCGCATGTTAGAAGAGTTATTTATTAAACTAACCCTACTGTCAACGGTTTTTAAATCATCCAAAGATTTAAAATGTTTGAAATTTGGACCCGTCACAACTGTGATTTCATTAAATTCTTTAATATTCATTATGCTTTCAAGAACTAATTTGGTTCTATTTTCTGGATCACTACCACCCATCGTGACGAGTACGTGTTTTACCGAATTTCGTAGGGGTAAAATCTCAATTGATTGTTTCTTAAATGATGAATCAATACAAACATACGAAGGTCCAAGTAAAACTCGTGTTTTGTCTTGGGTTGGATATTTTAATGTTTCTGACCTTAGATTCTGATCTACTAATATGTCTGGACAATACGCCTTCCAAATCGGTCCATCGGCAAATTGCAAAACACGAGATTTAGGTGAGCGTAACGATGAAACAAAATCAGGACCAAAATCATATCCGTCCAAACAAGTCCAAACACCATTAAAAGTATTACAAATGTTTTTTAACTCAATTAAATCTCGAGTCGACCCTTGTTTTTTATCGTATTTGATTGGTATTACATTTAATTTTCTCGCTCTTTTTGCAAGAGAATCGTTAAATTTTCCTACAATATATGCTTTTCCACCTTTTTCAACCCAACTACCCGCTAGAGAAAGGCAACGAATAAAATGTCCGATTCCTCTGTGAGGCCCCGTATCCGCTCTAAATATGGCTGTACCTATCAATTTGTTTTGTCCGTAAATGTAACTTTCTATTTAATTTAATTGCGTCGTCTGACTGGAAAATGTCTGTTAAATTTTCTCTGTTACTTATACTTGGATTGTGAAGTTTTGAAAACTATTTTATGTGTGCTTTTGATTTTAGATTTATTGATTAGTTTGTTTGATGAATGTAAAGATGTTGTGTGGTTTTACGAAAGTCTGGTGGATATTCCCTGTTGGCGAAGGTAAGAATGTATTTTTATAACACTTTGATCCGAGAAATTTAAAAAACTACCTAATTTCAAAACTGGTTTCAATTTAACGGGTTCAAGATCTTTTCAGGTTAAAACGTAAACATACACCCTCTGAAATTTACGTGCGAATTAAATTCAAGATATGCTCTTGACAAATACATGCTAATCTAACTGTTGTGTTTAGTTTTTTTTAAGAGATATATTGGACATTACGTATTGGTTAATAATTTTACACCTGAATACAAGAAAATTATAGAAAAGAATTGGTAAACGGTTTTGTCTAAAAGGGCTTTGATAATTCTTCAGAGGGACTGGGGTAGAAAAATCGGACGTTACATAGCAGGTAAAATGGCAGAGGATGGTTATGTTCTTAGTGCATTTACCCTGAAGCGTTCAACTCATAATTATTTTACTTCACAAAATGAAATAAATTTTTGTCACTTAATTAATTTGGATGAGATTATAGAATCTCCAAATTCAGTTGAGGGTATCGATGATATTACATTGAATGAAGTGTGCGATGAGTTATCTCTTAATACGATTTGGCCACTTTTTCAGGAACGACTATATAGTAGAAATTATAACGATAAATATTATTATTCTTTCCGTCAGAATAGAAATGACGTTGATTCTATAAACCTCATAAAAGCTTTTTATGCGTCTATATCAACTTTTTTTAATCATTGTAAGCCCGACGTTATAATCAGCCCTAACTTTGCAACCCTTATCCATGCTATGCTATATCACTACTCAAAATCCCGAGGGGTCCCTATGCTGGCATTTGAACCATCGTTCGTTTCTGGGATATACGTTGGTAATACTGATTATTCGTGGGCATCTCCTTCTGTCAGTTCAAGATTTAATCAGCTTATGCGGGGAGATTTCAAATCGGAAAACTGGGATCGTTCCAAGGCCTATATTAGTCGATTCAGAAAAAGTTTTATTGAGCCAACTAACCATGTTGAAAATATCACAAATTTTTCTGGTATTACCGATGTTAAGTCTAGACAAGCGATTAATTTACCGAAGATAGGTTTGAAAAAAAGAGTAAAACTACGTTTGCGTCCATTGAGACAATTACTAAATCGATCTTATAGGGGTAGTGAAAATAAATTGAAAAACATCGGGGATACTCCAGATAGCAGGTCCTTAAAAACTTTTATCAGAGACTATATGGTACATAAAAGAAATGTCCGTAATCTTCGTAAGATTGAATATATACGCGAATTACCAAAACAATTTGCCTATTTGCCATTACAAGTACAACCAGAACAAACAATAGATATAATTGCGCCGTGGTTTAATAACCAAATTGAAGTTGCACGATTGGTAGCACAATCACTGCCAGGGGATATGTCGCTGGTAGTTAAAGAGCACCCAGCAATGATAGGAAAAAGATCTTTATCCTATTATAAAAAATTGTCCAAAAGTGTTAACGTGTCCCTAGTTTCTCCTCTTGTCCACAATTCCGAATTATTGAAATCAGCAACCATAGTAATCGCAACTACAGGCACCTCAATTTTTGAAGCCAGTATCTATAAAAAACCGGTTATTCAATTAGGTGATTTATCGATAAGTCAACTTTTGCCTAACGTTTTCTTTCACAATAACCTTCCTACTCTTGGTGATAGGATAGTTGAAATTTTGAATAAATACCGTTTTGATGAAAACAGTGAAGCGATGTTAACTAGATTTATAGCCGCAATATACGATAGCGGCTACGCGTTCGACTATGGGGGAGCTGTGTACCACGGAAGAGATTTAGTAACGATTTGGGAAGCTTATAAGGGTGAAATTGCCCGTCTAACCAATTAATTTTGAATGAGCTACATGTTTGAATTAATTAAAAATTCTTTTCTACTGGAGACCCCAATTATTAAATTAAACACTTTAATTCTCAATGGTCCTATTTAATTTCTGAAATCCAATTTGTATCGAAAAACATCGGTGGTATTAAAACGTTAAGAAAACGATGTCTTTATTAATCGATGTACAATGATTCACTAGAAATCATTTTAGTTTCATGGGAGATCAACATATCGTTAATCGAAAAAATCCTGTTGTAAGTTTAATAAGTAATTCCGAAGTTAGAACAAATTACTTAGCCCCGTCAGATTTAGAAAAATTAGTTAAATTTTCCGAATTTCGCTTTTTAGAATTAAACGAAAGTTCGGATTGGGACCATTCTCCAAAATCAACAGATGAAGTTTTGAAGAAGACCGAAAGTTTTGTAAAAGATTTGGATGCGGTGATAGTATGCCATGGATCTTCACGATTAACAAATGAAATTTTATCCAGAACACCCCGGTTATCCTTTATCGGGGAACTTGAGGGCGATAGATTTACCCAACGGGTCGATGTAATAAGTGCAAAAAAAATAATATAATTGTTGTAGATACTACTCATGGATCCTCATATCCTGTTCCTATATGTGATTGAAACATAATGAAAATTGAGCAGCAAAAAATTATTAATATTTCTTTGGAAAAACTATGGGTATCATTGCACGATCCCGCCATATTTGCGTCAACGATTCCATGGATAGATTCTTTCCAAGAAGATTCCCCTAACGAATATAGTTTTTCAATTAATGTTGGTATGGGAGCAATAATGGGTAAATTTTCAGGGAAAATTGTCATTGAAGATATTGTTAAAGAGTCACAGTATGTAATGTATGCGAATGCTAAAGGACCGGGAGGGTGGATAAAAGGCAAAACCCTGTTTCAATTATTTTCCTTGACTGATTCCAAATCTCAAATAAAGATACAAACGGATCTTCATATAGGTGGTGTTCTTGAACGGATGAGGAAAAGGTTAATGAAAAATGTGGCTCAAAATCAGCTCGATAAATTTTTTAAACAATTAGAACGAACACAAGATGGGCAAAAAAAATAAGATAATTCGAGTTACTGAGTTGTTACACTTCAACGGTACTAAAAATTGAATCTATGTACCAAATTGTCGTTTTGGAGAAGTTATGAAAATAGTCCAGTTTATTATCCCTGATGATGGGAAACATTTGGGAGTTGTGCAAGGAGATACCGTCATAGACGTAACCTCCGTAAACGCTTCGATAAAAAGTACATACGATGCTTTTTTTGAGTCTAAAAAGTCCAATATATCTTTTGAGGATCTGCTCGAGTCCATTGTGAATAAAACTGGCATAAATCATTACAATTATTTGGATTTATATCAACAAAAAGTTAACGATAAAAAGCCATATTTAACCGTCCCATTTGATCATAGTGATCAACGTCGTGTAGTCATATCAGGTACTGGCCTAACCCATACAGGCAGCATGGAAAGCCGTGATTCAATGCATACATCGGAAAATCAAGAATCTGACCAGCATATTTCCGACTCAGCTATCATGTTCGAAATGGGATTACGTGGAGGTAAACCTGGTACAGGAAAAAGAGGAGTATCTCCTGAATGGTTTTACAAGGGCAACGGTAGCAGTTTAAAAGGTTCAGGGGATATTTTGAAAGTACCGAACTTTGCTCTTGATGGAGGGGAGGAGCCAGAAATTGCCGTTTGTTATATCAACGATCATAAGGGTGTTCCGCATAGGGTTGGATTTACATTAGGAAACGAATGGTCAGATCATGAAACAGAGAAAATCAATTATTTATATTTGGCACCATCTAAACTCCGTGAATGCTCCATAGGTCCTGAATTAATAACCGATCTCGAATTTGAGAAAATTGAACTTAGCTGCGATATTGAAAGAAAGGGAAAAAAAATATACGAAAGTGGAACTATTTTTTCTGGCGAGAAATACATGTCACATAGTTTAAACAATTGTGAAGATCATCATTTTAAATATCCTCAGCATAGGATACCGGGTGATTTACATATCCATTTTCTGGGTACAAGTAAGTTGTCTTTTGGGGAGAGAGATTGGAAATTTAAAGACGGAGACGTTATAAGTATTCGATGTGAGAATTTCACAGCTCCGTTAGTTAATTCAGTAAGCGTCGATAATATTGATGTAGGAAATCCCATCGTAGTAAAAAAAGGTTAGATTCTTATATTATTGGTACTGTGATTAATAAATTGTTACTACAGATTAAGAGGATTTAATAGTGTTATGATCAGAAAAAGAGATTGGGTGATCATATTGGTCGTTTTACTAGTGGTAGTTATTCCGTCCGCTTTTGGCGCATATGACCTTTTCGGGTCAATTTTTCGTCAGAACTTGAGCCGTTGCGGAGAGATAATTTGTCTATGGGGTTTTTAACCTAATCCAATTTTTAAGTACCGTTAGACTTTTAAAGATTTTTTATTAATTCCTGTAATTCTTCAGTTTCAATCCACTTGTCGGTTGGGTCTGGCTTCGGGATACAATTTACAAGCAGCTTGGTGTATGGATGTGATGGATGGTTGATCACCTTATCAACGTCACCTTGTTCAACTACTTTTCCCTGGTACATTATTGTTATATCGCTTGCTATTTGATAAGCGGTGTTCAAATCATGTGTTATGTAAATAATCGATATTCCGTAGTTTTCGTGCATTTCCCTAAGGGCTTCCAAAATAGTTGCTCTCAGGGAGGCATCTACCATCGATACCGGTTCGTCGGCTACTATAATTTTTGGTTTAATCATTAATGCGCGAGCGACCATTATCCGTTGTCTCTGTCCTCCACTTAATTGATGGGGATATCTTCCAAGAGTTTCAGGTACTCTCAAGCCGACGGTTTCAATAGCCTCTTCAATTAAAGCTCTGGATTTTTCTTTATTATCCGATAATTTATATTTTTTTATAGGAGCATCAAATAAGTGGTCCACCTTATAAAATGGATTGTAAACTGCAAATGGGTCTTGAAATATTGCTTGAACATTCTGTCGGTACTCCCTTCTTTCACCACCTTTTAAGTCCCTAATTATTTTTCCTTTATAAAGGATTTCTCCTTCGGTCGGACTGGTAAGACCGAGTATAAGCTTGCCTAATGTAGTTTTCCCACTGCCACTTTCTCCAGCGATCGCCGTGATTAACGGTTTATCCTCGTTTATTGAGAGGGAAATAGAGTCTACAGCCCTTAAGACAGACTTGCTGAACATCGATCCTGAACGAAACTCTTTAACAGCGTTTCTTAGTTCCAGTAATGGGGTTTGTAATTCAGTCATTATGATTGTCCAAATTTCACAAATTGCTTTTTTTTGGAACCAAGGTGGCATGCAAAAAAGGATTTTTTATCGGCGACAGTTTTTTCAGGTTCGATATCACTACAAGGTTCAAAAACTTTTGGGCACCGCGGATGGAATTTACATCCGGTCGGTGGGTTGATAAGTGTTGGAGGTAGTCCTGGTATACCAACTAACTTACGTTTACTTTTTGTATCGGGTAGGCTTGATATTAATATTTCTGTATAAGGATGGAGTGGTTTAGAGAAAATGTTTTCCGATTTTCCTATTTCGACTAATTCACCTGCGTACATGACACCCAGACGGTCACTGAATTGGGCCATTAACCCCATGTCATGTCCAACTAATAAAATTGTTGATTGAGATTTTTGTTGAACTTCATCTAACGTAGCGATAACCTGCCTTTGTACCACAACGTCGAGAGCACTAGTAGGTTCATCGGCAATTATTAATTTCGGATTTAATGATACCGCCATAGCTATGGCAACGCGCTGTTTCATTCCTCCGCTCAACTCATGCGGGAAAAGTTCCGGAACGTCACTACGTAACCCTACGGTGTCCATTAGATTCTTTAACCGGGATTGAAGGTCAGTTTTGGATAATTTTGTTCCATGATCGACGAATCCATCACTAATTTGTTGACCGATTCTTCGTACAGGGTTAAGGGCGTTCATTGCTGCTTGAGGTACTATTGCTACTGAAGATGACCTGAATTTCCGTAAGTTCGATTCAGATAAAGTCAACACATCGGTACCATCCACCATTATTCGCCCTTTTGGAATAAAACCAGGCGGCTTTATCATCTTCATTATTGCCATAGCTAAGGTTGTTTTTCCAGAACCTGATTCCCCAACCAACCCAAATTTCTCTCCCGGCTCCAGATTTAAGTCAACATTATTTACCGCCTTAACGTCACCTTGGCGTGTTTTGTAATTAACGTGAAGTCCACTGATTTCCAGTGTGTTTGTAATGTCGGTCATTGGGTTACTTTTTTCAACCTAGGATTTGCCCATTGGTCCAGACCTGCGGCTATGGCGTAAAGGGTAACAAAAAGCCAAATTAACAAAACTATGGGGGGCGCATACCACCACCACCATCCGCTCATTACTGCCCCGAAGTAATTTGCCCAAAAAATTGTCATTCCCAACGTTGGTTGGTGTTGAGGTCCAAGACCGAGAGCTTCCAGTCCAATAGCGGCTAATATCGCGGCGGCGACGGCTCCAACAAAACTCGATGCAAGGTAAGGTAACAGGTTCGGCATTAACTCCTTCACTATGATTTCAAAATTGTTCAAACCAGATAAACGGGCCACATCAATATAATCACGTTCCCGCATGCTTAAAACCTGTGATCTGATTGTTCTTGTCGGCCACATCCACGCCAATGCTGCAATAATAAATGCCATTGATTCAACAGACAAACCATCAGCACTTATCGTGGACGCAACTACGACAAGGACTGCCAAGGCAGGTATTGTCAAAACTATATCGCTGAGGCTGCGAATTATCGTATCGATAATGCCGCCAAAGAAACCCGCCGTAAAGCCTAGGATTGTTCCTATAAGTAACCCAAGTGAACCGGCTATTAGACCCATACGAAGGGTTAAAGGTACTCCCCATACCATTAAAGGCAGCATTTGCCGTCCCTGGGCATCGGTTCCTAATAAGTATTCAGAAGATGGTGGGGCATAAGGTGGGCCTGATATTGGCTCTGCCATTTCGCGGTCAGATATAATCATTCCAGTCAGCCACGTAGCAAGCAGAGCAATCGACATTAGTAAACCTATGAATAATATAGGGTTTTCTTTCATATTGAATAGGATTTTTTTAATCAATATTATTCCCTTTCATATTTAATCCTCGGGTCAAGCAGAGGATAAATTAAATCCAAGAACAAAGTAGTAAGAGCTATTCCAAGAATGAGAACGAACACCACACCGTAAATAAGAAAATAATCAAAAGCAGCAATTGCCTTAAAAAGTAGCGAACCAATTCCTGGGTACCTAAAAACCCATTCCACCAGAACTAACCCTGAAACCACGAATCCAAGGGCAAGTGCCAAAGCAGTTACCTGAGGGAGTATGGCATTTCTCATAGCGTATTGAAAAAATATTCGGCGGGATCCAAGTCCCCGCATTTCTGCAAAGTTTACGTAGTCCTCGCCAGTTACGGTTATCATCATACCCCTCATTGACAAGGCCCAAAATCCAATACCAGAAAGAACAACCGCCAACCCGGGAAGTACCGCATGGTGGAGGATTTGCTTTATATAAGTGAATGACCAGTCGGGAACACTCGTAAGTGATGAACCTCCACCTATGGGAAACCACTTCAACATAAAAGCAAATACGGTCATCAAAAAAATCCCGAGGAGAAAGTATGGTATTGCAGACATAACCATGAGAGGAGGAAACAACCATTGGATAAACCCTGGCGATTTGGGCCAGGCAAGCAAAGCTCCAGCAAGACTGCCAAAGCCGAACGCAAGCAACGTGGAAATCCCCAGTAATCCAATGGTCCAAGGCAAAGCTTGCATTATCAAATCAATTACTTTAGCAGGGTATAATGCCAAAGATAATCCGAGGTCTAATCGTACTAATTTACCCATGTAGGTAAAATATTGTTTCCAGACCGGCTTATCTAATCCGTAATCTCTTTCGAAAGCTGCCACCATCTTTTCTATGCCCTCAACTCTTCCACTGCCTAGGGAAGCTTGTTGAACTATTCGTTCACGAACAGGATTGCGACCTGGGGCAAGGTGGGGCAGGATAAATATTACACTGGAAGCTAACCAAAGGATTATGACAAACGTTACTAATCGCGTAACCAAATAGGACTTATTCATTTTATAAAGTCTTATTGTCCTTAAAAATTATTAGCCAACCTCATGAGGGACCCAGAAGACTGGGTCCCTCCACGAAGAACATTCTACGCTAAGATTTGACTAGTTGACGGGTTCTAGATTCAGGAATATATGCATTCCCGTACGGTGCCAGAAACCTTCGTGTACATACTGGTTATCTGCATGAGGCCAGTTGGTCCAGTAAGTTTCATTCATAGGCAACGTAATAATGGTTGAATTAAGGGTTATGTCAGGTAATTCCTTCAACCATATTTCTAGAGCTTCAACGAACAACGGCAAAACACCTGGGTCATCGACGGGCAAATCTTGTATTTGGTCCATCAGTGCACTGTAATCTTCATCGCACCATCTGTAAAGACCTGGGTAAGTTGCGTCCTCAAGGTCGGATTCGCGCTTGTATTTACAGTTGTAAGCATCAAACGTCTGCAAAGGATCCTTCATGGCAGCGTGACCCCAGATGAAAGCGTCAGCCTCACCTGAAATTATTCTGCTAACGAAATCCGTAGGAAGTACGAATGTTGCATCAAAACCATTCCTTCGAAGGTTTTGGGTTACTACAGGAGCAGCGGGTGTGGTAGATGGGTGCTGAGGGAATGTTACTATCGTAAACGTTAACCTCTCACCACCTCGCTCCCAGAATCCTTCACTATCCTTTGTAAACCCAGATTTCTCCATGAGTGCCGCACTCTTTTCTGGGTTGTATTCGAGGGTCGGATACTGTTCTAACAGATCTGCAGCACCTTCGAAATATTTCATCATAGGCTTATATTTTGGAAGTGGTAGTTCCTGAACGACCTGTCCACCAGCAAAACCAAATTCTATTACCTCGTCCCTGTTTATAGCGTAGCTAATTGCCCAACGGACATCAACTTCGTCAAACGGAGCCCTCATGGTGTTCAGGCCAAGACCGACTGGCCACCAATCCAAGTACCCGTAAGGGGCTTCGCCATAGTGATGTGATGTCATTTTGTCATTTTGAGCCTTCACTGCTTTATAGTTCGGCACGGTCAATGAAAATGCCATGTCTATCTCATTAGCGATCAACATTTGAGCCATAGTAATTTCGTTCATTCCAGGTAGGAAGATCAGACGCTTCACTTTTGGTAGGTCATGGAACCCTGCTTTAGCACCCCACCAATCATCGCGCCTGTCCCAAATTTTCTTTTCAACATCCGAGTGAACCAACTTGTATGGTCCCGTAACTACTGGCCACCCTTTGGCTTTGTCATAATGTGAAAATGTAGAAGGGTCATCCTGGGCACTAAAAATGTGATGCGGCGTCATCGGCACACCTGTGTCTGCCCTGAAAGTAAGCACATCCCACTGGAATCGCGGGCACGTTTTCGAGAACTCAACGTGTACCGTAAGTTCGTCTACCTCTGTAGCTTCTTTGGTACAAAGATTGACATCACCATGCCTGTTCATCTTGTCATTTGTATTGAGCATATTTAAGGTACCGGCCACATCGGCAGATGTGAATTTGGTTCCGTCACTCCACTCAACTCCGTCCCTCAACTTCACTGTGATACCCATATATCCGGCATCATACTCGAAGGATAACGCTAACCAGGGGATTAATTCACCGGTCAACATATTGTAGTACCAAAGACCTTCGGTAGCTGCTTGGTAGAGTCCACTTCGTGATATACCACCAGCGTGAGCGTTGAACATTTCAATGTCTGTGAAAGCTCCTGGGTGCTCACCACCTAATCCCGCCATTATCATTGTGTCTGAACGGGGGACTTCTTCGTATCCTGTCGCCACGGCCGTTGGGGTTACCTCAACGACTTTCTCAACGACTTTCTCGACCTCTACTTCTTTTATAACTTCCCTAGTTTCTACAATTGTTTCAGGATCAGATGAACATGCTGCCATAACGGCCACCATCATCAAACCCATGGCCAAAAGAGGCCCAAATATTTTTATTGATCTATTATTTAACAAAATGCCAAGTTCCTTCCTCCAACTTGTAACTTTTGTACCTCAACACTAAAAAAGTAACGTCGCCGGTACAAAACGTCTTGTAATAACCTAGAGTTGCATCTAAAACGTTGTATGTCAATATAGTGTAGTTGTATATACGATTTGTTATGCTTACATCTTTAATTTTCTATAAGAGCGGAAGTATATTTATAACGTTTTAAATATAGGTTTGGCGAAATTTTTCAAAATCATGGTAATTATTGTCTTGATAAGTATGTAACTAATTCAGTTATTGTGATGTGCTGACTAGAAACAAAAAAAAATTGTGCGATCATTTCAATCTAAATATTCGGAATGGCCCGTCTCATAAATAAACTGTAGCGTGTAACCCGTATCCGTGTAACACTTTAGCGTGTAACCCGTAACAGTGTATATTTTTTGTGGAATAAAAAAACCAGCTGACCCGTTTTTAGTGTTTTCTTGGACGGCGCAACATTTATGACAATTAGTTATAAGGCTATAGGAGTTAAATGGTACGAAAAATCAGAATAAGTTATTCAATCTTCACTGAAACTTCGGATGACGTTCCATATTTCCGAATCAATTGAATTGTAGACGAAATAACAGTACCGAGTTAAACCTTGATGTTGCATCTCATGTAGTAATCTATGAAGTTCTGAAGACGTCAACCAGTTCGAACCGAAATGTTCAAGTCCTACCCAAGGGTGACAAAGATGTGGTCCTCCGGCTCCAGCGATCATTTTAGCAGTTTGGTCGCGTACAGAAGTTGTAAACCACGTGTCGGGAGCTTCAGCCCCGTATGAGGTGACTCGGTAATTATTGGGCATTTTATAGTCAAACATTGATTCGAATAATGCGGATGCCAAATCTATATCTAGTTCGTCATTCCAATCGACGAGAGTGTCAACCCAGTTCATGATAGTTCCCCGAAAGCCTGCAACTCCTCCTGACCACCAGTACTGCTTTGGCTGTTGGAAATCGATATAGTTCCTTTTACGACTCGGATTATGTCCTGTTAACGGATCAGCAAATGGTAAACGGGACGAATTACTTACATTTATATGGGGTAGGTAATTCTTTATCCCTTTGTAGGAAGTTTCTATACTCCATTCGATCGATAATTGCTTGAATCGATACCATGCAGCAAGTATTGGATGGTTGTTCCACCAAACGTGGCTGGCCAAGGCTCCTGGTGTTTCTGAAATAAATCGTCTAGCGTAATCCGGGTTGAATTCGTGTAAGAAATCATTGAAATAGTTTCTACCGGTTAGTATTTCTTTGAAATTGATCCCATGGGAGTGGGCAAAGCGACGATTTTCAGGTGTGTCAATAGGTTCTGACCAAATGTTATCGCGGTGTGCAGGTTTGATTTCCCATTTGAAATCTGGACCGTCCAGAAAAACACCGCTAATTTGAGGGAAATTAGTAACGGTGTCTCTAATACGGGTTACGGTCATGGCAATTGACTCAGGATCAGTGAAGCTTGGTATTTTAGGATTCGTTAACCTACCCGAACCAAAGTTTCCTAGGCGGAAGTATCCTTTATCGTCCATAACGTATATTGAGAATCCTTTGGATCGGCCTATTTCTAATGCTTTTTTTAGTTTGTTAGACTCGTCGGAAAGATGATGGGGCATATTGGGTGGTCGCCAAGAAAATCCTTCGTAAAGCATAAGGTTTGGTTCGTAGGCTGCTACGGGCACCCTGTTAACTCGCTTACCGTCAAATATTTGCAATCCCCGAGGGTGTTCATCCTCTTTTTGGGGATAAACATTTCCTTTCCCTGAACCTTGGTCATCCAATAAGCATAACCACTGTAAGACCACTTCATTAATGCCCCCGTCAGAAAGCTCGTCCCAGAAAGAAGGGTCATAAATTATGTCATTTGGAGGTCGGACACACATTATTGGTTTTAATGGTTTCAAATTCGAACTCACCAGATTTTCCCTCCAGAAAACGAATATTAGCACCATTTACCCGTTAAGTAACTTTAATTTTTTAACTTATGTCATTGTATCGAAACGTGTGGTTCGTAATCTTGTGTCCATTTTCTATAAAAATTCCTATACGTTTTTTAGTGTAGAATGAAAGTAAAATCGATCTATATTTTTTTGTATAAACCAGGAATAACAGACACGCACCGACTGTTTTCGGAGTGGATGTAATCGATAATAAATATGAATAACGCAACCGTAAAAAAAGGTGAGACCCAAACTGTTTTGGGACCAGTTGATCCCTCAAAATTAGGAGTAACTCTGACCCATGAACATTTACTCATTGATCTGAGTATAGTTTTTGTCAAACCGTCAAGCGAAGTTGATCGTTCTCTGTCTGATGAACCCGTAAATCTTCATAACCTTGGGTGGATGAGGTTCAACTGGTCTTCAAATAAGGACAATCTTGTCCAGAATGATGTCATGTTGGCAACCCGTGAGGCCATGCGTTTTCGGCATGCCGGTGGAGGGACTTTGGTTGACGTTACGAGTGTCGGGATTCACAGAAATCCCAAAGCATTAGTTGAAATAAGCCAATCCACCGGAATCCATATTGTAATGGGATCAGGATACTACGTCGAACCAGCATTCCCCGAAGATTTTGCTCAAAGGACGGTCGATAATATAACGGAAGAAATAGTGCGAGATATTCAAATAGGTGTTGGAGATAGTGGTGTACGCAGCGGAATCATTGGCGAGATTGGATGTTCCTGGCCTTGGACGAAAGACGAACAAAAATCCGTTGCTGCGGCAGTCGCCGCTCAACGAGCGACCGGTGCACCTTTAATGATACATCCAGGCCGTTCAGAAAAAGCCCCATTAGAGATTGTCAACTTTATCGACCGAGAAGGAGGTGACCTTTCGAGAACGGTAATGTCGCATGTAGACATTCGTGTTTACGATCGTCAGATACTACGAGATCTGGCCTCTACGGGGATATATATACAATATGATACCTTCGGATTGGAATCACCTTTTCCTCCTCATGCTCCCGATACCTACATGCCTTCAGATTACCAGCGTATTGAACAACTTATTGGATTGATTGATGACGGTTTTATCAAACGATTGGTAATAGCTCATGACAACTGTACGAAGCATCGGTTAAGAGAATTTGGGGGACATGGTTTCGACCATATTCCACTGACTGTAACTGGTTGGATGAAGAGGCAGGGCATTAGTCAGAGCCAGATAGAAACTATATTAATTCATAACCCAAAACGCATTCTTACATTCTCTTGATTTTAAAGCTTATTTATCCACTGTTGATCAAACTTATTCCCTGCGGTAAGTCAAATGAATTCAATTTATTGAACAATTAAAATCAGCACGTATTAATGATTCCAATTTATCTACAAGCCCTTTCTTTTAGCGATATATACGGGACCAATGAAAACTGCATTCACGCCGCTGCTGAAATGGCGTCCGATCTGGGACTTGCAGGGATCGACATTGAAGACCGTTTGTTGAAAACATATGAGCCTGAATATCTTGAAAGTTTAGCGCAGCGGATCAAAAGTTTAGGGATAAATCTAGGGTATTGTGGTTTGTTGGTTGACTTTAGCGGACCGGTACAATCGATAACGTTGGAGATCGCTCGAGCGAAAAAATTATCCCGTGCCATTAAACATCTGGGGATGTCCTCAATTCGGGTGCCTGGTAATGGCGTAGTTGGTAACCAGACTGTAGAATCAACTTTCAAATCTGTCCGTAAAAAAATACAACAAATTTGCCAAGATGCCGAACAGCAATCAGTTACCGTATATTTACACAATCACAATCATGGATCTGTGCCATCAACTGGAGACCAAGTAATTCGTATGCTAAATGAAATAACAAATCGGAATTTATCCTACATCCTTGATACTGGTCAATTTCAGGGATCTCCGGGTGCAAGTGGAAAAGGGTGTTTAGATGAAATAGCTCGGCCTGAACTCTATGATTCTATAGCCAAATGCGCTGATCTAGCTGGAATGGTCCGCGCAAAATTTTACTTATCAAAATCTTCTTATGAAAACTGGCTTGATTACCCTAGAATTATAAATATTTTAAAAGACGTTAATTTTAACGGGCCTCTTTCGATCGTTTACGAGCCAAAAGGGAAAATACCTTCAACCGAAGCTGTACCCATCGCTGTAAAATATTTGACTAAATTGTTTGAAAACTAATAAACGGAATTATTGTTATAACTTGATGACAATAACTTTTCTTCTTTTTACATAACCACATTAGATTTGTATGAAGAGATTTCTTTTAATAGTTGTTGCCACTGTAGCTTTGGTCAGTTGTAACGTTTCTCAAACACCACGAGATGGGAAAAATTATGGCGTACCGGATGAAGATGGGGTACGTATAGTAGTGAAGCCAAACAGGATTTTTGCGATAGATGATTTTGAAAAAGCAGGATATAAAAAATCGAAACAGTTCGATGTCGAAACAGTTCCAGGTGCAGTGGAAGTTTGGTACGGTTTCTTCAATAAGAAAAACATTGAAGTACGCATTTTCGAGTCACATGAAACAGCGCTGGAACTCGGTAAAGGGCCAGCAGAAATTATCTTGAAGAAAAAAAGAACTGGCCTAATTGGAAGTTCTGTGGTTAGCCCTTATCCTGCCTACGCCATTGTGGGAAATGTCGTTATGTTATGTGAAAGAGAACTTAAGACATGTACTGATCTTGTAGCCGAACTACCATAAGCGCATCTTATACGGTTAAATTATGCCTGTTCCTACCTGTGGATAATCACCATCTTTAATTCGGTCATTTCTTCAATAGCATACTTTGGCCCTTCTTTCCCCATACCGCTGTCTTTTAACCCTCCATAAGGCATAAAGTCAGCTCTAAATTGCGTCCCACTGTTGATGTTTAGATTACCTGATTCAACTTCCAATGCGAACCTCAAAGCATGATCAAGGTTCTCAGTAAAACATGCGGCACTTAATCCAAATCTGGTGTCATTAGCTAAGGCAATTGCTTCGTCAATGTTTTGAGCTGGCATTACGGTTACTGCTGGTCCAAATAATTCTTCTTTACAAATTCTCATATCTGGTCTAGCGTCGGCTATGATAGCCGGACTTACAGACGCCCTTTCTCGTTCTCCTCCTGTAAGTAATTTTGCTCCGCTAGACACGGCTTCATCTATCCATTCAGAGACGCGGACCGCGTCACCTTCCCTTACCATTGGTCCAACTTTTACTGGGTCGTCTATGGGGTTTCCCATAGTTAAGGATTCAACTACCGGAAGTAGGGCATCAAGATAATCTCCGTATACCGACTTGTCGACAATAACCCTTTGAGTTGAAATACACACTTGCCCAGCGTTCGAAAAACCACTTTGTGTGGTTGCTTGGGCAACCTTCTCTAAATCTGCATCAGGTAGTACTATTAAGGGGCTATTGGATCCTAGTTCCATAGTGACTTTTTTTAACCCCGCTGTTTTGCAAATTTGTTCCCCAACTTCCTGACTACCTGTGAAGGTGACTTTTCTTATTTTGGAATTAGAAACTAAAGCGTTCCCAATAATTGCTCCAGATCCAGTAATACACTGGATGGCTTCAGGTGGGAATCCCGCATCCAACATTATTTCGGTTAACTTTAATGCTGACAAAGGCGTATCAGACGCTGGCTTCAATACGACAGCATTTCCGGCAGCTAATGCAGGTCCTATTTTGTGTGCAACAAGATTTAAAGGAAAATTAAATGGGCTTATAGCAGCGACGATTCCTACGGGTACTCGCAAGGTAAACCCAAATTTTCCTTCATTCCCCGGAGCTGCGTCGAGAGGTAACACCTCAGATTGTATTCTTTTGGCTTCTTCAGCGGAAACTATTATCGTTTGTTTGCACCTGTCAGCCTCAACGCGTCCTTCCGAAATTACTTTTCCTTCTTCAAGGGTGATCGTTCGGGCAAGATCCTCTTTTCTTTCCTCGATTAATTCCGATGCCCTCATTAAAAGGGAATATCTATCGTGAGAACTTAGAGACTTCATCGCTTTAAATCCTCTTTCAGCACTATTCACAGCGGTTGCTACATCTTCTACAGACGCCAACGGCACTGTGTCCACAACCGAATTATCATAAGGATTTAATACTTCTTGAACATTATCTCGAGAGACCCATTCCCCGTTTAAATGCATTTTCATTGATGAGCCTTCCTTTTTCCTGTAATTTGTGATGTTTCATCAATATAACAAGAAACGAGACGGATGAATAGGTAAAACTGTTAAATTTTTAACTAGGGATTCATGTCAAACAACAATTTATTTAAAGGAATGAATATCGATAAAAGAGGTTGAGGGATTCCGAAATTACGAGATTTCGTCTCCAAAGTCTGCGATAATTTTGAAGAAAAGAAAATGGTTTATATATTTTAATAAATCGTAAAGTTAGTTACCAAATGTTATTACCTCACGCCTCTTATCTGCACCTTAAATTCTTGCAGGTTAAACGCTTCAAACCACGTTTACTTGAAGGAAGGTTTCGAAGTATAAACTTATGGTCGGTAATACCATTGGCATTGTTCATGCTACTCCTAGCGGGATGTTCTAACGGAAATGCCGAAATTGAATCTCAAAAACTAAGGTCCAACGAACCGGTCTTATCTACATCAACGCCTCAGCCGGTCACGCCTAGTGACTCGTCAAGTGGCTCCAAACCCACCCCGTCTACTGACTCATCAAGTGGATCTAAACCCACCCCGTCTACTGACTCATCAAGTGGATCTAAACCCGTAGCTTCTAGCGACTCATCAAAGGTTGCTGAACCCACTCCGACTGTTGTACCATCACCGACACCTAAGCCTAATTTACTAAAAAAGATTGTTAACAAAATTACGAGTGAACCACCTGCTGATAATCCCGTTCCTTCTCCAGAACCCACTAAAACAGCTGATCCTTCCAAAAAGTCCTCCATAATAATAAATCCTGATGTACCAGACCTAACTGTGGACTCTTCCGGATCTGGTTGGAACCACCGTTCTGCCGACGAAATCAACCGTCTTCTATCGCCACCCGATTCAGATTTGATAACTCTTGATCATAACACTTCAACGGGAACTGCCATTGTTTCTGCAAATAACGGCTCTGTTCCTCCTGAAGCCTATATATTAATAGCAAACATGGAACTTGGAAATATAGCGTTGGTGAAGGCCGATTCGGAAGGCGCTTTTGAGACCACCATTCCATCCCATGCGGGTACGCATATATTAGTGAAACAGGACTCTTCGATAACAGGGCACTCTTCATTCAGAACTGGTAATACTGACGCTGTACTTAACGACGAACAAATATCACCTCCAGGTATCATACTGCGCGTGCCAGTCCCACCATCTACGGTAGGTGGATATTCAGTTGCTGGCGGAGCAAGGATGACTTCTGATGGACCACCGTGGCTTTTCACGGGTAACTTGTCTGATATTACGTTAAAATCCAATGGTAAATTTAACGTAACCGGTCAGATAAAAGTACTAACGGATATTCAGTCATTAAGCGAGGTAAATTTTAATTTTGCGGGTCAGATGCTGAGTGATGAGGTTGGATATCAGATTGGTCCCTCAGGTGAATTCCTTTCCACGATCCTAACGCCGACCGGATTGCCAATTGAGCGCAACGAACAGAAATCCGCCCTTGATATTTTCGAAGAAAATTGTCAAACAAATAACTTGGAATGGCGACCGGAAAATGGCGGACAGATTGCAGATATTTCATGCGAAGTCCAGATCGATTCCGATGCTCCCAAAGGAACCTATGTAACTTGGCTTACACTTAATACGCCTTCTGAAGTTGAGGAGATTATTCGACCTTCAGACAAACTGCTTAAATTAGGAAGTGCTTTGGGGCAAGACAATAGCATAGCGTTGGCCGCAATTAATATTGATTCAGCCGAACCTTTACGCTTTACGACCACTCTTTTAGCCGACCTTCTTCAGGAAGGCACCCGTGGTGGTATATTAGCCCGCGAAGATGCTGACAGGCTGGCAATCGGTTCAAGAATCGTTACCCACCACAACCCGATTATTCCTCGCCTTGATCCGTACGGCAATCCATTGCGCCACCGGCTGGATCCATATCTCCCATTAATGGGCATAACAGATCGTTCACCTCCGGCAATACCGCTGATTGGATTTGATTTTTCAAACAGTGAACTTGAGATCACAGTAGAAAGGCCCGACGGCAAAACAGATTTGCTTGGACCTGCACCACTTATCGCTTACGGAGTTAAATCTCCTACGACTCCTAATGGGGATCAAATCGCTGGAGGTGGTGGACACATAGGTGAAATTCCGCAGTTACTGGCGGATAAAGATGTTTTCAAATACGAGTTTCCGGTTGATGGTGATTATGTGGTAAACCTGGCAGGTTACATCGCCGACAACAACGGGCAACTCTTCACGTTATCTGGTACGTATGATTTGATGGTGGCAAACAGCCTTGATATTGAAACATTACTTTTGCCTGGAACCCCTTTCGAAGTGGGTGATAGTCTCCCAGTAGGCTTGCAGGTCTATCCTAATATTCCTGCTGATATCAAGTTATCTGTTACTCATATTGGTGCCGATAATACGGTCACTAGGAAAGAATATATTGGTACTGCCAACTCCAGCGGTTGGTGGGATGGTGAAGGACAATCTTTTTCATTCGTAGATGCTGGCGAGTATTTGGTAGAGGTAGAAGCACGTTACCCGGATACGGAAGATCGCTTATGGGGCGGACGAATGAACTATGGTGGTGTAGTTGCAACTCCTGATGGACCAATTATTGCACACGGACTCAGGGGGATTGATGCCATCGATTCTATTCCGCCACCGTGGGGTTTTGGGGTTGATTTCCCAGCCGATGGGCACCTGCAATTTCCATTTTTTACTGGTGATGTTTTGTGGGGGATGGAAGGACCGGAAAATAGGGGTGATCTAACAGGTCTCGATCATTTCCACTCGAGTGGACCAGGAGACTCGGTGAACGTTGGTCTAAGTATGCAGGTTATAGACGAGGACCATCCACTTGTGGAACGAGCTCTAATACAGGCAAAGGGGCGTATGTCTGGAGACTATTACCTGGAGTTACTAAATGCGGGACAGGTCCCACTTATTACAACCGTAGAAGAGGATAAACGCATCGATTACAACCGTATTGGAAACAGGGGAATACGCCCAGAAGACTTAAGTGTCTTTGCCTACACATACGCATCAGCGCAGCGCCCGGGAGTACGTGTACGTGAAATGATTCAAGGCAATGGTGCCGAATCTGCATACTGGCGCTTCGGTGACGCCTACCACATGCAATCCGGCAACGGGCTTGACGGTGATCAGCCGGGTGATTTTAAGTTCATGTATGGCGGAGCTGTAATTCGAGACATTCAGGCCAAGGAAGGAGTATTTGCTATTTATGGTTCAGGCTGGGTACTCACTGATGACGATGACCCGATGGGGTCCCGTTTCATGCCACCATTTCAAGGGAATGCTGGAGGCCCAAACGGAGGTCCGCTCTTTACATTACATGGGAGTGAAATTGACATATTCTTTGTACCACTTGGTGTACGTCCGGGATCTATATTGGAAACCGGCGATATATTCCGCATGGCTGGCCCAATTATGCCCACATTACCAAGTAGAATTGACTACACAATAACGGCACCTGATGGTAGTAAACGATCATTTGATGGTCGAGGAAACGCAGTCGGCTATTTCTATGATCCCGAAGACGACTTCGAACTAGATGCACCGGGTCTTTGGACAGTAGACCTGGCGGTAACACATGACGGTATGACAAGCGCCGGCCCAGTCCAGGAACCTCATCCTCAGGGTGGGCCGCTTACTCCGGACGGCAGTACTTTCACCTTTGTCGTAAAGGATAATGATACTATTCCGCTGAATTTATCAACTGACCTGACGCGTCTTTCACCTACGGACTGGTATAGAGGGAAAACGCTGGCAAGTTTCGAATCACAATTACCACGAGGCTGGACTGGTACAAAGGGTCACGTAAATGTTACTATCCCTGGAGTGGTGTTGGCTGATAAGGATATTCCCATCGAAAACGGGTTGATTAAGTGGAATCTCGATGCGGAGCAAATGAATCAGATGGTCCAAAATTTTGATTCCGAGGTTCTTTCCGACACAATGACCGTTACTTATCATGCTGAAGATCCGTCCGGACTCAATGCTGCCGGTACTATCGTCACACATGGAACCAGGGTGCCTCGTTACCTCGGTACCGAACTCGATAAGCCGGCCAACCTTGAGGGATTAGCGACTGATCAGACCGATTGTGTCGAGGCTGAAACCGAGCTTTTTGAATCTAATTTTGAAAAAGGTTCCTCTGGTTGGGAATTTAGTGATGATAGAGCTTGGTCCGTTGTTCAGGATGACGGAGAGAAGGTTCTACAAGGTGAAGGTCACGAGCATGCCTATGCGGGAGACAACTGGAGCCAAACAGTATGGCGCCTGAAAGTTAAGCTTATTGAGGGTAATGCCCATCTTAACTTTCAGTCACAGGGTCCTAACCGTTACCTAGTGTCTTTTAGAGAAGATGGCACGAATGTTCAACGTACGGATCATTCCAGTAATTCTAATATGGGGAAATCGAGCGTTCGTCATAACCCTGGCGAGTGGCATGTAGTAGAAATAGGGCTAAAGAAGGACCTTTTCTTTGTTGCAGTTAATGGTTATCTTGAAATTACCCAAACGGAACCCTCACCACTTCCCCCGGGTCAAATATGGTTAGAAGTGCTAGATAATAGTACGGTCCTTTTTGACGAAATGCGTGTTTGCGCTCTCGATAATTAAATCTCTGATTAGAAAAAAGAGGGTTCTTTCTGAGTTAAATCATGGAAAATCTAAAACTAGAACAAACACCACCGCCTATTCGATTTGCTCTAATATTATTAATTTTCCTCATTTTGGCCTGCAATTTTGGTCAATCACCAGAAACAGAATCTCCTATTCAGGTTATAACCACATCACTAGAACGAAATATTGACAACAACGAGACACCTACGACAAACGCAAAGGAGTCGACCAAACAAGAACGAAATGTTGAATCCAAAGAGACACCTGCGATAAACGCAAAGGAGTCGACCAAAGAAACGGCATCAGCGTCTCAGGATTTTCCAGAACTTAGCCAACCAATTTCATCGTCTGCCTTGGCGGTATCGTCCAATGGAAAATTTATTGCTGCCGTTAATCCTGACAGTGATTCAATTACTTTGATTGATGCGATCTCTTCAGGGGTTTTGGATGAAATACCTGTCGGAGATGACCCTCGTACATTATCTTTTACGCCTGACTCGGAGAAAATATTAGTTGCCAATAACGGATCATCGAGCATATCAGTTGTAGATATTGCTAGTCGTACTGAAGAAGCGCAGTATTCCGTTGGATTGATGCCATATGGCATAGTTACAGATGGGCTTTATGCATTCGTTGCCGAATTTGGATCGGGAAACATAAGCATATTTAAGGTTGAAACAGGGATATTAGTAAAACGTATCAAGGTTGACCCCTTTCCAGCTGGCTTGGCTTTAAGCAAAGATGCTAAAACATTATTTGTTACACATTTTTTTTCTGGGGCCATAACTGTAATTGAGCGTCAAAAGTTTCGGGTAATGCAAACGATAATTTTAGGTTCAGATACGAACCTTTCTCAATTTATAGCGATTACCCCCAATGGCGAAAAAGCCTATGTTCCTCAGACACGTTCAAATGTTACGAACACGGCATTATTATTCGATACTACGGTGTTTCCAATAGTGAACGTTGTTGACATGCAAACTTTGTCCCTTTTGGTAAAAAAACGGATTACTCTTGATACTGCCGATCAACCGGTTAATATGCCATTCGCGTTGGTTTTCTCCCCTGATGGAAAAACACTATATCTCGCCAATGCTGGGAGTAATGATATTTCAGTGATCGATCTTAATAGCAATCGGGGGATAGGCCATATCAATGTGGGATCGAACCCCAGAGGAATTGCAATTACGCCCGATGGAAAACGCATATTCGTCAATAACGTGTTGGACGGGAATCTATCCGTAATTAACACGGAAACTCTTAGTTTGATTGATGAGATAAATCTAACTAATATACCGCTGCCTAAACCAATATTAGACGGTAAACGTATTTTTAATTCAGCTGCAATTCGAACACTCACAACGGATAATTGGATATCATGTGCAACCTGTCATTTTGACGGAATGATGGATGCCCGTACTTGGCTTGGTTTCCCTGATGGTCCCCGAAACACCCCTAATCTTCTTGGAGTGACGAAAACTTCTCCTTTTCATTGGTCAGGAGATCTTGATGAACTGCACGACGTGGAACTTACAATACGGAATATTCAATTTGGAACGGGTTTAGTAAAAGGCCCCATCCAAGATTCTCTCGGAACGCCGTATGCGGGATTGTCCGAGGAGTTAGATGCATTGGTTACATACATGATAACTTTAAAGCCAATTGTTCCTCAGGCTAATACTAATTCCGAATCCGTAAACCGAGGACTTTCGATATTTAATTCTCTAAATTGCGATTCATGCCACGTTCCTCCACTATATACCGACCAGATTTTACACGATGTTGGTACGGGTGATCCGGAAAAGGAAAAGAATTCTCACAACAGAGGCCTAAAATTTGACACACCTTCTTTAATCGGACTTTGGCTAACAGCGCCATACTTTCACGATGGAAGCGCAAGTACATTGGAAGATGTCCTACAAATTGGAACTGTGCACAATGTCCATCACGGACTGAATCCTGAAGATGCCAAAAATTTAATTGAATTTTTATTAAACATCAGTCACAAAAATTAGAGTGTCCCCAGGGTCTCAAATTTAAAACTTTCTATTGAAAAACTCTAAAATAAGATTCAAAGAATCTCTTTGCATTTACTGTGGATCCTATTCGATGGGGACCATTACTATTTTCTTCCCAAATAGTAATCCCATCAAAATCATTGTCCTCTCGTTGTATGGTAACAGTTCCTTTTTTATAAGAGCATACTGATTCGTTAAATATGGTTACGGCCGCCAATGGATCATGAAATTTTATTTTTTTTCTTTTCTTAAACCAAATCTCTGACATTTCATTAATTGGGTTTAACAAATAATGGTCAAATCGCTCTTTTACTTGTTTGGAATCCATTTCCACGTTGTATGTCACGTCAAGACCGATTGATGTTTGTAAAGGTATCGATGTGTTATAAACTATGTGAGCAGCAGCCGGATCACAATGAATATTCCATTCTGAAATGGGGAGTTTTCGAGAAGCAATAAATCTTCCTCCCATTATCTGCAATGATTTTAGTAATAGTGGAATATCAGGATGTTTAAGAAACAAGGTTGCTACATTTGTTAGCGGCCCTACAGCTAATAAAACAACTTCGTTGGGGTATGTACGAATAGTTTTTGCCATAAAGTCGATAGCACTTTCATCATTGAACAAAGTTTCATGGTTCCAATTTAATAAGATCGGATGATGAGGTACTTCAGGTTGTCGACAGGGACCATCTATCCTACCTTCCAATCCTAATAGTATTGGAACATTCTTGTTGGCAATCTTGCACATAACGCTGGCAAGTTTTGCCCGTGTATAGGTGTCTCCTGAAACAGTTGTAATTCCTAATAAATCGCTTCTTGGTTGAGCCAGCAAATAAGCTAAAGCGACTGCATCATCAATATCAGATCCGATATCAGTGTCAAAAAGAATTTTAATTTTGTTCCCTTTCATGTTTGAGTATTATCAGAAATTAACAGGATTTAATTTATTACTTAAAACATCATGCTTGGCTAAGATATTTGTAACAATCAACAGCAGTTTTTAATTCCTCGTAATTTTTTAATCTGGATAATTGCATGCTTACTTCTGCAAAGACTGGCAAATGGGTCAACCCTGCTTCAGTAATCGAATCAAGGTATTGAGTTAAATCCAGATTGCCTTCACCTGGTAATTGGAAAACTACATTATTATTGTTTACTGGTTCGATACTCGGATCATCAAGCATATAACCGTCTTTAACATGTATGAGAGCGGTATGCGGAGCACATAAATCTACGGAATGTTGGAGGTCGATACCTTGGCAAACAAAATGGCTTATATCAAAATCGATTTTGATACTGTCATGATTTGTTTGAGTGATAGCCCAAACTGCTTTTTCAGGCGTGTCAATTAATTGATTTATATGTGCTTCTAGACCTATTACAACATTAAATTGTGAGGCTATGTCTCCCACTTCATTAAGTCCGTCAATTACGGGTATTTTTTGATTTTTGAGTAAGGTCGACAGTCCCCAGCTCAGTACAGGTTCTGGTTTTCCTAATTGGGTAACAACTAGACCATGCTCTCTATCGTAATTCAAATTTGCTGCCAGTTCGCAGGTTCTCTTAACTCTGTCCATTGCTTCACCTCTGTCTGCTGATTCAGCACAAACGCTAAACAAATCGAATAGTACTGGAGCCATTAAACCTTCAGATTGAGCGGAATTTTTTATCTCTTTCCAAGATCTAGTTACTGCGTCTAGATTTGTCTTCCAGGTATCGCCGCTAGAAGTAATGGGTTGGTCCATTACACAGAATTCGATCGCATCGTAACCGATAGAACTAACCATAGAAATAGCTTTAAATGCGTCGATTTTTGGCATTGCAAACGTACTATATCCAAATTTTATATTCCTCTTTGCCATTATTTTTCCTTTTTCATTATGGTTTCAACACACTCAATTCAATAAGAATTGCATCATCTTCTGCTTTGTTATGAGTTTCCCAAACATTCACTGTAACACTCGGTGTTTGAATTCTGTATTCTAATTAAATATATATGTAACTTTTTGTGTTCATCACGTCCCACATCGTCGCCTAATTTCTGCCGCGGTAAATTTGTAGTAAAAAGATACTATAATGGAATGGATCTAATTACGTTATTTCAAATCTAAAATCCATTTTATGGTTACAAAAAAAGGGACCCTATGAAAATATTTGCTCAGGCTATTGATCTGATAGATGATCCGGATGTGATAAAAAAATATGACGAATATCATAAGAATGTATGGGCTGAAGATTTAGAAGCCATGAAAACTCAGGGGATACTAAGAATGAAAATTTGGAGAGTATCTAATCGGTTATTCATGCTCATGGAAACATCTGATGATTACGATCCCGATACTTACTCAGAATATACAGATAATGATCCAAAAGCTAAAGAATGGGATGACATCATGCAAAAACTGCAACAGAAAATCCCTGGGGCAGGCAAACCTACAGACTGGTGGGCTCCAATGGATTTAGTGTTTGATTCTGAATGGGGTTAGTGAGATACAAAATTATAATAATAAAAAAATAATTGAATGAAAATATCACATAATTATTTTTCCGATGTTCTTGTTGTTGGAGGTGGCGTGGCAGCAACCCGTTCAGCATTGGCGGCTATCACATCTGGGGCAAAAACCACTATGGTATTGAAAAAATCATTAGGCAGTTCAGGTTCTACTAATTGGCCTAGAAAAGGCATTTATGGATCGGCATGGCAGGCAGCAGATGGATGTGGCGGAAGAGACGATTCTCCTGATGTACATTTCAAGGATATAATGAATGCCGCCCTAGGTATGGCGGATGCTAAATTAGCAAAAATTCTTTCACAAGAATCTCCTGATAGATTAGAAGAATTGGAATCTTGGGGATTTGATCTTGTCCAAGATCCAGAAAATAAAAAACCTCATTATTCAGGATATTCTTGTTTCGCATCTCAACCAAGAGCTCATGGCATGAAAGCCAATAGTCAAGGTGGGCATACGGGTAATTTAATAGATGTGATGAGCAAAAGGATTAAAAATTATGGCGCTGAAATTCACGAATCAGTGAATGTAATAGATCTATTGGTCGAAGACAATATCTGTAACGGAGTGTTGTGCATAAATGGTGATGGTGAATTTGTTAAATATAATAGTGGCGCAGTAATTTTAGGTACGGGTGGTGCCGCTCAAATTTTCCCTCTTAGTACTACTCCAGGAGATATAACAGGTGATGGATATGCTATGGCTATTAGAGTTGGGGCATCACTAACCAACTTAGAGTTTATGCAGTATATGGTTCGAACAATATACAGTAGATCTAAAGAACTTCAACAAGTTTTAGATTCTCAGGTCGGAGGTACTTTTTGGACATTGAATCCAAAAATAATAGATTCAACGGGTAAGGACATTTTAGTAGATTTAATTCCTGAAAAATCTACAGTAGAAGAATCTTTTGAAATGAGAACTCATCATTACCCTTTCAGTAGTAGAGATGCTTCCAAGTGGATAGATATTGCCATTCAGAGATGTATAAGATCTGGAATGGGATCTAACAAAGGAGGGGTTAGTGTTGATTTTAGTGAAGTAGATTTATCAAATATACAACAATCGAGACCGCAGCATAGTCCTCCCAATTCAGGACCTATTTCACTTGGAAAAGATCCAATTAAGCAAATTGATGTGGCACATTCCGCCCATGCAGTTAATGGAGGAATAAAAGTTGATGAATTCGGATCAACAGATATAAAGGGTCTTTTTGCGGTAGGGGAAACTGTAGCTGGCCCCCACGGAGCAGATAGATTGGGAGGGGGAATGATTTCTCAATCAAGTGTATTCGGTGCAAGAGCAGGTAAACAGGCCGCTAAGTTTTCAAAAGGGTCAGACCATATAAAATCTTCCTCTTCTATAGATCGAATTACCAGCAGGTTGAGTAAATTTAATAGTTCCAACGGACCTAATTATTATGAAGTTAGGAAGAAGTTGAAATCTTTAGCTGCAGAAAATCTTATTGTTGAAAGAAACCAAAAAGGTTTGGATAAAATGTACGATGAAGTCGAAGAATTAATTCAAGAAACTATTTTGAACGCACCGTATGGCAACGCGAAAGCACTGCTAAAGAATTTAGAAACAGAGAATTTGCTTATGGTTGCAAAATTAATGGTTGGTTCTGCGAGATTAAGGAAAGAAAGCAGGGGAAGCCATTGCAGGTCTGATTATCCAAATATTGATAATGCTTTATGGGATAAATCAATTTTCTGGAGTTTTAAGGATGAAAAACTTCATTGTGATATAAAGAAGTTTCGTCAAAAACATCATGTTATTAATCAGATAATCTGAAGATTAAATTTGCCTATTAAAACTATTGCAAAGTGCTCTAGTGCTGTTTATTCTGAATAGACAGTAATATCAAAATAATCATCATTGACTCGTATTTTATAAGAACTGGAAGATGAAAAAGTAACATCATCAGAAACAGGTTTCACATCTTCCTTATATCTAATGCCAGCTTTTCCTTCACCTTGCAGAAATGAAATTCCTTTTGAACCACAGGTTGCGGAAATAAAAATATTTTCCTCTGTGGTTTCTAAACCTTCTTTATCCAACAGTTTTTTATTGAAATCTACTCCTAATTTTAAATTACGGTCATTAATATCGTGGATATCTTCCTCCGTAGGCTCAAGATTTAGCTGACTGGAGGCCATTCTCTTAATTTTTCGGTCCGGTTCAATTGGCGTCTTACCAAAATATCCAAGTAGCATTTTCCCATAATTTTCTGTAATTGTTGACCATTTCCCTTGTACTGTGTTAGCAAATGCCTGTTGGAAATAAAATTGAGATACGGGTGTAACCGATGATCCGTACCCGCCCTTTGCAACAACCTCTCTCATGTTCTTAATTACCTCTGGGAATAGATGAAGCGAATTATTGTCACGCATCATTTGCGTGTTTGCTGTTAGAGCTCCACCAGGCATGGGAGAAAATGGTATTACGGGATTAACCGTGATTGCTTCTGGAGGCATGTAATACTTATCCATCTGATTTATAAACATTTTTTCTACCTCTAGAATTTTTTCCGGGTCAATATCTAGAGAGTATTCTGTGTTCATTAATCTATACCACATAGTAAGAATATCTACTTGCGAAGTTCCTCCACTTACTGGAGCCATAGACAAATCTATAATGTCAGCTCCTGCTTCAATTGCTGCAAAGTTGGCAGCGACTCCCATCCCTGCAGTATCGTGAGTATGAAACTGAATTGTTGTTTCTGCAGGTAACAATTTCCTCGCATTTTTTATGGATTGGTACACTACTACTGGATTCGTGGTACCTGATGCATCTTTAAAAGCGACGCTATCAAAAGGTATATTTGAGTCTAATATTTCTTTCAGTTTATCCGTATAAAATTCTGAATTGTGGCAATAGCTTTCATTTAACCCTGGAGGCAATCCCATCAATGCAATGACCACTTGATGCTTTAAACCTGCATTTGTAATACATTCCCCTGAATAGGCTAAGTTTCTTATGTCCATTAGAGCATCAAAATTTCGAACGGTGGTTACGCCATGTTTTTTAAACATTTTTGCATGTAAATCTATGATGTCTCTTGATTGAGACTCGAGGCCAACAACATTAGCTCCCCTTGATAAAGTTTGAAGGTTAATATCAGGCCCTACAACACTTCTGGCAGCGTCCATCATATCGAATGCGTCTTCTTGACAATAGAAATATAGACTTTGGAATCGAGCACCACCTCCTATCTCAAAATTATCATTACCCGCATGGACTGCAGCTTCTAATACAGGTAAAAAGTCTTTCGTTTTAACCCTCGCACCATAACATGATTGAAAACCATCACGAAATGATGTGTCCATAAATCTAATTTTTTTCATGTAAATCGGGTATTGTTCTATTAAAATTGTTTCTAATCTTGTTTGAGTTCAAAATGAGATTGGACCCGATTATATAATAAAATTTAGATCAGATCTGAACTCTTAAATATTATGTCAGACAATCGAAAAACAATAGGTAAATCAAAATGGTAATTCAACATGATAAAACAGATATTTTAATTATTGGTGCTGGTGCATCAGGTGCGGCTGTTATGTGGGACTTATCCAAATCTGGATTCAAAGTAGTATGTCTTGAACAAGGCTCAAGTATTCAAGCTGATCAATATCCAGTAAACCATCCTAATTGGGAAGAATTATCCATGAATGGATGGAATTTGAATCCAAATGTCAGAAAAGATTCTAATGATTACCCCATAAATACCGATGATACCGATATTAACCCATTAATGTTCAATGCAGTTGGTGGGAGCACAATTCATTGGACTGGAAGTACCCCACGTTTCCACCCATCTGATTTCAAAGTTAAAACTTTAGATGGACTAGCTTATGATTGGCCAATCACATACTGGGACTTGGAACCTTTTTATGATAAGAATGATGAAATGATGGGTGTATCAGGTATCAATGGAGATCCTGGAAATCCCAAAAGATCACCTAGGCAAATGCCTCCTTTACCTTTAGGTGAAGATGGAAAATTAATTGCAAAAGCTTTTGATGGGTTAGGTTGGCACTGGTGGCCGTCTGATGCAAATGTAAATTCTATAGACTACAAAGGAAGAAAAGCTTGTAACATGTGTGGACCTCTTAATTATGGATGTCCTCGACAAGCAAAGGCGAGTTCAGATGTTACATATATACCTTATGCAATAAAAAATGGTGCGGAATTAAGAGTTAGGGCAAGAGTAAGTAAGATAGAAACGGATAATAAAGGGAACGTTACAGGTGCCTTATATTTCGATAAAGATAATAAAGAACATTTTCAGCCCGCAAATGGCATAGTCCTAGCTATGAACGGAGTAGGTACTCCTAGAATATTACTTAATTCTCATCCAAATGGGCTTTCAAATTCATCCGGTCAAGTAGGAAAAAACTTAATGTTTCATGTTTATGCCGGTGCCCAAGGTGTTTTTGATAATGTTGAAGAGACTTACAAAGGACCTGGTGTGAATATATTAATTAGTCAAGAATTTTATGAATCTGATATTAGTAGAGGTTTTGATAGAGGTTATATATTAATAATGTTTAGAGGAACTGGAAGCCCAGTACATGTCTCAAAAAGTGTCGAATGGGGGAAAAATCATCACGAAGAATTTAAGAAGAATTTTGGTAAAACCATAGGTATAGGCGTTTGTGGAGAAGATTTACCTGAAGAAAGTAATTATGTTGAACTAGACCCGATTCTAAAAGATTCAAATGGAATTCCATCACCAAAAATAAACTATAAGGTTAGTGAAAATTCTAGAAAATTGCTAGACCATGGATTAAAAAATACTGAAACTGTACTGAAGAAAGCTGGAGCGTATAACGTAATAAGGTTACCGTTTAGTAAAGAGCAAGGTTGGCATTTAATGGGTACGGCTCGCATGGGAAAAGACCCAAAAAAATCAGTAGTAGATGAAAATTGTCAATCTCATGATTTAGATAATTTATTCATCGTTGATGCATCAGTTTTTATTACTGGAGGTGCAGTTAATCCGACATCTACAATTCAAGCAATTGCTCTCAAAACATCCGATTATATTATAAAATCCAGATCAGATCTGAAATCTTAATTATCATGTTAAATAACCAAAAACATATAGATAAATCAAAATTATCACTACTGAAAAAAGTAATGGATATACTTATCCCTGAGGTGGATAATTTACCTTCAGCCGGTCTTTTAGTAACTGATGAAAAAATATTAGAATTACTGAATAAATATGATAAATATTCTTCTTCTTTTGATGAATTTATTAATGCGTTAAAACTCGATCCTTGTTGTAAAGTATCTGGTGGATTTGAATCATTAAATTACGAAAATAAAGAAACTGCTCTTAAGGGATTACAACAAAATATTCCTGAAAGTTTTGAAAATATATTAGAACTTATTTCTTTAGTATATTATTCTAATGACAAAGTTCTGGATCGAATAAACTGGAAGCGAAAAACACTTCAGCCAAATGGATGGGAAGTAGAAAAATTTGACCCTGAAGTTTTAGAGACCACTAAATTACGAAAACCCTTTTGGAAAGAAGTCTAACTTTATTCGTAATAAAGTTGGAATGATTGAAGGGACTCGAACCCCCAACGCTATGGTCAAGCCCAACAGTATTGTTTGTAGATTTTTCATAATGAACGGATTATATAAAATCTCTTCAATCTAATTTATTAATCATGGGACGGCAACGAGTTTACCAACCAAAAAATATTCAGCCTCATTAAAATTATTTTGAGCAAATCTTATTGAATATGGGCCCGAACTTAGAATTACCGGCACTTTTTTCGGGGATTCTAAGTTGTCGGAATAAAACAAAATGTTACCTGAGCTAGGGCCAAAATGGCCCCAAGAAACCATTTGAAATATATCATCTCCCGCGGTGTAAGTACTGCCTTTTTGTATTGCGAAAAAAGCTATTTTGTCATGCCCTTCATATTTATCGACAATTAGTTCTTTGAGAACAAATCCCTCTGGAATATTTAAATTTAAATAAATGTTAGATTCATCTGTAAATTTAACATCTAGATACATATCCTCTTTAGCAGTAGCTGTAGGTTTTGATGTAGGAGTAGCAGTAGGTTTTGGTGTAGGAGTAGCGGTAGGTTTTGGTGTAGGAGTAGCGGTAGGTTTCGGCGTAAAAGTAGCTTCATTGGGAGTATCCATATGAATTACGGACGAAGTAGTTTCTAAATCATTAGTTTCAGTACAAGCGCCTAAAGCAGATAAAATAAATATTACTAATATCGACCAACGCATAATGTCCGTGTCCTAATTGTCTCTATATGCTGTGCAGTGTCCGTTGGTGTAAATTGGGTGTAACATAAAACCCCTCTACTAGATCCTAGGACTATCTTAACGATACTGATCCATCATCTCGTAAATCTACTTTCATATCAGGGCTGGAAAGTCCGTATTTTTTTGCACCATCTTCGTTAAATTCAATCCCAATCCCAGGGGTATCTGGAATTTCAAAAAAACCATTCTTCAATGTTGAAATTTTATTAACTATTTTGGAATGAACAGGCTTATCTTCAATTATGTGTTCTTGTACTTCCCAATTAGGAACACATGCCCCTAACTGAATATGTGCCGCAGTTGCTATCGGTCCCGATGGAACGGCATGGGGTATAACACCCTGATGATGGGCTTCAGCCAATGCACAAATTTTTTTTAAATGTGTAAAGCCTCCTGCCAACCCTACATCTGGACGTATATAATGAACTCCAGCTTTTTCAATGTATTCTCTAAATTCCCAGATATTCAAATTTCTTTCTCCAGCTGCCATAGGTATATTCGATTTTTCAGATACTTCACCGAAAGATAAAACAGAATCAGGAGCAATAGGATCTTCAAAAAAGTATGGCTTAATATGTTCAATTTCTTTAGCTAATACAATAGAATCACCAGGAGTCATGTTCCTGTGAATTTCTACTCCTATATCGCAATCCCAACCTACTGAATCTCTTATAGCTTGAAGTCTTTCAACCAAATCATTTATTCTTTCAGAGTGACGCATTGTGGAGTGTCCGTGTTGATAAAGAAAAACTTTTAAAGCTGTAAACCCTGAATTTTTAGCAATTAAAGCATGTTTTGCGACTTCATCACATGTACCTGTTGGTAAACACAACATTGCCCTAACTTTATCCCTCACCTTCCCTCCAAGGAGTTGCCAAACAGGGGTATCAAAGTATTTACCTTTAATATCCCATAAAGCCTGATCAATTGAACTTATCCCGCCCACAATTGATCCACCTCTCATCGATTTAGATCTATACATAAAATTCCAATGATGTTCTACATTTAATGGATCTTTCCCCATTAAATATTCCCTAAAAGAACGTACCACTTCTTCCGCAGCTCGTGGCCAACCAAAAAATGTAGACTCCCCTACGCCTATCAATCCATTATCTGTAGTAATTTTTGTAATTAACCATGAATCTACAATAAAAGTTTCCAAGTTTTCTATTTTCATCTTTAACCAATTTTTCTGATAACTACTAGAGATTTCCGTTTAAATATCTCATTTATCTCACATATCTTCTGTTTCCAGAAGGGATTGATGTAGGGGTTTGGCTTATAAAATGTTTTCTCCCAAAATGATTTCTCTTATGAGAACAAATTTCTGGTTTCGACGGTCAAGTCTCATCACGTGATGAATTCATTCACTTCAAGTCTTAATAATTAAGGTTTTGTAGAAAATAAACATAATACTACGGTATTCGTAATATTATGATCAATAATAAATGTAATAATAAATCTAACTTCTCATATTGCGTAATGATTACGAATACCGTAACATATAGAATAATACCGATAAATTTTTATATTTTGGAGAAGACCGATGAAAACTATCCTGTTAGCATCATTACTAGCTGGAGCCATACCGATGCTGCCATTTTTATTTGTATATATTTCATTACATTGAAATAGATTTGTCCCTTTTGCTTCTTATGCTGCTGCTATTTTGCCCCATATTTGCCATTTTTTTGTATTAAATATTCTTTTATTGACGCGCGGATTATACAAAAACTCAACGCCCGATCTCCCCTCTCTAATAGTTAATAGCTTATGGCGACCATCGGCGGTAACTTGGTATCATTCACTATTATCTATAGAATGACGCTATTTCCCTCTATATACTTTTAAGTAAGAGAAACTCCCTCGTGTATGTTGATTTAGTCAAAAAGTTTTTTAATCACAGAATAACGCTAAGAATTTTCCTTCTGTTTTTCACTTTATGGTTCGGTGCGTCTGTACTTTTCTGGGGCCCAAGATTAGTGGGAGACAATATCTCACATGCCGGTATTTTCACACCAGGACCGAATATTCAGATAATTAATGACGTAATTCTCCAATTAGAGACAGGTATTACGGAACTTCGCAGTGAGACGTCAAAAGACGGCGTAATAACACCCTTTGAATCTGAACAAATAATGGTGCGAGAAAAATGGTTGGAAAAATACAAAAGTGAAATTAAATCGGATGCCTTTGAACAGCATTTCCAATTCAGTGAACCTCAGATCTTTCAATACTGGCACTATATATCCTCTCTTGCAAGATTTGATCTAGGCAAGTCACAAAGATTTTTTCCTACTCCGGTATTTTCCGTGATACGTAACTCACTGATATGGACCCTGATGCTAATGACGTTTTCAACGGTAATTGCGTTTCTTTTAGGTTCTATAATCGGTGGAATTATGGGTTGGACAAGGCAATTTTCCTTCCGCAAGTGGGCTTTCTTACCAATCGTATTCACATCAGCAATTCCGTATTATTTACTTGGCTGGATGCTAATCTGGTTTTTTGCGTTCAAATGGGGATTGTTTCCACTTCAGGGTGGATGGAATAGATACGACGGTTCAATCCAACCGAGTTGGAATATCCAGTTCGTGTTTAGCGTATTACACCACGGGGTTCTACCCGCTATGTCAATAATTCTCGCTTCGGCCGGATTTTGGGCAATTAATATGCGAGGAACCATAGTAAATGTACTCGAAAATGATTACATAATGTTTGGGATATCCAAAGGGTTGAATCGCAACCGCCTGTTCTTTAATTACGGAATAAGGAATTCTTTGTTACCGCAACTGACCGGACTTGCCGGGTCTGTAGGGTCGATCGTTTCAGGAGTTTTACTCCTAGAAATAGTGTTCACATATCCAGGGTTGGGTTTTTTGATGCGCCAAGCCCTGACAGCCAAAGACTACTCCCTTGTCATGGGAATAGGGTTCACAATCTTGGTACTAGTGGCAGTGTTTCTATTCATACTAGATTTGGTTCTGCCCTTAATTGACCAGCGCTTGAAAAAGAGCGGGAATTGGTAGATGTTTGGTAATTACCAACTGTTCCCAATCTTCTTAACCGAAACGATCAGCGTATTAACGCAACCGAAATTCTATTGCCCGATACCGTCGAGCAGGCTCTGGCAGTCTTCGATTTTTATTTCGCACAGCAAAATCAAGTTACCGACAATCGCATACGATAAGTAACTAGTCCGTGTATTGGTTTGTGCATTAGTGATGGCACCTGAGTCAATCATCGTGCTCGGCTTGCGTCGTCCAGAGGCCACTTCCGCGAGTTCCTGACCTAAGCTAATCGCCTCGCCCTGCGATGCATACACGCGTACTTCGACGTCTCGCTGCTGATAGAACCCATACCAAACACTAGTTACACCGGGTAACGTTTCAGGCGAAAGTTCTTTCGACTTTTTCCATCCCACAGCAGCTACATCGTCGGCGGTGAAAACGCTGTCTGGAAGCGTAATTTGTACGGCGTCAAGTTCGGGATCGTCGTTCAACAACGGCTCGCCGTTCGACGATCCACACGCGACAATGGGTATTGATATCGTAGTTAGAACGACGAGAAGTAATAAGAATTTAATATTGTGCATATTAAGAGGATAACAACTTTTAGGACAACGGTATGCCTCTGATAAAAACCTAAAATATTACTTTCAAGTAAGTTAGCCCTTAACTAGGTAACTTAATTGCGAGTATAAAATTTAAAAATCTCAACACCTGAACGGTGTCCCACTAATAGTTAATAGCCCACGGCGACCATCGGCGGTTAATCATCATCGTTTTCAACTAATTCCCAATTCAATTCATAACCAAGTTGTTTTTCAAAAAATTTGGTCTCTTCTCCGTTTAAATATTCTTCCTTTCCGCTAGAAAATGTAACGTTTATGCACCTCTCATCATCATCAGAATTTTTACCGTAAAGTTCAAGCTCTTCTATTGAAGATATTGGTACAACTTTGTCTCCAGCTTGTATGAAATATATTTCCTGCATTTCTTCTGTCATTAGAACCTTCCTGATTAGTAGCTAATCAATTGTTTGTATATATTCCGTAATGAACGGATTATACAAAATCTCAACGCCCGAACCCTGTCCCACTAATAGTTAATAGCCTAGGGCTACCATCGGCGGTAGATTATTGTTGTTCACTATCAGGTGGAGTTACTACTCCCGAATAAAGCGTCGTCGTAAGGCTGGAAGAGTTGCAGGAATTTGCCTACCAGGCCGTGTCGTAAATATTGCGAAACTTAAAAAAGTCTTTGATTATTTTTATCAACAGAATCATGACCTCTGTTAACAATTCCAGCATAATAATCGATTGCGGACG
>Ga0187827_10000865_pt1 | contig 45983 bp, 37 predicted proteins | sample ETNtaG_39_FD_167969 | JGI IMG/M metagenome (GOLD analysis project Ga0187827, IMG submission 167969) | Marine microbial and viral communities from oxygen minimum zone, Eastern Pacific Ocean - ETNP2014_SV_150_PacBio MetaG (Illumina Assembly) | ecosystem: Environmental > Aquatic > Marine > Hypoxic...
AAAGTATGCGAATTTCCATACACCTTTCCTGATTTAACATGTGCACCTCCTGCAAGGTGCAGATTAATGGAAAGGGGGGTCAGTTTTCAGTTGCCGAGGGGGGTCAGTTTTACATTGCCGCTAACAATGTCATTGACGCTCAGGTGAGTGATTTCACTGGCACGCAATCCGGAACCATAGGCAACTGACAGTGCGGCTTTGTCTCTGGGGTTAGTGATTGATTCAAGGAAACGACTGACTTCTTCAGCACTCAACACTGTCGGCAGCTTTCGTGGTATACGAACCGGACTCATGTTTTTAAGTAGCTCGGGACTGTCCAGTGTGACTTCAAAAAGAAACTTCAGGCCGGTGATGGTGGCATTGATGGTAGTGCCCGATACACCAGTTTCAGCTAGGTGCAACTGAAAAAGTCGCAGATCTTCTGCTGTTGCGGTATGCGGTGAACGGCCGAGGAACCGGGTTAGTTTCACCACGGAACGAATGTATCCAGGTTGTGTTTTTGGTGACAGCTTACGAAGTGTCATATCTTCGACCATTCGCAGGCGTAATGGACTAATAGATTTGTTAGAATCAGGCATGGGTCTACTCCCTGTGTAGGGTTGAGTTGGGGAACTACACCTCAACACAGGACAGGCCCATTTCAAAATCTTCTTTGAGATTGAATCTTAATCGTTACACTACGCACTCGATCTGCTTTTTCTACCGCGTAGCGGTTTCGTCGTGCGCCCACGAGGGCGTCGTATCAGCACGGTGAAAGTCCGTGTCGGAGAACACCACAGCTACCAACGCTGGTCTCGTGGGCTCAATAACGCCGCAGCACACTCCGAAGCGGCGCTGAACGAGTAATCGATGCCATAGTCGTTCTGATATGATGTGGATCGAGATATGCCTAATTCGACGCCAGAATTGTCAGTTTCGCATGTCCGCTTTCCCCGGAAATCAATGTTAGTCAACAGGCAGCTAGACTAATCAGGCCAATCTCTGCTGAGTGCCAGCTGCTGCCGTTCTCGTCTTTGAACTGGACTCCCCTGAAACGGCACACTTTGAATAGTCCTATCCCTAAGTTAATATGAACGGGCCAACAACAATAGGGAATAAGGCATGGAGAGGCCATTTCCTGCATATGAAGGTGATCAGCCCTATATCTTCGTATGTTACTCCCATGTGGATAAAGAGCTTGTCTATCCCGAGTTGGTGTGGCTCGACGAGCGGGGATGCAATATCTGGTATGACGAAGGGATTACACCTGGTGAGGAATGGTCAGAAGAATTAGGCCATGCCATTGAGGGTGCCAGCCAATTCCTTTTCTTTGCGACTCCAGCAGCCGTTGATTCAAGAAACTGTCGGGATGAACTGCGTTTTGCGCTGGATCTTGAGAAGGACATCGTCTCTGTACATCTGAAGGAAACTCAACTCACGAGTGGCATACGTCTCTCTATTGGCGCAAAACAGGCCATCTTCAAGTATGAACTCGCAGAACAAGAGTATCGAGACAAGCTATTGTCCGGACTTAGAGTTCACGATAAGCAAACGATAGAGGATCCGCAGTCATCACGACCTGCAGCTTCCAGCATCAATAGCACCAAGCCGATTTTGTTCGCAGGGGGATTAATCGCCTTGGCGATTCTTGCTGTCGGCATCCTGCTGTTCCTCAGGCCCTCAACAGATACGCCGTCCTCCGATGACACTCCTGTTCCTGAATCAGCGGCAAATGCACAGCAGAATGGCAATGCAGAACCAGCAACTCCCTCAATTGCGGTGCTCCCCTTTACGAATATGAGCAGCGATCCCGATCAGGTGTTCTTCAGTGACGGCATATCAGAAGAAATACTCAATACACTGGTAAAGACAAATACACTGCCGGTGATTGCCAGGACCTCTTCCTTCAAATTCCGTGGTGAAGAATTTGATGCCAAAGAGATCGGTGAAAAACTGAAGGTGAGTCATCTTCTCGAAGGCAGTGTGCGGAAATCTGGCAATCAAGTACGGATAGCTGCACAACTGATTGATACATCAACCGGTGTTCATTTGTGGTCAGACAGCTATAACCGAGATATCACCGACATCTTTGCGGTGCAAGTAGAAATCGCTCACAAGATTGTCAATCATATTGGAATCGCCCTGCCCACGGGCAAGGATATCAACGTTGGCCAATCATCCAGAGTTACTGAAAATCAGCAGGCATACGAACTCTTCCTCAAGGCCAAACATCTGGCCAACACAGGTAATCCCTTTGAAGTTGAGAAAGCTATTCCGCTATACGAGCAGGCTCTACAGTTAGATGGGAGATTTGCAGATGCTTGGGCTGATCTAGGCATAGCTTATGCCGAGTTGGGAGACGTTCCCTTGGCCCTACGAATTCCTACTGAAGTCTATCCGATTGCCATTGAAGCATTCCGAACCGCACTTGAGATTGACCCCAAGCATGCGAGGGCCATGGGGTATTTAGGATATTCACTCATCCAACACGAGTATCAATGGAATGAAGGTCTGCAGCTTCTGCAGCAGTCGGTTGCTATGAATCCACAGGATGCTCGATTACAGGCCATGTACGGTTGGATTCTCTATTTCACCAATCATCCAGATGCGGCCACTGTTTTGGAGAGAGCCTATTTGCTCAATCCATTCGATCTACAGGTAGTATTTACCAAAGCATCACAATTAGTCGCCGATGGTCGATATGGTGATGGTGCCACGTTGATGGATACGGCACTGATACAGAACCGGAATAGATATGATGCGAATCTTCTTGCCGCTGCCTTTAACATAAGTATGCGTAGACTCGATATTGCTGAAGGGTATCTTGCCAAGGCAAGAGCAGTTGTAGGGGCAGACTATCCCACAATAAGAGCTGAGGACTATCTTGTAGCCTTGATGAGCGGTGACCAGTTACGCGCCAATGCGCTGAAAACTGAACTCCTGGAACTGGCAAAGCACACACGTGTGGGATGGCTATCGAATCTAACTCCCGGATCAGACGAGAACCAACTTAAGCAAATCTATGACATAGCAACAGACCAGCGGCACCCAGAAACGCTTTTTTGGCTGTTAGTCAAACCACCATGGATAGCAGATTCGGACTGGGCTAAATTGCAGGAGAAGACGCGTGCTGCGGAAGCGAATATCACACCAAGGATTCTCTACGGCCGTTCGGACGAAGACAAGGCCCGTTTGAGATCAGAGGCGGCATTAATGACTAGTGATGAACTGGATTCCTATGTCGGTGTATTTGAAAATGAAAATGGCGAGCAGATCAGAATAGAGCGTGACAGCAATCAACTCAGATTGGATATGGCGGCTGGTAGTGCTCAACTTGTGCCCGTAGGAAACGACCACTTTGATGATCTTGAGGTCAAAGTATCGTACAACTTCATTGTAGAAGATGGCAATGTCACTCAACTTGAAGTGCTGTTCAGGCAGGTCACCTACACCTACATCAAGAAGGGGGAGTAGGAATCAGTAGAAATGACCGGTTTGTGTTGATAGCAGGCATCTTCAGAAGGTAGATCGTATCGTATACCGACGCGTCTTCAGCTTCCAATTTCTCCAAAGCAGCCATCCACTGAATCAAAGACCAGGACCGTTACTAGGCTCTTAGAACCGCCACAATTTGCATCAATCTGCAGGATGTCTACCCTTTTTGCCAATCTGATGGTAACTGAGTAGTATTGGCCACACAAAGAGCAAGGAATAGGGCATGGACAGGCCGTTTCCTGCATACAAAGGCGATGATCCCTACATCTTCGTATGCTACTCGCATGCGGATAAAGAGCTTGTATATCCCGAATTGGTGTGGATGAAGGAGCATGGCTGCAATATATGGTATGACGAAGGGATCACACCGGGAGAAGAGTGGACTGAAGAATTGGGATCGTTTTCTTTTCTTCGTCACACCGGAATCGGATCTGAGCTACCTTAGGCTGTCGCAACACGCAAAATCCCTGCTAACCACGCTCAAAGGAACGGGGTTAGGTCTTGCTTTTACCTTGTCGCAACTTGGTCTAGCTGACAAGGGGAGATCTGGAATTGGTCAGGGTAAAATGTAGTTCGACAGGAAATGGGTAATACGAAAATTCAATGCCTGCTTTCCTGCAGCACACAAACTGCCTCGTCGTAATCCATCCTCTCACCGAGCCATTGGGTACCACATGTTGCCTCATCGATCGCCAGTCCCAATGCTTCGTTGTCACGCTCAATTACGAGTGGCAGCTGCGTATCATCTTCCTGGTCGGGAAACTGGGGATAGAGCGCCGCCTTGATTCGCTCGTTTAGCAGATTCACGAATACCAGCTGTTGGTCATCATCGACAAACACGCGATATTTGCCTTCGTGCAGCAGTACGTGGTGATGATGACACAATAATATCAGATTAGTGAGACTGGTCTCCCCGCCATCACACCAGTGCTCGATATGATGTACTTCCGCGTATCTGGATTCCGTACAGGAAGGGAAAACACATCCTTGGTCTCTCAGGTTCAATGCTCGCCGAACCGGGGAGGGAACTGCCCTGCTCTTTCGGCCAACATTCAGAATATTGCCGTCGGAATCCTCCAGTACCGTAACGATGCCCGCATCACATGCGAGTCTCCGCACAGTATCCGGGCAAAGGAATGGACCACCGTCGAGATAACAGTGCGTTTTGTCCCCCTCACCGTTCAAAGTCTTACCGCCGTCGATGGAATTCGCATCGATATGGATCATAATCTGAACCTTGTCCCCTCCCGCCAGGCAAGAAATCCCTTCATCCCCGGTTGCCAGCAGGTGTTCCGACATCAACACCAGGGCATCGGCCCGTAATTGCTCGTAGGAATCCATGGAATCGATATGCGTAAACGTCTCCGCGGAGTCGTTTCTTGGGTTTGAACTTTCAAGCACTGCATCTGATTCAATCTCCCGGTCCAAATCATCTTCATGTCTCCGCGGAGTCGGTTCCGGCACCACGTCATCAGGAACCGCAAACGCCGCGTCCGCTACGACCGCTTCCGGGTCTACCATATGTTCATCGCCCTCATCGGCCGTACACTCGTAAACCACACTCCACTCTTCATCCTCATCCTGATCTTCCTGGAATGTCTCTCGCTCCGCCAGCGGGAATTCCTTACTCAACCTTTCAGCCACTTTATCCGGCCCGGTGGATCTGTTATTTGCCGCATCGAAAGCAGCCTGCAGTGCCTTGACAACCACAGCACCCGAGTCCGCCGGCAGCTTGCCATGGAAAATCACCATGCCATCCTCATCGTAAAACCAACTGAAGCTTCTCGCTTCCTGCTGGGTTGCCGCCTGGTCTTCACCGTTCAGCCTTTCGACCCACTGATGTTTCCGCACCAGCTTTTCCATATGGCTGGCGGTCCCATAGCGTGCAATCTGCAACAGAAAATGCTCGTTTTCAGGTGTAGCCACCCGCACCATGGCGCGCACCTTGGAGTAACTCAAGGCACCGGACTTGAAGGCATTATCGATCAAAGGCAACGAATCCAAGCACGCGGCTACCCGCACTTTTTCCCTGGCCGCTCCGATGGTGATACCACAGCGATAATTGAGCCAGTGTGCCGGGGATTTGATTTCGCCGCCGGCACTCCAGGCGCCACGTCGAATCTGTTCCGCCAGCAGCTTCAGAAACCGGTACGTTGCGGCATTTATGTGGCCGGCCAGGCGCGTGATTTCGTCATTGAGATCATCGTTATCCTGTGGCATCGGCAGGTCGTAATCAATGCGAGGGAAGGTGCACTCTTCAGTGGTCATAGTGTGTTCCTGGATATATATACAGTCTGTTTATACATCCAGTATTATACCCCAACATACTGATATATAAAACAATTATTCGTTTCAATCGAGTGATTTCAACTGGCAATAGCAGGCATGTACGTGTAATTGAGATAAGACATGACGCTCTTTACCGCACTATTTAAGCAGATAGAAGATCTCGGTGGATAAAGCTTCTGGATCTGCCCGCCAATCCCCGTAAATCTCCCAGTTAGGGCCAGCGATGATATGTCCGTTTTCTTTGCACCAGCTCCTAACGGCTGCATGGGCAGCGGGTATGCCGCTGTAGGGTCCCGTATGCACAGTAGTGGCAGCGGTGCCCGCTGGCGTTTCCGTGCAACTGATGGGACCACTGCTTTCAAAGCTGGTCGAGATCTGCACGCCCACGTCTATCGGCACACCATCTTCGGTGAAAAGCAATCCCTGCTCCCCTCTATCCCAGTAGACAATGACGTTGTGTCCTGTCTGCTCGACCTCGGATTCTTTCAACCAGGCATAGACCTGATCGAACATCGGTATTATTTTTCCGCCCAGTTCGTCACCTGTGACGGTATAGCTGGTGACAGCCAGAGGGCCTTCCACGACTTCAACCGATCGGACTGTGTAGCTCATGGGTGACTACTATCCTCCGATTCAGTCGGTTCTGGTTCCGACATCGACAGCAGCTCTTCGGACGACATGGTTAGCAGATCTTTCTCTTCATCCACATTCTCCATCGTCTCAAGCACGCCTTGGTCCTCCCAGATGGGAATGCCCGCCTCTTCATATTTTCTCCGAATGCGATCCGTCACCACCCCTGCCCGAACCAGCGCCGGCATCATCAGGTCCCTGAACGAGTGGACATGGCCAGGCGGAAGCTCGGCCTTGATGCCTTGTTCGCGCGCCTCGGCCATCGCCTCGAAGAAGTCGTCTGGATCGATATTGGCATTCTGCAGCACCATCGCAAATCCCGATGTGGCACTTCCGCCTGTCCCACCACGCTGAGAATTGAACAGGATTTTGACGGCGTCGAACGCGAATTCAGCCAGATCTTCAAGGTCGTCCGAATGCATATCCTGCACCAACTTGCGCAAGTAGATGTTACCGAAGCCGACATGGCGGGCCTCATCAGACAAGACGCCCTGCGTTAGCTTCTTCAGCAGCGGGCAGGTAGTCTGTCGGTGCATATTGTGGAACGCGGCAAGCGCCAGCCCCTCAATGATCATGTTCATGCCGACCATGATTTTGGCTGGCGCCTTCGCCTGCAGCGTTGCATCGATCAGGTTCTTCAGCATCGGTGACATGGGATACACCATGCTGAGTTTATCGATGTAACGCTTATACACCTCGACGTGCCGCGCTTCGTCCATGGTCTGCGTGGCGCAGTACAGCTTTGCTTCATAATCCTCAACTGCATGGGTCAGAGTTGACGCGGTCATCAGTGCGCCCTGTTCTCCGTGCAGGAACTGTGACAGCGTTTGGGCGGTTAAGTGGGCGCTGAACAGCTCCCTTTGGGACTGGGACATCTTTTGGAAAAAAGGCCATTTAAGCAGCGCTCCCGTCTGCTCCACGATCGGTTTGGACGGATCGAGCGGCGTGTCCCAATCCAGGTACTCATCCGGAATCCACTGGCCGACCTTCGCCTTCTTGTAGAGATTGGCGAGCTTCTCCTGGGAAATGGCATAGCTAAAGTTCCAACAGATCTCCATGGGAGCATCCAGAATGGAGGATGTTTGCCAATCTTCGTTTGCAGCAGTCACACTTTCGCTCATTGTTATTCTCCCAATCAGAGCCACCTTGCCAGAATATTGCATATTATGACCACATTTTGGATGTTACAATGTCCTGCTGAGTGAATAATCTAAATATTCATTCTTCTGCCGATATATTAGATCTCAACAGGAAACCTGACACTTCACCGACAACGTTGGCCTCAATGATATTAGGAGGAACGCAAATGAGTTTGGATCTCATCGCGCTAGCGGAACAAGCCTGGAATGGCGAACTGGACACGGTCTTCGAGCACCACCCGGTGCACACCGTCTACCAGGGCAGCTGTGAGTTGGCAGATGACCTGTTAGGTCTCAAGAGCATCGCAGCTCTTTTCGTGATCGACACAGGTGACGGGTTGGTGATGCTGGATGCAAGCCTGCAACTGGATATAGACCGGGTCTTTGAGGAGGTCCGTAGTTGGCGACCCAACACGCCGCTCAGCGCAGCCATCTTCTCACACCATCACGTCGACCACGTTTTCGCGACGCGTAGATTTGAGGAGGAGGCCAGGCAGCGCGGGTGGCCACAACCAGTCGTCTATGCACACGAACTAACCCCGCAACATTTCGATCGCTACCGCAATACGCTGGGCTGGAACACAGCCATTAATCGCCGTCAATTCGCCATCGACGCGCCTCAGTTCTCCTGGCCGAGCGAATACCGTTACCCGGATGTGCTGTACAAGGATCGACTAACGTTCAAACGCGGTCGCCTGACTTTCGAGCTGCATCATGCGCGGGGGGAGACAGACGACCATACCTGGACTTATATTCCGGAACGCAAGATCTTGATTCCCGGCGATCTCTTCATCTGGGCTGTCCCCAATGCGGGCAATCCACAAAAAGTACAACGCTATCTGTCCGATTGGGCCGATGCACTGAACCAGATGGCGGGCCTGGAACCGGAATTGATGCTGCCCGGTCACGGTCTGCCGATCTTCGGAGCAGACCGGGTTCACGAAGCCTTGACCAATACTGCGGCAGTGCTTCGTTCCATCGAGGAGCAGACGCTGGCACTCATGAATCGGGGTTGCTCGCTGGATCAGGTGATGCACCAGGTCAAGTTGCCGATGGATCTATTCGATAAGCCATATCTGCGTCCCGTGTACGACGATCCACACTTCCTGATCCGTATGGTGTGGCGTCGTTATGGCGGTTGGTGGGACGGTGAGTTCGACGCCCTGTTACCGGCACCCAAGTCTGCCCTGGCTGCGGAATGGATCAATCTATCGGGCGGCGTGGAAGCGGTACTAAAACGTGCGCGTACCTTGGCCAGCCAGGGCGAATATGCCCTCGCCTGCCATCTGATCGAAACCGCTCACCACGCAGCGCCCGAGGATGCAGCCGTGCATGAAGTACGCGCACACATTTATCGCGGCTACTCCGCCGAGCAGAGTTCCTCCATGGCGCGCAATATCCTGAATCACGCCGCCCTGGCGAGTGAGCAGGGCAAGCGGGATCTGGCATCATCCGGTTAGTGGCGTCAAGTGTGCGCTCGCGCCTTAGCTATTCCGGCAGGAAGGAGAAGACAGCACGCATGATCTTATCCAGATAGTTGGCGGACTGCTCTTGAGGTGTGTCACCCATACTAACCACGATCACATTGTGATCAGGCACCACGATCATCACCTTGCCCCTGGCACCGAGAGCCAGGAATACATTTGTCGGGGCATAGGGAAACCAGCGACTATCCGAGGCGCTGTTGCCACCGGTGGTGCGCCAAGTCCCTTCATCCGAGTTTAGCCACCACAGGTAACCGTAGGCGCCGTTGGCATCCGGGTACGGCGGCCGCAGCGCCGCGTCGATAAAACGCGGATCTACTATCTGCTCCCCTCGCCACATTCCGCGGTTGAGCCAGAGGTGACCGACACGCGCCATATCACGATGGGTTGCTTCTATCACCGGCAGTGGGCCCCGGCTGCCGATCTGAATCCAGCCGCGATCGTTGCAGGGCCAATCGAAGTCGAGCCCAAGGGGTTCGCGCAGTTGCTCGGTATAGAACTGGTGCGGCGTGACGCCGCTGGCGAGCCAAAGGATGCCCGGAATAGAATTGAGGATCTCGGCACTATTGTACTGCCACCAGCTACCGACCGGAGTACGGCTGGCAGTCATATTGAGCACATGGCGAATCTCGGCGCCCTCGGCGATATCGGGATGATGCACCGGCAGCCAGTCACTCACCAGGTCGTTGACGCGCAGCATGCCCTTCTGCTGGGCAATGCCTACCAGCGTGGCGCCGAGGCCCTTGGTCACCGAGAAGATGTGGTTAGTGGCCGCCGCGTCACGCAAATATCGCTCAAAGAGAATTAGGCCATCCTTGACGAGGAGGAACCCATAGCGCTTCTCTATCTCAAAGATGTCATCTGCTGCCCGTTTGATCTTCTCTACATCAAGACCGTGGTCCTCCGGTGCAGCCGAATTCCACTCAGTACCCGGGAATACGATTTCATCTGTTCTCTTGTCACCCATGGTGTGAGCCTATCACGTTGGAATTGAAACACCTACTCGAGCACATGACGCAGTAACAGATCTGTGCATGGGTCGTTTTTCTCACTCACGGTTCTCCGTATCAAACAGTGATGCTACGGTCGTGCCGTCCTTCTCTGCTTTCGTTCCCAGCCAATTGAAGAAGCCGCCCGCTGGGGGAACGTGGAAGAAGTCTCGAATGACCGCCCTCTTCCATTCCGTTGGCTCACCCAGGGTATCATATAGCTGCGCCAACACATCTGTGTGCGAAGGTTGGTCATTCAACCAACCACTCAGATCCGCTTCCCTCTCGAACCAGTTTCGCGCTTTATACTTGGGCTCTATGGCATCCGGCGGCAGGTTTCCGCGCCACTGCAACGCGCCGATGCTGGCTACCTTGATCTCCTGATAGCGTGCGAATCGATGCTGGCAGGCAGGTTGGCTCGCCTGCAGAATACCGGTAATGAGTTCTTCCACATCTCTTGCGGCGCGCGTGCCGAAGCTGCGTACATTCTTCTCTAGTTGCTCGATCAGAGATGGGTAGTTCTGCAGCGAATAGCGGCTGCCGTCATGCCGGACATACCACTCGGTAAAGTCTGGATACAGCTTCTCATCAGGATCATCAGCACCACTCAGTTTCGTAAGACTAAGTTGCAGGAGATCAACCGCCAGGTGACAGACAAATAGTTCCGCCAGTGCTTCCTTTTCCGGAGTATGGTCACCCAGGAGCATTTGGGTCTGTTCGATTGCTGCACGAGGCAGCTTAGCAACAGGCATCTGCATACCTAGCCAGTTCTGTACGGCCACGATATAGCTGTTCAATTCCTCCCATCGACTTGGGCTGATCTGTCTACAGAGATAAAGGGATGTCGGCTCACCCGTGCCGATGGCCCGGCAGACATTGGAATAGTCTTGTTCATACTCGATTTCGAACCAGCAGAAATAGCAGGCCTGGGCTAACACGGCCAGTGTGTCGCTGTCGGTTCTGCCAAAGGTTCTCTCGAACCGGCCGACGCGCTCTGCAAAATCCTTATCCGACTCGCGCATCGCCTGAGCGAAATCACGCATTGGAACAATCTGCTGTCTAACACTCGCCATGCAACAACTCCATAGTTTGGTGTTGGGCGAGACTTTCAAACATTCTCTCCCGCCGCTAATATGGCGACATAATTATTGAGGAACCGATCATGTTTCGCACTTCTTTTCTCGTATATGCACTGCTGTATTCAATTGCCGCGTTTTCTGCAGGAGATGACATGCTCGGCTTCAGCCGCAGCCAAGCCGATGGGCAACGGCAGCTTGAGAAGCAATTCGATGGGCATTTGAAACAGGAAGAGATCGGCAATTGGATAAAACGGCTGTCGGCAAGACCTCATCACCTCGGTTCGGCGAACGATCGAGAGAACGCGGAGCATCTTGTCGAGCTGTTTGAATCCTGGGGATACAAGACTCGTATGGAAAAATATCGCGTCCTCTTCCCCACTCCCAGGCTGCGATTGTTAGAGCTGGTGGCCCCGACGTCCTACCAGGCTAAACTGCAGGAGCCCGCTCTGCCCGAGGATGAAACTTCCGGTCAGCTTGACGCGCAGCTGCCAATTTACAACGCCTATTCCGTCGATGGCGATGTCAGCGCTGAACTGGTTTACGTGAACTATGGCGTGCCTGAGGATTATGAAGAATTGGAACGTCGCGGTATCGATGTCAGGGGCAAGATCGTTCTGGCCAGATACTACGGATCCTGGCGGGGCATCAAACCCAAGGTCGCTGCGGAAAAAGGCGCCATCGGCACGATCATCTACTCCGATCCGGCTGACGACGGCTTCGTGCCGGGTGATGTATACCCGAAAGGTCCTTTCAGAAATGATCGGGGCGCTCAGCGGGGCTCAGTGATGGATATGCCCCTTTATCCCGGCGATCCCCTGACGCCGGATGTCGGTGCCACCAGGAGAGCCAAAAGACTCAAAATCGAGGACGCGGAAACACTCACCAAGATCCCGGTTCTTCCCATCTCCTACAGTGATGCCCTGCCCCTGCTGCAGTCTCTCGGCGGTCCGGTTGCCCCCAACAGTTGGAAAGGTGGCTTGCCGGTGACCTACCACTTGGGGCCGGGTCCTGCCAAGGTCCATCTCAAACTCGAGTTTAACTGGGACATGGTGGATCTCTACAACGTCATTGCGGTGCTGGAAGGCGTCAGCTATCCGAATCAATGGGTGGTGCGCGGCAACCACCACGATGCCTGGGTGAATGGTGCTGCGGATCCGATATCCGGCCTGGCAGCATTGATGGCAGAGGCAAAGGCGGTTGCTGCATTGACAAAATCCGGCTGGCAGCCACAGAGGACGATCGTCTACGCTGCCTGGGATGGTGAGGAACAGGGCTTGATCGGCTCGACGGAGTGGGCGGAACATCACGCCAATGAGTTGCAGAACAAGGTGGTCGCCTACATCAACACGGATAGTAACGGACGGGGCTTTTTCAGAGCCGGCGGTTCCCACACCCTGGAGAAACTGGTTAATCAGGTGGCCCGGGAGGTGGTTGACCCGCAGGTGGGGGAATCTGTATCAAAACGGCTGAAAGCGCGCATCAAACTGACGGGTACAGCGGAGCAGCGGAAAGAGGCGGTTACGCGGCGGAACTTTCGCCTCTATCCGTTGGGTTCCGGTTCCGATTACACCCCTTTCCTGCAGCATCTGGGCATCGCTTCCTTGAACCTTGGCTACGGCGGGGAGAACCGTGGCGGCAGTTACCACTCCATCTATGATTCCTACGACCACTACGTGCGCTTCGGCGATCCTCAGTTTGACTATGGCGTAACCCTGGCTCAAACCGGCGGTAGAATCGTGTTGCGGTTAGCCAACGCCGACTATCTTCCCTTTGAGTTTGAAGGGTTCATTGACAACATTGGCAAGTACGTGCGGGAGGTGGTCAAACTAACGGACAAGATGAGGGAAGATACGGACAGGCTGAACCGGACGATCGACGAGGGAACATTTCGGCTTGCCCTGGACCCGACCAAGTCGCTGACTGCACCAAAAAGGGAGGACCCGGTTCCGCATATCGCCTTTGCTGACCTGCACAACGCCATGGAAATACTCAAGGTCAGTGTCGGCGACTACCAGCAGGCGCTCGACAGACTGGATAGACAGGCGCTGAATCGGAACGAACGTGACAAACTGAGCCGTTTGATCTACCAGTCCGAAAGAAAACTGACCAGAGATCAGGGTCTGCCGAGGCGCCCCTGGTACAAGCACTACATCTACGCACCGGGCTTTTACACTGGATACGGCGTCAAAACACTACCTGGAATCAGAGAGGCGATCGAAGAGAGAAAGTGGCAGGAGGCGGACGAGCAGGTCAGGATCACAGCAGGTGTCCTGAAAGGTTTTGCCAGTCAGATCGACAAGGCGACTCAACTTATCGGCAAGCAGACGAAATAGTCAAACCCCGTGGCGCGCGCTCGGCTCCTAGCGGGCAATACGCGCCCTGATGGCTGGTGAATTTACATTAATAAAAGTGTATAACTATCTGATAATATTGATATATACGTGTATCATATACGGCTATTGTAGATTGTGAAAGTCGGGCTGCCGTTTATCAAGGAACGCGTTCACCGCCTCCCCGAAGGCCTTGCTCGTCCTCGCTTTTCGCAACCATACCCCCTCCAGCCTCTGTACTTCGGACAACTCATCTTCATCCAGATTCTTCCAGGTGACCTCTTTAACGCCCCTGCTCTGCTCGATGGGGTTGAAGGCAATCTCGGCAGCCACCTCCATCGCCTTCTCCATCAACTGGTCGTGCGGCACGACGCGATTTACCAGACCGATTCGGGCTGACTCTTCACCATCGATGATACGGCCGGTCAACATCAGCTCCATCGCATGCCCCATACCAACTATGTGAGGCAGGATATGGGTGGAGCCGAGCTCCGGAAAGATTCCCATACGGATAAACCGCATCGAAAGGGTGGCACGATCGGATGCAATGCGCACGTCGAAAGGCAGGATGGTGGTCAACCCGGCACCGATGGCGGGACCGTTGATGGCGGCGATCAGTGGTTTCGATTGCATGCAGAATCTGGTCCAGCCACCTGGATCGAGACGCGGGGCGTCGTCGTCACTCGCCGCGGGCTGCGGTGCCTGTTCCTTCGGGTCTACCAGATCCCGTTTCCAGCCCCCCACGTCCGCTCCTGAACAAAAGGCACGGCCCGCGCCGGTCACCACGATTGCGCCGATGGCGGGATCTTCGTTCCAGGCTTCAATCTGCTCCTGTCGTTCCAGGGACATGACGGGATGCAGAGCGTTCAGTTTCTCAGGACGGTCGTGCGTGATTACGCCGACGCGTCCGACGACTTCCGTCTTAATCATTTCATGAGCCATGTTTACTCTCCTTGAATCGCCTGGTTGTTTTGAACCGTACTGCCTGAATGAGTGAATGTAAAGGGCGACCTCAATGTGCCGCGAATGCCGTCCAATGTCCTGCACAATCCTAGCCGAGATAGCAATGCAGTGGGCTTAGATTGTCTGCGTCTATCCCATTCAAAGTGACAACCAACCGACAGGCATGTTGGATAATTTATTAAATATCAATAAGTTATGAGGCTCTCGTCAGTGCATTGCTTGACAGGGGAGACAAGTAGAATTAATCTTGCGGTGATCAAGCAGGCAAGTTCCTATCTGTAGCGGCACACGTAAATCTCGCTTAGCATATCCTGTATCTACCCCCAACAACTTTACTGGGTCGATAGTCTGGTCGCGGGGCTGTGGGCTGGTGTGGCAGGCGAGGTGCGGCCAGCCCTTATTAGCCATGCAATGCTAATCGATGATCAGGGGAACTCGCTGCAGACTAGTTCAGGTAAACCAGCTATATGAAAGCAAGCAGTACTAGAAAAGAAGAACTGTTGGAGCTAGACCCTGAGGCTGCCGTTGAAGCCCTGGAGGTGCCGCCGCCAAGATGGCCGCAAACTTTCGACGCATTCAAAGACAGAAACTTCTGCTGGTTCTTTGCCGCCCTCTTCGGCAACTTCGCCGCCATGAATATGCAGATGTTTATTCGTGGTTGGCTGGTGTACGAGATCACCGGTTCTTATGAGAAACTCGGCTGGATGTCCGCTGCCGGGGGTGCTGTCGGTCTGGTTCTTGCTCCGCTCGGAGGCGTCGTGGCTGATCGCGTGCGCCAGAAGAAGCACGTCGTGCAGTTCTGCCAGGGGGTCAATGCCAGCATCACCCTGACCATTGCGGTATTGATCGCTCTCGGTGTGCTCAACTTCGGACATCTGCTGATTGCCTCTATCGTCCAGGGCATGTCCATGAATGCCATGATGCCGTCCAGGCAGGCACTGACGGCTGAGATCGTCGGCCTGGAGCGTCTGACCAATGCCATCGCTCTGAGTACATCCGGAATGAACACCGCTCGTCTGCTAGTGCCGGGACTGGCCGGGTTCATAGTAGCCGCTTTCGGTGGCGGCAACGGCAACATAGAGCCGGCCCAATACGTCTACTACACCATGACGATACTGTACCTGATCTCCATGCTGGGACTGATCATCGTGAAGGTGGCGGATAACGAGCCGGAAAATGGCCACGAGCCAATCCTGAGAGGACTCCAGCAAGGTTTTCGTTATGTCTTTCAGACTCCCACGATCCGCATGTTGCTGGGGGTTAATTTTCTGATGGTGTTTTTCAGCATGACCTACTTCCTGCTTCTGCCGGGCTTCGTCAAGGATGTGCTGGATGCCGGTCCGGATCGTCTCGGTCTGCTTATCAGCATCTCCGGCGTCGGATCACTGGTGGGTTCTCTTCTGATCGCTTCCATGCCGGATCGAAACCGGGGACGGGTGCTTCTCTCGAGTGCGCTGTTATTGGGGGTGGGGCTGATCTTTTTCTCCGCGTCCACCCACTATTGGCTTTCGGTGGCCATCCTGACGGTGGTGGGGTTGGGTCAGTCCGGCCGCATGTCGCTCAGCAACATGCTGCTGCAAGCCCATGTCGACAACGACTATCGCGGTCGCGTAATGAGCATCTACATGCTGGAGTTTTCGATTTTAGCCATCAGCATCTACCCCATCAGTCTCCTGGCTGACCGGGTGGGCCCACAGATCGCTGTGGGCATCTCGGGTGTTGGCCTGGTATTGCTGGTGCTCGTGCTATTCAAGGTGCCGGCCTACAGAGACTTGGATTGATGCGACCGATCGAATCCCTGGGTCGTTCAGCTTGGCAATAATCTGGCAGCAGACTCTGCACGGCACTCGATATGAAGTCAGATCAGCTGGCTCATCCATTCGGTTATACAATAATGGCCACCTCAACAGTCAATACAGTGCGCGCCATTTTTTTACCGGCAATGTCTGGGACCTGCTGATACTGCCTGCCCTGCTGACAAAGACGGAGTTGGCGCGGGTACTGGTACTGGGGGTAGGCGGTGGCACGGCCATCCACCAGCTCGATCAGATCTATGGCCCGGCCGCCATGCTCGGAATAGAACTGGACCCGGTCCATATCAGGATCGCCAGAAGATTCTTTGATCTCGACCTGCCGAACCTCTCGATCCATCGGGCGGATGCGATGCAGTGGGTCAGAAACTATCGTGGTCCTCGCTTCGACCTCATCATCGACGACCTCTTTCTGGAGAGCGACGGGCAGCCCTGCCGGAGCATAGAAGCAGGCACCGCCTGGCTGCGCCAGCTCTCGCGGCTGCTGTCCCGAAAAGGATTGCTGGTACAGAACCATATCAGCAGTGCCGAACTTGCCAGATCAGCCGCCCTCCAGGACAGTCGCATTCGATCTCGCTTCAAGAGTGCCCTCAGGTTAACCCTGCCTGTCTACGAGAACGCGGTTGGGGCGTTTTACAGGGAGCAGGTGGAGCTGGCGACTGGGCCTAAAGCAGTTCGACATCTGTTGCGGCAACGATTTGGTCTGGCGGACAACAGACTGAGATTCCGGGCGCGACGGCTATTCTAGTCAACGTATACCGCCTTGGCCGCTCTCGCCCGTCTGGCCATCGAATTCTTTGTTCTGAATCAAAGAAAAACGATATTAACTGCCCGCAATCCTAATGACCTTGCTTTTGACGCGTGAATTGGATTACGTTTGAAGATTCTCTGAACCATGTTTACAAGGAGCAAACAGATGCTAAAAACTCGCTTCACTGAAGAATTCGGATTCAAGTATCCCGTTGTCTGCGGTGGCATGATGGGAATCGGTATTGCGGAACTGATCGCCCCAGTTGCCGAAGTCGGTGCGCTTGCCTTTCTAACAGCTTTAACGCAATCCACCCCCGAGGGCCTGGTCAAGGAGGTGGAACGCACCAGAGGGATGACCGACCAGCCCTTCGGTGTCAACCTGACCATTCTGCCCACCATCAATCCGGTGCCTTATGAGGAGTATGCTGAGGCGATCGTTGCGTCCGGCATTGAGGTGGTGGAGACTGCGGGACGCAGCCCCGAGCCCTATATGCCCACCTTCAAAGCTGCCGGCATCAAGGTCATTCATAAATGCACATCGGTACGTCATGCCCTCAAGGCTGAAAGGGTGGGCGTGGACGCGATCAGCATCGATGGCTTCGAATGTGCGGGACATCCCGGCGAAGATGACATTCCCGGACTGATCTTAATCCCCGCCGCCGCCAATGAGCTCACCATACCGATGATCGCATCGGGTGGATTTGGTGACGGTCGCGGCCTGGCCGCGGCGCTCATGCTGGGTGCGGACGGCATCAACATGGGTACCCGCTTCATGGCGACCCAGGAAGCGCCACTTCACCAGAACGTTAAGGATAAGCTGGTGGATGCATCCGAACTGGATACTACCCTTATCAACCGCAACTTCCGCAATACCTCTCGGGTGTTCAAGAACTCGATTGCAGAACAGGTGACAGCCAAAGAAAAAGAGGGCGCCGAGTTCGCCGATATTCAGGAACTGGTAGCCGGAACCAGGGGCCGCAATGCCATGTCGAGCGGTGACCTGGAGGGTGGCATCTGGACAGCCGGAATGGTGACCGGTCTGATCAACGATATTCCAACCGTGGCGGAATTAATCACTCGTATCACGGCGGATGCCGAAGAGATCATGCAGTCCAAGATGAAAATGATTGCATGAAGTAGAAACTCGGTAGGGAGCCGCTGCTGGGCAAGGGAACTGCTCATCATGGCTCCACTACCGTCTCCGCAAGCCCTGCGACTTGAGCGAATGTCAAAACGATCGCTCAGCACAGATACTCGGTGCTGTTGAGGCACGTTTCGTTAGCATCGAGGCAAATCAGATTCTGCCGGCAATGGGTTCATTTGAACGACTGTTACGGACCCGTTACGGTCGCGGGGTCGTTTTTCGATGAGGATTCGGTATACAATCCAAGGGTTTTCGTCTTCAGAACTACAACATGCCCAACGGCCATCACTCCGCACAGAGCGCTCAGTACACCGCCAACTCGCCTCGAAGAGCCGATGCAACCTTTCGTGATTTAGGCCACCTGCAACGGCTGTTTCCCTACTTGAAACGTTACGCTTGGCCACTGACGGCCGTCATCTTCGGCTTTCTACTGACACGGCTCTTTGATGCAGCCGTTCCTCTCTTCCTCATGCACGCGGTCGACAGCATCAGCGAGGGGAATCCCAGCCTGCTCATTCCGGCCCTGGGAATAATCGTTACCGTCATCTGCCGTTATGGCGTGTTCGTGTATGCCCGCAGGCTGATGCGCAGGATCGCCATCGCAGTCTGCTATGACCTGCGCAAACGCCTGTTCACGCACGTGCAGAGACAGGGACCGGCCTTCTTCAATAAGTACCCCACCGGCGACATCATGTCCCGTGCCATCAACGACATCAACCTGGTGCGCAACGTCATCGCCTGGGGCGTGGTCTCCATCATGACGTTTCTGTTCTCGGTATCCATCGCCATGGTCTTTATGTTCTATCTGTCGCCGGCACTGAGTCTGATGGTGATATGGCCGTTGCCGATCGTAGCGTATGTGGCGTTCCGCATGTCGAGAATACTGTTTCCCTACATCCGTGAGCAGATGATGGCAATCGGCGAGGTGACCTCCTATGTGCAGGAGAATCTGAACGGCATACGCACCATCCAGGCGATGGCCCAGGAGGAGGCGGAGATCAAACGCTTCACCGAGGTAAGTACCAAATACGCCGACCTCGTTTATCGGGCCACCAAATACCGCGCCATCATGAATGTAATCATGCCCATGATGACGACGATCCTGCCGGTGATTATCATCGGCTACGGCGGCAGTCTGGTACTGTCCGATGAGATCAGTGTCGGTACCTTTGTCGCTTTCTTCTCCTACCTGCTGATGCTGACCGGTCCGGTGCGCATGATCGGCATGTCCCTGTCGATGCTGACCATGGGGGCCGCCGGGACCGCGCGGTTGTGTGAGATCTTCGACTATGAACCGGAGATCAACGATGATCTCAATGCGGCGGTGCCGGACAAGATCCAGGGCCAGCTCGAAATCCGGGATCTGACCTATACCTACCCCGGTGCAAGCCAAAAGGCGCTTACCGACATCTCCATCAACATAGAGCCCGGCGAGACTATCGCCTTCCTGGGACGGGTGGGCTGCGGCAAATCAACCATTCTCAAATCCCTGGTCAGGCTGATCGATACACCGGCGGGAACCGTGCTGCTGGACGGTCACGACATCCGCAGCTATCCCCTGGAACGCCTGCGCAAGGAGATTACCCTGATCCTACAGGATCCGTTCCTGTTCTCCGACACGCTGCGGCTCAATGTCACCTATGATGATCCAAGCAGGCAGGACAGACCCATCTGGGCAGCCACCGACGCAGCCAGTATGTCGGAAACGATACGGGAATTTCCCCTGCAACTGGCCACCATCGTCGGCGAGCGCGGCATCACCCTGTCCGGTGGACAGAAGCAGCGAGCGACCCTGGCACGCGGTCTGATCCGCAGGGCGCCGGTGCTGGCGATGGATGACTGTTTCTCCAGCGTGGACACGGAGACCGAGGAGGAGATTCTTTCCGGCTTGCAGAATCTTAGAAAGGGGAAGACCACCCTCCTAATCTCTCACCGCGTCTCTACCGTCAGACATGCGGACCGGATATTCGTCATCGACGAAGGGCGCGTGGTAGAATCGGGCTCGCATGGGGAACTGCTGCGCCTTGGCGGATACTATGCCGATCTCGAAGCCGTTCAGAGCAATCAGGATCAGGACCGGCAACGCAAAGTCAAGCTTCTGCACGATCTGGAAGACAAGCAGGAAGCAGTGGTCGGAGGCGAGGGATGAGCGACCAAACCTATGCCACACCGGTACCCCAGAGTTCGCCACCGCAGCGGGATTACTCGGCTTTCGATGCCGACTTGACCGGCCAGGCATTTAACTTTCAGCTGTTCGCACGACTGCTTAGATGGCTTCGCCCCTACCGTCTGACGGTCGCCTTCAGTCTGCTGTTTATTCTGCTGGCCGCGGGGCTGGCCGTGATGCTGCCCGTGGTCACCGGGTTGGTAGTCATCGACAACATCCTGCGTCCAGAGTCGGTCTCCGGCGAGGAGCCGGACTTCGGCATGACCGAACTGACCTATCTGATCAGCGATGTCAGCGGCTATACCCCCCTGATCGCCGCCTGTATCCTCTATCTGGCCATGGTAACCGCACAGGCGGGCATCATGTATCTCCACAGGATCACCCTGGCCAGCAGTGTGCTCAAGGCCCTGCGTGATCTGCGTGTAGACCTGTTCAGCACGCTGGAAGACAAGCCCTCCTCCTTCTACGACCGGGTGGCGGTCGGTCGGGTCATGACCCGGGTGACCAACGACATCGAGAGTCTGAATGAATTACTGACCGGCTTCGGCATGCTGGTTGGGGAGTTCGTCCCGTTCTTCGTTGCCTTGTTCCTGATGGGGGCAATCAGCCCTTCTCTTACGCTGATCGTCCTCTTTGCCATACCTATTGCCGCGGTGGCCACCTACTTCTTCCGCATGGCCATGCGCGATATCTTTCGGCTGATTCGAAATTCTGTATCGGCCCTGAATCAGTACCTGCAGGAGAATCTCATCGGCATCCAGGTGGTGCAGTTGTCCGGTCGGGAGGGCATGAACGAGGAGCACTACGGGCGCCTGAATCATGACAACCGCCGCTTTGAGTTTCAGGCCATCAACTATGAAACCCTCTATCACTCCTTCAATGAAAGCCTGGCCAGCATCGCCATCGGTGCCATCATCTGGTTCGGTGGCGGGCAGGTGGTACAGGACGAGATTACCCTCGGTGCCATGATTCTGTTCATTCAACTGATCACCATGATGATCATGCCGATCGTCGGTCTGGGCGAGCAGTTCAATGTGCTCTATCGTGCCATGGCCAGCGGTGAACGAATCTTTCAGGCGATCGACTGGGACGAACGGCTGAAGGAACCGGAGCACCCGGTGGAGCTGCCGCCGAGGCTGCGCGGTGAGATAGAGCTGCGCAACGTGCACTTTGGCTACAATAAGGGTGAACCGGTCCTCAAGGATGTCTCCTTCAACATCAGGCCGGGCGAGAAGCTGGCGATCGTTGGACCGACCGGTTCCGGCAAGAGCACCATCATCAGATTGTTGGCACGGTTTTACGATTTTGACGATGACATGATCTTCCTGGATGGCATCGATCTGAACCAGATTCGCAGTCGCGATCTGCGCCGAAGGATCGGTGTAGTGCTACAGGACTTTCACATATTCTCCGGTACCGTGCGGGACAACATCATGCTGAATAATCCGGATATTTCGCCGCAGCAGGCGGAACAGGCGGCCCGCACCGTCAATGCAGACGGGTTTATCCGCCAGCTCGCAGATGGATACGATACGCACCTGGCAGAACGGGGCCAAAATCTCTCCCAAGGCCAACGCCAACTGCTGGCCTTCGCGCGGGTACTGGCTGCAGATCCGGAGATCCTGGTACTGGATGAAGCAACGGCCAGTATCGACACCGCCACCGAGCTGGTCATTCAGGATGCGCTACACAAACTGACAGAGGGGCGAAGTTCCATCATCATTGCCCACCGGTTACAGACGATTCAGGAATGTGACCGCATTCTGGTTCTCCATCATGGCGTCGTTAGAGAATTCGGCACGCATGAGGAATTGATCAAGAAACAAGGCATCTACTACACCCTGCACGAATTGCAGTTCCAGGATGGCGCGATAGCTGCCGAGTTGGCGGGAGCGGATACTGAGGAAGCCGACTCTCCGGTAGAGCAACAAGCCGATGACGATGACGACGGCACTCCTCCCTCCATGCGCGAGCCGGACAGCTTCTAGCTGCCAACATGCCCAACGGAGCCCATCGCCAGGCGCAAAGCGCCCAATATGCGGGCACGGCACCTCGCGGAAAACAGGGGTCGTTTCGTGATCTAGGCCACTTGCGAAGGCTGTTTCCTTATATCAGGCATTATCGCGGGCCACTTGTGATCACAATCATCGGATTCTTTCTGATCCGATTCTTTGACGGAACCGTGCCACTCTTCATCAAGTCTGCTGTAGACAGTATCACTGAGGGGGAGCCGAGCCTGATGCTGCCAGCATTAGGGATATTTGCGGTGGTGACCTGCCGTTACCTTCTGTTCGTGTTTTCCCGCAGGCTGATGCGGCGTATCAGTATCGCGCTGTCCTATGACCTTCGCAAGCGCCTTTACAGGCACGTACAGAAGCAGGGCCCATCGTTTTTCAACAAATACTCCACCGGTGACATCATGTCCCAGTCGATCAACGATATCAATCTGGTACGCAGGCTGGTGGCATTTGCCTGGGTCACCATCATGACCTTTGTTTTCTCAGTATCCATTGCATTGATCTTCATGTACTCACTGTCCCCCTCTCTGACTTTGTTCGTCATTCCGCCGCTGCCGGTGGTGGCTCTGGTAGCCTTCAAAATGTCCCGTACGCTCTTTCCCTATGTTCGCGAGCAGCAGATTGCGATGGGTCAGGTGACTTCCTACGTACAGGAGAATCTGAACGGAATTCGCACCATTCAGGCGATGTCCCAGGAGGAGGTGGAGATCCAGCGTTTCAGTACGGTCAGCACTGAGTATGCTGATCTGGTGTTTCGTGCCACTCGCTTCCGTGCCATGATGAATGTGGTCATGCCGCTCATGACCACTGCCCTGCCGGTGATCATCATCGGCTACGGCGGCAGCCTGGTGATATCCGGCGAGATCAGCGTCGGCACCTTTACGGCATTCTTCTCCTACCTGCTTATGCTGACCGGTCCGGTGCGCATGATCGGGATGACCCTGTCCAATCTGACCACGGGTGCGGCCGGGACTGCACGGCTGTTCGAGGTGCTGGACTACGAGCCGGAGATCAGAGATCAGCCGAAGGCGAATGTGCCCGCCAGCATCGAAGGGCATCTGCAAATAAAGGGACTGTCCTACAGTTATCCAGGTGCCAACCGAAGCGCTCTCGAGAATATATCCATCGACATTGAAGCGGGTGAGACCATCGCCTTCCTGGGCCGGGTGGGATGCGGCAAATCGACCATCCTCAAATCTCTGGTCCGGCTGATCGATACACCGGAGGGAACGGTGCTGTTGGACGGTCACGATATCCGCGACTATCCGCTCGGACGGCTGCGTCAGGATGTCACCTTGATCTTGCAGGACCCATTCTTGTTCTCGGATACTCTACGGCTCAACGTCACCTATGACGACCCGAGCAGAATGGATGAGCCGATCTGGACTGCGACCGACGCAGCCAGTTTGTCGGCGAGCATACGGGAGTTTCCCATGCAGCTCGCCACCATCGTCGGGGAGCGCGGCATCACGCTTTCCGGTGGCCAGAAGCAACGAGCGACGCTGGCCCGTGGCCTAATTCGCAAGGCGGCTGTGCTGGCGATGGATGACTGTTTTTCCAGCGTTGACACGGAAACTGAGGAGGAGATTCTGGCTGGTTTAAAGCGCCTAAGGAAAGGCAAGACTACCCTTTTGATCTCGCACCGCGTCTCCACGGCGCGCCATGCAGATCGGATCTTTATCATCGATGGCGGTCGCATAGTCGAATCGGGCAGCCATGCGGAACTGCTGCGCAAAGGTGGCTACTATGCCGATCTGGAAGCCATTCAAAGCAATCAGGACCAGGACCGGCAACGCAAAGCCAAGCTGCTGCATGATCTGGTAGAGTGATGGGTTAGCTTCGAGTTGTCTCGAAAGTTGTTTGCGGTGGTTTTATCGAGTCTGTTCGCAGAAGGGGCTGTCATCTCCTTTTCTTCGCGGCTTGCGGCTCTCCCAGCTTCCCTCACTTGTTCAGGAGCCCCTTCGGGCCCGATGGCGGTACCCCTCCTTCCCGGCGCTCGGCGCTACGCCTGATTGCTACGAAAAGGAGATGACAGCCCCTTCTGCTGCGTGCCCCAGAATAGTGCCCCTGAACGAATCAGAACGCCTGAGATAGTTGCGTTGGTGTCTGAGCACAGGACTCAATTGGAAATTCATGCTGGGGGGTATGATGCTGCGTAGGTATGGTATGGTGAGAACCGCCTCAGTTTCCGCGTTGGGAGGACCTCGCCACTTGAGTCTGATGATCGCGTCCTTATCCAGCTCAGCAAGCTTGCATTGCAGTCTTGCCACCAGTTCGGCTCTGCTGGCGCGGCTGTCAAGAACGATTTCTTGCATGGGCCGGGTGGGCAGTGGGTGAAATTCGGTTTTGCCCAAACGGCAGCCTGCTTGGGGGTGCTGAAGGATCTCAATCTCAAAGAACCCTTTGACTTCGTCCTTCTCGGCAAATGAAGTCGGTTGTGTGGATCCAGGGTAGATTACAGGTACGCTCTGCCTGTTCTGAAAACAGGGCCGTAGTATCTGCTTTCGATGTATATGACCGGAAAGCACGGCGTCAAAATCAGGGGGTAGATCGGCCGAACGGATCACGTCTTGTCCGCTTCGGAATCTGTAGTCACTCGGTCCTACCGTGGCGCCCGCCACGGTCTGGTGCATGCAGAGCAGACGTGCATCCGATGCTGTGTGGCGCGAGCCGGTCTGTGCCAGCAGAGATTGGAACCTGCCCCTGATGTCTTTCCGTTGAAATGGGAATCCTGACAGGGTGACCCTGGTGCCATGCAACCGCAGCGTGAAGCTACGGGGTTCGATAAACACGTGAATGTTCGGATGGGACAGATAGAGGGATACGGGTAGCACCGAACGCTCGTGGTTGCCCGGTACGATATAGACCGGAATCTTCTCGGCGAATTCAAACAGAGGCGCGTAGGCGAGATCCACTATCTTTGCTGGCACTTTGCTGCGGAAGAAGAAATCGCCGCCATGGACTATGAAGTCGGCGTTTACGCGTGCGGCATGGGCCAGGACACGTCGGTAGTTTGTGAAGAATTCCTCGCCTCTTCGTCTGCGTTGGACCCTCGGCCTGATGGGATAGTCGAAACCCAGATGGGTGTCTGCAAAGAGGATGAAACGGATTGGTCTATGGCTGTCAGTCACTCAGGTAGCTATGTAAGGGAGGATTGGTTTTGTCCGGATTACTGGACCTTTATACAGTATACTGATCATACATACAGTAAACTGACAGGTCAAGCTGGATGCCATCATGGCCCATCGCCAGAACTCCGAACGGTATAGGTGGGAGGAATGGCGTATACTCCATCGGGAATACCCGGAGAGGAAATGTCACCATGCTTGAACGTACAGACAGGTTGGCACTCGCTGTGGCCAACGCGGATACGGCTGTGGAAACCTACCGAGAGATCTTCGATTGCGAGGTTGTAGGGGATCAACTTGATGAGCAGGCCTGCGCCCGGCGGGTGACGTTGCAGTGGGGGCGGGATCAACTGGAGTTGATGCAGCCTGCCGGTGCCGGGCCGGTGTCTGATTTTCTGCACAGCGAGAGAAGTGGCGTCTTTGCAGGTGGGTTCTCTCTCGCCGATCCGGCTGCTTTGGCCGGCCGACTGGAGGGCAAGGGGGTGCGCGTCCATGAGCAGGCACAGGATCGTTTTGTCGTCTTTCCCGAGGATCTCGATGGCACCGGCGTCATTCTCAGCAAGAGGGTCGAGCGGGAACGTGTCGGTCTGAGTGACAAGATCTGGCAGATTACCTATGCGCTACCGAATCTGCAGGAGGGACTGGTCCGTTACATCGATCTGTTCGGGCTTGGCGACCTGTATACCAACCAATACGAGAGCGGCGAGTATGGCTATTTGGGTGCCATCACCTGGTTCGAGGCGCGTGACGGTGGCTTGCTGGACAGCCTCGAGTATCTGGAACCGAACGATGCCGACAAGGCGGTAGCACGTTTCCTGCGCCGTAACAAAAGAGGTATCTACATGGCCAGTATCGAAACCGATGCTATCCCAACGATCAAAGAGAGGGTCACGGCAAGTGGAGCCGGTTGGACCGGAGCGGGCTTTGGCGGGTTTATTCATCCGCGCAGATTACATGGCCTGCTGGTCGGATTGGTTACCTACGAAGACTGGAATAAGACTCGGCCCCTTCCCGGGTAGTGACAGACCCGAGCGAGGATCAGCACTGTCCTGACGATGGAACTCTTGGGCATTGGCCCGCCGTTTCGCCATTTGTGATGCCCCGAAAAGAAGGCCCTTCATGCACCCTTGAATTCGGCAGGCCGTTTCTGCATTCGTGCAGCGACTCCTTCACGGGCATCCTCGCTACTGCTGGCCTTTCCTACCAACAGATCGACGGCAGCATGATCGATACCGTCGCGATAATCCATCAAACGATTGAGCAGACCTTTCATGGCAATGAGTGAAAGCGGTGCATTGTCAGCCAGTCTTGTTACAATCTGATCCGCTGTGTCCTGTAATTCATCGTGGGGTACAGATCTGGCGATTACCCCGAGCTCGCACATGCGTGGCGCAGGAAGCGGATCGCCTAACAGTAGCAATTCGCGGGTAGTTACGGGTCCAGCCAGTTCCACCAGCTTCTTGGTGAGGAACCAGGTCGGGCACAGGCCAATTTGAGCCAACGACATACCAAATCGTGCTCGGTCGCTTGCTACTACGATATCACAGTGCAGAGCCAGCTCGTTACCGCCGGCAATGGCATCTCCTTGAACGACCCCAACGACCGGTAACGGGTACTGCGCAAGGGCATGTAACATAGTTTCAATGGAGCTTGTCCCATTACTGACACCGGTTCGGCTGACAAGATCAAGACCTGCACAGAACACGGAACCCTCAGAACGCAACACCACCACCCGTTCTGATCCCTCGGGCTGTGCACTGAAAATGTCATACAACCCATCCAGCATTTCGCCGTCCAGCGCATTGCGTTTCTCGGGGCGATTCAAGGTTACCGTGCGAACCGCACCGTGTAATTCATTCTGTATGGTTTCCACTGTCTCTCCTTTTCTTCAAGTGATGTTCTGACGAATGATACTTGGGGATCGAGTATTTAGCTATCTCGATGAACGAAATCACAATCGTCAACGGTCTGGGAGGGCCTCTTGACCTGCCGGTTGGGACAGGAAAACATGGCGCTGCCACACGCAATACACAAGGCTGCTGTTAGAATATGGCAGTAAGCAGGCACAATGAGAAGCGCTACCAGGAGACCCTGGAAGCAGCTATTGAGCGCATCGGCAGCCCTGGTGTGGCGACGCTACACGCGTCTTCCTAGAATCGAGTCACACCGCGGCGGGCAGAGCGGTCCTCGCGGCCGATCTGTCTGCACAATTCTGAGAATTTCAGCGAGAGTCTATTGCGAAGCGCTCGTTCCCAACGACCGAACTCTCTCTGGCGCTGTCTAACTCATCGTTGATGATGTCGCAGTGCATCAAGCAATCGCACATGACGCGGCCGAGGCAAAACGTTATCAACTACCCCGATATGAATCCGACTCCGGAAATTGCTCACTCAAAAGCCGCGAGCACCTCCTGATCGAGTTGTTGGTAGAGCCGCGGGGTGTTGGGGATGCCCTGGAAGATGATTCCCTGCACGCCGCTCGCCTCGTAGCTACGGAAGACGTTGATAATGTGTTCCGCCGTGCCGATCGGCAGGTGACGGTCGCGATCCTGTTCCGCCATCCCGGCGCCGAACAACCCACGCAGATGCGCCGCCTTTTGTGGGTCGTCCTGCAGTGCGACCGGAAGGAAGACGGTGCGTGAGATCTCGGTGGGATCGCGTCCGATGTTGTCGCAGTGCTTTTCAAGCACTTCGATCTTGTGCTTGACCGCATCCGGCGTTCCTTGCACGTTCATCACGTCACCGTACTTCGCCAGCGTGAGCAACGTGCGTCGCTCACCGCCACCGCCAACCATGATGGGAAGGTGCGGTCGCTGCACGCACTTCGGTGCGAACGGCGCCTTGCCGAGACGGTAGTACCGGCCTTCAAAATCGACCGGACCATCCGTTGTAAAGAGGGCGTGGATTAGCGCGCAGGCCTCCTCGAGGCGATCGGAGCGCTCTCTAATCGAGGGGAAGTCCCACCCGTACGCCTCGTGTTCGCGTTGATGCCAAGCAGCACCAATACCGAGCTCAAGTCGACCGTTGGTCATCTGGTCGGTTGTCGCCGCCATCTTGGCCAGCAGCGCGGGGTTGCGATAGGTGTTGCCGGTTACGATGCAGCCCCAGCGAAGGCGATCCGTCGAAACCGCGAGTCCGATGAGCGTGGTCCAGCCTTCCAGGCAATCGCCGGCTTCGTCCAGGAACGGTAGCGGCGGCACGAAGTGGTCGAAGGTCCAGGCGCTGGTCCAACGACCACCATCCATGACCTCGGCGACGGACTTCATCGCCTCCCAGGTGGTGTCGTTACCGGGAATCTGTGAACCAAAAAACAGCGCCATCGCGTCTGCCTCCGTGGCGGTTTGTAGGCGGAGGGCAAGCATAGACCCTCGCAGATGTGGAAACAAGCCGACCGTGCACCTCCATGCAAACGGATTTGCAGGACTTCTACCGAATGAATCGTTGACCATCCAGTGCTCATCCAGTGGTCATGTGAGACATGCTACAATTGAACCTGAGGGTACGTCTGGCGCACACAATTTCTCTTAAGTAACATCGGGAAATCATAATGAAGAACTCGACCTTTATCCTGCTGGCATTCTTAGCGATCACCACCACCTTGCCCGCGGTTGCGGCAAATGATGACAAGTATCGTGTTGATACTGTGATCGAAGGGATCAGTATTCCCTGGGGCATGGTGTGGCTGCCCAACGGCGATATGCTTGTGACCGAACGTCAGGGCAGTCTGTACCGAGTACGCAATGCAAAGATCCACAGCAAGATTGAGGGACTACCGAAGGTGCATGCAAATGGTCAGGGCGGCTTACTCGACTTGGAGCTCCACCCGGCGTATGCGGATAACGGTTGGCTATACCTGTCTTACTCGAGTCCGGAAGGTGATGGTGCCGGCAGTAACACGGCCATCATGCGAGCCAAGCTGGACGGTGATACCCTTGTTGATCAGAAGGTCCTCTACAAGGCAGAACCTAACTCACGCCGGGGTCAACACTACGGCAGTCGCATCGAGTTCGATGATATGGGCTTTCTGTTTTTCTCCATCGGTGAGCGCGGCCAGCGTGACAGCAACCCACAAGATCTCAGTCGCGACGGCGGCAAGGTGTATCGATTGCATGACGACGGCCGAATCCCGGCAGACAATCCCTATGTCAAGCAAGCTGGTGCAAAAGACGCTGTTTACTCCTGGGGGCACCGCAATCCCCAGGGCATGGCAAAGAATCCCGTCAGCGGACAGATTTGGGTCCACGAACACGGTCCGCGTGGCGGCGACGAGGTGAACGTGGTTAAGCCTACCGCCAATTACGGCTGGCCCATATTGAGCTACGGCATCAATTACAGCGGCACCGAGTTTGCGCAGGGCACTGAGCGCGAAGGGTTCGAATCGCCGATATGGTATTGGGTGCCATCCATCGCCCCGTCCGGGATGACGTTTGTGAGCAGCGATAGGTACCCGGACTGGCAGGGGCACTTATTGGTCGGCTCATTGAAGTTCGGTTATCTGGTACTGTGCCGGGTGGCCGGCAACACCATCGCCAGCGCAGAGATTCTGTTTGAAGGCATTGGCCGCGTCCGCAACGTGCGTCAGGGACCGGATGGATACATCTATGTCGCCGTCGACGGGAAAGGCATCAAGCGCCTGGTGCCGCTATAACGCAGCACACCACACCGGCCCTGTTGATCAACCGTTCGCGATGGCTGCGGCTATACCTGGGTTACGCGACCTCATCACCATGCTCGTGATCTGGACCTCCGGGAACCACAGCGTAGCCCAACAGCCCGCCGAACGTGACGGCGATTACCCCCCAACCGAGCAAGAAACTAGGGCCTAGAGCCAACCCCCACCTGACTCTCTCCCCAATGTACTCGACCCCGGCGATGGGGTAGAAGATCCCTGTAAAGATCAATATCCAGCCGATAACTGTTAGTGTAAGGGGCGCTCGCGAACCCGATGCCACGCATAACAGCGCACCGCCAAACAGCAGGCGTAAAACGGATGCAGTATAAAGCCCGGCAGGTTCTTGGATCAGAACAATAAGCTCTGCCAGTCGCATGGGGGAGACGATTCCCAATACGCCGGCTGCGGCAGTGAGGGCGCACAAGGCAAAGACTGCCGGAGTCAGCACTTTCACCATATGGGCACCTCCCATGTTGGTACGCTGCCCCGCAGATCGGCACGGATGCCGGCAATGAATTCCTCTAAACCACGCCAGCAACTCTTTGGCGTTCTCTTCCATCGCTGGCGACTTACTGGCGGCATTCTGATCGAACGCTGCTCGTGGCTAGGTCCCTCTGGCAAGGGTAATCTCGAAGCTCTGACCACCCACACTGAGCGTCCCCTTTGCTTGATCGTCTTCCAGCGTACCACTGAATTGGAGTCGCAGCATGTTGGATCGGAATGACAGTTTGCCATCTTCGAGAGACGCCACGCTTATCCTGGCACCTTGCATGCCTCTGTCCGGATTGTCCAAAAAACCTACCAAGAATGCATCGTTATCTTTTTCAAATCGAACGATGAGTGTCGACTTGCCTTGTGGTGCCGACAGTTCGCCATGCCAGCTTCCCACCAGTTTTGCTGCCGAATCAGCGGGAATCTCCAACTTCAGCGACGGCAGGCGACCCTTTATGATCGTTAGCGGCATCTTTTGGCCAGCTTGACTGAAGTCACCGCTAATTTTTCCGGACTCCATGGCCCCCTTGAATGAACCGATGCCACCGATAGCTATCTCCACAGTGGCGCCTTCCAATGAAACAGATTTAATCGGTAAATCCTTGGCGCCTTGATCCGGGCTGTCAAAATAGCCGCGCACATAGTCCTTTACCTGGACAAATCGAAACACTGCAGCTAGGGAACCGCCGGGCGTGTCAATGGTGCCGTGCCAATGACCCATCAAATTGGCTTTGACATCTGTTGCCAACTCGAGTGCATACTCTCGCGGGTTAAAAGCCGCTTTGCTCAAGGTCAGAGGCATCGCCAGTCCCTGCGACCATTCTCCGACGATATCCGCACCTTCGAACTTCCCCTTGTAGGTTCCGTTGACGACCTCTACGCGAAGACTAATGTCCGACTCCGTTACCACGATATTTTCCATATTGAATTTCTGCGGGCTCTGATCCGGGCTTTCCATCGTGCCGGCCAATCTACCGGATTCTGTGGCATTGAAATTCATGACGATGGAAAGTGACGAACCACCTGGTATTTCCAGGTCGCCTTGCCAGCGACCAACTATTCTGTCGAGCACTTCCTGAGGCAGAGCCTGTTCTTCGTAAGGCGTCAGTTCAAATGGATACGACTCACCAAGCTGACTCCAATGCCCTTTTAGAGAACCGTCCACCAGCTTTCCAGCATACGAGCCCTCAAGATCAGCAACTTCCACGGACAGACTGTTTTCATCGAACGTGACTTTGCTTGCGGCCACGTTTTTTATCGCTCCCGAATCCGGAGAATTAATCAGCATCGAGTAACTGCCGTCGGGTTTGGATTCGAAGATAAACTGCACGGTCAGTTCACTTCCCGGTGCCGTGACAAGCTTGCCCTGCCACGTCCCTTCAAGATCAGCCACCGCGTTACAGGCTGTAAATATCAACGAACATACGGCTTGATTCAGTAGTTTCTTAGGCATGAGGGTTTCTCCAAGTCGTGCTGGCGATTATTCGTAGCGTAGAGCGTTCACTGGATTGGACAGTGCAGTTTTGGATGACTGGGCCGCGATCGTGGTAAATGCAATTGCAGCAACGACCAGTGACGCGGCAATAAATACCCAAACCTCTATGTCGACTCGGTAGGCGAATACATCGAGCCAGATATTCATCACGTAATATGAAAGCAACGACGCCAGAACAGAAGCAACGACGACCAGATACATTAAGTTTCTGGCCAGCATCGTGATGATCTGCAAAGTGGTCGCGCCGATAACTTTCCGAATGCCTATTTCCTTGGTTCGCAGTTCGGTCGTAAACGCAGCGACGCCAAACAGCCCCAAACAGGAAATGAACATACAGATCCCGGCAAAAACAGAGGTCAAGTGCATGAGGTTGGTCTCGTTCTCATACATTTCATTGAGCAGGTCATCAAAGAACCGGAATTCAAACGGGTGTTCCGGATCGATTTCGGATATGACAGAGTCGATGTAGTTGATCGTGCGGAATACATCTTCACCAGCTACGCTAACGATGATGGTACGTGCCTGCAGAGGTCTTTGCAGCGGTGGCACATTGGAAAAGTCAGCCGGTGGAAAGGGTCGCAGGAACATGGGCACAACCGGTTCGTGCAGGGATGCAAAATGAAAATCCTCCACCACACCGACAACGCGGGCATTGAACTCCTGTATCCGTTTTCCGATTGGGTTTTCCCATCCCATATTCTTCACCATGGTCTCATTGACGACCACCGACGTGCCCACGTCAGTCAGCAATCGCTTGGAGAAATCTCTCCCTTCGATGACTTCAATATCCATGACGTCAATAAATTCCTTACCCACGGCAATATGATTCAGCGTCGTTCGCTCCATCTGGCCTTGGTTATTCTCAACTTGCAGCAATTGGATGGCCACGCCCTGTCCCGGAACATAGCTGGATTCCGTGAACCCGAGCACGCTGGCGTTTTTCAGCAGTTCGTTTCTGATTACCAGAATCCTTTCCAGCGTCTCCACACCGCGAAGTGTAATGGACAATTTGTTTTCCTCATCATAGCCAAGCGGTTTGCTGGCTACATAGCGCATTTGAATCTGCATCAAGACAGTACTGGCCAGTACCCCAACCGAGACTAGAAATTGAAGGAAAATCAGGATCTCGCGAAGGTGCAATCCGGACGAACGGATCCTTTTCGTGGCGGTCAGTGCAGACAAAGGCGCTACCGAGGACAAATAGAGGGCGGGATAGATCCCGGCAAGTACACCAATGAGGATGGTACCCATCACGATCCACATGATAACGAGGGGTTCACCGGACAAGTCCAATAGGGCGCCTTTGCCCAGCCAACTGCTGAGCGGAGTAAAAGCCTCGGCCAGCACGACCAGGAATCCGCCCAACAGGAGGGCAACAAGCGCATAGCCTACGGACTCTCCCATAAACTGAACGATTAGTTGCCATCTTTCAGCTCCGATGATCTTGCGCATGCCTATTTCCTTGGCGCGCTTTGTTGCCCTTGCAGTGGCCAAATTGGTGTAGTTTATACAGGCAACCAGCACTACAAACACGGCTACCGCAAAGAACCCATACACATAAAAGACATTGCCCGTTAGTTCGTCATAACCAAGGCTGCTGTCAAAATGGACCTCAGCCAGCGGTTGCGTGATGAATTCCGCAGACAGCTGTATTCGCTTTCCTAATTCGGACATCACTTTGTCGTAGAACGAGGCAAACATGGTTTCCAGCGCGTGTTGATCGAGATCAGGTGAGAGAAAAATGTAAGTGTATTCTCCAATGCTGAAGAGCTGTTGGGGAGACGCGTTCTGATCGCTCAGCCCGTAGTTCTCCAATACATTCATGGAGATCAGAGCATCGTATTTCAGATGAGAGTTGTCCGGCTGATCTTCGAACACCGCCGTGACACGAAAGTCAAATACGTCAGTTTTGAGTTTTTCACCCACCGGGTTGCGATCGCCGAAATAAGCACGGGAAAAACTCTCGCTGAGTGCGATGGCGAAGGGATCCGCCAACGCATTTTCCAAGTCGCCATAGATTGCCTTGTGCGTAAATACTCTGAACGCATTCTCGTCAGCAAGTCGCACATCAGTCCAGAAGATTGCCGTATCTTCATATCGGTACAAGCCTCGTCCCGGGTCCCTGAACCTGACAAATTCGCCAACCTGAGGAAACTCCTTGAGAAACAGAGGACCTAACGCGTGAGATGACGCGGCAAATCGATCCGACTTACCATTTGTGGTGTAGACATTGGCAATACGATAGATACGTTCGTGATTTACATTGTGTTGATCGTAAGTCAACTCACTGCGGATATACAAAAATAGTATCAACGCGCACGCGATCGCCAGCGAGAGTCCGAGCACGTTGATCAGCGCATAGGTCTTCTCCCGGTAAAAATGTCGCAGCGTAACTTTTAGATAGTGCTTAAGCATATTCCCGCTTCCGATTCTCTTCCGATTGAATCTTGCCATCGAACAAATGGATAACGCGATCAGCAAAATTCGCATCATGCTCTGAGTGGGTCACCATCACGATGGTACTGCCCTCACCATTCAGCTGTCGCAGCATCCCCATGACTTCATCACCGCGTTCAGAATCGAGGTTTCCCGTTGGCTCGTCGGCGAGGATCAACTTGGGCGAATTCACAATCGCCCGGGCGACTGCCGTGCGTTGCTGCTGACCTCCCGATAGCTGCAGCGGGAAGTGATCCATGCGATGACTCATGTCCATTTTCTCGAGCACTGATTGGGTCCGCTTGGCACGCTCACGAACAGATGTCTTGTTATAGATCAAAGGTAACTCGACGTTCTCGTACACGGTAAGTTCGTCGATGAGATTAAAGCTCTGAAACACAAATCCAATATTCGCCTTGCGGATTCTTCCTCTGCTGTGTTCCGGATACTTGCCGACTTCCTCTCCTAGGAACTGGTATTGACCATCGGACGGACTGTCGATTAAACCGAGGATGTGCAATAGGGTTGATTTGCCACAACCTGATGGCCCCATCAGGGAGACGAACTCTCCCTCATCGACTTCAAGATCTACCTCGTCCAACGCTGTCGTTTCTACTTTCTCGGTGCGAAAGATTTTGGTGATATTACTGGCTGATATAATCAAAATGGATTCCTCTGAATCTCCTAAGACAGGAGGTCAACGATTTATTGGCTCGGAGAAGGTCAGTTCGTCGGCATCTCTGAACAGGTCATAGCTCGAACTGATAATCCAATCACCTGTTTCCAGACCCTCCAATACCTCAAAACTCTTGGGATTCTGTCGGCCTGGAACCACAGCGACTCGATAAGCAGCACTGCCGTCATCAGTCAGCCGATAGACCCAACGACCATTCGTATGCCTGTAAAACCCACCCTTGGTCACCAGAGTCGAAGTATTGGTCTCGCTCAAACTCAGGTCGATCTGTAAGCTCTGACCTCGCTTGATACCATCTGCAACTGTTCCTGCAAATCCCATGTCCACCTGAAATGCATCGTTTGTCACTTCAGGATAGATCTTGATTACCTTGAGCTGATATTGTTGCCCATCGAAGTCAAAGCTGCCCTGCTGACTCACTTCTACTTTTGAGATATAGAACTGATCGATGTTGGCGATTACCTTGAACACGTCCAATCGATCGACCTGGCCGATTCGATGACCTTTGGTAAAACTCTGACCAATCTCTGCGCGCATGGCGGACAGGTAACCACTGATGGGTGCTCGCACCTCAAGACTGTCGACGATGCGGCTAAGTACTTCTAAACTGCGGTTGACCCGGTCAATGGAATCGTCCACCTGTCGGTTCTGTTGTTCTCGGAGGATACTCTCTTGCCGAATACGTTCTGTTAGCAGGCCACGTTTGTTCTTAAGGTATTCGAGTTCGTCCTTGGTTGATTCGAACTGCTGTTGTGATATGGTCGTGTTCGGTTGTTCTTTCAGTGTTATGAAGCGCTTGTAATCCTTCTCCAAATCGAGAATGCGATAGTTCAGATCCAGCAATTGATCTTTGAGGATGAGATTTTTCTCAGTCAGGGATATCTTCGAGTTGCGAAGCTGATTCAGGTTTTCCAGTATTCGGGTCTCGGAATCGATGGTGTTTTTCTGGACGTTGGTGTTATTGAAACGTAGTATCACGTCGCCTTTGTCGACCCAACTGCCACTGGCGATAAACACTTCCTCGACGATGCCACCTTCCTGCAGATCGAGGTAAACGGTGGTGCGTGGCTGCACGCTTCCGATGATGGGAATGTATTCCTCGAACTCGCCCTGGCTGACTTGAGAAACACTGATACGGGCAACGTCAACATTTAGCCGTGATTTTCCAGAACTGGAAATCGCGCTATAGCCAAGACCGATGACCAGTAAACCTGTTACAGAATAGGTGATTATTCTGCTGACCGGCCACTGCTTCTGTTCGATAGGCCTATCCATACCAACCTGCGACAATGACCAGGTACATAACGGACGAGAGAACCGAACAGCCGCTCTTGGAGGGACGATTACAGGCGAGCGCGGTTCCATCGCTGAATTCTGCGCATAGTCTACAGTTATCTGTGGGTACCCGCTATGACGAATTGAATGAGGGAATAGTTCTAAGACCCGCCAACTATTTCTACAGCTGAAGGGGCTCGTTAAGTACGGAGACGCTGCAAGAGTTCTGCCTGTTCCTCATCTTTCAGCGATGGAACACGAAACGACGTCCTGCCGATGACGTCACCGAAGCGGGCCTTCATGGTATCGACAACTTCCTCGGGTGTGCCGATGATGGCGATCGTGTGCAGGATTTCGTCGCTGATCACGTCGGCCATCTGGCGTTGCTGTTGACGCTTGTTGAGCATGTTCAATTCGCTTTGCAGATCACCCCAGCCGTGAAGTTCAAGTACCGGTCGGTAGGCTTCCGTCGAACCGTAAAAGGCGATGCGATCACGGGCCGCAGCGATTGCTGCCTCGATCGACTCCTCGTCGTTGCCGGAAGCGACGATGGGGGCGTAATCCAGTTCGAAGTCAGCGAGTGTTCGTTTACTCTTGGCAAGTCCCGCCTCGATCGCCGGGAGTGTCACCTCACGCATATACTGCTCCGATGAGAACGGATGCATGATCATGCCGTCGGCAACTTCCGCTGCCACTTTCGTCATCAGTGGGCCGGTCGCTGACAGCATGATCCGCGGTCTGCCTGCCTCGATGTTGTCTGGTGTGAAAGTGGCGGGCATCAACGTATGCTGGTAATACTCGCCGACATAATCCAGACGATCGCCATCGTACCAGCAGTCGAAAATCGCCTGCATGGCATCGATGAACTCACGCATCTGCCGGGCCCCCTTGTACCAAGGCATACTGAATCGACGCTCGATATGTGGCCTCACCTGAGAACCGAGTCCGAGCACCAGCCGTCCGCCGGAGAATGCGTTCAAGTCATGGGCAATGGTCGCCAGGCTCATGGGATTACGTGAGAAGGCGACTGCAACCGAGGTGACGAGTTCGATGGACTCTGTATGCTCGGCAGCCAGGACCAGTGGCAGGAATGCATCGTGATTGAGTTCGGCGATGCGAATTCCGTCGTAACCCATCGCCTCCAGACGCATGGCGTCATCCGCGACCTTAGCCATGTCTGCCGATATGCCCGCATCAACTTTCATTCGTACATCTCTTTGGATAACATTCGGGTCCACACCGTTGGGCCCCGTATATCCCTATGTGGCCAGGGCGCAAGCGTACTGAAAGGGCACGTGAATAGCCATACCCTACGGTCCACCAACCAGCGCGGGAGAGTGAGGATGCCGATAGAACTAGAGGACCTGGAAGAAGTCAACTGGCGGCAGGATGGCGGCGTTGTTACGTTATCTCTAAATCGACCTGAAAAGCGCAACGCCATCACGATGCGGATGTTGGGGGAACTCATTTACGCGCTGCAGTGTTGTGAGGACAGCGATGCTATTCGAGCGGTGGTAATAAGGGGTGTGGGCAAGGGATTCTGCCCGGGCGACGACTTGGGTGGCATGGGTGCCCTGCCCGAAACCTATCTCGATGCGCTTCGTCATCCGGCAACGCATGCAGCCTTACAGGCCTGTCTGCGCGCGTTGCCGAAGCCTACCATAGCCGCCATACACGGCTTTGCGTTTGGCGTCGGACTGGATCTCGCCATGGCGTGCGATTTCAGGATCGCGGCAGCGGACGCCCAGTTACGGGACCAACGGGTTTTCGGGCGAGGCATGCACGCGGTCACCGGCTGTGCCTGGTTTCAGCCGAGGGCACTTGGGCTCACCAAGGCCCTCGAGTTTCTTATCCTCGGCCAACCATACACAGGTACACGAGCGGCCGACGTGGGTATGGTCACCAAGGCAGTTCCTGCGTCCGAGTTCGAAAGCAGCGTTCATGAATTCGCGACTAAGCTGGCTAACGCGCCGACAAAGGCGATCGGATTGATGAAGAAACAGATTTACGAAGGTCTCAATATGACGCACGACGAATTTATGGCGTTTGCAGCGCCGCTCATTCGCGAGGTCGAGATCAAGGACCGCCAGGAGGGAATTAGCGCGTTCCTCGAGAAAAGACCGGCGAAATTTACCGGCCAGTAACTTTAAAGCAAGGAAAACCAATGAAAATATCCACCTTGATGAGCTATTCCTCAGGCTATATCGGCGCCACCAATGAAATTGTAGAAATGGAGAAGGCGGGTCTCGACGTTGTCTGGATTCCGGAGGCATACTCCTTCGATGCTGTCAGTGCCATGGGATACATGGCTGCCAAGACTGACAGGGTCACCATCGCTTCCGGCATTCTGAATATTTACAGCAGAACCCCCACCCTTCTGGCAATGACTGCAGCAGGTATCGACGCTCTGTCTGAAGGGCGTTGCATGCTCGGATTAGGCGCTTCCGGCCCACAGGTAATCGAAGGATTCCACGGCATACCTTACGATGCACCCATGACGCGCATAAGGGAAATCGTCGAGATCTGCCGGATGGTATGGCGAAGAGAAGAGAAGTTGGTATACAACGGCAAGAAATACCACTTCCCGATTCCGGCAGATCAAGGAACGGGGCTCGGCATACCACTTAAAATCATCAATCACCCCTATCGGGAAGAAATCCCCATCGCACTGGCCACGCTTGGCGAGAAGAGCGTAGAAATGACCGCTGAGATCGCCGATGCATGGCTGCCGGCATTCTTCATGCCCGAGGGCGCTGACGCTATATGGGGAAAAGCCCTGGCACGTGGCAACGCCAAACGTGATGTCGCTCGCGCACCCCTTGATATCTACGCTGGTGGTTCAGTCGCCATCGGTGAAGGACTGGAATCCTACCGGGATATGGCACGCCCGGGCATAGCGCTGTATGTCGGCGGCATGGGGGCCAAGGAGAAGAACTTCTATAACCAGGTATTCCGTAAGTACGGATACGAGGAGGAAGCGGAAGCCATCCAAACCCTCTATCTTTCCGGCAGGAAATCGGAAGCGGAGGCCGCTATTCCTCAATCCTATCTCGATGCCACCTCGCTGATCGGTTCGGAGGGCTTTGTACGCGATCGACTTCAGGTCCTTCAAGAGAGTGGCGTCACATCTCTCAATATCGCCTTCCTCGGTACGACCACCGAGGAACGAGTCAGGAACTGTGATGCGCTAAGAAATCTGTTGGAGAAGATCTAGCGATTAGAAAATGGGGGGTTCGTAAGCGGTCCCAACCTTCTCTTTGACGCAGGTACGACCCGTTGACTCGGCTTGCTTAACCGGTTCGTATCCAGGTGGACATTCAAACATAATCTGGGTTGAAAAGGTGCCTGCGCCCCCCTGTCTGCCTATGGTCGTTCCCTGGCAACTGTAGTTGTAGCCGTATTGGTCGGTACGGCGAAGTCTCTGGTTCCGCTCGCACCTTCCCACCCGGAATTCCTCAATGATGGCAGCGTCCCTACGGCAGCGGTATTCCTGCTTGCCCGATCGTTGCTCCAACTCGGCACCTTTTTCACATTTGGGTTTCCAGTATTTGTCTTTTGCACCCGCCTGAGGTGAGTTAACAATCATCGCCATCGCCAGGATCGCCATCAGATTGACCATCTTCATTCTATACTCTCCTTACTTTTGCTAACGTGTTAGAAAGGTCCTTAATAGTAAAGTTTGCCATGATTTCATCGCTCAGGCCAATGCGGCTTGAACTACTTGACAGCGTTTAGTTCATACTATAAACTTATTCTCAGTACGAACCAATCTATTACGAAAACTGTATCGAGCTGCCCGAAAGACGCTAATCTGCTGGACAGCCTATTTACCATCTGACTTATGTCAACGAGTAGGAAATATCATGGCTAGCACTCAACTTGAATCCGAACTACATGCCAGCTATTGGGAAGATGGACTGCTGGACCTCTTCTGTGGTGTTGCCTTATTAATGATCGGAACCGCCTGGTGGTTCGAACTGCACGTCTTCGGTCCAATTTCCCTTCCTCTGCTTGTGCCTCTCTGGCAGCCGTTTCGGAAACGCTGGATTGAGCCCCGCGCCGGGTACGTTGAATTCAGCCCCTCCAGGCGTCATCGGTGGCGCACATCTTTGCACGTCGTCCTGCTATGCGGACTGGGCACTTTCGTCCTTGCCGTCTTGATGTACGTCTTGGTGCAAAAGAACCAAAACGTCGTGCCGGCTGATTTTGTGGCTGGCTTGCCGGCCTTGCTGCTGGGCCTTGGCGGCTTCTTCGTAGTCCTGCTTACCAGTCAGATTCGATTCCTGGCTTATACATTCGTGTTGATCTGCGCCGGGATAACCACCATAGCCATCGACGCGGGTCCCGCTGCTCCCTTGATCGTATCCGGTATGATCGTTCTGGCCGCCGGTGTGTTGTTGCTGACACGCTTCTTTCGAGAAAGCAAGGGGCTGGCACAATGACGTCATCGGAAGATGTATTGCACATTCCCATGGTCGATGGGCTGATTCACGAACCTGCCCGTCTGCGCCTGCTGGCGTTCCTGTGTGTCCTGGATCGTGCCGACTTCGTCTTTCTCCTGCGACACAGTGGCATGAGCAGAGGCAACATGTCGGTCCAGATGACTCGACTGAGTGATGCGGATCTAGTGGCGGTCGAAAAGACCTTCGTTGACAACCGTCCTCGCACAACATACTCCATAACCAAGAAAGGCCGCCAGGCGTTAACTGAATACAAACACACAATGACGGCCATTCTGGATTCGTTCCCGGATTAGCCAACGACTCAACTCATTCTCGCTCGACACGCTGCTCGAACGGCAGGAAACGGGAGAGTATTTTGACTCTCCGATGGAAGTGTGATTAATTCCTGCAAGCCCACACTCAACTGGTCAATCACTATGCTTAGAATAGTTATTACAGTAGTCCTGCTGCAGTTCTGTTACCCGGCATTCTCTGACGACTTTTCTTACGACGCCATTGCCAAACGATACACTGAAACGCAGCTTGACCGAAGAAGCGTGCAGCAAGCGAAGATGCATGGCGAGTGTCTGGTCGGTCTCAAGCAGCTTAACTTTCAAAGGCGCAATGATTTCGATCCTGTCGCTGAGTGGACAAATTATCGGTCCTTATCTCTCTTGGAGCAGTTCCCCCCATGCACAGTTCTCATCATGATGGAGGTTGCCCGCAAGGAGTTGGTTGAAGAGAACCGGCCGAAGTAGAACGCAAACCAGCGACGCTGCTTCGGTCGTTGCAGGTCGTCATCATGTCCCGCTAGCCCCATATCTTGCCTTTCCCACCAAAATTGGGTGTTTACAGGCAAGCAGTCGGTGTCGAGGCCCGGCATCGGCTACCACTTTTGATGGTGAAAACAGTGTGCGACGCGCAAAACGTCGCTGGGTTACGACCACAACTCCCGCACGTCATCCAGCGGCGCGTCCTCGATGCGACAATCGAGGCCCAAACGCATGGTAGCCCTTCGATCAACGTGGTACCGCGGCCAGTCCGGCAGCAAGTCGTTGCCGGGATCACTGTTGCCGGCAAAGGCGATATAGGTCGACATCATGACCTTACTCAGTTTGTCCACCTCTGTGCCAACACCACAGAAAGGTCGCATCGAATCACTGCCACAGGTGCCGAAGATGAATGGGATGTCCAGCGAGTGGCAGGCCTTGAGCTTGCCACTCTCTGCCGGTGACGGGTAGTCAAACAGATACATCCACGTCTGTGGTGTGTGGCTTGAATGCAATTCCGCGGTACGAATCGCCGGCATTCGAAACATCCGGTCAGTACTCATCGCCGCCATCAAATCGACACTATCGGTAACGGGCAGGTCCCGCCCCAGCATCTGACGATAACGGCTGATGGCTTCCTTGACCCGATCGCCCAGTATGCCTGCGGCCCGCTTCTCCAATCCCTCGTCATCCAGGTTCTCATAGCTTGGGTTGAATATCGTGAAGAGAGTGGCTTCGTTCTGGGTCGTTCCGATCAACAGCGGCATATCTCTGCACCAGGTGCCATTGCCGATCCCTGTGGCGGCATCCTGACAAATGACACTGCCATCGCGCACCGGGCCGAACCTGACACCATCCGCTGCTCGCTCCGTCATCAGGCGTTGCTGAAAATCGAGAATAGAGTGCGCCGGGACGGTGCGTAACGCATCCAGGGCACCGAACTCCTCGATGAAGTATTGCGCTGTCCGCATCGCTTCCTCTGCGCTGACCTGCTTCGTGATAGACCCGCTCATTGGAATCGCCTTGTCAAAACAGCCTGCCGCCGCCGGTAACGCCATCAACTCCGCGATGTCAAAACCACCGGCGGACTGTCCGAACACGGTAATGTTTCCCGCTTCGCCACCGAACTGTTCGATCTCCTGTCTGACCCATTGCAGTGCCGCTACCTGATCCAGCAGCGCTTCGTTGCCGCTTGCGCCCAGTTCCGGAAGATGCAGGAAGCCGAATGCTCCCAGACGATAATTGACTGTCACGATCACCACATCCCCTTCTCGAGCCAGATGTGCACCGTTGAACCGGGGTTGGGATGCAGAACCGACGGTATTGCCACCACCGTGAATCCACACCAGCACAGGTCTCGACTTGCTGTCGATGGCGGGCGTCCAGACGTTGAGATAAAGGCAGTCCTCGGAGATCTCACCTGTGGCTATGCCGATAAGCTCACCGATCTGCGATGGCAACGGGTTCTGCATTGCTGAAGCACTAAACGCCACCGTCGGCAATGTATCGGACCAGGGCTGCGGCGGTTGCGGGGGGAGCCAGCGGCGATCACCGATCGGTGGCGCGGCAAACGGTATGCCCTGGAAGGTCAGTACACCGCCCTCCTCTTTTCCTGCAATCTTTCCGTACCCGGTTGCAACTGTGACGGCCATATTGTTTTCTCCACAGAGCGGCTTAAACGGGATGTTATCACAGTCGGCTGGCCATCGATGCCGAGAGCACATGGCTCACGTGACGCGAATTCGTGTTGCGGCAGGATCTGCCTGTTCAGGCGCTCCTCGGTACACGAATGCTTTCGACCAGCGCCTGTACTTCAGCCGGCGGCGGCGGCGTCAGCCTGCAAACCACGAGACTGACGGCAAAATTCAGCAACATGCCCACGGTCCCAATGCCTTCTGGTGACACCCCAAATAACCAATGCTCGGGGTTGCTCGTCTCCGGGCTGATGAATTTGAAATACACGATATACGAAAACGTAAACGTCAGTCCGGTGATCATGCCGGCAATAGCGGCCTCCTTGTTCATCCGCTTGGAGAATATGCCGAGGAAAATCACCGGAAAGAAGCTGGCCGCTGCCAGCCCGAATGCAAATGCGACCACCGGCGCCACGAAGTCCAGTGGATAGATGCCGAGCAACCCGGCAACAGCAACGGCCACCGCGGCCGCGATACGCGCAAACATCAATTCCTGCCGTTCCGAGATTTGCGGCATCAGGTTTTTCTTGAGCAGGTCGTGAGAGATGGAAGTCGACATCACCAGCAGCAGACCTGCTGCCGTGGACAGCGCAGCCGCAAGTCCACCGGCGGCAACCAGGGCAATCACCCAGGCCGGCAGATCAGCGATCTCAGGATGGGCGAGGACGATGATATCCCGGTCGATATATAATTCGTTGTCGTTCAAAGTTCCCATGTTGGCGACGTTGCGTGCCCCGGCAGAATTGCGGACACCCGTGTAGACAGGCGCACCCCCTTCGAGGGGCGCGCCGCCGCGATACTGGATCCGGCCATCACCATCTTTGTCGAGCCAGGCGACTAAGCCGGTATCTTCCCACTTGGATAACCACTCCGGGACCTCGTCATACGCCACATCATTGACGCTATTGATGATGTTGATTCTCGCGAAGGCAGCCACGGCTGGTGCGGTGGTGTACAGGATGGCGATGAAAACCAGCGCATAACCCGCCGAAATGCGTGCATCCCTTACCTTTGGAACGGTGAAGAAGCGTACGATCACATGGGGTAACCCGGCCGTCCCAGCCATTAGCGCGGCCGTGATAAAGAGCATATCGATAGTCGATTTGTTTCCCGACGTGAACGCCGTCATGCCGAGTTCTGTAGTGAGACCATCGAGCTTCTCTAGCAGATAGATTCCCGAACCATCCGCCAGGGTACTGCCAAATCCAATCTGTGGAATGGGAACTCCTGTCAGCATGATGGATATGTAGATGGCCGGTACCAGGTAAGCAAAAATCAAAACACAATACTGGGCGACCTGGGTGTAGGTGATGCCCTTCATGCCCCCCAATACCGCGTACAGGAACACGATTGCCATGCCTATGATCACGCCTGAGGTGATATCCACTTCCAGGAACCGGGAGAATACGATGCCAACCCCGCGCATCTGGCCGGCGACGTAGGTAAAGGATATGAAGATGACGCAGATGACCGCCACCTGACGAGCGGCCTGGGAGTAATAACGATCGCCGACGAAATCCGGCACCGTGTATTTCGAAAATTTGCGCAGGTAAGGCGCAAGCAACAGGGCCAGAAGAACATAGCCACCGGTCCACCCCATTAAATAACGTGCGCCGTCTCTGCCATCGAACGCAATGATGCCGGCCATGCCCATAAAGGACGCCGCGGACATCCAGTCAGCCGCGGTTGCAGCACCGTTAGCAACGGGATTTACATGGCTGCCTGCAATATAGAATTCATTGGTACTCGAAGCGCGACTCCAGAACGCAATGCCGATGTACAACGCAAATGACAATCCTACAAAGAGATAGGTGAGGTCTTGAGCATCCATCGATAGTCCTTATTCTTGTTGTAGGTGTAGTTGTAGGTGTGGTTTTAGGTGTGGTTGTAGCTGCTGTGGAAGTTTTTGTTCTGTGACCGCTTACTCATCTTCCTCTCTGACATTGAACTTCTTATCAAGGCGGTTCATCTGCCACACGTAAACAAAGATCAGAATGACAAAGACGTAAATGGATCCCTGTTGGGCAAACCAGAAACCCAGCTTGAAGCCGAAGAAGTGGAACTGATCGAGGAAGTCGACGATCAAGATGCCAAAGACGAAAGAAACCAGGAACCAGATACTGAGCAGTACCAGCATCAACCGGAGATTTGCGCGCCAGTAGCCATTGTCTTCGTTCATATCTGTTCTCCAGTAACAAAAACGGCTGGATAGTCCAGCCTTAGACAGACCCATGGCCCGGTTACGATGTTACTCATCCATTCATGTAATCATCGCCATTGCTGACTCATTGGCGCATATAACCTGCACCACGAAGTCGCTACTGTATAAGGTTCTCCAAAAAAAGGCGAGCCCGCTCCAAGTAGGCCAATCGGAGCGGATCTCGTCAGTGACCGGTATCGTAGGTTAGTCTGCTATATCCCGGCTGACCTCGACCAGCTTTAATCCAGCCTGATGGATGCTATATTGCCCGTTACTCCAACTAACCTTGATCAGCTTCAATCCGGCCAATCCGATGCCATATTGTGGGTTACTCCAGCTAACCTTGATCAGCGTCAATCCGGCCAATCCGATGCCATATTGTGGGTTACTCCAGCTAACCTTGATCAGCGTCAATCCGC
>Ga0187827_10000866_pt1 | contig 45971 bp, 32 predicted proteins | sample ETNtaG_39_FD_167969 | JGI IMG/M metagenome (GOLD analysis project Ga0187827, IMG submission 167969) | Marine microbial and viral communities from oxygen minimum zone, Eastern Pacific Ocean - ETNP2014_SV_150_PacBio MetaG (Illumina Assembly) | ecosystem: Environmental > Aquatic > Marine > Hypoxic...
AACACCACTGGATTAGCAATCCAGCGCAATGGCCAGGCTATGCGACTGCCGCAGTGTTTCGGCGACCTGAGATTCCCGCTTAAGCCGAGCGGTTCACTTCACTCTTCTTCAGCCGATGATTCGATGTCCATTTCTACAGCGTCACCCTCGATTAACTCCGAAGGGAGGCGAGCAACAAAGATGATTTCATCCACATGCTTTTTCTTATCTGAATCTCTTAGTTCCATTATTCGAGTTCCTTTGGTGACTTTTCCAAGTGTTTCCTTAGTCTGACTTGCAGGCATTCGAATCATCATTCCGCTTTTTGTTAGCATGAATAATTGGTCCTCAAGATTAGGTATTTGCCGTACGCCAATTATACTATCTTTTTCTGATAGGCCCATAGTGCGTACACCTTTAGTCCCACGATTGGTTTTCCGGTATCCATCACGTTCAATCGTGACTTCACCGTTTTCATCTAGGACTTCCGCACCATTCTCATCAAGAGCTGGAATCATATTCCCTGAGCCTAGGCGACTGCGTTTGGCCATACCAAACTTAGAAATTGTTAGAACACTAGTTTCGAAATCATCAGTGACAATCATTCCAATTACAGAATCAGTTTTGTCTAATTTCATTCCGCTAACGCCTTGACTGACGCGTCCTTGAACTCGTACGGTGTGAGTTGTTTGTGTTTCACCGGAATTTGGGTCAATTCGAGTTTTGACCTCCGAGGGTAGGAATCTGCATGCATATCCTCCAGATGATACTAAAACCACGTGATCTGAATTAGTAGCCGGCCTTACCTGAACTAATGAGTCATCTTCACTAGCAAATTTTAGTGCATATTTGCCATTACGATTGATTCGTACATATTCTGAAAGATTACTTCTCTTGATTCGTCCCTGACTAGTGGCAAAAATTAGGTAATGACCTTCGGGATTTTCGATTAATTCACGATCCATTGGCAGAATAGAGACCACATTTTCATCATCTCTTATTCCATTCAACAGATTTCTGATGTGAGTTCCTCTTCCATATCTACTGGCTATCGGAGTCTCCCATGCTCGCAAGCCATAGACTCGACCTGCATCGGTGAAGATTAGTAACCTGTCTTTGGAGAAGCAGGTGACTATTGCAGAAGGTGCATCTTCATCCTTGGTAGCTACACCCTTCAGGCCCTTACCGCCACGGTTCTGTAGTCTGAATGATTCGACGGGTAAGTGGCGAATATAGTCGTCCTGAGTTAGTGAGATTACTAGTGCGCGCTCAGCAACAAGATCCTCTCTGTCCATTGATAATGGACTTGGGTCGATGTGGCTACGGCGCTCATCACCATGTTTCTCAACAACAGTATTGAGTTCTTCAAGTAGGATTTCTAGCCTACGCTTGCGACTTGCAAGGATGGATTGATATTCTTTGATAGCCATCATTAATTTGTTCAGTTCTTCCTCAACTTCTTTGACATTCATCTTCGTTAGTTGATATAATCGCCTCTCAGCAATAGCCTTAGCTTGTTTTTCTGAGAAATCAAAGCGCTTTATTTTAGGGTACTTTTCTTCTCCACGAAGATATTTTTCAAATTGATTTCGGGAATCTGAATTTCGTCCGATTTCAATAATTTCGGCCATTCTGTCTTGTGCACGCATCAACCCCTCAAGGATATGAGCACGGGCTTCTGCCTTGTTTAATTCGAATTGAGTTCTACGTTCAATGACTTCTTCTCTATGTCGCATATATGTGTGAAGAATTGTCGAAAGGTCGAGTTGTACAGGCTTTCCATTTAGAATCCCCATCATGTTGGCTGAATAGGATTCTTGCAGTCTGCTTGACTGGTATAACTGATTTAGGATAGCGTGTGGGTCTGCATTATTTTTCACTTCGATAACTACACGAATTCCTTCCTTACTTGATTCATCTCGAATATCACGAATGCCCTTTATGACTTCTTTAGTCACTAAATCAGCAATTCCTCGCAGCATCGCCGCTTTTCGAACTTGATATGGGATTGAAGTAATTATGATTCTTTTTCCATTAGAGTCGTCCCTGACTTCTGCGTCAGAACGGATGTGAAATCTGCCATGTCCTGTGCGGTACATATCTAGAATCCCATCAATACCGTAAATTGTTGCTCCAGTAGGGAAATCAGGCCCCTTCAGATACTCCATATATTCTAGGGTGTCAATCTTGGGTGGTTTGTCTAAAGAGCGCTTCCTGTCTTCTTCAATGACCTTCTCTGTGTGGAATTTTACTGCTGCAGCAACTTCATTGAGGTTGTGTGGTGGTATTTTGGTCGCCATTCCAACAGCAATCCCGTCACTTCCATTGAGTAGTAGGTTCGGGAGTCGTGATGGCAATACAGTAGGTTCAGTTTCACTATCGTCAAAATTAGCCACCATGTCAATAGTATTCTTATTGATATCATCGAGCATATGTGATGACAATCGATCTAAACGACTCTCAGTATATCGCATAGCTGCAGGTGGGTCTCCATCTATGGAACCGAAGTTGCCTTGGCCATCGATAAGTGGGTAACGCAGAGAGAAGTCCTGTGCCATTCTTACCATTGTCTGGTATAGTGCCTGGTCTCCATGAGGGTGATATTTACCCATAACTTCTCCAACAGAACGGGCTGATTTACTGTAACTTTTCTCGTGCGTATGTCCTGCTTGATGCATACCCCATAGAATCCTTCTATGGACTGGTTTTAGGCCGTCTCGGACATCTGGAAGAGCTCTTCCGATGATAACACTCATGGCATAATTGATGTAACTCTCTTTCATCTCTTCAGAGACATATCTTCGTTCTAATTCCTCTGCCACATAATCACCTCAAATGTCGAGCGACGTCACCTCTGACGCATATTTTTCGATGAATTCTCGCCTTTCAGGAACATCTTCACCCATTAGAACCGAGAACAATTTGTCCGCGGCCTCTCCGTCTTTAATATCAACACGCATCATTCTCCGAACTTCTGGATCCATGGTAGTCTCCCATAGTTGTTCGGGATTCATTTCACCGAGACCTTTGTATCTTTGAACAGAGATTTTTGCTGACGGGGCTTCTTTCTTGAATCGCTTCATAGTAGCATCAAGATCCTCTTCGCTATGCACCCATTCAACATGGTTCCCTCTGCCCACTGAAAATAACGGAGGCATTGCAATGTAGACATTGCCATTATCTATGGCTCGGCGCATATATCTCCACAAAAATGTCAAAATAAGTGTTCTAATATGCGCGCCGTCAATATCTGCATCACACATGATGATGATTTTCCCATACCTTAGTTTCTCAGGATCGAATGCACCTTCGTCTTCAACGCCATTACCAACTCCTGCACCAAAGGCCCGAATCATACGCTGAATTTGTTCATTGGTGAATACCTTAGCATCATTCCCCCGTTGTCTTTCTACATTCAGAATCTTACCTCTTAACGGCAGTACTGCCTGAGTACGGCGGTCTCGAGCCGTCTTTGCAGAGCCGCCTGCAGATTCACCCTCGACTATGTAGATCTCACATTCGTTTGGATCACGAGACTGACAGTCAGCGAGTTGACCCGGTAGGCCACCACCCTCCAGTACACCCTTCCTACGAGTTAGATCCCGGGCCTTACGAGCGGCTTCTCTAGCTTTACTTGCTAGAACTGCTTTATCGACAATAGCCCGAGCAATAGATGGATTTTCTTCAAAGTGCTCTCCTAATTTGTCATTAACAATTTGCTCAACTATTCCTGCAACTTCACTAGTCACTAGTTTTGCTTTGGTTTGGGCGTTGAAAGAAGGATCTGGATGTTTTATCGAAACAACAGCAGAGAGTCCTTCTCGGACATCATCTCCCGAGAGGCTACTAAGATTCTTCAGCAATTTTTTCGACTGGGCATACGAATTAACCGTTCGAGTCAGTGCGCTACGAAGTCCAGATAGGTGTGTGCCACCGTCTGTATTATGGATGATATTCGTGAAGCAGTGAATATTCTCCGAATAAGAATCGGTCCACTGCAAGGCTATCTCTGCATGGACTTCGCCTTTGTCACCTTCCTTTGAACCTAAAATATGCACTACGTCATCGTGAATAATATTCTTCTTTTCATTCATGGAATTGACATATTCCTTCAACCCACCATCATAAGTATGGTCGATTTCAACAGGTTCTTCACCTCGCAAATCCCGGAGGATTATTTGCAGACCGCCATTCAGGAAAGCAGTTCTGCGCAATCTCGTATTAATCATATCAAAATCAAATTCGATAACATCTGTGAAAATGGTCAGATCGGGCTTGAAAGAAACCTTAGTACTCGTTTGTTCTGAATTACCAATGGCACCGAGGCTAGATTTAGGAACACCTAGTGCGTATTTCTGCACCCAAATTTTTCCCTGTCTGTGAATTTCTAAATGTAACCATTCGGATACAGCATTAACAGCACTAACTCCAACTCCATGAAGGCCTCCTGCGACTTTGTATGCCTCATTGTCAAATTTTCCACCAGCGTGAAGCTTGGTCATAATGACTTCAGCTGCACTCACGCCTTCTTCGGGATGCAGGTCTACTGGAATTCCCCTCCCATAATCTGTGACACTGACTGAACCATCTTTGTTCAAATCAACTTCTATTGTCGAGGTGTATCCGGCTAGATGTTCATCTACGGCGTTGTCTACAACTTCCCAGATGCAGTGGTGTAAGGCCGAACCATCATGAGGGTCTCCAAGGTACATACCAGGTCTTTTTCGTACAGCTTCCAGCCCCTCTAAGACTTGGATACTATCTGCTCCATATTCTTCTGACATAGTTTTCATCTCAATTTCTCTGAGGGTTCCTATGGAACCCTCAGGGATATACCATTAATGGTGCTCATAGGGGGTTAATCAATGCTCCTGAGGGGGAGTCTGATAAATGCTGAAAATGATTGATTTAGATGTAATTCATCACTCTTAAGGTGGGGTCTTCCGACACAATATGATTAAACAGAATCTGATGGTCGCGCGGCTGAATGATTAGACCAACCATCTGCGTGACGCTGTCCGGTTGTTCGGTTGAGGAGATGCTTGCCGATGCGGCTCGGGCAACTGCAGTGGGTGCTGATTTATGCGAAGTTCGCTTAGATAAATTATGGGTTACTGAAAAAAAACCCGACCCTGTGGAAATTAATCCAGTTTCTACTAATGGAAGGCGTAGTAGGCCAGCATATGTCCCTCCTGAATATATTCCTAAGTCACTCGATTCAGTTGATTTAGCAGCCTCACTCGCCGCGTTCAAGGGCGGAATCGATTTGCCAGTAGTAATGACCTGCCGTCCTGAAAGACAGGGTGGTTTCTTTCCGGGCTCAGAAGAACAGAGAATATTGGTGTTACAAGCTGCAATAGAGAGTGGAGTTAGTTGGGTTGACTTGGAAATTGATATCGATAAAAAAACACGAGCAGGGTTGACTTCTTCTACTAACGGGAAAACAAAAATCATCTCGTCTGCTCATATAGATCGTGAGCCAGAAAGTGCTAATGATATCGTTCAAGAAATTGAGGATATGGAAGGTTCTGGTGAAATAATCAAATTGTGTTACACCTCTTCTGGTCGAAACTCAGCATTAAAATTATTCGAGGCGGCTTGGAATCTTAGAGAATCTGAGATTAACACTGCAATTATGGGAATTGGTTCAGGTGGGGATTGGAATCGTATACATGCACCACTATTGAGCCAAAATCTAGTCTATTCTACAATGGAATCGGGTTCTCATCTTTCATCTCAAGGGAGAATAAACGCCTCAGATTTGTTAATTGCTTGGGAAATGTTAGAATATTGCTGATTTTCAGTCAATATTCTCTTGATTTTCAGGTGCGGTTTCAAGAAGCGGAACCATTTGAACTTCTTCTTCCTCGATTGTTTTTCCATGCGAATGATATTTGCTATGAAACATCAAAGGAATCACTATACAAGAAATTGGTAGTATCCCTACAATCAAGTAAGCTGTAAATTTAGGAAGAGTCAATCTCTCCTCGACATCTACCCAAACTTGGACTATCATATCTCCATCAACTCCATCTGCATCAGCATGCCGGCTATTGTTCCAGTTGTCAAATACCAAGAAGTAAGAAGCATCATCTTGTTCTCCAAACCAAGAAATCCACCCATAATTGTCATTATCTAGAGCAGTTGAGAAAGAAACACTTTGTTTATTCTCGTAAGCATGTGTGTCTCTAAATGGTAGGAATACTGCCATGTCCCTCCACTCTACTGGAACCCAGTTTAGATCTTCACTGGTAATTCCCCAACCGTCTTTATATTGCCAATATTCACCCTTATACTGCCCCCAATTAGATGAACTGAGTAAATACACGTCCCCCTTTGAAGACATATTTGGAGTATTTTGAAGACTAGGATGGAACTCAATACAAAAGGTGTAAGAATATCCAGTCACTAATTCCATTTCTATCGCAACTCCATCATCTCTTGGTATTTCTACATCTGCGTAGAAATCGGTAGTTAATGAGTCAAGTTCAGTATCCTGATTATTACTCTGTTCAAAAAACCAGTATGCTTCGTCGTCAAGATTTTTCTTGTGAGCCTGGCTTTCCCAGTCTACTCCTGAGTTCAGATCGACATTACAGTCGTTAGATGATGCGACAACTGGAGTTGCGCTAGCAATCATAATTGCAACAAGAGGGGCCATTAATCCGATGCTGAATCCGCTTGCAGCGAGCCGATTCAAAGTTAATTGCACGTCATCTCCTCCGAGTTCTAATCGGTCTGACATAACCCGAGTCTTTACTTCTTCTCTCTTCTGCAGATAGATACTTTGGTTGAGGTGGTGGTGAATGTTGATCCATTCCTGGCAAACCACCTTCTGCTTCTACTTCCTGAACACCATATGTCTCAAGCATTTCCTTTGCACTTAATTCCTCTTCGTCTTTCTGGCGCATTATTAACCATCCAAGAAGTAAAACTAATCCAACAAGAGTCAGTAACCCCCCACTCTCTCTGTTTGGAATTAAATCTTGCCAAGTTAAATCTCTGAGTGATTTGGGACTATTGTCTTCCTTATTTGATAGAACAATTATGGGGAACTCTTTCGTTGAGCAAACTCCAACACCATCGCAGACTTGCATTACAATTCTAATTTCACCAGTTTCCTGCCAAGTAATATTACCCCAAAGGAAATCGTTTCTATAATCTCCATCTTGGTCTGAGTCTGTCATTGAGTTTAGATCCCAATTTACTTCGAGATCTGAAGTCAGAGACAAATCCTTGTCGTTATTTGAGATGCCGTCTCCATCTCGGTCATCCATATTATCTAAATCAAGCCAGGCATCAAGGCCATCTTCTAAATCAATGTCAATTGCACTATAGTTGAGTTGAATCAAATCCCCTTTGCTTACATAAGGCAAATCAATTGGATTCTCTGTAAGTATCATAGGGGCATATGACACACGAACAAGGGTTGTTGTTGTGTTTGTGTCACCTCCTTCAAAGCCATCGATAACAGTTAGTGTTACAACATAATCACCAGGTCTTTCCCATTGGTGCCATACTACTGGTCCTTCGATTTGAGGAGTGGCATCTCCAAAGTCCCAAATCCAGCGAGTAATCCCATTCCAATCTGAATCATTAGTTTCAGTTGAAGTTCTACCAGTAAAAATAGGATCTGAATCGTAACTCGCAGACCCATCAAAATTCAAGGGGTAATTTGGTGCGATGAAAGCCCCTCCTTCTGATGTGAAGGGAGTCCACCAAGTGATGTTTGTTCCTTCATCAGGAATTTCATTCATAACAGTTCCATTTAGACTTGGTTGCTTGAATATGATAATTGGAATGGGTAATGGATTTTCTATTCTGAACTGGAATGATTTTGCTGCTGATTCAGCCCCCCTTTCATCAATTACCGTAAGTGAAACCGTGTATCGTCCAGGTTCACTAAATGTGTGATGAAATCCAGTAACATTCTCTATTTCTTCATCTATACTCGTGATATTCCAACGTGTTGAAAGCTGAGAAGTATCGCCATCCGGATCGAAAGATAGGCTACTATCAAAGAAGAAGTCAGTTTCTACAGTGCCATCCGCTGGCCTAGCAAAAATAGCTACAGGTCGCTGATTCAGCACTGTCACTGAGATTGTAGCTAAGGACATATTTCCATCATCATCAGTTACTTCTATTGTGATATTTTTCAAACCAGGTGTTTTCCATCCAACAGATGGATTTTGAGAAATCGATTCAATAATCAAGAAATCGGAAGTCAGATTCATTTTGGTTCCAGCAGTATTAACTCCTTCCTCGAATGTCCATTTGTAATTAATTATGTGACCATCATCATCAGTGAAAACATCAGGGAGAGTTAGGGGGGTTAGAGTGAATGTTTGGAGTTCTCCATCGAATATTTGTCTTGGAACTCGGTTGAGGATACGAACATAAATCTGATTTTCTACCACATGAGTTCCATCACTGACTGTAAGAGTAACAGTATGTACAATACCTGTTGCACTTCCATCGACATATGAATGGCTTGCTTCTACAAGACCCAATCCTCCTTCTGCACTTCCATCCCCCCAATTCCAAGTAAAATTCAATTGGTCATGAGGAACGTTATCAATGGTATTTTCTGCGGAAAATAGCACTCTCTGATTAGTTAGAAGAACTAATTCATCAGAAATTGTAGAACCTTCAACACTAATCTCAGTAATTGGCTCACTAGTATCGTTAACTTCTATTTCCCAGAATTGAGGTTCTGAGTAAAACCCACCTTGGTCAAGAACTAATAGGCTGATGTTGTAAATTCCTTGTTGTGAAAACGAATGAATTGGATTCTTCAGTCCTGATACAATATCTTCACCAATACTCCAGTGATAAGATACAGGAGTATCATTATGTCTGAAACTACCATTTTCTTGACTGAATCCCCAAGTATCATATCCTGCACCAAAGAAATTGACAGGGAGCCATGTCTGAGTGATTGGTGTTGATATTGAACCTGTTGATTTGGGTTCTAAGTTCGCTAATTGAATTGGAAGAGTAAAGGCCGAATCAGTTACTTCTCCAGTTGCATCTCTAATTCTTACTCCAAATGTCCAGTCACCACTTTGATGTGGAGTAAACCAAATTTGATTTACTGTAGAAATACTACCTCCTGCAGGGATGTTGAAGTTAATGGAGTCTTCCAGAGTGTTGTTAAGGAAAGCCTCAAATGTTAATTCAACGATTTCAAAATATGCATTTGATATGACCTCAGTTTCTATAATTATACTATCATCTAAGCTGTTATCATCTCTATCAAATAATACAGTAGAGATAATGTCGACTTCAGCAGGTTCTGTGATTAATTCAGCAAGAACTGTAATGTCTGTTGTTGGATAAGTCCCACACTCTGCGTAATTACAATCCTCTATTGCAGATTCATACCAAACAAAAACCCAAACGTCACTTGTTGTGTTACCGAAGCCATATACTAGACTAGTACCCACTCCCGTTCCGTCATCGATTCTTAAACGCGACATAGACCATGCTCCTGTTGCTGAATCCTTCGCTAAGACAGTTCCAGAAATCCCAAATTGTGTTGATTGCACCATTAGATTTAGAGGAGCGCCTGAGCCACTTGCAAAGTTGTAGGAGCGCATCCCCCATCCTTCTAATTCGTGCGTAGGACTAGTCCAGGTGTTGTGCCACTGATCATTGTAACCACTAAGTTGTGCTCGACAAATTAGTCCTGAAACACATGCTCCTGACATGTCAATATTATCAAAACCAAAGGCACCTTGGTAACTATCTAGAGTCACTGCCGCAGTAAAATTTGCAAATATATCTGACATTGTAGTACCAATCATAGTAGATCCTGGTTCTGGATTCCGTGCTAGGTTTTCAATGCCTGAACCGCCAGTAGATGCATCTGCTACCAAACGAGAAATCGCATTAGCTCCTCCTAATTTATCTGTTAGATACATCAAGAACATGAATCCACCACCATAGTCTGCAATCCGTTGATTCCACCATCGAACACCCATCTCTGTGTTCTGTGACCATTCACTGGCGTGAACTGCTAGAGTGTCAGTTACTCCGAAGCATAAGTAAGCGGCCATATCTGCTGCTCCCTCGTCAATCCAAAGGTATTCGAAAGGATCTCGAGCATTGTGTAGAAGATGCTCAAACTCATGAGAAAGGATTGTATTTCTCCAACTAAGATCAGAAGAGTCGATGAATAGAGTTTCTCGCTGACTTGCCACATTAGGATCAAAATAACCACCTATACCTCCTGCATTATCAATATCAAAAATCAGTATTTCAATTTGACAATTATTATCCACATCGGGAGCTGTACCGAAATAGTTGGAGTCGGTAGGGTAAATTGTAGTCTCCCATGTTAGAGTAATATCGTTGAGAGTCGTAGATGAAATAATTGTTCCATCTTCAACAAAAATGGCTGAATTAGTTGAAATTTTTTGTATGGTAGCTGTAACGACTCCGCTAGATGTGCTAAATGTATCAGTATCCCCAACAGACCACTGTTCACTGCAGTTTCTTACAGCCCCCCTCGAACTTTGAAATTCCTCTGTAAATGGGAAAATTACATTCGGACTTCCATTTTCTACCCATTGTTGTTTTAGATATCCGAAAGCAGAATATATCGGATTGTCTCCATCGTTGTAGATGTATTCATGCCCATCATTCTCTGGGTTAAAGTTGGAAAGGTCTCCCATGAAGGTTGTATCTTCATTGCTATCCCCATTGTTTTCTGCGGAAACCATCGGTGTCAATGATGCTCCAATCATCAACATGACTAACAACAACGGAGTTGTTGATGAGGTGGTGCGTCTGAATAAGGCCATGACGAGTCACTCCATGAAGAAGACAGGTTCAAGCCCTACTCCAACTCCCTTTAACTTCGATGGAGCACTGTTCGGACACGGTCGGCCCGAAGGGCCGAAACATAATGCACCGTAGAAGTTCATCAAAGATATCACAAATAATCCTAGTTTCGATATTTCTCTCATCTGTTTATTCTCCTATTTTCAGCGCCCAAGATGAATCTGATAATGTTTCAGAAGTGAAAGAAGTTTCATTTGATATTATATCGATTATTCCTCATGATTCTAATGCGTTCACACAAGGGTTAGAAATCTATGATGGTAAATTCTATGAGAGTACTGGACTATATGGTGAATCCAGTGTTAGAATAGTCAATATGAGCACAGGTGAGGTAGAGTTGCAGTGGAACCTTTCTGAAGAGCACTTTGGAGAAGGTTTGACAATTCACTGTGATCAAGAAAATAAACCTAATTTCAATGCCACCAAATCAACTTGTGAAATATACCAACTTACATGGAAAGAACAGATTGGATTTATCTATAATTTGAGTACATTGGAGCCATTGGAGAATTTTACTTATGCTGGAGATGGATGGGGGTTATGCAGTTCACAAAGTTCGAATATGGCTGGTTCTAATCAAGGATTTTGGTTCTCAGACGGTTCTACATCTCTCCAATATTATGACACCTCTAATTTTTCTAATTCATCTCAAATCCTTGAAATTATAGCCTTTGGTAATCCCATGGATAGATGGAATGAATTGGAATGCTTAGATGGTCCTTATGTTCTTGCTAACAGATGGTATGATGATTCATTATACCATATCAATACAAATTCAGGAAAAGTCTGTCAAAAGGTGGATTTTAGTGAACTAAGAACTGAATTTGAACTAGAAAGTTCAGGAGTTCTTAATGGAATTGCAGTATCTCCTAGAAATGAAAAAATCATTCTTGAGAATCTGTCACAGACATACTGGATCACTGGAAAGAATTGGTCTAATTATTATGAAGTTAGTATTGATTTTGAGGACCTAGATGGAAATTGTCAGGTAATTCTTGAAGTTAATTCACAAAATCAATCATTTTTCGATTCAAAAATAGGTTATTTCTCTCTTCTCTTTCTTTTATTATTGGTATTTGTTTTGACATTGAAGAAGCGTCAAACTCAGAAGCCTCCTCGTTTAGGGAATGATGAGGAGTAGGGAGCGGAGAGTATGTCAGGAGATGATGAATCCCGTAGAACTCGTTTCGAATGGTGGCTTGAAGACCTCTCTGTAGACCCAGCAACTCGAGTTGCTGGCGCTATACTTATCATTCTAGGAAGTTTCCTTGGAGTAATCACCGGAAGTCTACATATTACAGCAGATATCGGTGATGTGTTAAGCGATCAGACAGACTCCTCCGAAGGTTTGGCCGATGTAGATGGTGGTGTGTATTCTGCAATTATCGACAATAGTTCTGGTGGCGACGCGATGGAAGGAGTCACTGTGATATTGGAGAATGAAAATGGCGAACAGATAGGTTCCTCAGTTACTGATTCAGGTGGTCGTTTTGCAATTACTGAAGTTGCTCGTGAATCTTCAGTAGTTATTGTTGAACAATCAGGCTATATCACTGAAAGAGTGCTTATTATTCCCGGAGATCATGCTCAGATTATTATCACTCTGACTGAAGGAGAAGGTGTTAATGAGGTGGATATGCGTGGAGAAAGCCATCTAAAGGATTCCGTTCTTATTACGACAATAATTGGATCATTGACACTTCTAGCCGGAATTGCAGGTCTCTTTGGAGGAGTAGAGGCATACAATGGAAAGAGCCATTTTCGGACTCAATTCCTAGCATACCTTGGGTTATGGAGCCAAGGGCTGATGTTCATCGGCCCTCTTTTCATACTTATTGGAATGTCTCTGGCTTATCTTACTAGAGACCAATTTGGATTTTCAGACGGCGCCTTAGGTGATTGAATGTATCTAATCACCATTGAAGGTGGAGATGGCTCTGGGAAGGGGTTAGCAACAAAGATAGTTGCAGAGGTCCTTGAGAGAGAATTCTGTTTCACCTCTGTGGATGTCACTGGGGAACCAAGACGTGACCATCCTCTAGGTAGATTAGCTATTGATTCAGTACGCCAACAAACACATACTCCTGAACAGGAAGCCGGTTTATTTGCAGCAGACCGTGTTGACCATTCGCATGGTTGGATACTTCCTCGATTAGAAGAAGGAAGAATAGTAGTTAGCGAGAGAAATGTTCACTCTTCACTCGTCTATCAAGGTGTGGTTGGTGGTTTGGGAGTTGACCGAGTTGCTCAGATAAATTCAGCAGCTCTAGTACCTGATTTGTGCATCTGGGTTGATTGTGATCCAGAGGTGGCGATAAAGAGAATTAAGTCTGGAACATTGAGGATGCTATCTGAGAAGGAAGAATATTTTGAGACCACAGAACTTCAGAAAGCTATCAGATCAGGGTATGCATCATTGCTCTCCGGTGAGATTGAGATGCCTATCCCCTTCGATATGGGGGCAATAATCGGCCCTGTGTCGAATGAATCTACTGTGAAGGAATTTCGACGCAAATTGACGTTACATGTTCGCAAGTTCCTACATTCACGCCCTGAACCACTCAATGTCCAAACTGAGTCAATAGAGCGTTATATGTTGAGGAAATTAATTCGATCTTCTAAGGGCCAAACTACACTAGACGGATTAGGAGTGAAACCTACAAGGGACACTACCAATTGGCTTGATAATGTAGCACCATGGAGAGTACTCCGTGATACACAATTGCTACACAGTGAGGCCCTTTCGGCAGTCTCTGCCGACGAACGCCTCGATGTACCAAAGAGTGTCCTAGCTCATTCAGTCTCTTCCATTTGCGGAACTCTAGCATTGTTGCCATCTGCTGATGTTAATGAGTTGCGTGCAGCCCAAGGACCAGTACGGGCATTATCTGATTCTCATTCTCACAAAGTTCTGAAATTTATGGCTAATCGCTCAAATTGGGTCAATCAACACAGATCTCTAATCGGGCGTGATGCTGCTCGAAATCAACTTAGGGATGAGATGCAAACCTTTGGTATGGTTATGTTAGTTATATGGCCACTGCGAAATGGTTTGCGCCGGTGGTTAGCACAGAATCCAGAAACTCATCCACGTTTTGCTATGGGTCAGATTGTCCGTTCAGGAGAGTTTCCTAGAGATGTTCGTAATACTATAGAGAGATTATCAATTCTAGGATCAGGTAAATCAGATTCATCAATTATTGCAGAACCTAGTGATTTAGTTTCTTGGTGGATGGAACAGTAATTGTTCAATGCTAGAGAAATTTTTCAGATTAATTTTAGTTGAGCATTTGCCGGTAATTGAACGGATTCGGCATCATCAAACTCATGTGGTCGGGCAGAGAAACTGGCAGAGAAGAACCAACCTACTACAAAACCGGCTGGAGTCCCTGTTAGAATTCTCAATAGATTTGTAGATTCATAGTTGGTCAGTAATTGCGTAAAACCATCAATCGCCATAGGAACTAAGCCAAGGCAAAGTAATGCAATCATGACTTTCATTCGTTGATCATTGTAGTAGTATTTCTCAACCATTTCATCCTTGAAAATAGATAAGAATGAATCTCTTACTGTCCATCTATTCAAACCCCTTCGATTCCATAATATGCATGCAGCAACGAATCCAAACATAATTCCAATGTCTCGTGTGCAAACGGCCAGTTGATTGTCATTTATTACCCACGATCTTTCATGTTTCTGATGGCAATTGAGATCACCAATTGCATATACAAAAGCCGCAATTGGATTTAGTTCAGCCCAGGCAAACGTGCCACCATGTGCAGATTGATCATGACCAACGGAAGCACTTTCCCCGTGGTCGTTATTTCCCCAAGATGACCAACTATCGTGGGTTGCGTAGTCAAGTCTATTGGCTCTGGCTGATAATTCTGGAACCGTATTTTCGGGAAGTATCAGAGGAATCAAAAAGACGAGAATAAGGTAGACGCCAACTATTGCAGAAAGATTTCGCCCTACCTTCGCTTCTCTTTCTCGATTAGGTCGCCCATTTCGAAGCGCTGGGTGTGTCTCACCTACCTCCTCGTCACTCATCAGACAGTCGTAGGGTTCTATCCGCATCAAGGTATCCGCGGTATGTGGTTGAGGTAGGTGTGCGAGATGCTTTCGCAATCTCCACAGTGATTGGAGTGATGGTTACCGTGATGTCATCTATGATGGCCTTTTTTGCTGGTGGGATGGATGATTCAGCGATACAACCAGCCCTTAGGATGGGGGTGATTTCTGGTTCAATTATTGGTGCAGTGGTTCTGATATTCGCTCTTTCACGTGTCAGAGGCCACGCAGAGAAAACAGAGAATCGTGAGGCAAAACGTGAAGCCGAAGTGTCAGCCTTGCGCTCTGCTCTTAGATTTCTTTCAGATGATTCCGATGGTGTTTGGGATGTTGATGAAAGAGTACGACGTGAGAGAGGAGTTCTAACCTTAGATATGCACGAATTAAATGCCGCACAAGCGGCAGAAGCGACCGAGAAATTATTTGAGATTCGCTCAAGTATTCAGCGTGTTAGAATTGTCACCGGTCGCGGTGAAATAATACACGAACGTTCAGCAGACCCTGGGATTCGTCCTGCAGTTCTACAGCGTCTTCGAATTGGCGCCAATAATGCAGACTGGCAGGTTTTAGAGAAATCTGGTTCAATAACTCTCAGACCTATGGGTATTGCTCCTTCTAATGCACAACGTGTTCGCCGCTTTGCAATCTTTGTAATTCCTATGTGTACAGTTATGGGTCTTACTTTCCGAGATCTGGCCGGTTCTACTATGTCTCAGCAAGGATTAATCTTTGGGATTGTTGCAGGTTTACTGATGACTGCTCTTCTCTCTAGTTATAGAGATCGTTCAGGATAATCTCAGATTGATTATGATTTCAAATCAATTAGTTCATCCTGTAAGTAATTAGCTAACCAATGATGCATTTTTTTACTTCCCATCTCGACTAGTGTAGAGTTCAGGAAAGCTGCAATTATTGCACCGCGAGCCTCTTCTGAATTCAGTCCTCTTGTTTCAAGATAAAACAATTGTTCTTCATCAATTGGACCATTAGCGGTCCCATGGCCACATCCTACTACATCGTGTTCTGAGACTTCTAACTCTGGGATTGAATCAGCCTCTGCTTTCTCAGAAAGCAGTAGATTGTGAAAAAGTTGTGCTGCATCAGCACCCCTTGAACCGTTTGCTACTCGTAGCATTCCAGTCCCAATCGTCCGAGAATTTCCTCCACATACTGAATGCCAGTTAAGTCGGCTGAAAGTTTCTGGAGCATCGTGTTGAATCTCTATATGGTGATCAAGGTGCATGTCATTAGTTGATAATATTGAACCCAAGACTTTCAGATGGCCCCCTGTCTCTCCCATTCTGTAACGGAGGTCAGATTTTGTACATTTACTTCCAGAACTAATTGTCCCTGCCTTGACTTGAGCATCACGTCCGATTAATATTGAATCTATTCGCAATAACGTTCCTGTTTCTTTATGTCCTAATACTACATCATTGACTATGCTTCCTTCACCGAACTTACCCGTGCGAAGTAGCCCCGTCCAGGGTGCTGAACCTATAATCTGTGTAATTATCTCGAACTCGCAGTTTCTGCCAATATCTAGGGATAGATGAATCGCACAGTCTTTTTCTCCGGAGTTAATCTCTAAAAGTACGGGTTCATCTGAATTAAAACCATTTTCGACGTGAATAGTATATTCATTGCTTCGCGCCATCGCTCTAATGAATGATGATGAGAAGTCATCGCTAATTGGTAGCCCCTCAGTTTCAATTACACCTTTTTCTATTGTGATTCCGACAATTGGTTTTCTATCGAAAAGTGAGTATAGATTGAAATTTGGAGCAGATGATAAAGGGATTTCTTCTAAGTTCCCCGTGGGATGAACACTCTTCCAAGGAGTGTACCTCCAGAGGTGTTCTGATCTTTCTGGAATTTCTAAAGATAGATATTGACTCTCAGCACTCATCTCAATACCTCAACCTATACTCCCTTCCATCTCTAGAGCCATCAGTTTGTTTAATTCAACTGCATATTCCATAGGTAATTCACGAGTGAAAGGTTCAAAGAAACCATTGACAATCATCGCTAATGCTTCTTCTTCTGAATGCCCTCTGCTCATAAGATAGAATAGTTTGTCATCACTCACTTTAGAGACACTAGCTTCATGCTCACAACGAGCACTAGGATTTGCTACCTCCATAGTAGGATAAGTGTCTGAACGAGAACCTTCATCGAGAATCAAGGCGTCACAAACAACATTTAGTTTACAGTTTTCTGCTTTGGGTGATACTGAAACCAATCCTCTGTAAGACCCTCGTCCTCCATCTTTTGAAATCGACTTTGATAGAATTTTTGAGGTGGTGTTACTGGCTAAATGATGAATTTTTGCACCCGCATCTTGATGTTGCCCTTTTCCTGAATAGGCTACTGAAATTACCTCTGCATGAGAACCTTCACCTTTTAGAATCACAGCCGGATATTTCATTGTTAACTTGCTTCCGATATTCCCGTCAACCCACTCAATGGTAGCATTTTCATGAGCAATACCTCTTTTTGTTACTAGATTGAAAACATTTGCACTCCAGTTTTGCACTGTACTGTAGCGAATATGAGATCCTGGAAGGGCAATTAATTCAACTACTGCTGAGTGCAATGAATCTGTAGAGTATGTTGGTGCTGTACATCCTTCAACATAATGAATACTACTCCCCTCATCAGCAATGATTAGAGTGCGCTCAAATTGACCCATATTCTTGGCATTAATACGGAAATATGCCTGAACTGGCATTTCTACATGGACGTCTTTTGGGACATAAATGAATGATCCACCAGACCATACTGCTGTATTCAGAGCACTGAATTTATTGTCCGAAAAAGGTACCACAGAACCAAACCATTTTTTCACTAATTCAGGATATTCCCTAAGTCCACTATCCATATCGAGGAAAATCACACCTTTTTCTTCTAAATCATCTCTTATTGAATGATAAACGGCTTCTGATTCATATTGTGCAGTTACCCCTGAAAGCCATTTTTGTTCAGCCTCCGGAATTCCTAATCGATCGAAAGTGTTTCGAATTTCTTCAGGAACATCTTCCCAATTCTCTTCAGTTCTATCTGAAGAGCGTAGGTAATAACAGACTTTGTCGAAATCAATCTCAGATAGCATCGACATATTTCCCCAAGTTGGCATTTTTCTCTTTTCAAAATGATTGAATGCTTTGACTCGGATTTCAGTCATCCAGGTTGGCTCATTTTTGAGAGCCGAGATATCCCTGACAACTTTCTCTGAGAGGCCAAAATCGAATCTAATTGTGGCATTCTCGGAATCATGCCAACCAGCATTATAATCGCCAACAGCATCTCGAGCATCTTGCGCTGCCATCTTTCAAACCTCTCTTATCCGGAATTCTCTCACATTATTGTTTCAGATTCGTTCTCCAACCAATCATATCCTCGCTCTTCCAGTTCTAGAGCTAGTTCAGGTCCACCCGACTTTACTATTCGTCCTTTGATTAGGACGTGAACTCTGTCTGGTTGTACGTGTTCAAGGATTCTTGAATAATGAGTAATTATTAGTGCACCCGATTTAGTACCTCGAATAGCGGTATTAATCCCCTTCGAAACTGTGCGTATTCCATCAATATCCAATCCTGAATCAGTTTCATCGAGAATAGCAAGTTTAGGTTGGAGCAACATCAACTGTAGGATTTCGAATCGCTTCTTCTCTCCTCCACTAAATCCATCGTTAACATAACGTCCTAGGAATGATTTTGGAATATCTAGTTCATTCATCGCGTTATTTAATTGAGAACGGAAATCCGAGCCTTTAGCTGCATCCTCACCACGAATAGCGGCAACAGATTTACGAAGGAAATTACCAACTTGTAGACCCGGCACTGCATGAGGATACTGGAATGAGAGGAATACTCCTGCACGCGCTCTCTCCCATGGTTCTAATTTGAGTAGATTTTCACCATTCATTTCGACAATTCCATTTCGAATTTCATAATCAGGATGTCCCATGATTATGTTTGCCGTGGTAGTTTTACCACTACCATTTCTACCCATAATTGCATGGATCTCACCAGCGGGAATTGTTAGATTAATTCCTCTTAGAATTGGAACATCATCGATTTCAGCATGTAGATTTCTAATCTCAAGTACCGGCTTCTCTAATGACATTCAGGCTCCCCTCGATTTACCCCAGACTATACCCCTTTTCAAACCGACCATCTTAGATGGTCGTGGAAATCACTGACTGTGAGACGGTCAATCAGAAGTAGGGGATGCATGACCGAACCTCATGGGCGATGAAGACGAGTTGGCATCTGCTTACCGTCTTCAGATTGAATCTGCAATTTCTAATGAAGCACAAAAAAGAATTGCTGAGAAGCATAATCCCGAAGAACTTCAGAGACTTAGAGAATTATCTATAATTTCATTATATCGTACAGAAAATCCTGATTTAATCCCCGCTTTAATGTCTAGACTAGGTTCTGTTAGAGCAGCATTAGACGGACATGGTGGTGGTTTGCTAATTTCATCCATTTCAGAAGAAAAACTGAATTCAGGATTGCAAGTAATTTCTCTTGTAATCTCACTTGATGGTGCCTGTATTTCTTGTGGTGCAGCTCCTGGGACATTAAAGGGCATTCAAGATGATTTATTGATGGATGATGAGATAGTATCAATTCAATTTGATTCGTCAATGCTAGACTGGTTTGACGAGATACAACGAGAATTCATCCTCAAATTTGGAGGCGTAAGTTTCGTTGAGGTTTGATTATGGCTGAAATCAACCGTCTCGATGCTCTACGTTCTGCTCATGTTGAAGATGTAGAACGACGCTCTGTTCGACATAGCGTAAGGGTTGAAGATTATCTTGAAGTATTACATGAGTTGGAATTAGTTGAAGGGCAAGCCAAACCGGCTCGAATTGCTGAAATGCTTGCAGTATCTCGACCTTCAGTAACAAAGATGCTGAAGAGATTGGATGAAGATGGGCTAGTTGAATATGTAAGATATCAGGGTGCTAGTCTTACCAATCAGGGCCGTAATAATGCAATTTCTTTACGCGAAAGACATGGATTGATTGTGCGGTTCCTTAGAATTCTTGGCGTGGATGAAAAGACCGCCCACGCAGACACAGAAGGAGTCGAACATCATCTCGCCGAATCAACTCTCTCTGCTCTTCGTGAATTTGTTGAGAAGGCCGAGTCCGATCCTAATTGGTGGGATTCTAGACTAAAGTGACTGAAGAGTCTTGATGGCACTGGGGGCTAGCCCTAATACTGCAAGTTCATCTCCCTCTATTACTCGAGTATCTGAAGCAGCGGCTCCTGCAATATCGTATGCACCGGCCTTACCTTGCCAAGAATCACTCGAAATTAGTTGCATAATTCTCTCTTCTTCCAATTCATTGAATTCAACAATTGCCGATTCGGTCCAAATATTAGTCGTCCAACCTCCGTGCAGTTTGTATTTTCCAGTTCCACCTGGTGGGTAGATGATAGCAGTTGATGACCATACTCGATGTCTATTACCGGAAAGCCGTAACAACATCGCCAATGCATGCTGCTCATCATTAGGCTTACCAAGTGGCATCAAGGGGTCATCAGGGTCTGTAACAATCGTATCTGCTACCAAAATAAAGTCGAAATGGACTTTTCCAGACTGCCTACTTATCTCCATTTCCTCTACAGCAGCATGAGCTTTAGCTAAACAAGTATATTCCACCTGTTCTTCAACAGGTGCACCCCATTTTGGTTTTGGTTCTTCGAAATGTAAAGGTCGTGTAGTAAGTTCTAGATTTTGCATGTGTTTTTCGAACCATTCTTTGCGTCGCTCAGATGCGGAGGCAAGTAGAATATGTAGCAATAAAGCACCTCACATGTCTATACGTATTGCACAAATTGGGCAGCGAGTCACTGTCAATTCTTTTGACACTTCAAAGCGGCTTGAACATTCAGGACAAATCACTGGTCTATTCAGGGGAGTTAATTCGGGTAAATCCAACTCTTGTAATTCTTGATTCAAAGCAGGAAGTGGTTCTGCAACGACTTGTTCCGGAACAATAGGTGGAGTATAGGGAGTCGTCATTTCAGCCACATTAGATCTCATTTCCCGTCTAATTCTTCTGGAGCTTCTTGTAGCTGTGGGTTCATTTTCAACAATTTCTACAAGTGAAGAAGTATCCTCTGGCTCTACGGAAATATCATCTTCATCAATAACGTCAACTACATCCTCTTCAAGCATCACAGAACCCTTTGCTTTCTTCTTTCTTGAGCCACCCATCCAATTTACAGCACGAACTGCTAATGCCCCAAGAACAATAGTACATAGCAGAAGAATTGCAAGAGCAATTCCCCCTAATAGAATATTGAAAGACCCCTTATCTAGTTCAAGAGTAATCCTCAATTGTTCTAGAATATCTACAGGTCCGTTATCTTGAGGAGAATCATCGAAAATTGTACTTATCTTCCATCCTTGGCTTGAATAGTGAATTATAGCAGTCTCACTCCCAGATGGTGCTCGATTCATAGAGTGAATCCATCCGGTCCTGACTTTGTCCGAGATAGCGATCCAGTTTTCTTCAGCATTTATCATCCCATAGTGTATCTGTGGCCCATTCGGACCAACCATGTCGTACATTATTTGAATGCCCCGAGAGGATTCTTGGAACATCACATTGGACATACCAAGGGCGTCAATAATTATTGATTGATTGTTTATTACATTGAATGAATCATCAACAATCATTGAAACTAGTTTTGCATCCACTCCACTGCCTTCTTTCCAACTAACAATTAATCGAGTTTCACCATCTATATTTTCAGCATACATCTTTGCTAACGAGACTCCATCACCAACCGCCTTCTTGTAACCCCAAGACGTAATGTCAAGGTTACCATGAGAATACCAAAGGCCCAATCGATCCATTCCTGAAGTGTCGTTTCTCATTGATTGATAGAGAATATGCCCCACTCCATCCTCACCAAATTCTATCTGAACAGGGTCTGTTTGTCCTGAAATAACGTCAATATCTGAAATTACGTTTGGTGTCAATGCCCAATCTCCCGAAGAGGTGGGGGCATCTGCTTGAAGAACAAAAATACTGGTTAAATCCTGATTAGTTCCTCCTGTGAATGTATCTCGTAAATATCCACTAATCAGAATTTCAGTTCCCTCTAAATCCATATCTATTCCCCAATACTTTCCATCTGACAGTAGTATGGGTTCGATTAAGTCCTGAATTGGCGTCATAACACAACTAGAGTCAATAGTAGAATAAGAAATAGTCTGCTTCAGAAAACCATGTGTGTCGAGGAATCGCCTAGTCCACACTATGTGTGCATAACCGTCATCAGTTGAAGCTATTGCTAAATCACCAGACCAGATGTCTTCCATCGTATTTGTACAAGCGGTCAAACCATTATCAGAGTTTAACCTATACAATGATAATCCTCCATCTAGACTAGTAATTACAATACCCTCTTCGCCTAAATAAATAATTTCGACAGGAGATTCACCTGGTGCAAAATTCATCGCTCTTTCACCCGAAATGATTGCCTTGTCTACAAATAAAGTCCATTCAATTTCGTTATTATCCCACTGAAGATCAGTTAACCCCTCTCCTCCTATTTTGATTTTGATTTCTAAAGGTCCTTCTTTTTCTGCAATTATTGCAAAATTTACATCTTCAGAACTCGCTCCCTGAACATACTGTATAATCGTCGAAGAAGTTAATTCCCATCCTCTTTCTGTATTTAGGTACAATTCTACTTCAACATTTTCTGCAATCCCCGAACCAAGGTTTTCAATTTTTGCAGAAATCTGAAATTGCTCCTCCGGTCGTGGTATTGCAGGTAATGTTTCTATCGCTCCAGTCCGGAAAGACAGGTCTACTCCTTCCGGCCGGGGTAATACTGAATACTCAATTTCTAGATAATTATTCACCTCATCTATCTCATCAATCGAGTTTTCAGGATCAATTAATAGAGCAATATTCTGTGTCCCAACATCCAAAGGATTCCAGTACAAAGTGACTGTAACAATCTCTCTTGCATCTATTGAAGGCAAGGTCAGTTCATATTTTCGTACTCCATTTTCAAGTAAATATATTACAATATCGGAGGCGATTTCGTCACCATCATTTCGAATTTCTGCACTAACATCTACGAATGAATTAACATATGTATTCTCAATTGGAATGTTCCATTCTGAAACTGTAATTCCGCTACGGAACATAAGGTCAGGTGCGGGAGGAATATTGTCAATTTCTATGGATACACGAACTTCTTCAGATTTGATTTCACCTCCACTCAATATCCTCAATGAAATGCGATGAGGTCCATCAGGGAATTGAGTACTGTCCCAGTTGAAACTATACGAATCTGAGTGACCTCCTTGCCCTGAATTGATGACGATCTCTTCAACCCAATCTTCTTTCCCTATTCTCCATTGTAGTGTTCCTCCATTAACAGTTTCAAAATCACCTTGAAATATTACGTCACCCTCTACTACTTCTTGTGCACGAGGTAGCGATAGATTGAGGTGTACTCGTCCGATATTATGATCAGTACGTTGACTATCGCTCCATTGATCAAATTCATTTCGAGCTTTCAGAAATATTCGAATTTCTTGAGCGTTTATTTCATCCTCAGCAAAATCAGGAATTGAAAATTGCGATGACCAATTTTCAGTTCCTTGGGCAGTGTGCCAATCAACTAACACCACTTCTCTGGTTGGAGAATCATCTGGTTTGTGAGTATAAGTGATTTTTATTCTGACCTCTTCAATAGTTCCATTTTGGTGACCTTGTTCGCTGATGTTCCCTTTCACAGTATAGGTCTCGTCTTCAACCAACCAGAGGTTAGCGATAGGCCGATGGATTTCCAGCCATTCACCATCACCTACAGGTGGTGGTGGTCCTGTAGAATTGTTACCACCCCCACCGCCAGTGCTGTTTCCATCAATCAAACCAGATAGGGCCATCGTCCCATCAATTATGCCAAATCCATATTTTTCATTCCAAGTGTCTGAAGCGCTTGGTTGTGATGCCGACCCTCTTGAATCGGAGAATTCGTGTAGTAATTGTTTGACCTCGTCAGGGTCAAGATTCTCTCCTTCTTCATCTGCTGCATTAAGGAGAACTGCAACAAACCCAGCAACAGCTGGGCAGGCCATACTAGTCCCACTCATCTCTACATAACTATCTTCAGCAAGTGCTTTTGGAGTGCCGGGAATTGGGCTGGTAGATTCAGCATGCCTAGATGACATGATGTCACTGCCTGGTGCGACAACATCAGGCTTCAATTCATCTTGATCATCATCGTCTCCATCATCCTCCCTAGGGCCCGAATTTGAGTACGAAGCAATAGAATCATCATCTCTGTTTATTGTATCTTTGTCTTCTATTGCGCCAACTGTAATGGCTGAATCTGCTGCACCAACAGAGGTCACTCTTCTATATCCATCATTTCCAATCGCTGCAACGGGCACTACTCCTGCATCGGCAGCAGCGTCAACTGCTCTTGCCTCTGCATTGCTTCCGTTATCTCCGGGGTCATCGCCACCGGAAGAGACACTACCAAATGACATTGACATAACATCAATTCCAATACTTGAGTCATTATTCCCCCAGTCCGTATCAACATTTTGCGCAACCCAATTTATTCCTTTTAGAGTGTAAGCAGAATTTGTACCACCAACGTCAGTCATAACTTTGACATCTACTAAGTAAGAACCTGGAGCATATCCTTGGTTTTCTCGACGTGAATCGCCCGTTCCAAGAGCTATTCCTGCAACATGAGTCCCGTGTCCATCTCCATCGTCTGGGTCAAAATCACCATCTGAACAATCATTTTGACTGAAAGAGGTAGCATCACATCCTGCTATCCATTTTGGATCGGATAAATCATTTGGTTCGTTAGTATTGTCATTATTCTCATCTGAGAAATCATCCAAAGAGAAGTGTTCATTATCCACTCCAGTATCTAAGATTGCAATTACAATTCCAGATCCATCGTAACCAAAGTCTTGTAGTGTGTCTGAATAAACATCAGATGACCTAACTTTAGATCCTCTTGGGGCAGTATCCAGATAAGGAACAAGAACATTCTGTTCTTCAACCATCACCACTCCATTGAGTTGCCAGATGTCAATTAGGGAACTAACGGGGACGTGATCTAAAACTACACTATCTAAGACATCCATTTGGAAAAACCATGATCCTTCTTTTTCCCAGCCGTGATTTTCTAATATTCCCAGTAATTCAGAGATGTCGCTAGACCCTGGATGCCAAGCATAGTCTACAACTATGGCTACAGTTCCTTTTCCATCATCTCCAATAATCGATGTTGAGGAGATTGACTCTCTTTCTCCTGCAATTATCCTCTGAAGTCGATCATCCATACCATCCGAATCGAGGTCATACCAATAACCGAACCACCACTCTGGTTCTTCAACAGGAAATCCTGCATCAAATGGAGGCATTCGAACAGAACGGTCAGCCAATTCACACTCAATCTGACCACACATCAATGCCGGAGGCCACGATAAATCTCTTTCTGAAATCTCATCATTCACCTCTAAATCAGAATTTTCTGAAGTGGGTAGAGCCGAGGATGCAATGCTAAAATCGAGTATGATGAGCATCGCTGCTATGAGCAGCGGATGTAGATTCAGTCGACTTCCAGTCATGGCTCTGCAAGCAGAGCCTGCAATGTTCGGGGTATAAGCCGAACCCGTCTTGGTGCCCAGAAAGTGTCATCATGGCCATCTCAGGTGTTTGTTCGAATGTGCACAATAAAGTGTGCAAACTTCGCCATTCAATTGTGGAAATACCTCTCCATCACAAACTGGACAAATGACTTGTTCTGCTAATTCTTCCAACCATGCTCGGCGTGTTTCTAATTCATCACCTTCTTCACGGAGCTTACGCATTATTCTAGCCCCCTCTCCTTCGAGTTCCTTCCCTGCTTTAGTCCAAGGGTCTGAATCGAGGCTCCCCATATTCGCCGTTGCAGTATCACGAGCGGCTTTAGATGCACTAGAACCAGCAATCGAAATATCAGCAGCGTCATCCAAAGGAGACGGTGCACCTTTAGCAATCAGTCGAGCCAGTGCCCAAGCCAGCATGAAGCCTCCTAAATGCGCCATGTGAGCTACATTAGAGAACCCCTCTCCTTGTTCGATTTGATACATATTGTATACTTCTAATCCAAGTCTAAATGCAGCAATCATCCATACTGGCCAAGCCCGAATAAAGAAGAGTAATGGAAATTCGATTTTATCGTTAGGCCAACATGCCATATATGCACCCAAAATACCGAAAGCAGCACCTGAAGCACCCAATGCTGGAGTGTAAGAATCAGGATGTAATAGAGTCCAAGCAATGTTACCCCCTAGAAGTCCAATAACGTAAATCAAGAACCATCTTTTTGACCCCATTCGTTGTTCCAAAGGAACACCAGCAAGAGCGATCACGAGAATGTTCCCAAGAACGTGAATCCATCCTGCGTGAATCCAAGCTGCAGTTACCATTCGGTGAGCGTGAATGGGATCGTCAACACAAGCGGGAATTAAACTAAGAAATCTAAAATTAAACTCCAAAAATCCCATACCTAGAACCATTTGATAGAATGTCACAAGAAGTAAAGATAGAACTGTTGCTAATGCGACACTAGTCCCTTGTTTGACAGCAACAATATAGGGTGCTAAAGCAACCGCTAGGAAAATGCCAATTGCTAGAAAGTCAGAACCTGAAAGACCCATCCAATCCGGCTCTATTGCGCACCCGGTCATATCGTTCTCCGCTTGTCACACTAGCCTCAAAGAGATAGGCGCTTCTATGGAACCACTCAAACGCACACCACTCGTGGAGGGTAATATGGGCGCGCGAGAATTGCTATCAGTCAATGGACTGGTAGTCAATCGCGGTGCGCGCAAGGTTCTGGATGGAGTAGATTTCTCAGTCCACGAGGGTGAAGTTGTCGCGCTTGTGGGTGAGAATGGCTGTGGTAAGACAACTCTTCTCGAATCAATGGCAGGTTTACATTCACTTTCAAAAGGCGTAGTGACTCGATTTGATGGCGGAAATGAATCCGTAGTGCGTGATTTCGATGGTAATAGAGGAGACATCTTAGGTTTCGGCCTGACATTACAAAGTGATGGCATTTGTGGTGAAGAAACTGTTCGTGAGCGGGTCATTACCGCAATCCGAATTTCCGGCCATAGTCCTGAAGATTCTGTAATTGATGAGATGCTGTCCGATTGGGGCCTAGGACACCGTGCCGGCGACAATGTATCTCAACTCTCTGGGGGTCTTCGTCGACGAGTTGCAGTTTTGTCAGGACTCGCTCCTGCAGTCATGCGAGCAGACCCCACAGTTGTCCTTCTAGATGAGCCCTCAGAGGGTCTCGACAAGGCCTCTAGAGAATTGTTGTCAGGATGGATCCGTTCTATTTCCTCACTAGGCCATTCAATTGTAATTGCAACGCATGATAATGATATGATCTCAGTAGCCGATAGAGTAGTCTCTTTCGAGTCAAATGGCAGCCTCAGCATTTCTCCGGGTCAATCTCTTGGCAATGCCTCAACAATTCCTTCACCAACTACTATGGTGGATGTTTCAAGATTCTCTGAATTCATCAATTGGGCTTGGCGAATGGAAAAGCGAAATCCAATCGATACTATTGGTCGAGCAACACCTGCACTGGTCGCAATGTTACTCGCATTCACCTTTGCGACCGATATTGCTAGAACGACAGAAAATTACGACTTAATCGCCGCATTAGTGCTTGCTCCTGCATTCATCACGGCAGTAACTGCTCCGGCTTTGCTGAAGCGACTATCAGAGGAGAGAGTGGGAGATTGGTGGCGCGCTATGACTGGTTCATGGTCGCGTGCGACATTCTCTGTTGTTGGTGCATCGTTCATCTTGCCGATTCCAATTCTATATCTTTCTTGGTTTGTTATTGCCGGAGATATAAATCCGAGTACTAATGATGAGGTTCTGAAATGGCTTTGGCTTCCTGCCCTTTCAATCATAGATGTCAGCGCAGCGGCTGCAGCTTTGCATCTGATGGTGTCTGACCTGCGCAGAGCGAGTGCCGCCGCAGGTTCACTATTACTACTGGTTCTTGTTTGGCCATTCCTTGAATTGACCAGTGCATTGGCAACAATAATGGAATCTGGGATGAGTTTTGAGTTGGCTATTGGTGAACCCCTTTCTGATATTTTGATTTCAAGTTTTTCTGCAGTTTTAGTTTGGGGTGTTGCTGTAATCATCCCTGATGAGTAAGGGGATGGTTTCTTCACTCAATGGTTTGGGGCGTTACCAATGAGAGGTCAAGAATCACTTGGTGTAATATTGACTCTATTTGGAGTCAGTGTTGCAACTGTGACTGCATTGTACGCTCTATTTGCTGCTCCCGCAGTAAATACTGAGGCATTCACGGCTCCTGAAGCATATCGTATTCTATACTTCCATGTTCCATTCGCATGGTCTTCATTCCTTTCCTTCGCAATGCTATTTATTGGTGCAATTATGTGGTATATCAAGCGTAGTGAGGTGGGTTGGATTTGGTTCCAGACCGCCTCAGATTTAGGTTTGATATTTGGCCTCGGGGTCGTCACATCCGGACCGATTTGGGGTTCTGCAGAATGGGGTACTCCTTGGGATTGGGGCGACCTTCGTCTCAATACATTTGGTCTTCTTACCGCAGTAGCAATGTTCCTAGTTCTATCAAGGCGTTCACAGCCTGACACTCCTGCAACTCGAGATACTCTGTCAGCGATTGGTCTGTTCGGTTTTGCTCTAGTTCCAATAACGGCCCTTGCCACTACTTGGTATCAAGAGAGACACCCTGGTGTTCTAGTCGTTGAGAGTGAAGATTCAGGCCTTGATCCTGAAATCAAAACCTTGCTTTTGCTTTCCTTTTTCATCTTCTGCATAATATTCGCTGGCTTTGTTCGTCTTTCCAATCACCGATATCGACTTGCAGCACAGTTGGAACAACTCAAGTCAGATCTTGATGAGGGGGCGATACAATGACAGGCATCGTTGAGGCATATGCTGCATACACCATTATGCTAGGTCTACTATTGTATCATACCAAGACTCTTTTCAGCGAGATTAAATCTCTAGAATCGAGTCTTGAAGAATTAGATTCCTCAAATTCAAATGAAGATGAGTAAATCATCCAATAAGCGGCATCGGCCCCCCCTTAGGGGCCGAATTTCGCCCCCGACCGGTTCGGGAACCATTCAAACGGGGGACATTAGCCGAATCGCCGAGGGAGTGCCATGGAGAGCGGAGCATTTTGCATTGCATGCGGTTCGCCATCCCCTCTGACTTCGCAGCGATTATGCGAGGGTTGTCTCAGGGAGAGGACTACGTTTTCTCAAGTCCCAGACCGAATTCAACAGTACCGATGTGCCAAATGCTCAATGCATGAGGTAGAGAAGCGCTGGGTGCGAATTGAAGATGAGGAACTGGGAGAGGTACGACTTCGTGAAAATCTCAATGTTGTCGAAGGAGCTACTGGCGTCTCGGTCGATATGGTATATCAGCCAATAGATGACCGCACTGCTCGTTTGCATGTGACTATCGATGGTCGTCTTGAGAGCCTTGAATTCAGCGACAATTATGAGGTCTTATTGCAGACTAGCAATGCTGTTTGTCCATCCTGCACCCGCAAGGCTGGTGCGTACTTTGAGGCAACAATGCAACTTCGTAGTGCAGGCCGTCGCCTTGATGATGATGAACTCAAATCACTAAGAGGAACTCTTGATGAACTTCTTGATGAAGTAGAATCTGACCCTATGTTCTTCGTCACCAAAGAAGGCCCGGTAACTGGAGGTTGGGACCTTCAATTAGGTTCAAAATCCCTAGCGAGAACTTGGGCTAGGAGGCTTGTGAAACGATATGGTGGGACTGTAAAGGAAACTTCCACTCTCGTTGGTATGCGAGAAGGTATGGAAGTAACGCGACTTACCTTGAGTTATAGAAAACCAGCATATGGTTTGGGTGATGTTCTTCGATGGAAGAAAAATAATTGGCTCGTTGACTCTTGGCAGAAAGATGGTCCAACACTTCGAAGATTGGATCGTAATGAGCGAACTGGAGCCACATGGCGAGATATGGAGAAAACTTCCGTTGCTTGCAGTTTAAGCAATCAAAGAGTTGTTGATGTCCTGAATAGAGACTCATCTGGAGCTGAAGTGATGAATCCTGAAGATTTCCGTGTCGTTACTGTTGCTTTACCCTATGATGACGATGGTTCAAGCCCGAGTCTCCGGATTGCTTTCATAGAAGACTCATGGATGGCATTACCAGGGCACGCGAGGGGGAACTGAGAATGTCAGACGTTGATTTTTCAAATCTACTTGCTGAATATGACTCTAGAGATATGGCTGGATTCACCCGGAAATTTGTAGATGATTTAGCCCAAGCATTCTCGACAAAGATAGATGTCGATGCTGACTCAGATTGGAGCGGTGTGCTTTGTCTTGGAATGGGTGGTTCAGGAGCTGGAGGTATGTTCCTTCAGTCTCTTGCAGATCAATCGGGAGGATTACCATTCGTAGTATGGCGTGATTATGGAGTACCATCGTGGTGGGGTCCTGATTGGTTAGTAATTGCAACTTCATATTCTGGAAATACCGAGGAAACTCTCGATGGTGTTAGGATGGTTCTAGAGGAAGGAGGAACTGTTGTAGGAATATGCTCTGGTGGAGAACTTGAGGAGTTGCTCGAAGACAATGACGAGAGTCTGTGTTTAGCCGTTCCATCAGGTCAGATGCCACGCTCCGCTTTCGGACATCTGTTCGGTACTCAATTAGCGGTGTGTTGGGCATTGAATTTACTTGCCAAACCATCTGAAGACGAGTTGACTTCGATGCTTGACAGGCTTCGTTCTGCTTCTCAATTGGCAGATATCGGGGGTGGAGATGGAATGGTTGGAACGATTGCTCAAACCATGCAGGGTAACCAAATTGGAATCATTTCACCCACAATGTTAGGGGCTGCAGGTCGGAGATTTACAGCTCAATTGAATGAGAACGCAGATCGATTTGCAAGACCTGTTGGATTACCTGAAATGAATCACAATGAGATAGTTGCTTGGTCTACTGATGCCTCAGAACAATGCATTCTGTATCTGACATGTGAGGGGATGCACCCTCGCGTGGGTGCGCGTATTGATTGGATGGTTGAGAATATCGAAGCAACTCCGTCTTGGATTATTGATTGTGAAGGAGAGAGCAATTTGGAGAGTTTGCTCTATGCCGCTCATATCACGGATTGGATTAGTATCGCTCTTGCAGTTCTCAACCAAGTTGACCCATCAAGTATGGCTTCCATAGATGGCTTGAAGGCTCACCTTGTCACAATTCAGTAGATAGGCCCAAGCACAAGCCTTGGGTCCGGATATTTTGCCAAAGCGTCTTCGCGCATATCTGGGGCAACAACTCCCGGTAAATCATGAGTCTCTGGTTCTATGAGGGATAGTTGGAAGTGTAAATGAGGATCCCAGCCTCCATTCTCATGTTTATCTCCCATCCAACAAATTACTTCTCCAGAATTTATTTTCTGTCCAACAAACTTACCTTCGATTGAAGCAGCATTTAGATGTCCATACAATGCCCATACTGGAGTTCCTCCAATATCGTGTTTGGTAATTACCACATATCCATAGTCACCATCAGCAGGGTTGTATCCGAAGTGTGAGATTTCTCCATCATCAAATGCCATACAGGGTGTTCCTACAGGAGCTCCAATATCTATGCCGATGTGGAGGAACCTTCCATCCGAGAAGAGATCCGTTGAGTACATCCCGGGGCGTAGTTCGTCATATCTTCCTATATCATAATCAAACTTGGAAGGCGAGTAATCCCCTGTTGTAAAATCCCGTACTTCATACTCATCTGGCAGATGAACAACGGGGTGGTAACTTACCGTCTGCCAGTCAATCATGTTCCGCCGAGGCGGACTCAAGTCATCATTCCTCCTCATCAGCCAATTTTTCTAGGCGGACATCAATTTCCTTTGGTTCAGGCAGAGAGTTCTGTAGTGTTTCTGAAACTTTCAAGTCATCTAGACGTCGTCCTTGGGGCAAAACTCTGCTCTCATAAGATCGCATTGCATCATTGTATGATTTCCCTGCCTTGTCAAGATGTGACCCAACTTTCAGCATATGCTCAATTAGGGTGTTAATGCGTTTGTACATCTCGCGTGAAACATCGTAAATCTCTCTCGCTCCTTCTGCTAGTGCATATTGTTGCCAATATAATGCAACAGTGCGCAGAAGTCCCAGCATCGTCACAGGTGTCGCTATTAGTACAGACTTACTCATGGCATAATCTAGCATTTCAGGATCTGTTGTGAATGCGGAGGCAGCCATTGCTTCACTCGGAATGAACATGATTACATGGTCAAAATCACCTTCGATAGATTCCTGATATGCCTTTGCTCCAAGTTCCTTTATCCGTCCTTTCATTGCTTTAGCGTGTTGATTTAGGTGAGCATCCTGTTCGGCTCCCGGATCTAATTCAACAGCGTGTAGAAAATGTTCACCTGTAGCCTTTGAATCGATTGGGATAACTCCTTGTTGTGGGAGTCGAACAATGTAGTCTGGGCGCCCTCCTCCTTCGATAGTTTCCTGTTCAAAAAAGTCAACTTGTTCGGACATTCCAGCCATTTCAAATAGGCGGCGTAATTTCATCTCACCCCAGTTCCCTCGGGCTTGTCCAGATGTTGTCAATGCAGTGGATAGGGCGGTAGTTCGAACACCCAAAGATTCTGTTTTTTCACCTAAATCTTTCAGTTGTCGTTTTATGGCTTGATATGCTCCTTCTCTTTCTTTTTCGATCTCTATATTTGTTCTAGACATATTTTCCATTTCGACTAACAGAGGCTTTATGAGATTATCAACTTCTATTTTTCTTGCCTCTAATATCTTCTCAGCTTCTTTCTGTTCGACAGCGAACTTCTGTTCAGCAAGTTTCAGAAATTCGTCCCGATTCCTCTCGCCTACTTTAGTTGCGATATTTTCCATCTCTGATTTAAGAAGTTCATTAACTCTCTTCTGTTCACTTTCAAGCATTGCTCGGGCTTTCTCATCCTCACTATCTCTTGCTTCGGCAAGAGCCTCAGCACGACTCATTGCCGCTCGTGCCTCTGCAATTTCAGAGTATGCTTTCTGCCTTGCGTATAGCCAACCAATGGTGCCCCCAGCAAGAATTCCGACTATCAGGTATACAACGTCCAACATCATCAGCAATGGAAGAGGGAAGTCAGGGTACTTGAACTTGAAGATAGAGCCGTCGAAAATAAATTGACAATTTCAAACCGTTTTCTTTAGGTGTAGATGGTCAATCCCCCTCGACATGGACGCATATGGTAGAGTGCGGTGTGCTATCTTAGGCGCAAGGGGTTTAGTTGCCCAACGCTTCTTCCAGCGCCTACAGTACCACCCTTGGCTTGAGCCTGTTGCAGTAATCGGCTCACCCTCAACTTCGGGTACTCCATACGATGATTGTCTCTGGAGTCTTGAGGAGGAAAGACCAGATGAAACCGGTATAACAATTAGTGGTTTAGAAGATACAAGGGCTCTGAAATCTGAGTTGAGAGATTTAGGTGTTCGAATCATCTTCTCGGCTTTGCCAAACAGCCCCGCTGAGATGGTTGAGAGGCCACTGGCAAATGCAGGATTCATCGTCATATCTCATGCTCAGATTAATCGTCTCGAGGTTGATGTACCTTTGATTGTACCAGAAGTAAACATTAACCATCTTTCACTTCTCAATCAGCAAGCAATGTATGGCCAAGGAAGATTGATTTCATGTTCCAATTGCACAGTGATTCCACTTGCTCTATCCCTAGCCCCCCTAGTACATCTAAATCCTATTTCTTCAATCCGAATTGAGACTAAACAGGCATTATCGGGGGGCGGTAGGAAGATGCTTGCAGCAGGTAAATCAGGAGAGATGATTTCGCCACTTATACCGGGCGAGTCTGAATCAATAGTTGACGAATTATCAAAGATATTTGGCATGGATCTCAATATCTCGGCATCGTGTGAAAGGGTAATGCGGAATCATGGCCACTTGGCTTATCTTGAAGTGAGATTCGAAGAGTTAGTTAGTGCTCATCAAGTAATCAATGCATGGCGCGAATTTACTACCCGTAGTCAACATCTATCACTCCCCTCTGCACCTGAACAGATAATCCACTTTGTAGACGCACCCATAGTGGAGAGTCACCGTTGGGTTGGTGCAGAAGGAATCAAGCATCCTGGTATAGATTTGCGAGCAGCTATGGGGATTGCTATTTCAAATGTTGAGATTGAGGGTAATATTCTACGATTCAGTGTCTTTGCCGACAATACTATTCGAGGTGCTGCTGGGTATGGTGTACTTCTGGCTGAACAATTGCTTGCCGACGGCTTGATGCATGATAACAATACTATTCTTTCTCGTGTTACTGAACAGTGAAGCCAATAGTCAGACGTCCTACGCGAGGCGTGCGACAGCGTAGACTGGCCATGCTTCTTTCTTCACTCCCAAGCCATCCTTGTGGGAATGTCGAGTTGGAACAGTATTCAACTAGTGGCGATGTTGCTGCCTCTTGGTTGGCCCAAATTGCTGCATTTGGAGATCTAAATGAAAACTCAGTAGTAGTTGATTTAGGCGCAGGCAATGGAATTTTAGGGATTGGTGCCGCACTTATGGGCGCGGCACAAGTCGTTCTTATCGAAGTAGATGAAAAGGCCTGTTCAGTTGCATTTGAGGCCATAGAAGCAGTTGGTGTAGAAAATACCGTAGAGATCATCTGCAAAAATGTAGATTCCTCTGTTGATATTGCTGGTGCGGGAGTTGTGATTTCTAATCCACCTTGGGGGGTTCAGAAGGAAAAAGCAGACCGCCCATTTCTTGAATTAATACTTCGCAGTGGTGCTATTTGTCATCTGATGCATAGTGCTGAGGCAACTCATATTGAACCTATTTTTTCCAACGCTGGATGGAGTGTTGAGAGATATTGGGAGACTGACTTTGCTTTACCTGCTGCTTACGCTCATCATTCGCATAAGCAAGGGCGTACTCGTGTCGCATTTTGGAGACTAACACCTCCAAAATAGCCGTGCTACGCACGGCCGTACCGTTCATAGGGGGTTGTCCGGTCGGCGGGCCGATGACTGCTAGTGCAGGTGACCTCGTTACACCGGGTAATCCAGTGGATGTCCCAGCGGGTATGGGACTCGGTTCAGGTTTACATGAAACCGAATCAGGAGTAGTTGCTATAGTGTCAGGTAAACTAATTGATAGCGACGGAACGTTGTCCGTTGACTCTTTCGTTCCTGAAACAAATATCCCTGCAATTGGTGATGATGTTATTGCTCAGGTAACCAAATTGATGCCCAAAGTTGCAATGGTCCGTCTTCTTCACATTGAGAAGGAAGGTGGACACAGAGATCTTGCGGCAGAGAATCTCCACGCTGACATCTTTGTTACCGAGATAGTCGATAGATTCCTACCTTCGCCTGGTGATGCTATGAGGACCCGTGATATTATCAGAGCCCGCATTACTCAAATTGAACCCAACATGAAGGCAAGTACGCGAGGTTCTGCCGAACTCGGTGTAATCGCCGCAATCTGCCCGGCTTGTGGAATTGATCTCAACATTTCTTCAGCAAAAGACGATTTCAATGTAGATTGTTCTCGTTGTGATTACAAGGGCTATCGAGCTCTATCGAATGGATTCGGTCATGGTCACACATTGGGAGAAGACGTACAAACACTCAACAGAACTGGTGAGAGATGGTCTGCTGAGGCCGAGAAGAATCTCGGTCATGAGGGCGCTCGCCCCTATCTTTCTCCTGTCGCCGACCATCGACGCGGAATGACTCACGAGATGTCTAATGCGGCCGCCAAGATGAGAGCCTCCATGACTGGAAAAGGAGGAGGTGGCCGAGGTGGCTCTCCTAGAGTAAAGCATGCTTGCAAGTGTACTCTCTGTGGTATCGACACAACCGTTCCATTCGAGCCGACTCCAGGAAAACCAATTCGTTGCCGAGAATGCATGGACAAAGTCAAGGACGGAAAAGCTTCGAAAGAAGAATTGGCTGCCGAGAGAGAGATTCTCAAGACAGCCCGAGCAGCAGCAGCTGAGACCTCAGGAATCAAACTCTTCGTTGCACGTCTCGCATACGCAGTAACTGAGGAAGAACTCAAAGAATTATTCAGTGCACATGGTGATGTAAGTGAATGTAGTATCGCAAAAGACAAGGAAACCGGTAAATCTCGAGGATTTGCTTTCATCAAGTTCTCTAGTCGCAAGGTCGGTGAGAAAGCAATAAAAGCCCTTGATGGAACTGAGATTCACGGCCGCAAAATAAGTGTTCAAGAATCAAATGATGGTGGTGGCCGCCGCGGTGGAAACCGAGGTAGAGGCCGAGGTCGAAGCCGCTGAGAAGAAGCGAAGCGGTGAAGTCCGACGATGCTGCCCGAAGACTGGGACTGATATGGAAGGCTGGCTTGTTCTCGATGGATACGAGGATGAACCAGCAGCATTTGGCGTCCCCAATTACCTTGGATTCCATATACGCTACATATGTGGTGTACTAGAATCTCGAAACATTCCATACACATACATGACAATTGATCAATGGAGGCTCAATCACAAAAAACGCCTCCAAAATCCTAGTGAACGTGCTGCTCTGAAACGAGAACTTTCTGAATTGGATGGTGCTGTGATTCTAGCCGGTGCAGTAGTTCCTGGAAAATATATTCGAGGCACACCAATTTCTCGCAAGGAATTAGATGAATTTCTAGCTACTTTTCCTCACGAACAACCAGTACTAGCAGGTGGTTGGGCGATTCGTCACTGGAGACATGATGGTTGGATGCCATTACGCACTAATCTTTTCTGCACAGTTCAGGATACTGATGCTACACTCAACCATTTCCTAAACACATCCGAGTGGTCCCATAAGAGAAGAAATTCAGAGCAGTGGAATGAGTGGGCGATAGCCGGTGCTCAAGGAAAATGTGTCACTCAGCACCCCGACTTGAAAACGGTAGACGGCGCCCCTGGTCCTCTTACTTTTGAGGTTGAAATTTACCAAGGCTGTGTTAGGTTTAAACGAGGGTGTAAATTTTGTATTGAACCAAAGAAAGGAGTGCCAATCTGGCGTGACGAATCTGACATTATTAAGGAAGTTAGTGCGGCTTTGGATAACGAAGTAAATCATGTTCGGATAGGTGGTGCTACTGATATTTACACCTACAAAGCAGATGGCGTTAAGGAACTAGAGTATCCAATACCCAATCCTGAACCAATTGCAAGAATATTACATGGCTTACGTGAAGATGAAAGGATTGGAATATTGCATGTCGACAATGGTAATCCTTCGATAGTGGCAGAGAACCTTGAGCCGGCTACTGAGATTACAAAAACGATGATAGAAACCTTATCTGATGGTGCAGTGTTATCTTTTGGCCTAGAATCTGCAGATCCAGTCGTACATAAGGAGAATTGGCTCAATTGCAATGCCGAGCAATTGCAAATTGCAATTCGTCACATCAATGAATATGGTCGCGAGAGGGGAGAAAGGGGTCTACCTAAACTTCTCCCGGGTCTTAATTTCATAGCGGGTTTGAATGGTGAAACAAAAGAATCCTATGACGCTAATCGCCGTCTATTAGATGGACTTCGTTCTGAAGGATTGTGGCTCCGTAGGATTAACATCAGACAAGTGGAAGGGCAAGGATTCCAAGAAATTCCTCAAGATTCATTTCGAGCATTCAAAAAAGGTGTACGCGAAGAAATTGATCGTCCACTCCTCGAAGAGATGTTTCCAATCGGCACAGTTCTTCGAGAGGTATGGTGGGAGTCTCATGAAGATCGTATCCGCCGTCCTGAACAGGTTCTAAACTCAATTCACAGAGATGTAACAATCCATGGCAAATCAGGTATAACCTTTGGAAGACAAATCGGGGCCTATCCTATTCTCGTAGGTGTACCATATCAGATTCCATTAGAGTCAGAATCGGACATTATGGTCACGGGCCATGGAATGCGGAGTATTTCGGGAGTGGAAATAGGCCTTTCAATGAACTCAGTCACCCAAGCACAATTAGAAGCAATTCCAGGGATTGGATCTAAAGCAGCATGGCGTATTATTTCCTCTAGGGCTAAGGCTGCTAGAAATTCTCCCGAAAGGCCATTTAACAATCTAGAGCAGGCATTTAGGGATTCTGGACTCCAGTCCTATGGACTGGCAGAGAAGGTGCTAATTGAGTGATGCAAACCGTTCAGGCATAGGGAATAGTGATAATGTTTGGAATGACGCCAAGTTCATGCTCTCTGCAAATAGCAGGAAACTAACCGCGTTCGGAATATGTGGCCTTTTTCTATGTCTAACTATACTGAGTGTTGTATCAAACCCTCAAGAAGATGCAATCAAGTTAGAAGAGAAAAGTGATGTTTTTCGAACATCCAATTCGGCTAATTTGAATATTAATGGTTCCGAATCTGGTTCTATTTTTTCTAACTCAGTACTTGACATAGGGTCTTCTGGCCCGGTTGTGATTTTGAATAATGGAACTGCAGTTGAGTGGGTCAATGGTACTCCTATTTTTTCAGAGGGTGAAATCACTTCGACGTCTGAACCATGTGTAATTCTAGTCAATTATTCGATGTACTGCGAAGGTCAGAATAATTACGGTCAACTAGGAATCGGTTCCACCTCAGGAACCTCTGGATATGCGTCCTTCAATCACGAACCGATTGTCATAGAGTCTAGTTCTCATCATTCTTGTGCAATATTAATTGATGCTAGTTTGTGGTGTTGGGGTCGCAATAATCACGGTCAAGTGGGTGATGGTTCAACAACTAATCAAGTATCTCCAATCCAGATAGATTTAGGCACTGGTGTTGATGCAGTAGCAGTCTCTGCTGGTAATGAACACACTTGTGCAATTACCGGTGCTGGTGATGTGATGTGTTGGGGGTACAATATCCGCGGAGCACTCGGTGATGGAACCACTAGTGATTCCACATCTCCGGTATTGGCCAACCATTCAACTGGAGAACGTGCTGTTGCCCTAATTGCCCCTAGTAGGTCTACTTGTGTTATATTCGAGAATGGTTCTGTTGGTTGTTGGGGTAACAAGTACACAGTATTCACTGATAGGGGAACCGTGACTGCAAATGTTCACATTGTAGATCTAGGCACTAGTGTCACTGCTACGATGATTGATGGAGTTGGACAACATACTTGTGCTGTTACCGATGACGGTTCTATGCAATGTTGGGGTGTAAATACTCATGGACAATTAGGTGATGGGACCTGTTCATCCACTATTAATCAAAATTGTAGTGGAGATAATCGATTCCCTGGGGAAGGTGATTCAACCACTGATGTTTCTCTAAGCGTAGGTCTCAGTGTGATAGCTGCTACAACAGGGACTGATTCTACTTGTGCAATCCTTTCTGATCACTCAATTCATTGCTGGGGGGCCCAATCGGGGGAATTTGACAATACTAGTGATTCGAAGTTGAGTCCTTATGAACTGATTTTTTCTGATGGAAATAATATTGCATTTTCGGATCAAGATATTGATAATGATGGAAATAGAAACATCTTCGACACACATCAATCTGGTGATAGTGATGGGGATGGGGTAAGTGATTCAAATGATGACTACCCTAACAATCCCGCCCGCTGGGTAGAATGTCCAGATGGACAATTTGGTCGTCTTCAATGTATAAGTACAGATGCTGGATATTTCTCTTTTAGTGGGGCTTTGGTCCAGATTGCTTGCCTTGCTGGAACTTTTCAACCTATTTCTGGTCAGTCAAACTGTCTCAGCACATCCGCTGGTCATTATACAGATTCTGATGGTTCACCGACTCAATTACAATGCCCACCTGGCTATTTCCAATCTTCAATAGGTCAGACCAGCTGTACACCTGCAGACGCAGGATCCTTCGTGAAACTAAACGGAAATGACGCAGGAGATACTTTTTCGGATTCTATATCATTATCTTTGATGAGTGCAAACTATACTGCAGCTATGGATGATGGAGTAGATGTCTCAGATATTTTTTCAATCAATTTAGAGAGAGATTTATGGTTTTCAATCAATCTTACTACCCCGGTAGAACCATTCTTTAATTTTGATTTGGAATTATATAACTCAACTTTTGATGTAGTTGATAATAGTTCAACAAATGAATCTTTTGAGGAAGTTTCTTCTTCTTCGAACAACACTAATTCTGAGCTATATTACATTAAAGTTATCAATCGAGGGATGAATAGAACATCAATTAGTTATTCATTTATCCTGAATCTAAGAAATACACAGACACAAATTCAAATTGGTTCAAATTCTACTCAAGTAGATGTTGAACATGGTATTGAATCAACTCAGTGCTCTAGTGGCTATTGGCAGGATCAAACTGGTCAATCCTCTTGTAATATTGCAAATTCGGGATATTACTCATATGGTCTGGGCTCTACTTCTCAGACACCTTGTACCCTTGGATACTATCAACCCTCTCCGGGTTCTAGTGGATGTATAACTGCAGATCCTGGTTATTATGTATCTACATTGGCCTCTTCAACACAGACTCCTGCATCTCCTGGAAATTATGTGAATTCTTCGGGAGCATTTTCTCAACAGGCCTGTGCTGCGGGCACCTATCAGCCCCTTTCTGCTCAGACTACGTGTTATGCAGCAAATGCAGGACATTTCGTTTCTAATTCAGGAATGGCGAATCAAACATCCTGCTCACCGGGCACCTATCAACCTCTATCTGGGCAGTCCTCATGCTTACTCGCAGATATGGGCCATCATGTCTCAACTTTCGCAGCTACTAATCAGACTGGATGTACAATTGGAAACTATCAACCAAGCACAGGTCAGGCATATTGTTTAGATGCCTCACCTGGATATTTTGTGAACTCCAATTTATCGATTTCTCAGTCGCCTTGCGAAGTTGGAACTTATCAACCACAATCAGGCCAGTCTTATTGTTTGGTTTCAGACCCCGGTTATTTTGTTAATTCATCAGCTTCTCCAAATCAAAATCCATGTCAGCCAGGTTCTTATCAACCTTATTATGGAGAATCAAGTTGTGTTATTGCAGACCCAGGTTTCTTCGTTAATACTACCGCTGCAATATCCCAGATTCCATGTAATGCTGGAACATATAATCCTTGGTCTGGGGCCGATGAATCCACAGACTGTTTGTTTGCAGATATGGGATACTATGTTCCATTCCCTGCTTCAACTAGCCAATTTTCTTGTACAGCTGGAACATATTCTGCAACTCTTGGACAAATAATTTGTGATTACGCCGATACTGGACATTACGTTGCCGATGATAATGCAACATCTCAAGAACCATGTGAGATTGGATACTGGCAGGGTCAATTAGGTCAGACTAATTGTGAGATAGCCGACCCCGGATACTATGTTGATAGACCAGCATCAGACAATCAAACACCCTGTTCGGCTGGATATTACAATCCGAACAGTGGTTCTACTAACTCTTTCGATTGTATTGCTGCTGATCCGGGGCACAGTGTTGCAACACCGGGGTCAGGCCACCAAACACCCTGTCAGAACGGAACCTATCAACCAGCAGGCGGTAATTCAGAATGTATCGACGCCGCTTTGGGCTATCATGTGCCTTTTTCAGGAGCAACGGGACAAATTGGATGCTCTATGGGCTCGTTCCAAGATCAATTAGCTGGAACTGAGTGTTTTGAAGCAACACCGGGTCACTATGTCGATTCTCATTTTGCTTCATCTCAAAAGGCATGTCCTCAAGGAACTTTCAATCCTGAATATAACTCAAACAATCTGGCTGATTGCATAGATGCTGATCCGGGGTTCTTCGTTGCGAATACGGGACAAGCATCTCAATTGCCATGTGAGGAGGGGACTTATCAACCGGATTCAGGTCTGAGTTTCTGCTGGTTTGCAGACTCTGGATATTATGTTGACGAGTTAAATTCAACCGAGCAAACCCCATGCCCTATAGGAACTTATAATCAATATTCAGGTTCTACATCTTCTACATCTTGCTTGACAACAAATTTGGGTTACTACACAAATTCCTCTGGCTCCTCTGATCAAATCCCTTGTCATGAAGGATATTACCAAAACCAAGCTGGTCAATCAGGATGCAAATCGGCACAATTAGGATACTATGTTGATGTGCCTGCATCTATTTCCCAAACTCCTGCCCCGCTAAACTATTATGTTGATATTTTGAATGCAGTTGAGGCCACTCCCTGTCCCAGTGGAATGGTAACTACCTCGGATAGTAGAACTAGTATTGATGAGTGTTATTCTGACTTCGATGGAGATTTAATTCCAGATTTCATAGATAAAGATGATGATAATGATGGTGTTCTTGATGGTCCTGATTATTGTGATTATGGTCTGTTGAATTGGATTAGTAGCGTATTAATTGATAGAGATGGTGACGGATGCAGGGATGCTGACGAGGATGATGATGATGATAATGACGGTCATCTTGATGTGAACGATGACTTACCTTACAATAAATTAGAATGGTTAGACACAGATGGAGACGGAATAGGAAATAATGAAGATACAGACGATGATGGAGATGGTGTCTCCGACGCTGAGGAGATAGAACTCCAGCTTGACCCCTTATTGTCGGATTCGGATGGCGATAATTTCAATGACAGTGTAGATGAATTCCCACTAGATCCTGATGAATGGAAAGATACCGACGGAGATGGCGTCGGAGATAATTCTGATGATTTCCCATCAATTAAGTTGTATCAATCATATGGTGAAGTGGTAATTCACTTAATGATTGTAATAGTTATTTTCGCTGTTATTGCATTTAGTGTAAAGATGGGCTTTGGTGGAAGAAAAGAGAAATTTGAGGCTGATGACAATACTCACGAAGTATTAGAAATCGGTGGCGTTTCAGTTCCTGTATCTGACGAGGATGCCGATTTCATAGACCAGTCATTCGATTCAGCTGAACGTGAAATAAAGGATAATTTAGTAGAATCCTCTATGGTTGATATACATCACGCAGAAAAATCTGTAACTGAATCTGAGGATGATGCTCCATCATCGGTGGATGAAGAAGGGGTTGATTTTGATCTTGGAGCATTAATCGAATCTTCACCTCCCCCTGTGCCGAAAATCGAAGCTCCCACTGATGCTCAGATTAATGAGCATGGCCAGAAAGTCTGGCGAGACAAAGATGGCAATGTTTGGGCTCAGAATCCAGATGGTAGCCTCCTCAAACATAACGTTCTAACTGGTGGATGGGACTCTTATTCTCAGTAATTTATGATTTCAATTAACCGAAAAGAACGGGTATCAAAGCCTCCTCCGCGTAATGGGGAACATGGTCAAGCCGAGATTCGCTTACTTGCTTCTGAAAGAACATCCGTACGGCCGCGAGATGCTGCGCCAGATACTCTCGGAGGGCTTTATTCCAACCATTGTCATCACTGAAGATTCAGTTATTGGAGATGAGGAGAGAGAGAAGTTCCTCAAGCGCATCGAAGGTAATGATATAGCACCTACAATTGAGGCTCAATTGTCCGAATTATCGTCTCAAGGCATAGATGTCCCTCACATCGAAGTCCCTATTCATAATAGTGAGGAAGTTATGCCACACATTCGTGATTTACCACTCGATTTAATCGTCTTTGGAGGAACTAGAATAATTCGAGGAGAAATTCTTGACCACCCATCAGATGGAGTGGTCAATTCTCATCCGGGACTTCTTCCTGATTGTCGTGGCTCTGCCTCACCTGCATGGAGTGTTTACCACGACATACCAATTGGCTCATCTACTCACTTTTGTGATAATGGCATCGACACTGGTGAACTTCTACTTCGTAGAGAAGTACCCGTCAAGCGTGGAATGAATTACGAAGATTTGTGCTATGAAACCCTTGTTTTGGCTGGAGTTTTGATGAAGGAAGCACTGATGGCATACGAAGAGGGGCGTTGGGATGATATGCGACACCCGCAAGGCCATAGTGACAACCCCACTTTCCGTAACGCATCGGATGAGGTTCTAGAAGTCGTGTACGAAAAATTAGCTAAACAGACATATGCACACTATGTCGACTGAGGTGAAATAATGAGTAATTTATTGAATGAAGAATTTCCTTACGCAGATGGAATATTGGCTGGACGCACGGCTCTAGTTTGTGGAGCAAGCAAAGGTATAGGAAGAGCCTGTGCGATGATGCTTGCACGTGCAGGAGCAAGGGTCATTGCCTGTGCAAGATCTGCTGATGAATTGGATGAATTAATCTCTCAAATGCATGGAAATGGTCATGAATCTCTAGTATTGGATCTCGAAAATCTCGAGGCGGTGCGTGAAGCGATTCTAGGCCTAGGTATGGTTGAGATTGTCATCAATAATGCAGGAGGTCCACCCGGAGGCCCTCTTCTTCAGAATACACTCAATGAATTTGAGGGGCCTTTCTCTCGTCATCTTCACGCATCTCACACAATCGCTCAAATTCTAGCCCCAAGAATGGAAGCGGTTGGATATGGTAGATTTGTCAATATTATCTCTACTTCGGTTCGCGAGCCTATCGACAATATTGGTCTGTCTAATACACTCAGAGGGGCTATGGCATCATGGGCAAAATCACTATCTCGTGAATTTGCTCCATGCATCACAATCAACAACATCATGCCCGGATTCACCGATACTGACAGACTAGAGTCACTAGCAGGTTCAATTTCCGAGAAAACCGGTAAGTCGGTAGAGGACGTCCGTAATTCATGGATGGACTCAGTTCCTATCCAGCGACTAATTGACCCATTAGAGACTGCCGCGGCTGTCACCTTCCTATGCTTACCATCTTCAAGTTCTATTAGAGGCACCAGTCTTGCAGTTGATGGCGGAAGAATGAGATCAATCTGATTAGGTGATACCTTGGAATTTGATGTATTCTTCTCAATATCTCAGACTCCAGATACAACTGGATACGAACCTTCTGAGAATGAGATGTTTGCTAATTTCTTTGACCAAGTTGAGAAAGCGGATGAATTAGGATTTGGTATAGGATGGGTGGCTCAGGCACACCTTTCAACCGAGATACAGAAACGCAACTCCAAGCCTGTAGTACCACACTATCCGGGTGAGGTTGGACTTTGTACTGATTTTGTACAAATTGCCCAGAAAATGTTCTCACGAAGTAAAAGAATGGAAGTTGGTAGTGCCGTAATGTGCCTATTGGCAAATGGAGGGCCAATTGCTCATGCCGAACGAATTGGTGCTTTTCTCGCAATGCATGGCATGAATTCTGCCGAAAAGCGCAAATTACACATTGGATTTTCATCAGGTCGCTTCGAATTTATGGCTCGACCATACGGAATAGTTCCTAGAGACATCGTTGAGGAAGTTGCTTGGCCTGCTTTACGCGGTCAAATTTTTGCAGAAGCATCCGAAATTTTCCTTCGCCTCTTGAATGGTGAAGTAATCTCAACAGATATGATTCGAAAAACTGTACTAACTCGTGATAACTTTCGCAGTGATGAAGACTGGACGGCAGTACAAGAGGCCGCTATCAAATTACATGACCTAGAAAATCCACCTGAATCGATTGAGATTTCACCACGTTATGAGTTTGAGGAAATTAAAACCATACCTCAAGAATGGAGAAGAGATCTTCTCAATCTGATTGTGGGGTCTCATGATCCAAGATTGCAAATAGAAGTAAACAAATGGGCTCCAGTGCAGGTCTTTAATCTCTCAATTACACCACCACATCTCATCAACCAAACTCACGAACGTATGACTGAACACTACCATCCTGATGGAGGGGCTTGGAATCGTAATATGATGCCACGCACTGTAATGGTATTCGTCAATGACGAAGAGGGGCTAACTCCTGAGCAGCGCAGTGCTGCTGCTCAAGACGAAGCACGAGCTGCCTTGACAACTTACTGGAATGCATTAGAGGGAACTATTGATCCTGCTAAAGTTGAGAAAGCAACCGACAATGCTGTGATTGGCAATGTTGAGGAAGTAAGGTCCCAGATTATTGATAGATTTCACCCCGAAGACCGACTAATGTGTTGGTTTGATTTCTTCA
>Ga0187827_10000867_pt1 | contig 45893 bp, 38 predicted proteins | sample ETNtaG_39_FD_167969 | JGI IMG/M metagenome (GOLD analysis project Ga0187827, IMG submission 167969) | Marine microbial and viral communities from oxygen minimum zone, Eastern Pacific Ocean - ETNP2014_SV_150_PacBio MetaG (Illumina Assembly) | ecosystem: Environmental > Aquatic > Marine > Hypoxic...
CTGTTGCTCTTTTTGTAATTAATTCTTCAGCCGAAAATTGTGCTGTACCTGCTTTAACTGATTCTTGAATTGCTGGTGCAATAACACGATCTGCATATTCAAGTCTAAGTGACTGATAAACTGTATTTACTTGACCTGGGTCTACATGATAGTTCACTGCAATGGTTGTACTTACAACCTGAAGGTCTGCAGATGAAGCTGTTGTACTGGTTGAAATTTTTAGTGTCTGAACATTCATGAGAATTATGTCTTGTACAAATGGGATCACAAAGTACGGCCCGCCCTCCACATATATCTTGTCTCCTACTTCTCCAAAGGTAACTAATACTCCTCTGTGACCTGGATCTACAATTCTGTAAGATGAATATGCTGTTAATACAGTAAAACCAATAATTATTGCAATAATGATGTATTTCGGTTTTATAGGGTTGTTGATATTAATAGTTCTGTTTTCCATTTCTTTTTCATCAAGTATGACCCGATATATGAGTGAATATAACTCGTATGTTTCCAGATAGTTAAAAGATTAATACCTGAAAAAAAACACCGTATGTTCTAGAGAGAAATTAGGATGGCGAAGTTTAAGAGTACAAAAGAAGTTATGAAGATCATAGGCAATAAAAATCAGATCAGGAAACTGTAAGACGTTAGTCTGCAGCCTGTGTTTCGGGGTCATTGCCCACGTAGATCATGGGAAAACTACAATGTCGGATTCGCTTCTGGCAGCTTGCGGTATGCTCTCTCCTTCCGTTGCAGGTCAAGCTAGAGCTTTAGACTTTATGGAGATGGAACAAGAAAGAGGGGTTACAATTAATGCTGCTAATGTAACTCTGTACTATGAGTACAAAAATATAGGATATGTTATGAATATGATAGATACTCCAGGGCACATTGATTTTACTGGTAAAGTAACAAGAAGTCTAAGAGCCATCGATGGTGCAGTTGTTGTTTGTGATTCAGTGGAAGGTGTTATGACTCAAACTGAAACTGTAACCCGCCAAGCTTTAGAGGAAAGAGTTCGTCCAGTTTTATTCGTAAATAAGATAGATCGATTGGTAAAGGAGCTTAGGCTTACTCCTGATAAAATGCAGGAATGGCTTGCTAAAATTGTCAGTGATTTTAACAGACTAATATCGACTTATGCAGAACCAGAATTTCGCGAAAAGTGGAAAGTGAATATTCAGGAAAGTACTGTAGCTTTTGGATCTGCGAAGGATAAATGGGCTTTCACATTTGATTTAGCTAAGAAAACTGGAGTAAAATTTAGTGATATTTATGATGCATATGTAAAGGATAATGTTAAGGAACTTGAAGAAAAGTTTCCACTTCATGAAGCAGTACTCAGTATGGTGATAAAACATCATCCACCACCACATGTTGCACAAAAATATCGTATTCCAGCTATATGGAAAGGAGACTTGGATTCAGATATTGGTAAGGCACTTCTGAATTGCGATGACAAAGGGCCAATAATAATGATGGTAACAAATATCGTCGTTGATCCTCAAGCAGGGGTAGTAGCGACAGGTAGACTATTCTCTGGAACAGTAGAGAGTGGAATCAAACTAAATCTTTTAGGAGAGAAAAGAGATGGTCGAATTCAGTCTGTTAACATATATATGGGAGCAGCTCGTGAAATAGTTGACAAAATTTCAGCAGGCAATATTCCTGCTCTTCTTGGTCTTGAGTATGCACGAGCAGGAGAAACAATATCCACATTAAAGGATGTTCATCTCTTTGAAAATATAAAATATGTTTCAGAGCCTGTAGTCACTGTTGCAGTAGAGTCAAAACAGCCACGTGAACTTCCAAAACTAGTAGATGCAATGAGAAAATTAAGTATAGAAGATCCAAATTTGGTAGTCAAAATAAATGAGGAAAGTGGAGAAATGCTAATGGCGGGTATGGGACTTCTACATCTAGAAGTAGCAACCACTCTCCTTCAAGATGCAGGTCTAGAAATAATAACGTCTGAACCTTTGATTAACTATAGGGAAGCCATTCAAGGAAGAGCTGGACCATTTATGTCAAAATCACCAAATAGACATAACAAGATATTCATGCGAATAGAACCACTTACTCCAGAAGTCATTGAATTAATACGAACTGGAAAGATACATGAGAATATGGATAAGAAGGAGATGGCAATGATTCTTAGAGAAAAAGGTTGGGCTACTGATGAGTCGCGAAAAGTGGTAGCTCTAGATGATCGTGGTAACTTGTTTGTTGACGCTACTAAAGGTGTCCAGTTTTTGCAGGAATCACTGGATTCCATGAGGGCGGGATTCGTAGATGTTATGTTAAATGGTCCTTTGGCTTATGAATACTGCAGAGGCCTAAAAGTGATATTACACCATTATGTACCACATGAAGACCCAGCACATAGAACATATGCACAGTTAATGCCTGCGACCCGTAGAGGAATATTGGGTGCTGTGCTATCTGCGAAACCGGTTCTTCTCGAACCCATATTGGGGATAGAAGTAAAATGTACAGCTGAACAGATAGGTGCAATCTCAGGTGTGATATCTTCAAAGAGAGGGAAGATGTTGAATGTAGAGCAGAAAGGCATCCTAACAATGATCGATGGTGAAGTACCAGCTGCCGAAACATTTGATTTATCTCAATCTATGCGTGGTGCAACCTCTGGAAAAGCCATCTGGAACACTCATTTCAAATCATGGTCACCTGCACCTAAATCAGTCATGTCAGAGATTATCTTGGAGCTTAGAAAAAGAAAAGGATTAGCACCGGAGCCACCTAAGGCCTCAGAGTTTATAGATAAAGAATAAAGAGCATATTTTATTTATCACTATTTATTCGTAATAGGTAAACACCAGAATTAATACTGAAAGATTAAAGTATCTAGAAATTTTGGGTATTAATTAATCTTCGCAAAAAAACTATCTACGTTAAAGAAGGTGTTCTGAACGTTTTAAATTTTCTAGAAAATCAACTAAAAGTGGAAGAAACGTGCCCACATCAGATATAAGTCCAATAGCTTGGCCTGAACCTCGATCTAGAAGTTTTGTGACTGAAGATGGGGTTATATCAACTGCTATAACCTTTACAGTAGATGGTAGAAGATTTCCTACAGCTATTGAATGAAGCATAGTTGAAACCATTATGACGACATCAACTTTTTTCAGAACTTCTCGATATGCAAGTTGAGCTTTTACACTATCAGTGATAACTCCTGGTAAAGGGCCATCGTCTCTAATACTGCCGGCTAAGATGTAGGGTACCTTATGTTTGATGCATTCATAGATTATTCCACTTTTTAATTTACCTGTCTGTGACATCTTTTCCAAAGATCCGGCTTTGAAGACTTCGTTTATAGCCGCAATATGATTTCTATGGCCTCTGGATGCGAGAGTCCCATCAGCGAGATTCAGGCCTAGAGAAGTTCCAAATAAAGAATATTCTACATCATGAACCGCTAGTGCATTTCCCGCTAGTAGGGCATCTACATAACCATCTTGTATCAATTTTGCTAGAGAAGTGTCGGCTCCTGTATGAACAACAGCTGGTCCAGCAACTACGACAACTTTTCCACCTTGTCGTTTAGTCTTGAAGATATCTTCTGCTATTCTTTTGGAAATAGTTTGTGTGGGTTTCTCTATAGAGCTCTGACTGCTCATAAATTGAAAAACACCTATTCCTTCCCTGGGGCGCTCAGGTGGAACCACCTTTATGCCTGTTTCACCAATAACAATAAGATCTCCTTTTTTTATTTCACGAATTGGTTTGCATACTGAACGATGATTCTTTATATCCAACATTATCACTTTATCCATCATTTGGTTCTCCACTTCTATCCAATTATTTTCAATGAATACGTAGGTTGGATTGTTTGTGGTGCTATAGAAGTTATTAGGTAACACCTTATCATCTGGGGCAGCTTGATATTGTACGATTTCAAGCTTAACAGGTATTGCGCCATCCCGGTATATTTCTTCAAGCATTTTGTTTAGATGAGATTTATTATGTCCTTTCACTAACAGGCGGGCATAACTATGATCTCCCGTTTTCCGACCTATTTTGAATTGTTCGACTTCAAATTCTCCTTTCAAATCCATGATTCTGTCAAATATTCTGGATAATATCATAGAGTCTATGAGATGACCTGCTACTTCTATCCTCTGTGTAAAAGCGTTTTCAGATCTTTGTTTTTTATTCATTTAAAATTTCACCACTACTTGTGTGAAGAAAGTAATAGGAGCCAATATGTGTAACCCTCTACGAGAGCCCTTTTGCTTGCCTCAGTAATATTTCCAGATACTGAGGTGGTAGCCCATTTATGACAATCTTCACGAAATTCAATAAAGACCCTTACTGGCGAAGCGGTTCCGCCTATACTATCTACAACTGTAACTTTGTAGTTAATCAATCTGACTTTATCAAGGTCTGAAAATCGGCGAATTAGAGCCTTTCGAATAGCTATATCGAGTGAATGGACGGGTCCAATGCCTACTCCAAATTCTCGGTAATCTTTTCCATTTACTTCAACTGTTACCTCTGCGTTTACCTTCAAAGTTTTTTCTTTGATGATGGATACTTTCCATCTCCTTATTTTAAATGGTTCAATATTCTGACCAAGTTCTTTAAGTATGATTAAGCTAAGAGTCGCATCAGCATTTTCTAAATGATAACCTTCTGATTCAAGTTTCTTTACTTGCTCCAGAATCTTTTCAACAACATCTGATCGTTCTGCTATATCAAACCCAAGATCAGATGCAACTCTCACGATTCCTGATTTTCCCGCCAGCTCAGATATGAGAAAATTACGTTTGTTCCCAACGACCTCTGGATTGATATGTTCATAGGCACCAGAATGTTTCAATATAGCATTAACATGCATACCCGCTTTATGTGAGAAAGCACCTGACCCAACATAAGGCTGGTGAGCTTTTGTGGGTATGTTCGTCAACTCGTAAACATACCTTGAAAGCGAAGTTAATTCCTTCAGATTCTCCTCAGCAGTTTTTCCAGTCCCAAGAACCTCTAAGCCCATTTTAAATTTTAATGAAGGTATCACTTGGCATAAATCGGCATTACCACATCTTTCACCAAAACCATTTACAGTACCTTGGATATGAGTAACACCTGCCTTTACTGCAGCTAATGTATTTGCTACAGCTAATCCCGTATCATTATGACAATGTACTCCTACTTTGGAATCGATTTTAGCCACCGTTTTTTTAGTTATAAGTTCAACTTCATGCGTTAATGTTCCACCATTGGTATCACATAGTACTATAGCATACGCACCAGCCCTTTCAGCTGACTTTAAAGTTCCGAGAGAATAATCAGGATCTGATTTGAAGCCATCGAAGTAATGTTCTGCATCAAAAATAACTTCGCGTCCTTGTTCTCGAAGATATTTTATTGAGTCAAATATCATATTCAGATTCTCTTCAAGCGTAGTGTTAAGAACATCCTTAACATGAAGATCCCAAGACTTTCCGAATAAGACTACAGTTTCTGTCTTGGTATCAAGGAGTTGTAATAGAGATACATCTTCTTTGGGAATAACCTCTTTTCTTCGGGTACTACCGAAGGAAACAATTTTTGAATTTACCATATTCAGTTTTTTGGCGGCCTTGAAGAATTGTGTATCCTTTTGGTTAGAGCCAGGGAATCCTCCTTCAATAAAGTCGAATTTTAGTTGGTCGAGCCTTTCAGCGATACTTAATTTATCTTGTAATGAAAAGGTAACACCTAGGGTTTGTGCGCCATCTCGGAGTGTGGTATCAAGGACTTCAATAATCGAATCGATTCATTTCCCACCTTATATTTTATGATTGATTGACTATTCGTATATAAGGATATCTAAATATCTGTATTTATGGATAAGAATATTGAAATTTATTGAAGTATTGACAATAGGTTCATCACTTTTCTACTTTTCAGGAAGAAGCAAATATAATAATAGGTTTGCAAGTATTAGATCATAATAGTAGAAACAAAAAGTATACTTTAAATGCGCTTAGAGCCATAAAGAATAGATAGACCTAAAAGCTATTTTTTGCAAAATGATTGCTTATATTGGTTGAAATTGGTAGAATGGATTGTGGAATTAATTCCTGAAAACGTAATATTGGCGGAGTTTTGGAAGAAATATTATCGGCGGCCAGATGGTTGGAGGTTGTATTCTGGTGTCACGAAGGATGGATATCCTGAACTCTTTATCACTGGAGAGAGGGAATCATGGCTAATAAGACGTGATAGCTTATACAATGGAAAACTCGGGATAGGTGGAAAATTGGAGGGTGATATAATGATGAATCCTAGAGTAAATCCTTATGGTTTCAGAGAGATACCAGCTCAATATATAGATAAGATTTTGATGATGAATAAGGGTAATATTGACCAAGAAGAAAAAACGAGGATGATTGCTGCCTTATTAGAGAAACCTCCTACTACCCTCGAGAAAATTAAATCACCAGGTGTAATTCGTGGACCCCTGATACAATCTCCCGATGCTTTGCCGTTAATTTCAAAGGAACAGGCCGATTTGGATAAAAATCTAAATATCGAAATGAATAAGTGGAAACGTAGAATTTCGTATCTGCAATAAAATTTCGAGAATAACTCTATTTGGATAGTTCATTATTAAAACCTGCATATTTGAAAAAATGTATTGAAAATACGCCGGGAGTGGGATTTGAACCCACGAGACCCCGAAGAGTCACGGGCTCTCAAGGCCCGCGCATTATTATGGACCGTAGTTGACCACTCTGCCATCCCGGCGAAATACCTTATCTTTTTGGGTCCATTTAAAACTGTTGAAAAATATTTTTCTTTTTTATATAGATAATTAAAAGTGGATTAACCAAGGAGTTTGTAAAGTCTATTAGGAACTTTTACTGTTTTGAAATTCACATAAAACTATTGATACAATTATTTTATTTTTTTTTGGATTAATTGCCGTAGGTCACACGGTAATTTTATTATATGAAACTCTTCCAGAATCTAAATATAGAATGGTTGCCGGGCTTTTATCGGAATCGTTTTGTTATACATAGGAATTGTGTTGTTTCGTTTTGGATAGAGAACGACGGGTTTAGTGTTATACGAGCAAGAGGTAATGTAGTAATGCAAATCTGGTTTCTGGGTGCAAACCTTGATTTACATGGGTAAAGCTACAATATATAGATATGAAAACTGGTAGAGATTTTACTTGAAGCGTTACACTTTTCTGGAACATACGGCGGATGCATTAATTGAGGCATATGGAACAAACCTTGATGAAGCCTTTGAAAATGCAGCTCGTGGTCTTGTTGACACTATGATCGATATCAAAACTATTGAAGAAAAAAATGAGGAAAAATTTGTTGTATACGCCAGAGATCTAATGGGTTTGCTTTACAATTGGTTAGAGTTGGTCTTGGTAAAGGTTACTATGAATGGGCTTGTTTTTTCTTCATTCAATGTGAAAATTCGTAAAAACTCGAGAGGTTTTGAGATTAAGGGAGTAGGTATCGGTGAAACTTTGAATCTGAAAAAGCATAAGCCAAAAACAGAGGCGAAAGCGGTTACATATCATATGATGCGCATCAATGATAAGAAAGGAAAAGTATCGGTGCGATTCCTAATAGATCTCTAAATCTAAAATAGATTTTTGAAAAGTGGGATCTGGTGAAATATTAGTTCAATTTGAAGAGAGATTTAAATGGAAGTAATTTTTACTTCTGTATAGTGTGAAGATTAGGATGAGTACAGAACCAACAAAACTTACGGCATCAAATTTCAATATGATAATGAGCAATGACAAAGCAGTGTTGGTGGATTTCTGGGCAGAGTGGTGTGGTCCTTGCAGGGTGATGCATCCGATATTCGAGAAGCTTGCATCTGAATTTAGGGATAAGATAGTCTTCGCTAGACTTAATGTGGATGATAATGGAGATTTATCTGCTAAATATCGTGTTATGTCGATTCCAACGTTTATGTTATTCTCAAGAGGTAAGCCAATTGATATGGCTGTAGGTGCAGTAAGTGAAGATAAGCTTAGACAAATGATTCAAAAGCATTTAGGGTCTGCCTAAACTACTTTTTTATTTCATTTTTCTTGGATTATAGAGACTTTTTGAGTTTATTAAGTAACCCACCGTGCTGTATTATATCCAATATAAATGGAGGTAGAGGATTAGCTTGAAATATTCGACTCGCCATTTTATTTGTTATTGTTCCCTGCTCTAAAACAATTGATAAAGTGTCACCATCTCGTACTTCACTCCATAAATCTGCACATTCAAGGATTGGTAGTCCTATGTTTATCGCATTTCGATAGAATATTCTAGCAAAAGATTTTGCGACAATACATTTTACACCTGCGTTCTTTAGAGATATTGGAGCTTGCTCACGGCTAGAACCTGAACCAAAGTTTTCACCAACTACTAATATCGAACCATTACGACTTTTATTATAAAAATCAGGATCTATACCATCCATTGCATGTTGGCCCAACCTTTTCTCGTCTGTTATGACTAAGTATTTTCCAGGTATTATAAGGTCGGTATTAATATCATCACCATATTTTAGTACATTAGCATCAACAATCAATAATTATATCACCTCAGTTTTTGGGATCTAAATATGTAACTTGGATTTGTAATGCGCCCTGTAAGTGCTGAAGCTGCTGCTACTGCTGGAGAACCCAGATATAGCTTCGAATTGGGATCACCCATTCTGCCAATGAAATTTCGGTTTGTTGTGCTTAAACAGGTTTCGCCTGATGCAAGAATGCCAAGATGCCCACCATAACATGCTCCACATGAAGCGGTAGCTATAGCTGCACCAGCCTCAACGAATGTCTGTATTAAACCTGTATTCATTGCTTCAACAAATATCTCTTGTGAAGCAGGTACAACTATTAACCGTGTTCGAGTGCTTACCTTTCTGCCTTTCAATATATTAGCAGCTATCTGAAGGTCCTGTATTCGACCATTCGTACAAGAACCCAGATAGATTTGGTCAAGTTCAATATTATCTAATTCAGAGACAGGTTTTACATTATCTACTGCATCTGGGCAAGCTATCTGGGGAGACAGATTGGTAACATCAATATGTATAGATCTATCATATTCAGCATCTTTATCACTCTTTAGAAGTATAAATGAATCAGAAGTTTTGCTTTTGACATAATTTGTAGTTTTCTCATCTGGTTCTACAATACCGGCTTTTGCACCCACTTCAATGGCCATGTTGCAGAGAGTCATACGGCTAGATACACTCATATCTCTCACAGTTGAGCCACCAAATTCTAGGCCCATATAGGTAGCACCACTGAATCCAATTTCTTTTGCCACTTGTAAGAAGAGATCTTTGGCACCAACGAATTTACTAAATTCACCCTCAACTTCTATTTTAACCACCTTGGGTACTTTGAACCAGAGTCTTCCAGTTATGAATACTGATGTCATCTCGGTTGAACCGATCCCTGTTGAAAACGCACCCAATGAACCGTAAGTTACTGTATGAGAATCTGCCCCAACAATAACTTCTCCTGGTTTTACGTATCCCTTTTCCATCATAACTTGATGACAAACCCCACCTCTCCCAACATCATAGAATCCAGGTATGCTGAGTTCTCTTGCGAATTCTCTAACAATACGATGCACTTCAGCTGCTTCAGCTGTTGGTGCAGGGATAGTATGATCTAAAATGATAGCTATACGCTCAGCATCCCAGACTTTTTTTGCACCTACATCTCGGAAATATTTGGCGACCAAATATCCAGTTATCTCGTTTATCATTGCGTAGTCAATTTTAGCATCAATGATCTGGTCTGGTGTTACTTCCTTTTCTCCTGAAGCCCTACTGAGTATCTTCTCAATGATATTCAAATTATTATCTCTCTTTACATAATTTGTAGTTCTATAGAAACATCACTTTGTTTAATTACCTGCTGTAGATTCTAGATTTCTTCTTTTTATCAATACTTTATTTATTCCATCAAGCATAGCTTCTACACTGGCGACCACAATATCTTCTCCTGCAGCACTCGAAGATGCTGATACACCGTTTGAATCTTCAACTTTTATTCGTACTTCAGCTAATGCATCAGATCCTCCAGTGATAGATTCAAGTCTGTATTCATTGAGCCTAATCTCACCAAAACTTGCTGTGGCCTTTTGCAGGGCTTTCATAGCAGAGTCAACAGGACCAACACCTGTTTTTGATGCAAGAAAGATCTTATTATCAATCATCACTCTTACAGAAGCTGTAGGTACCATCCGTAAACCTGTCATTATTGAAAAGTCCTGCATTTTTACAATTTTTTCTTCTGGTGAAGTTTGACTCGCAACAGATCTAGCTAATGCTGAGAGATCTGAATCGCTTAATCTCTTTCCTTTATCACCTAAGTCTTTTACTCTTGCAACGATATCGCTTAGCTGATCTTTTGTGACATCTATCCCAAGCTCCGATAACTGGGCTGATATTCCATGTCCTCCGGCGTGTTTTCCCGCCTGAATCCACCTTCTCCTGCCCACTAGCTCAGGCGCCATTGGTTCGTATGTTAGAGGCATAGTCAAAACACCGTGTGTATGGATACCAGATTCATGTCCGAAAGCGTTTTCTCCTACTATTGCCTTGTTGGGAGGTAGTGCTATTCCTGTAATTCGAGAAACAAGTTTTGACGTTTCATATATCAAATGTGTTTTAATATTAGTCTTTCTGCGATGTAAGCTATAAAGCGACATAACGAGTTCTTCAAGAGAAGCATTTCCAGCTCGTTCACCCAAGCCATTTACTGCTACATGTGCTGTCTTTGCTCCTGCGTTTATCCCAGCTAGAGTATTTGCCACAGCAAGCCCAAAGTCGTCATGGCAATGTAGGCTAATTGGAATATTTACAACTGTTCTGATATCGGTTACGAGTTGGAATATCTTTTCGGGAGTAATAACTCCAACCGTGTCAGGAATATCTATACGATCAGCACCTGCATCGCAAGCTGCTTTAAAAACTTCTTTTAGATATGGTACATTAGATCTGGTAGCATCTTCTGCTGAGAATTCCACAATAACACCGTGAGATTTGCAATATTCGATAGTTTCAACTGCTTTTTCAAGTGCTTCTTCTCGTTTCATCTTGAGTTTATACTTTAAATGGAGATCTGACGTAGCAATGAATGTATGAATAGAATCAACATTACAGTCCAGAGCTATATCAATGTCTTTTTTGCTTGTACGTGCAAGGGCGCATATTTCAGCATTAAGTTTTTCTTTTGTTATTAACCTGACTGCTTCAGTTTCACCTTTTGATGTAATAGGAAATCCTGCTTCTATGATGTCTACGCCAAGACTATCAAGTTGTTTTGCTATCTGGAGTTTATTTTCAGGAGTTAAGGATACTCCTGGAGTTTGCTCACCATCTCTAAGTGTGGTGTCAAAAAGAAGAATTTTATTATCATCATTGCTCATTTTTTCGTGCCTCTTTGCAGTGCAGTTATTCCTGTCCTTGCCATCTCCTTTATTCCATATCCTGATACAATATCTAGGAACGCGTCTATCTTTTCTGGGGTGCCTGTTACTTCAACAATCATAGAACCAGGAGATACATCTATTACACGGTTACGAAATATACTGCAGTAGTTAGTAAGTTCTGAGAGTGACTTGTTGGATGTGACTTGAATCTTTATTAGAGCTAATTCACGTCGAACAGCATCTTCATAATCAAGAACCTGAATTTTAATAATATCTACCAGCTTACTCATCTGTTTAACTGTCTGTTCAGCAACATTTTCATTTCCAAAGATAGTGATAGTCATCCGTGAGAGACCAGTCTCCTCGATTGCCCCGACACTTATGCTATCAATATTGAAACCACGTCTCCTGAACATATTCGCGACTCTAAATAGGACACCAGGCTTATTTTCAACAATGGTAGAAAGTATGAATGTTCTCTCGATCAATTTTTATCCTCTGAATTGAATATTACTTCATTTAATCCTCGACCTGGTGCAACAAATGGGAAGACATCTTCTTCAGGTGCAACTGGGCAATCTATTACAGTGGTGACTTCACTATTAATAGCTTCTTTGAAGGCTTTCTCGAACTCCTTGATAGATTGGGCCCGAAGACCTTGGGCACCATACGCTTCAACTAACTTCACAAAGTCAGGTGTATTACCTAGTTTAACTCCGGAATATCTCCCATTGTAGAATAGTCTTTGCCACTGCTCAACCATACCCAGTGTTGAATTGTTTAGGATAACAACTGTAACCGGAATGTCTTCTTCTATGCAAGTAGATAGAGAGTTTTCAGTCATTCTGAAGCTGCCATCACCCGCAAGATCAACAACAGGTACTTCTGGCTTTGCAACCTTCGCACCAATAGCAGCAGGGAATCCAAAACCCATTGTACCTAGTCCAGTGGATGTGATCCATGTTCGTGGCTCTATTGCTTGGTAATAGAGCTCCCCCCACATCTGATTTTTGCCTACTTCAGTTGTCAGTATCCCGTTAGATGGCAGAAGTTCTCGCATCTTCTGGACGATCTTAGGTTGATAGAGCTCGTTGCTGCTGCCAAAGTCACCTTCTCTAATTTGTGATTTGATCTCCTGCAATCGTTTAGACCATAGAGTCTTATCTCGTTTTACAATCTTTCTTTTCAGTGACGCAATTAGAGATTTTAGCGCTATTCCCACATCAGCAACTATGGGTAGTTCAACCTTTTTGTTCTTTCCAAGCTCAGCAGGATCTATGTCTATGTGTATTATGTGAGCATCTTTGGCAAACTCATCGAATCTCCCTGTAGATCTATCAGAGAACCTCACACCAACTGCAAGAATGCAATCAGCTTCACAAATTGCTTTATTAGCTTCTGGTCTACCATGCATGCCAATTGGGCCTAGTGATAGAGGATGATTCTCTGGAAAGCCCCCTTTACCTATAAGACTTGTAACCACTGGAGCCATAAGAAGTTCAGCTATTTCACGGAGTTGGGGAGCGGCATTTGAGATAATTATTCCCCCTCCGGACCAAATCATTGGTTTATTTGAATTCATAAGTAGGTCGGCAGCTTTCTTTGTCTGTACAGGGTGAGGTGTTATATGTGGGTTATATCCCCTAATATCTACTTTCTTTGGGAAACTCATGTTGGCAACATTTATTTGAACATCCCTAGGAAGATCTATCAGAACAGGTCCTGGACGGCCAGTTGAAGCTATTTTAAATGCCTTCTTGACAATTGCAGGGATTTCTTGCGATTGCATGGGTTGGAAAGCATACTTTGTAATTGGTGTAACAATACCTACCGTATCACATTCTTGAAAAGCGTCTTTTCCGATGGTGGGTGTAGCCACCTGTCCTGTTATAGCTATTACTGGAGAGGAGTCAGCAAAAGCTGTAGCTATTCCCGTGACTAAATTTGTAGCTCCGGGACCAGATGTGGCCATACAAATACCTGGTTTACCGCTTGCACGGGCATATCCATCTGCCATATGTGCTGCTGACTGTTCATGTCTTGCAAGTATATGCCGGATTTCACTATCCAAGAAAGCATCGTAGACCGGCATTATGGCTCCTCCGGGTAGACCAAATACGACTCTAGCGCCTTCATTCCATAACCCTTCTAAGAGAGCTTTGCTACCAGACATATTTGACATATTTTAACCTCTCATTCAAATTTTTTATAACCCACATACACAAAAAAGATAATTTTGGCGGTGTGGACCTAAATAAGCACAAGCAGAGACAACACTGGAACAACAGCTACTACCAGTAGAGTTAGTCCTATTCGACTGGTGAAAGTTTCGAGTGTATTCGTCATTTACATAAAATCTCAAACTTGTTTATGTTTATAAGTTTTTATGTATTTGGGGAATGTAACAAAATTATTTTGAGTATTAGTTAAAATTTTAACGGTGTATTAATTAAAGCATGTACATTTTTTTGTGCATGAAACAACACTCAAATTATAAAGCATAGTAAAGTGGAAAGGGACAGGTAGAACAATGCGCAGCGACATGATTAAGAAAGGGATAGAAAAATCACCTCAACGTAGTCTTCTTCGGGCTGTGGGCCTTAATGATGAAGATTTTGAGAAGCCCTTCATTGGACTAGCCAATTCATTTGTAGAGATAATTCCAGGACATATTCATTTACAAGAGTTTGGCAAGATAGTGAAGAAAGCCATTCGAGAGGCAGGAGGGATTCCATTTGAGTTCAACACTATTGGTGTCGATGACGGGATTACTATGGGTCATATAGGGATGAGATACTCGCTTCCTAGCCGCGAAATAATTGCAGATTCAGTGGAAATCATGGTTGAAGCTCACCGCTTTGATGGTCTTGTCTGTATACCGAATTGTGACAAGATAGTGCCAGGAATGCTTATGGGTGCTTTGAGATCTAACATACCAACAATATTTGTTAGCGGTGGTCCGATGAGAGCTGGAAAGACACCTAATGGGGAGACTATAGATTTGATATCTGTTTTTGAAGGAGTAGGCGCATACCAATCAAAAAAAATCTCTAAAGAAGAACTCAATGAACTCGAAAGATATGGGTGCCCAGGGTGCGGATCTTGCTCTGGTCTATTTACTGCCAATTCTATGAATTGTCTTTGTGAAGCTATTGGGCTGGCTTTGCCCGGAAATGGAACTATTTTAGCTGATACACCTAAGCGTAAAGAATTAGCTAAAAAGGCTGGTGAACAGATAATTAGACTTATTCAGAAGGATGTTAAGCCTAGGGGATTAGTAACTTCTGAATCTCTGGACAATGCTTTGGCACTTGATATGGCAATGGGTGGATCCACTAATACTGTTCTTCACCTGTTAGCAATAGCCCATGAATCCAATGTAGATTTTACGGTTTCAAGGATTAATGATTTAATGGAGAAGGTACCTCATATCTGCAAAGTTAGCCCAGCTTCAAATTGGCATATTGAAGATGTTGATCTAGCAGGAGGCGTATCTGCCATTCTTAGAGAAATAAGTCGTAAACCTGAAGTATTAAACACTCAATCGATGACGGTAACTCTAAAGAGCTTAGGAGAAAATATTTCCAATAGTTTAATATTGGATGAAGAAGTTATTAGAAAACTCGAGAACCCTTACAGCGTAAAGGGAGGATTAATTGTTTTGTATGGTAACTTGGCACCTGAAGGATCAATTCTGAAAATAGGGGCGATAGATTCAGATATTAATTATTTTGAGGGCCCTGCTGTAATATTCGAGTCCCAGGAAGAAGCTGGAAAGAAGATATCGAATAACAAAGTCAAGTCTGGAGATGTGGTTGTGATAAGGTATGAAGGACCTCGAGGGGGCCCAGGCATGCCTGAGATGTTAGCCCCAACTGCAGCGCTAATTGGAATGGGATTGGGGACAGAGGTAGCGTTAATTACAGATGGAAGGTTTTCCGGGGGTACTAGAGGGATAAGTATTGGACATATATCTCCTGAAGCAGCTGAAGGTGGTCCCATCGCTCTTCTTGAAGATGGAGATTCTATTCAAATTGATCTTAAAAATCGAAAAATGAATGTGAAGATTGACAATGAGACTCTCGAGATTCGACGGAAAAAATGGAAACCTATTAAACCTAAGGTTAATAGTGGCTATCTTTTAAGATATGCAAAGATGGTCACATCTGCAAGTTTTGGTGCAGTATTAAAATCCTAAAATATTTATGGTTTTGCTTAAAAGTCATCATTCAGTCAAAAGAATTCGTACCAATATCAGATTTATTAAACGAAGAATAAATTATAAAAAGAGTTAAATCCTCACAGATGTTAGAACTTCTTGAGGGGTTAAAGATAGGTAAAAGAAAGGTCCTTAATGAAGCAGACCTTAAGAAACTTACGCTTCCAGAAGAAGGAGAACTTATTGGGCGAGTTTTGAAGATGTCTGGTGGAGAGCACCTTATAGTTCAATGCACAGATGGAAAGACACGGATGGCAAGGATACGGGGGAAGATGAAGAGACGTATGTGGGTTAGAGAAAACGATATAGTTATGGTAGCCCCATGGGACTTTAAGGATGATCGAGCAGATGTTGTATGGAGGTACACTGTTTCCCAAGTAGAATATTTACGAGATAAGAATTACTTACCCGATGGATTATAAACATATAATTTTTCTCCATTGGTCCTAGATAATATTAAGAAAAGGTTTTTAATAGATAAATATATGTGTAGTTAGGGAAGTATATGGTACTTCAAGCTCTTTCAAATATTTTCTATTCGCCAAACATATGGCAAAATCGATTGCTAGATGAAATTGGATTATTAATAGTGGTTGGTGGAGTAGCAGCTGTAACTATCCATTTTGTTGTTAGACACATAAGACCTCCAATTAAGGAAGAACATTGAGATGAGTAATCAAACAGTACAGAGATATGATTTTGCACAAAGAATTTACCACTGGGTGAATCTTGGAGCATTATTAGCGCTTCTATGGACCGGACTTACTATATACGACTTAAAAATTCTTGAAATAAGGCCGTTTTCAAGCTTTGCTACCATTCTCATAGGAGATGTTTATACTCCGCTAATGCAAAATATACATAACACTGCAGCATTTGTACTTCTAGGTAGTCTCATTATTCACATTATCTATGATGTAGGGATTAAAGGGATCTTTTGGAGTGAGTTACCGTCCAAAGGTGATTTACGCGCTCAAAATATCCTAGCTAAAAATTTCCTTGGTGTTTCAAAAGAATATGTCAAGTTTCCTAAATATAACATTGGACAAAAAATGTTACATATTGGTTTTGCCGTAGTAATCGTCCTGATTGGGGCTACAGGATTTATGATGAGCGCCAATTATCGATTCTTAGTTCCTATATGGTGGTTGAATATAGACTTTGATTTTCTATTTTATTGGGTAAGAATTACCCATGACATTCTTACATTTGTCCTTATTACTATGGTTACTATGCACTTTTACTTTGGAACAAGAAAAGAAAATTGGCCTACTTTCAAAAGTATGATTACAGGTAAAGTACCTAAAGACTATCAAGAGAAACACTTTTCTTCAAGTGAAGAACCTGAAATAATTCCAGCACCAAAGGAAGAAGGATGAGATTATGAGTAAAGAATCAGAAAAGATTACAACTACACGTAGAAAATTTGTTGCTGGGGCAGCAATAGTTGGGGCAATAGCTACTGTTGAAGGAGCCTCTGCTATTGGATATTTCGGCCACAGAACCGAACCTGGAAAGCCACTAAAATCTAAGGGGGTAATTGTAGCGGATATAGATATTTGTGCAGGATGTAGAAGTTGTCAGGTCGCATGTACAATGGCCAATAATGGGGTAGGGCAACCTGAGCTGGCCAGGCTACAGATAGTGAAGGACTACTTTAAAGGAGATTATGTATCTACTCCGTGTTCCCAATGTAATTGGCCAGGATGTATGTACTCTTGTCCTACAGGTGCTTTACAAGTAGATACCGGTACCGAGGATGGTATTCCAGAACTTCAAGGAAGATTAACATCTTTGCTTTCAGGGAAACTAGCGCCTGAAACTACTCCGGGTACTAATGCGAGAGTTGTTAATGAAAGAGAGTGTATAGGGTGCCAGCAATGTGTAGAGGGATGCGCCAAGATTTTTAACATATCAAGAGTTAGGTTCAACACGAAGAAGCAAGTAGCTACTAAATGCCACTTATGTGGTGGTGAACCGCAATGTGTAAGATTTTGTCCAGTAGGTTCTATAATGTATGCCAGAGCAGAGGAAGGGCTCACAATTGGTTATGATGGAAAAGGCAACATTATCTGGAATCCTCCTGAAGCAAAGCCTTTACGTGAAGATGAACTTAGAGGAATTCTGTATTAGCTAATCTCTTCTTCTCAACAAAAAGACAGTCACTGTAATCAATGCAAAGGCAATTAAGCCTAACGATAAATAAACAACTGTATCAAACGTGCTTTCGTTTTGGGATGTAAAGTGTGTAACTGTCGTTGTTGTTGTAATTGTTGTGGTTACAATATCGGATACGTTTTCTGAGATTCCAATTGCAACAAGGGTCCCTGAAACAATATTTCGTTCTGCCAGTCCATAGCTTTCTTGTCTAGGAAATGATGTGACCCCCACTATCGTGAAAAGTTTCTGATGGCCCCCTGAGTCCTGTCCAGTGGTTACACCAGTAACTAGTGGTGACCCTAGATGCATTGTATTGATTAGAATACCTGTATCTTTATCGAAAAACTTCATACTTCCGTCAGTAAAGCCAGAAAATAGCATTCCACCAGAGACAACCATATGGGCTCTTTGGTTACTTATTGGGTATAACCAAGTCCATTTTATTTCTCCTGTAGATATATCTCTGGCAACAATCGTAACATTGGCGGATATAGCTGTTTTTGGGATTACACCACTGATTCTCCCTTCCCGTAATGGAAGAGTGGTAATCTTTAGTTGAGCTAATGCAGTATAATGATATACTGTACCTGTTTGTGGATCGAATGATTGATCTGTGCTAAAAGCCCCATTGAAATAACTTGGGATAAGTGTAATCGGAGGTTCTCCATGATAACGACTGCGATCAGGTTGCTTCATTTCCTTCATATCGTACCAGCTGAATGGATCGGTAATATGGAACGTTCTTTTTCCAGGATAGATTTCATCCATAACTTGTATTATGTGGATAGGTTTTCCAGTTTTTGCATTTGAAACTATCCAATGACCATCTTTGCAGCCTTTAACGTAGACTTTACCAATAGAAAAATGATCTACCAACATACCGCTCCAATTGCAATCAAAATTATATGGGTCACGAGGTTGAGGCTGTTGCCACCATATTCGTTTACCTTGATTCATATCAATAGCCATAATCGTGCTTCCGTATAGCCGAGGCCCAGTGGTTAAAGTAACATTTGGCCACGGTACTTGAGCGCCAGTATTGATGTATAATACTCCCGAATCTTCATCTATTATTGATTGACCCCAAGAAGCAGTAACACCACTTGAAGGATGTGGAGACGTATTTGAAGATGGAGCCCAATCCCATTCTAGATTTTCAGGTGCCTTTTCGGCAACATCACTACAGGGGATATCCCTAAAATACCCAATGTTACATTCTTGCAAAGCCCAGTCGCGTGAAAACTCACCTTGAGGTGGAGCGTTGAATACTCTCCAGAGAATATTCTTTGTATTCATATCGATTCCCATTGCAACATTTCTACCACTTTCTGTCCAGCCTCCACCCTCAACGTGGCTGAGTAGGAAAATAAACTGTTGACCTTTTTCGTAGGTTCCTATAGAATTCTGTTCAGGTGCAGGAAAATATCTATATGTATTACCTGGTATGTTGGCACATAGATCGGTGATATGAAATTTCACCTTTCCCATCTTACCGTCCAACGCATAAAAATCGCAAGCAAATCCTTGAAGAAGAAGAGCCTCACCACTTTCCCAATATCTTATGCCGTGAAGGTGAAAGAGTCTTGCGTTCGCAGACCAAGGAAGCCTTTCCTGAATTTCCGAGATATTGAGGTTGTATTCATGAGTCCAGAGAGGCCTACCGTTACTTCCATTTATGGCATAAGTCTTGAGAAAATTGGTTTGGATATAAACTACCCCGTTATTTACTAGAGGTGGAGTTGTCACACCCCCTTGTGGATTGATAACTTTCATTGCTTCAGGAATAAACGATGTACTTTCTATAGGAAAGAGCCACTTTACCTCTAGTTTATCCACATTATTCTTATTTATTTGTGTCTGTGGACTATAGTTCCAGGCCCAAGAGTTACCATTTACGTACTGCCAATCTTTATCAGAAACAGCTAAAGGAGCAGCTATAGCAATGTTTAGTATGGATGTACTAAGTATTAAGGTGAGTAAGAGTGAATGGAGTGGCTTCAAAATCAGTATACCTGCTATACTGGATATTTAGATGATAAATAAATAGAAAACTTGGGATGCATCCTATCCCTCGAGCTCTTCATCAATGACTTGTTTAAAGACGGAATATACCTGTGCACCAACGACCTTAACACCGTTTATGTAAAAGGTAGGTGTCCCTTGGACCCCAGCGTCGAAACCATCTTGCATATCCTTCAAGATTTCATCAACATATTTTCTATTTTCTAGACAAAGGTCGAATTGTGCCCCATTCAGACCAAGCGATGAGCTATATTTCTTAAACTCAACTGTTGTATTTCCAGAAACCCAATCTTCTTGATTTTCGAACAGTAAATCGTGGAATTCCCAATACTTGTCTTGTTCATTTGCGCAATTGGCGGCTTCAGCGGCTATTTCCGCATTAGGATGTATACCTGAGAGAGGAAAGTCACGTAAAACATATTTCACTTTTCCAGTATTTATATAATTCGTCCTGATTTCTTTGAAAGTACCGTCAAAGAAACCCTTACAAAATGGACATTCAAAGTCACTGAACTCGATTATTGTTACAGGTGCATCAGGAGAGCCTAAGAATGGATCATCGTCAGTTAATACTCCTTCTACTCTTGGAAAAGATATTTCATTGTCTTCTTGTTGGGGAGGAAAAAGGATTGATGGTAGATTAAGCCCTATCAGCAACCCAGTAAGAAGACCGATTACTAAAAATATTACTGCAATAGTTGCGGGTTTGAAGTTACTTTCAGTAGTTGTTTCGATTCCCAAACAATAATATTTAGCTTGGATTATTGATAAATCTATGTATTTACTGATAAACTTCTTTGATGAATTATGACTTTACCTGTAGGTAATACGTCAATGAATAGCCAGCCTTCGTTGATGAGTTTTTCTGATTCTTGGGCATCTACCACTTTTTGGCTTTTTTAGACAACAAAATCAATACAATTGATAATAATGCACTAAATCCATTTGGTTAGTCAAAATAATGGTTTTTTTCAAATAAAAAAAGACTTCAAATTATGTATTTTTAATGTGATGATTGAGTTTTCCAATAGTCGTAAAGATTTCTTTTTGCGCTTCACCATCATTACATACTAATGTTTGGCGATAAAAACCAGTGTTATTAGATGTAATGGGTTTTCCAGTTGGTGTTTTAAAAACACGTCGAGTAAAATCATTTGGTTTCATTGAGATTTTTGAATCACTAAGGGCTAGCGCTTTCTTTAAAAGATGACCTGGATTACCGCTTATCCAGAAATCTGCATGTCCACTTTTACGTTTTAGGTGGGCATTATTCTTGAAACGAACTCTCATATTAGTTTGTATCATACTTCCTTTAATTTGATTTATCACATGTTCTACCTTGAAAAAACCGACAATATACGATCCCCAAGCGGGATTTATCCAACTTGCTCGATGTTTATTTTTTTCATCAACATATCGAAGACTGGCATAAAATAATAAGAAATCTTTCTTTTCTTTTAGTTTTTTTAATCTAGGTTCACATCCATATCCTCGTAAAGCGTGTCCATATGTCATAGTTTCGAATTCTGGATCCGCGTGCATCGGTGTTTTCCATAAAGAATTAGGGACATATGATTTGAATGAAAAGTTTGCGTAAATTGGAGGTTTAATTACATAATCGGCTAATTCTGGTATAGGTATGTAATGAAAACGCCCATCATAAAATATTGGAGCTCTAAACTTTCCACAATTAGGTCCAGTATTAGCTCCAATATTAATTGCAACAATCAAATATACCGAAGCACTCTACCAAAGCTTTTCAAATCTGTTCTTGGTTTCAATATTATTTAGGGATTAGTTTTTCTTTTTGTTCTGGGTTGGAGGTGGTTTAGTCATTTTTACTGGATTCAAGAGTCTCGTAATATCTTCTTCAGATAGAATCTTGGTTTCCCGTATCACTGCAAGTATAGTTTTTTCCTCTTTGAGTGCACGATTCACGATTTCTGCTGCTTTCTTGTACCCAATTATTGGGTTTAAGATGGTGGCGAGACCAAGAGTTGTATCAGCATAATGTTTGCATTTCTTTTCATCAGCTTCTATTCCTTCGATACATCTGATTCGTGTTTGATGAATCGCGTTTGTAAGTATCTCAATTGAGAATAGTATGTTAAAAGCCATTACAGGCATCATAACGTTAAGCTCAAGCTGCCCAGCTTGAACTGCCATAGATATTGTGAGATCGTTTCCAACAACTTGGAAGCTAACCATTCCTAGCATCTCTAATATTGAGGGGTTTATTTTTCCAGGCATTATGGATGAGCCTTCAACGGTTGCGGGTAGACGTATTTCTGCTAGGCCTGATGTGGGTCCTGATGAAATTAATCTAAGATCGTTAGAGATTCGGATAAGATCTAATGCTAGGTTTCTGAGAGCAGCAGAAACTTCTGCTACGGCCGATTGGCTTTGCATAATTTCTCTAAGGTCTTCTGCTTGCTTGAGGTTGAGACCAGTCATTTGGTTAAGTTGGTAAAGTACTTCTTCACGGTACCCAATTTTGGTGTTCAAACCTGTTCCGGTTGCGCTTCCACCTATCCCTATTTCTCTGCAGGAATCTCCTGCTTTTAGTATGGTAATTCGACTTTTGGATATTGTTTGACCATATGCTTTAAATTCTTGTCCTAATCTTATTGGTACAGCGTCTTGAAGATGGGTTCTACCTGCTTTTATGATATCGTCAAACTGTTTAGCTTTTTCCTTGAAGCTTTTTTCTAGTTTTTTAAGTTCAGTATCAAGGTCTTTTAGTTTTAGAAGAATGGCTATTCTCATAGCGGTAGGGAATGTGTCGTTAGTGGATTGACTCATATTTACGTGGTCTTTGGGGTGTATTGGTTTGTAATCTCCTTTTTTTGATCCTAGTATTTCGTTGGCTCTGTTTGCTAAAACTTCATTACAATTCATGTTGAAGGATGTTCCGGCGCCCATCTGAAAAGCATCGATATTGAATTGGTCTCTTAGTTTGCCGTTAAGGATTTCGTCTGATGCTTGAACTATAGGATTGCCAAGGTTGGGATCAATAATTCCTATCTTCATATTGGCCAGTATGCAAGCTTTCTTGAGAATAATGTAGGCTTCTAGAAATTTTGGATTCATTTTTAATCCACTTATCTTAAAATCTTGAAGTACCCTCTGGGTAGTTATTCCATAATATGCATCTTCAAGTATCTTTACTTCCCCGAGGACGTCCTTCTCTATACGTTTAATCATGAAAAATCCTTACACTGGCTTTGTTCACCTTAGTCTTTTAAATATTCGTTGAATAAGAGTCATATTTACTAAAAATAAAAAGAAAAGGTCAGAGTTTCAAAGATATACATCTTCTCGATTCTACACAAAGCGTTCCATTTGTACCTTTTTAATTCTGTTTAATTGGTTTAAGTGTATTACTTTATTGTTCCAGTGAATGTGCTTGTTAAGAAGAGTGGTAAGAACCATAGCGTTTCATATGTTCCTTTCATCTTCGTGTCATCACTTGGCTTGAATATTCTAGTTAAGATGTAGAGGTACCACAAGAGAGGACTCTGAATTGAGGTTCCTTTGTAACTTCCCGCCATAGTAATCAATTTTTCATTGAAAATTAGACATGAAAATTTGCCTAGGCGATAGTGATGGTTGAACTGGAATACAAGTAGCTTCTGAAAGTGTGGTTGAGCTCAGTGGATTCGTTTTGACTGAAGACGTATCTGGTTTGCCAAATGTTGGTGTTGTCCTAGTTGATATTGTGAATCAAAAAGATTTTTTCATAGAGACAGAATCCTCTTGCCACTACACTTTGGTTGAGTCCGGAGTCTACACATTATTAGCAAACGGAAATAAAGAATTAAGTGGATAAAAACGAATCGACATCAACCTAACCTCTGATACAACTTGGGGTATAACTTTGATTCAGAAACTTCATATGATAATTGTGGAACCGTCCCCTGAACCATTTAATTCAACAGGCTCAGTCACAATAACTCTTGAAGTTCATAATGGTGGTGATTCTTTAGTTATCGGATGATTAGACAGTGAATTCAACAGAGATTGGGTTACCTATCAACTAGATTCATATAACACATACTTTAAGGAAATTTCTTCAAAACCTATCTTTCACAGCACACTCTTAAGAGAAAGTTGTCCACCTAGAGTGTGGTAAGAATATGAAAAGCATCTACGTAGATTACGCAGCAACTACACCACTTGATCCACGTGTTTTACAGGCTATGATGCCATACTTAACAACAAAATATGGTAACGCAGAGTCACTTAACACCTATGGTATGGGTGCAAAATGCGCATTAGAAGAATCACGAACAATACTATCTAAATTTATGAACGCAGAAAACCAAGAAATAATATTCACTGGAAGCGCAACTGAAGCAAACAATATGGTGTTAAAGTGTCACGCCCTCCAGCAAGGTATGAACAAAGTACACATAGCAATATCGACAATAGAGCACCCCTGTATACATAACCCTGCCACCTGGCTCAAAAAGAATGGAGCAAACATCACATTCATACCTGTAGATTCCCAAGGTCTACTTGACCTTGAATACCTAGAAAAAGTGTTGAAAGCCGGTGTAACACTAGTTTCAGTTATTCACGGCAATAATGAAATAGGAACCATCCAAGACATAGAAGAAATAGGAAGATTGTGCCACGAACACAACACATACTTTCACACAGATGCCGCCCAAACCTTTGGCAAGATCCCTATCGACGTAAAAAAAATGAATATAGACATAATGACTATGAACGCCCATAAAACATACGGTCCAAAAGGAGTAGGCGCGTTATATCTCAATAACGAAGTAAAAATGGAACCTTATCTTCATGGTGGAGAACAAGAATTCGGATTAAGAGCTGGAACACACAATGTTCCAGGTATAGTAGGATTCGCCAAAACTGTAGATCTTAGGGAAAAAGAAATGCATGAAGAAGCAAAAAAACTCACGAAACTCCGTGACAGACTCATAAAAGGAGCTTTAGAAATAGAAGAAACTTACCTTAATGGACACTCCACAAAACGTCTAGCCAACAATGTCAATGTACGCTTCCTTTACATCGAAGGAGAATCCCTTGTTCTAAATCTAGATATGGAAGGAATAGCTGCATCAAGTGGATCAGCATGCTCATCAAGAACAGAAGAAGCAAGCCGAATCTTACTTGCACTCGGATTAGACACAATTGATGTACGTGGCCCGCTCAGAATATCTCTCGGTAAAACCAACACAGAAGAAGACATTGATTATATCCTAGAAGTTCTGCCACGCGCAGTAAAGCAACTTAGAAGAATGTCACCTCTCGCCCCAACAAAATTCAGGCAAGAAAACTAGTAGCAAACGATTGCAATTCTAGATTACCGGGATTGGCATTAGTTAAATATATGGATCTATTATTCAAGTATTTTTATCATTTCATTAAGATTTTAATTGAATAAAACTCTTAAAGGTGATTGCAAAGTAGGCACCATAGGCAAAAGACTGTGAACATTCAGAAGATGTCTGCATCAAGCATATGGATAATAGGGATAATATCTGGATTAATCATAGGATTGGCATTAGGATACCTCTATGTCCAACCAGAACTGAACAATGCTCTTGAAAACGAAACTGAACTTAAAGCAAATGTAGCAAATCTGGAGAACGAAGTTGCAGGTCAAGATAAAGCTCTCCAGAAGAACAAAGCAGACCTATCTGAAGCCCAAGAAGAAGCCCAAGACCTACGTATCAAACTGAACGAAGAAACTCTTGAAAAAGACAGGTTACAAACCCTTTTAGCTATTTCCAATTCAACACTAACAGCCACTTTGCTAGATCTCGATGCAAAGAAGGTTAAGCTCAAAGAAGCAGTTGAAGAAGCAAGATACAAAAGTGACCAATACGAAAAATTAAGTAAACAATTAACCCTAGCTGAAAAATCCATCAATCAACTTGACGCAGACAAGAAACTGCTGGCAGAACTCAGGAAAGAAATCAACTTCACCAGAACTGAAGTCCGAGAATACTGGGAAACTATTAAAGAACTAGCAATCGACATCGATGCTTCATTAGGCCAAGATGCTGACAAGATACTTGACAGTATAGACATCTATTTCAATTGGGCAGAAAATGATCCAGGAGTCAATGCATCATTTGAAGAAGTAGCAACCTGGCTCCTAATCCCTCCAGAAGGAGCAGAAAACTACGGGGACTCAGTAAGCGAATTCATAGATGAAGCATACCTTATGATAATACGTGACATAGATGCCGCGATAGAAGCAGCAAGTTAAATCTACACCGCAAGATAGTTATGACCCCACCTGCCTAATCGCTGTGGCAACTCTTTTATCATATGAATATTTTACCTAAATACATGAAGCGACTCATAATTCTTAGCTTATTGGCATCTATGATAATTATACCAGCTCTAATGGAAATGGCAGTATCGCAGGAACCACAAGAACTTCTAAGAAGTGGTCATGAGGGAATCGACAGTAACTTAATTCCTGCGGCCAAACTTATGTCAGGTTCATCCGCTTTAGTTATAGAAGGAAAGGATTACAGAGTCGGTGAAACGAAAGACGAAGCATTTGAAAATGCTGGAAGTAGGTCACCAGTAATGCAGGGAGCAGCAGCTGCCCTTGTACCTTTCAGAAGTCCAACAGCTCAATTCAGTAGAAATATACTTATAACACGAGACCTTGGAAACGTTCCAATTCAGACAGAGCCACATATAGCAGTTAACCCACTTGACCCAGAACATCTAATTGTAGGCGTAATAGATTACAACGCACCAAACGTCGTTTCATACGTAAGTATTGATGCAGGACAAACCTGGGAGGGGCCTTTCCAACCAAGATATATTGATGGAGATCTAGGCGCAGGTGGAGACCCAATTGTAGACTTTGACCGAGATGGAAATGCATACATCGCTTCAATATCCATCGGTTTCGAAGAATTCACCATGTTTGGTATTCCATTTGAAGAAACAGTGTCAAGCATAGCCGTAACCAAATCTGCAGACGGAGGATACACATGGGGAACACCTATCTCTAGTGCAAGGAGTAAAATAATTCTCGATATAGAGCAACAAGGCGGAAGTGGTGTCGTAGGGACAATATCACTTGGATTTCTGGACAAACCATGGATGACTATAGGCCCAAATGTACAAGATCCATCAAATGATGTTATTTATGTTACTTATACAGATTTTGAAGTTAACTACGAAATAGTAACTTACCTCGAAGGAGGGCTATTCGCTTTCCAAAACCCAACCGTTGATACAACTATTAGGTTTGTAAGATCAGAAGATGGTGGGAGTTCCTGGAGTTCTCCAATTGATGTGAGTCCAACTGTGCGACAAGTTATAGGTGGAGGCGCTGGTGGCGAGCAATTCTCAGCGGAAGAGCGTGTTGTACAAGGTTCACAGCCTATAACTACTGATGATGGCACTATCTATGTAGCATGGCTAGACTCAACCGATGACGCAGCTTTCGAAGGATTGGCTGAAATATGGGTTGCAAGATCAGATGATGGGGGTAGAACTTTTGAAAATGCAGTTGCAGCATCAAATTTCCTTGAACCTGATTATTCATCAAGAACAGCTTTCTTCAGATCTTGGGGTGGAGCATTTCCCCAGATATCAGCAGGGCCCAACGGTGAAATTTCATTAGTTTACATTGGTCGACCAGCTGGTAAACCCACCGATGACGGAGATGTGTACCACATCAGGAGTACAGATGATGGGAAAACTTGGATCCGACCTCAAAAGGTAAATGACGATATAACAGATACATACCAGTTCTTTCCCGCAGTATCCGTTGATCCTAATGGGAAAATCCATGTTATGTGGGGAGACTTTAGAGACGATAAAAGCGAACGACGGTTCCATATCTATTACTCAGTATCCGAAGATGGAGGTGAAACATGGCTTGAGAACTCAAGGGTAACCGACTTCCCCACCAACCCGAATTACGCATTTCCTGATGGTATATTCATGGGTGACTACTATGCAATGGAAGCAACAGAGGATAATGTCTTTATGGTATGGTCCGATGGACGGTTGGGAGAGCTTGGTGGGTACAACCAGAAAATAGCTTTTGCAAGATTATCCCCAATACGATCATCATCTATCTTCCTCAGCCCACCCTCCGGAGCAGGAGGAAAAGACATAGTAATCCAAGGCTTCGATTTCCAATCAGATCAAGACATATTCTTAGAAGTAAGTGGAGCCATAGTAGGTAGCGGAAGAACAGATTCAGATGGCAAGTTCTCACTAAGAACCTTCGTCCCAATATCAGGTAAAGGTGCACATGATATTCGAGTCTTTGATGCTTCAGGTAATGTGGCGACATCATCATTCTATATGGAATTCGGGTTTGACTCAATAGAAGAGAGACTTCTAAAAACGGTTGATGATCTTCAGATAGCTATACTTGGAGCACCCGTAGGCGAAAATATCTCCAGTATAGAAAATACCATTATAGGAAGAATAAAATCTCTAGAAGACACTCTTATAGAACGGATAACAAGTATAGAAGAAGGGGTGGACTCACAATCAAACATGGTAACATATCAAATCTGGGGTGTAGCAGCCTTGGCAGTTATTGCCATAGCAGTATCAGGATACTCACTTATAGCCTTCAGAAAACTCCATACTTAGATAAAGGAGAAGAAAAAGAATGCCTCAACCTCCTTCCAACAATCCTAAAAGCCGGTTAAACAAATACCGAATAGTCCTACCAATATTATTTAGTATACTCCTCATAACATCAACAATCATTCCAATATATGCTCAATTTCAACCACTCCATCAACAACCAGGTCCAGCAGTCGACAAAATAGGTTTCAAAGCATTCGCTACCGAGATCGCCTCAGCAGCATTAACCGACGACCAGATGGACATGTACATATTTGCTCTCAGAACTTCTGCAGCTAAAGAGATACTGAGCAACCCCAATGTGGAAATACATCAGGCTCCAGCCACAACCGTCTCAATAATCCTTAACCCTGCCCCAGCAACCGAAGGAGAGCTCAACCCATTCTCAATCAGAGAAGTAAGATTTGCACTTCAATATCTAGTAAACCGCGATTTTGTAGCCAATGAAATTTACCAAGGATTAGCTGCCCCAATGGTTACCCACATAAGCCCCTTTGACTATGATTATCTCACCCTATATGACCTCATAAGAGAGATGAATATCCATTATGACCCTGAATTAGCCCAGGTTATGATTAACAACGCCATGGTAAATGCAGGAGCTGAAAAAGTTGGAGACCGCTGGAACTATAATGGTAACCTGATTAGATTAAAATTCGTTATTCGTGTAGAAGATGAAAGACGCGACATCGGAGACACCATTGCATCTGAACTTATCAAACTTGGATTCACAGTTGAAAGAATATACCAACAGTTCGGACCAGCAATACAGAAAGTATACGTAACAGATCCTCAACTATTTGAATGGCATCTTTATACAGAAGGATTTGGTAAAGGTTCAACCCAAAAATATGATTATAGTGCATTAAACCAAATGATCGCCCCATGGTTCGGAAATATGCCAGGATGGCAAGAAGTAGGCTATTACCAATATGAAAACGCTGCTCTAGATGATCTTACTCAACGAATATTCACAGGAAACTTCAAAGATCTGGAGGAAAGAAATCAAATATATCGAGACGCAACCGAGATATCTCTAACCGAATCTATCCGAATATGGGTAGTGAATATAGTGAACAACTACCCCGCTGATTCGGGTCTAGTAGGTATCACCAACGACTTATCAAGCGGTCCTAGAAGTATCTGGACACTCAGAGAAGCATATGTTCCAGGACAAAGTGAATTGACAATAGGACATCTCTGGGTTTGGACTGAAAGAACTGTATGGAACCCAGTAGGCGGATTTGGAGACATATATAGTGTTGATATCTGGCAGAATGTTTACGACCCCGCATTGTGGACTGACCCATTTACTGGGCTACCCATTCCTTTCCGAGCAACTTTCGATGTGGAGACAGCAGGTCCAAATGGCAAGCTTAGCATGCCTAATGACGCTTTCAGATGGGATGCATCAGTAGGAGGTTGGAGAAGTGTTGCAGCAGGTAGCCAAGCAACAAGCAAAGTAACCTTTGATTACACCAAATTTATAGGTTCGAAATGGCATCACGGCCAATCAATAACTATGGCTGACATAATCTACAACCTTTACCAGACGTTCGACCTAACATACAACGAAGATAAATCCAAGATAGAGTTCGCAACTGCCACTGTAACTAAGCCTTATCTTGACACATTCAAAGGATTCAGAATAATAGATGATCATACGCTAGAAGTTTATTTAGATTATTGGCACTTTGTACCAGAACATATTGCAGAGTATGCACATCCAATAAGCATAAGCATGCCATGGGAAGTCCTGGCAGCTATGGATAACCTAGTTTTTGATAAATTAAAAGCTGCTTACAGTGACACGTCAGCTGCAAAATACTCGGTTCCTTGGATTAGCCTAGTTATGGAGAAGGATGCACGACTAGTTCGAAACGTCCTTCTAGAATTCGCAAGAGACAGCTTCCTTCCAGAGGCAGTCTTTACAGTAGATGGTCAAAATCTGGTAAGCCAAAGTGATGCAGATAAACGATATTCAGCAGCCGCTTCTTGGTTCGATGAATACAAAATATTGGTAATAAGTAATGGTCCATATATGTTAACAAAATTTGAACCTCAATCCCAGTACGCAGAACTGAATGCCTTCCGTGACTCTACCTATCCATTTAAACCTGGAGACTGGTACCAAGGTTCAGCTCAACTTGTAGAGATAACTGATGTTGATGGAGATCCGATCCAAGTAGGTGAAGAAGCTCATTATGAGATATCAGTCACTGGACCCGGAGAAATGGGTCTCAAATACATTTTATTCGACCCTATTGATGGTAAAGTTTTAGATACAGGTGACGGTGAGATAGAAACCTCTACTGAACTTCACATATATATCCCGCCCACAGTTACATCCAATATGCTCATCGGAAGCCCTTATCGCCTATACTTGGCAGCATTCAGTGACGAAATATCTTATGTAACCGAACGAGTTCAAAACATAGATGTAGGAACAATTACTACAACCAAAACTAGTACCCCTGACCAAACCACAACTATAACCCAAACAACGACCGCAACAACAGAAGAAGGTGGAGGAACATCATCCCCCCTACTTATCGTAGCCGCAGTAGTTCTATTGGTGCTTATAGTTATTCCAGCTGTACTCCTCAAGAGAAGAGGAGCAAAGGAAGCTAACTGATTCTTTCAATATCTTCGAGAATAGAATGCTAGCGAAGGGTTATCCTTGGGAGCAGCAAGGTTACTGGCGATAAAAGGAGTCACTCTTTTCGGGGTACTCTTAGTCAGCCTACTTCTTGTTATAGTCGTCCTTGGAGCAACAGGTGTATCTGACAGGATGATGGGCTCAATAGTTAATGAAGAAGTTCGTGAACTTAGGCAATCGTTAGCCATAACCATTAGAGACCCAATAGAGCTGGAGCGGGTAGTTTTAGCTGAAAGAGAACAACTAGTAGAATTTTACGGCCTTGATAATCCCTGGTATACTAGACTCCCAGATATGGTCTGGAGAATTCTTAGATTGGATCTCGGCTCAGCTAGAACCTTAAAGAGCTTCTCTGGAAGCACAAGAGTATCAGACATCGTCCTAGAGAGGCTCCCAAACACCGTCATTCTTGTAACAACCGCGTTGGCGATAAGCTCAGTTTTAGGACTCTACATTGGAGTTAAGCTCGCTACAAGAGTTGGTACCACACTAGACAGAGGAGTATCCTATATCTCAGCAGCATCCTACGCCCTCCCATCGTGGTGGGTTGGAATAATCTTCATAATGATCTTGTCCTTCCAATTTCACATTTTTCCATTTGGGGGCATAACAAGCGCCCCTGTTCCTTCAGGATTTCTGAACAGAACATTTGACATCATGTGGCATGCAACATTACCCATCATCACTCTAACCCTTGCATCAGTTGGAAGCTGGGCTTATGTTGTCCGAACTATGGTTCTAAATACTGCACAAGAAGATTTTGTGACTGTAGCTAGAGCCAAAGGGCTCCCAGAAAATAAAATTATGAACCGACACATAATTAGAGTAGCTGCTCCTCCTATTGTAACAAATCTCGTACTTGGGCTTACAGCTTCCTTCGGGGGTGCCATCCTCACAGAAACGGTATTCAATTGGCCGGGGATGGGGAGACTATACTATGATGCTATTTTTGCTCTTGACGAGAATGTGATAGTTGCACTCACATTCATATTCACTTTACTGTATGTCGGTGCTCGCTTCATACTAGAGGTGCTGTACATTCTGCTTGATCCTAGGGTGAGGTACTGATGGAAGAAAGGACTCGAAACCTCTTCAAGGAACTTCTGTCTTCTGGTTCTGGGAAAGTTGGTATAGCCTTCATAATAGCTCTCATAATAATCTCATTAGGTGTGATCATTATTTACCCCCCAGACTTTGGACTAAAGTACTGGAGCAATCCCGTCCTATGGGCAGATAACCCACGAGCTGCACCACCAGCTTGGACAAACCTATTCAGCAGTTATAATCAAGCAGAAACCGTCATCTTTGAGACAAACATACCAACGGAGAGAATACCTGGAGTGAGTACAACCAAAGTTCTCTACACCTTCAATCTTAACCACAAAGCAGACGAACCTCCCTCTTTCATTTCCATGACGGTTGGGAATATCAAATACAACAATCGCCCTCCAGTATTGATAGTAAATATTGAACGGCCTGATGGAAATAAGATAGAGTTATATAGGCTTATAGTTCCTGGCCCTTTACCGAATGAAGTAACACCATTCGCCCGTTTCAGCGAAACACCTTTCCGAATACAATTAAGTGGAAACCACGAAGTAGTATCAGCAGTATCAAACTTCCTAAAACAAGAGTTTGATGTTTCAATAAGTAACCAAGATCTACTACTCAGTGGAGTCGATATTGCAGTATTTGGAACTCCACAAGATGATGGAAAATTCGATGTTTTAATGGGGGTATACAAAATTCAGGTGGATGCTTTTCTTTACAATGAAGATGACTCAATAGGGAGTGTAAAGTTTGTAGCCGGAGGTTCAGTCCACGGATTTATGGGAACAGATACTTTAGGAAGAGACCTATCCATTGGATTGCTCTTCGGATTCCCAGTCGCACTTTTCATAGGACTCGTAGCATCTTCTATAACTACTGTAATTGGTACCTCTCTAGGAATAATTAGTGGATATATTGGTGGAAAAACTGATACATCGATCCAACGTGCTGCAGATATTTTCACAAACATCCCGCTTTTACCTATCCTAATATTCCTCTCATTCATAGTAGGACCCAACCTCTTCATCATAATACTCATACTCATAATATTCAGCTGGCCAGGACTTACCATTCTAATTCGATCTATGGTCCTCCAGATAAGATCAGGTCAGCTTGTTGAATCTTCCATAACTCTTGGAGCGTCTCGCCTAAGGATTATGTTAAGGCACATATTCCCCCAAACAGCACCCTTCGTATTTGCCCAGATGATATTCTTCACGCCATCCGCCATTCTTGCAGAGGCCGCACTTAGCTTCCTCGGTCTTGGAGATCCATCCCTCCCAACATGGGGTCAGATACTTGAATATGGCTTCCGAAACGGCGGCATCTATGTAGGTTATTGGTGGTGGATACTCCCTCCAGGAATACTAATAGTAATAACAGCAATGACATTCGTACTAATCGCATTAGGTATGGAACCAATAATAAATCCACGTTTGAAGAGGGGTCACTAATGAAACTACTAGAAGTAAAAAATCTTAAGCTATACTATCAATCCACCCGAGGAACTGTAAAAGCAGTAGATGGTATCTCACTAGATTTAGCAAAGAGCGAAGCACTTGGCATAGTAGGAGAATCAGGCTCAGGAAAAACCAGCCTCTCCCTAGCTCTAATGAGAGTCTTACCAAGCAACATCGATACCAACGAAGGAAAAGTGATACTAGATGGGAAGGACATAACCCAACTATCTGAGGAAGAGTTTCGCAAAGAGATTAGATGGAATACTATCTCAATGGTATTCCAAGGAGCAATGAACTCGTTGAACCCAGTTTTGAAAGTGGGGCATCAGATCGCAGAACCAATGCTCCTAGAAAAAACCGTTAACAAAAAAGAGGCATACAAAAAATCAGAAGACCTTCTAGAAATGGTTGGACTGCCTAAAGAGATATTCAACCGATATGCACACGAGCTAAGTGGAGGTATGAAACAGAGAGTTATGATCGCCTCAGCCCTTATCCTGAACCCTAAACTCGTTATCTTGGATGAACCCACCTCTGCACTAGATGTCAGCATTCAAGCTCAAATAATGAATCTTCTAAAACGCTTTAAAAAAGAACTAGACATTTCAATGATATTCATCACACATGACATCGCTTTATCAAGTGATCTTTGCGATAAATTGGCGGTCTTGTATGCAGGCGAGATCATAGAGAAAGGAACTGCAGAACAGATGTTTGGGAAACCCAAACACCCATACACACAACTTCTTCTTGCAAGCATACCAGGACTCAAACAGGATGCGTCTCCCAAATTTATTCCAGGTGCCCCCCCAGATCTTACATCACCACCTACTGGATGCCGCTTCCATGCTCGTTGCCCCTATCGTTTCGATCCATGCGACAAGAAACCCCCGCCAGCATTCAAGATAGAAAAAGATCACCTATCACGATGTTGGCTGAATGAAGGAGACAAGAAATAGAATGATACGTCTTGAAGATGTAAAGATGTACTTTCAATCAAGGAAAGGACTATTCAAAACAGTCGAGATTAAGGCCATAGATGGTGTCTCAGTAGAGATAGATAAAGGCAAAACATTGGCTCTGGTAGGAGAATCAGGGAGTGGCAAAACCACACTAGGTAGGTTAACCCTTCGACTCCTTAAGCCTACCGCAGGACATGTTTTCTTTGAAGATCTAAACATTACAGATCTAGAGGAAGTTCACCTGAAGTCCTTCAGAAGAAGGGCTCAAGCAATTTTTCAAGATCCCTACTCAAGTATTGATCCATTTATGAATGTGCATCAGATAGTAGAGGAGCCCCTTATAATACACAGAATAGGTAAAAAAAAGGAGCGTAATGAAATGGTTCATAAAGCATTAGAGGATGTGAGATTAACACCTACTCAGGAATTCTCTAACAAATATCCTCATATGCTTTCAGGTGGCCAAAGACAACGAGTTGGAATAGCAAGAGCTCTTATTTTGAAACCAGAATACATCGTAACAGATGAACCAGTTTCTATGATAGATGCTTCAAGTAGAGCAGAAATACTTCACCTCATGAAAAACCTCCAAGATAAATACAGAATTACGGTCCTCTACATAACCCACGACATTGCAACCGCAAAATATTTCGCTGACCGCATTGCTGTAATGTATAATGGTCGCATAGTCGAAATAGGTCCACCCGAAAAAGTTGTCAAAGAACCTATCCACCCTTACACAATTAAACTTTTAGCGGCAGTCCCAGAACCAGACCCATCAAACAGATTTAAAGAACGAGGAGTTGTGGAGGGTGAACCTCCCAATCCAGCTGACATACAATGGGGCTGCAGATTTGAATCCAGATGTCAGTTACAAAAAGAAGATAATTGTAAGTCAAAACAGCCAACACTAGTACAGATAAAACCGGAGCATTATGTCGCCTGCTTCCTTAAGGATAAGGATAAATCTTAAAACCAAACATTTCAGTTTATTATTCTAACAAGTATTTTGTAGCCGTTTAAAATAATCAGTGAACCCGCTGGGGCCTACCTATATTATTAGGCTTTTTTCCCTTATCGTATGAGTATGCTGCACTTGTTCCAATTCCTCTTTTATCCTTATTTTTATCAATAATTTCTTTTTCATTACTAAAAAACTTGAAAAATAATTATTATAAAAAGAAAAGTTTTTCCATAAATGATTAGACAATCGGTTCATATGAAAACTGGAAATCTTAGAAAGAATATAGTTGTAGGTTCTAAGGTTAGAATTGTAGAAAAACATAATCAAAAGAATGGTGCATTAACTAACGGGATAGTTAAAAGAATTCTGACAAATTCTTCTCAGCATCCTCATGGAATAAAAGTAATATTGACAAACGGTAAGATAGGTCGCATCAAAGAGATTGTAAGTTCACATTCTGAACCTAAATTAAAACTCTAATTGGTATCAACAGCAAAGGATATAGGCGTTAAAACACGTTATTTTCAACAGTTAGGCGATCAACCACAACATTACCTCAAGTAACATCAACAAAAACAAACACTGCTACAACTACCTCAACAACCACGATGACAGAAAGAACAGTTACATCTACATCCACTTCTTCAACTACCGTAACTTCAGTTAATCAAAATACTGTGACATCAACTGAAACTATAACTTTAACTTCTACAAGTGTGATTATAAGTGAAGTGCAAGAAGGAAATGACCCATCAAGTTATTCCGCTATCGGTATAGGAATCGTAATAGCTGGACTCTTGATAGCAGCAGCAATCTATATGCGCAAATCAGGCTAACCTTTTTTCTATAATAGAAAGAAGTCAGCCAGGATTAGCTCCCAAACAGGTTCAAATCCACGTTGAAGATTATGTTCATAGGTTAGTTACCCGAATGTTAGAGTATATTCCATATGAATAAGATTGAAGGTGTTAAATTAGTTAGTTCAAGCCAGTTTTTTCCCAGGAATATTTTGCGATAGTTTTTTTAAAGTATTTGATGTTATACAGTTGATTGATGGATGACGAATGTGATTGGAGTTTATTCGATTCTTCTCCAAATTCTTAAGGATTTGACTTTAGAGGTTGGTAGTCTTGGGTCGATGAGTTTTCTGGGAGGATTTTATGTGTACACTGGGTCTGCAATGGGTCCTGGAGGAATTAGTGCAAGAATTTCTAGGCATCTTCGTTCTGAGAAGAAAGTGTTTTGGCATATAGATTACTTGATTGGTAACCAAAGCATCAAAGTTTTTGCGTTATTTAGTGCTGAGTCGAAGCGGAAGTTGGAGTGTAATGTTAACAAGTCTATAGTTTCGAATCTTGATGCTTCGATTGTTTCTGGTTTTGGGTCATCTGATTGTCTAACAGCTTGCGGGGGGCATCTTCTTTTTATGAGAGATATTGGGTCTCAGGTTTGTCTTAGAGGAATTGGAGAGGCGTATAGTACATCAGGGTTGGATCCTGTAAGTACGTTAGTTTAAAGGATATTGGATTAATCAAAGATTTATGGTGCTGATGCTTGAGTGAGTTAATAGACCATGTGAGACTTGGAAAAAGTGGGTTGTACGTTCCTGTGTTGGGGATGGGGACGTGGGGAGATGGTTTCCGTCCCGGTGCCTCGGTTTCAAGGAGTGTAAAGGCGTTGAGGAAGGGATTGGATCTTGGTATGGTATTGATAGATACTGCTGAGAGTTATGGTTCGGGTTTTTCTGAGAAGGTTGTTGGAGAAGCAATCAAAGGTCAGCGTGACAAAGTGATTGTTGCAACCAAGGTTTCAGCAAGCCATTTAGGTTATGATGATGTTTTGCGTTCTGCCGAAAAGAGTCTGAAACATCTTAACACCGAATTTATTGACTTGTATCAAGTTCATTCGCCAAGCTCCTGGATACCTGTTAAGGAAACTATGAAGGCGATGGAGCATTTGATAGATGAAGGTAAGATTAGGTCTATTGGTGTAAGTAATTTCTCGGTTGATCAGATTAAAGAAGCACAAGAAGCGTTATCTAAATGTGATTTAGTGTCTAATCAGGTTGAGTATAGTCTTCTTGATAGAGAAATTGAGTATGATATTCTGCCTTATTGTCAATATGAAAAGATTACTGTTATTGCATATACTCCAATTAAACAAGGAGAGATTCTTACAGGGAGAATCTCTGGTAGACTTCGTGAAATCGGAGACAAATATGAGAAGACTCCGATCCAGGTTGCGTTGAATTGGTTGCTAACAAAGCCTGAGGTTATTGCTATACCTAAGGCGTTGAAGATAGAACATTTGGAAGAGAATGTAGGTGCTACAGGTTGGATGTTATCCAATAAGGATATCAGACTTTTAGAAGCGGGTGTTTGCTAACTTAGTTTGAATTCCAAGCTTTAAGGTGTTTGTTATGGAATAAATAATCTATTTTAAACACCAAATTAATCAGTGTGACAGAATAATCTAGTTCTAAGAGCAATGTAATTAATCATTAATGCAAGAATAAAAGAAGACAATTAACCAGTTAGGGCATATGTTTTCAGTTAACATACCAAGCCATCTGAATGTAATCAGAATAGGGGATAGGAATCTAAGAGCAATGAGTGAGCCGAAATTAATGACCATGGAAAGCAGTGTTAAGGATTTTTTTCAAGGTTAATTCTATGTTGCCTAATGTATGATAGTAATACTGATACACTGAGTATTGTAATGATTAATGCGAGAGCTATTTCAACTCGAATATGGAAGAATTCGGATAGTATCATTTTTGCGCCGATGAAGAATAATAGGATTATCAAGGTATGTCTGAAATAATAGAATTTTTCCATTAGTCCTGCAAGTAGAAAGTATAGGCTGCGGAGTCCAAGTAGAGCGAATACGTTTGAGGTTATGAGTATGAAAGGGTCGCTGGAAATAGCTAGAACTGCTGGGATTGAGTCTATTGCGAACATAAGATCCGACATTTCAACCACAACTAATGCTACGAGCATTGGGGTTGCGTGCCGAATTGCATTCTTTTTTACGAAGAACTGTTCTTTTTTCAATTCAGGACTGAAAGGAATGAGTCTTCCCAATAGTTTGACACCTAGGTTTTTCTCGATCTTTATCTTCTTTTCTTCTTTTCTTAGAAGTATTTTGAGAGCTGCGTATATTAATAGTGCACCAAAGATGTAGATCATAAATTGGAATCTTTCAAGTAGTGTTGCTCCAACAAGAAGTAATGGTATTCTCAGTAAAATCGCAGATAAAATACCTACTGAGAGAACTCTGTGCTGGTAAACAAGTGGGATAGCAAGAGAAGAAAATATTAATGAAAACACAAACATGTTGTCGACGCTTAGGGATTTCTCTAGTGTATATGCAGTTATGTACTCTAGAAATTTGTCCGTTCCTAGGCCAAGAAAGATCATTCCTGAAAAGAGTAGAGCTAATGATATCCAGGCAATAGTCCATTTGTAAGCTTGTTTGGTTTGTTGTGCATTCGAGTCATTTTGTGTTATTTCTTGATTTTCTCCTTTGTTTTTTCTTATAGAGTCTTTGAGCTTGCTGAAGAAACCAAGGTCAATACTGAATCCTATAGTTATAATGATAAAGAAGATTACCCATAAGAAAGAAGTATTGAATAAATCGATCAATTCTTGCTACCCAGATTACTTTTTTTTCTCTCTTTTTATGTTTACTTGGGAGTTATACTGTACCAAATCGAGTTTCCAAAATAGTTGATTGTGTAGAATATTTTTTCTAGCAGTTGAATTGTTTGTCATTTGATTCATAACTTGAATAAACGGTTTCAATGTGTTATTCAGTAGTCATGGTTAACGTTGAACACATACTCTTTATTCCCATTATTGAGTTGGATGTTTTTTTAGGGTTACCAGGGAATCTGATTGAATCTTGGCAAATGCGTCATGTATGCCATATATTTCATGCACTTCTGTTACTTGTTCTATTGATTTAAGACCGTTTACCAGTTCTTTTTTTCGTCCTGATTTTGAGTTGATTAGCATAATTGTGCTGGGCATAAGACATAATCACTTGAGATGGTATATATATTATTTATAGACTATAATCAATGTGCGCCTTAATATTTGATGAAAAGCAATTCAAATTCAATAAATCGCTGCAAACTAAAAGATGTTAATGTTAAGGACTTGTTATAGTAAAATGTATTAACTGCAAGTAAATATTAAAACCAGCTTTGAATACTACATACATATCGATAATTATAATGGGCACTATTTTTGTCTTAGGTACTTCGTTGGTACTATCTTCCCAAGGTTACTTTGATGTATTAACACCCGAACCAAAAATATCTTTAACTGAAGTATCTTTTGCTTCCAATTCTTTAGGGTGTGATGTTTTTTTTACCTTGGCTAATTCAGGAGATGCAGATGGATTCGCAGTTGTTGAACTTAGAACTGGACCCGCTGAAAGTTTGATTAAGCAAAATCGATATTTTGTGAGAGCAGATACGATTGAAGAATTGAAAATTTCAGCAGATGGGATCCCATTTCAATATTGTAACGAGCTGCAAAATACTATTAGTATAACTCGAACTGAGCGAGGATAAACTTCTTTTATTCCGCAAAGATCTTTGTTCTTTTGAAAAGTTATGTGACAGAACATTCTGTTGTGGTTAATTATTATCTAGTATTCTGTTGGGGGGGATTCTTTTGTTATCGAGACCTTAATGTAGTGGGTTCTCTTGGGTTCTTTGTCTTTGTCGATTATTAGAACTGTGAATTTGAGTAAGCGGTACGATAAGTTGGTTGCTATTGATAGTTTGAATCTTGAGATAAAGGAGGGGGAAGTTTTTGGGTTGCTTGGTCCTAATGGTGCAGGTAAGACTACTGTAATTCATATGTTGGCTACTCTTCTGAAACCTTCTTCTGGTTCTAGTTTTGTTAATGGTTTTGATGTTAGGAAGCAATCTGGTGATGTTCGAAGATCTATTGGGATAGTTTTTCAGGAGCCGAGTTCTGATGATATCTTGACTGGTTACGAGAATCTTCGTTTACATGCTATGATGTATGGTGTTCCAGGAGATCTGGCGAAGAAGAGGATGGATGAGCTTTTAGATATTGTGGATCTTACAGATCGTAAAGATGATTTGGTTAAGAAATATTCGGGGGGTATGCGCCGGAGGCTTGAGTTAGCTAGGGGGCTTCTTCATCGTCCCAAGATATTGTTTCTTGATGAACCTACTTTGGGTCTTGATCCCCAGAGTCGGGAGCATATTTGGCGTTATATTACCAAGATGGTGAAAGAGGAGAATATTACGGTTATTTTGACTACGCATTATATGGAGGAGGCAGATATGTTGTGTGATAGAGTTGGAATTATTGATCGTGGTAAGATTGTTGTTCTTGATTCTCCAAGTAAATTGAAGAAGGTTGTTGGGGGGGATTTAGTTAGGCTTCGAATTTCAAAGCCGAATCTTAAGAAGGTTCGAAAGCTTGATTTTGTTAAGAATGTTAATTTTGATGATAGTATGGTTACTTTGAAGGTTATGGATGCAAATATTCATCTTCAAGAGATCTTGAATGTTATTGGTCTGGTTGAGTCTATTGAGATGCGTTCTCCTACATTGAATGATGTGTTTCTTCATTATACTGGGCGACAGATTAGGGAAGAAGCTCCTGAGGGTGGTTTCTATGAGCGTGTAGCAACTCATAGAGCTGGAAGATAGGTGTTGGTTTTTGAGTGAATTAACTGGTTTGTTGGCTATATGGTATCGTGAGTTTAAGGTGTTTACCCGTGAGAGATCTAGGGTGATTTCTTCTGTTTTGAATCCGTTGTTGTTTCTAATTATTTTTGGGGCTGGTTTGGGGTCAAGTGTAAATATTGAGGGTATTAGTTATCAACGGTTTATTTATCCTGGAATTATTTCGATGGCTTTGCTTTTTACTTCTATCTATTATGGTGTGTATATTGTTTGGGATAAGATGATTGATTTCTTGAAGGAGGTTCTTGTTGCTCCGTTGTCTAGGACCACAATTTTTTTGGGTAAGGTTTTAGGTGGAGTAACTGACGCTATGATTCAAGGTACTCTTCTTATTGGCATAGGGTTCTTCCTCAATATTAATTTTAATTTGTGGGGTTTGCCTCTTGCTTTCTTGATTATGACCATTACTGCTGCTGGGTTTGTTGGTGTTGGTCTTCTTGTTGGTTCACTTATGGAGAGGCCGGAAGGTTTTCAGTTGATAGGTAGTTTCCTTTTGTTTCCGTTGTTTCTTTTGTCAGGCGCATTGTTTCCAATTGATGATTTGCCTGCTTGGTTGGCTCCGTTTACTTATGCTGATCCTCTTACATATTGTGTGGATGGTTTAAGGATTGTACTCCTTGATGCAGGTCAGTTTTCATTGGTTTTTGATTTGACGGTTCTTACTTTATTTGCTATTGGGACCACTATTTTGGGTACTCTTTCTTTTAGAAGAATGAAGCTGTAGTTTCCTTATCCGCATTTTTGGATCAATACGATTATTCCAATAATTACTACTATTACGGTATATGTTACTCCTATGGGGATCATTGTGATATCTGTTACTTGTTGAGTGACTGTTAATATTTCTGGAATTGAGGTTTGGTTGATTGTGATGATATTTGGTGGAAGTGTAGCTGTTAAAGTTGTGGGCATTGTTGTTGTGGAGGTTAGTCTAGTTGTTAGTGTTATAGCTGTTGTGGTTGAAAATATTCTTGTTATTGATTAGGTTATTGTTGTGGTGATGTGACTTGTTGTTGGCGGTTAAGAAAGACTTGTAGTTCCTTTAGTTTTAGGATGTTGTTCCAGAAGTAGAGTATTGTCATTGCTATAATTGTCATGATTGATATTATAGTTCCTATGTAGGCTGATGTTTGTAGACTGTAGTTAAGATCGATGTTTTGGGCGTTGTTATCTGTTATTATGCATATGTTGAATGCATTGCAGAGTTGTAATGTCACTGGTTTGTTATTGTTTGTTGCGGTCCAATACTGGTCGAATGAGAAGCTGTAGATGATTGTTTTGTAGTTGTTTGTGTTTGTCTTTATCTGTATATTTGTAGGGTTTATTATTTGGTATTGGATTTGTTCGTTTGGGTTTTGGTTCCAGAAGTTTTTGTCGGTTTCTCGAAAGAGGACAAGTGCATCGATGGTTGTTTGTGTACCGTTTATGGTTAGGATATATTCACCTTTTTCTATTTCGAATGGTTTTGTATAGTACCATTTTAGTGGTGAGCCTGTAATTAGAGGTGTTGTTATTTCAAAGTAATTGTTTGTGAGTGATATTATAGGTGATGATTCTACGTGTTGTGAACCTCCTAGGAGTCCAATTATGTATTTATCTTTGTTTGGAATAATTAATTTGGAGTTTCCTTGTGTGGTTGCTGATATGTTTATGTAGAGAGCTTGTTTTTGGCTGAAGATCGTTCCATCTAGGTATCGGCTTTCTTTTTGTGGTTCAAGTTCTTCTCCTTCAATGAAGACAAATATTTTTTTCTCAGCTAATATATTGTTGGTTTCTATTTGTTGTTGAATGAAGGTTTGTTTTGGTAGTATTATTATTTCGTCTACTATGTGTAGGTAGGATTCTCTTTTTGCGGTTATAGTGAGAATATGTTCTTTCGCATCTAGTTTCATAGTGGCATATTTGATCCAGTTGAAACCTGGATGGGTGGGGACGGTTTTTGGTAGAAGTTTGTTGTCGTTGACAGATATATCATAATTTTCGATTCCTCCGAAGAGTCTTATCCAGATGTCGTAGTCATCATTAGTTTCCATTTTGATTGGGAGTTGGAGTTGGGCAGTTCCTGAATAGGTACTTGCTGTTCCTGTGCCATAATAGAGGCTTCCCCGGGTTCCTGCTTCAAAGATTGTTTGAACCCAATCAAATTGATTAAGGCCAGAGAGAGTTTTTGCATATTGATATGGATCAATGCGGTATCTTTGGGGGGTTGCTGCAAGTTGTAGGTCTGGTTGGTTATGTAGAGAATAAAAAAATGCGTCTGAATTATTGAGTCGTTCTTCAATATTTTTGTTTGGTATTCCTATATGTTCGAGGTATGTGTATGAAATGTCTGAGAAGTCTTCTGTCAAATGTGAGAGTTTTAAGAGCCCTTTTGCGGCATCAGCAACTATGATATTGTTTGTTGCTGGTCTTATTATTGGTAGATAGTGATTATTTTCGAATACATAGAGGGGTTCTTTTGAGAATTTTAGCAGTATATCTTCTTGTTGGATAAGTGAGGAGAGCATATTTGGGAAACTCGGTGATACTACATCTGATCTGAATATGATGTATTTGATGTTCATTGGTCCTAGAATTTTTCCAATGTTTGTTGTTTCATTATTTGCTAGAAAGTGGTTTATTTGCATAATTGAAAGCGATGTCCACGGTGTTACGCCTCTTGCGGGGTCGGCTGTTTGAACTGTTTGTTTTCCTGAGAGATAGCGCATTGGTTCTCTCATAGATCGGTCTTTGCTCCAATCAAATTTTATGTAGTCGTTAGCAGGTAACCAAAGTACTCTAAAGTCACCTTCTTGTTCTTCGATCCAATTGTTAACTATTGAATAGGATTTTGGTAGTTCTAGGGAATCGTAAGAGTTTCGAAAGTTTCCTGTTAATGCCGGCCAAACTATGATAAGGTGTAAGGATGTAAATATGAGTATAACGATAAGTGAGTAAATTTTTTTTCTTGGAATAGTCACTGTTTTTATTTTGATATATTTGGGTTTTAGGAATGGTTTCTTTTCGTTTATGAAATGAATTGTTCTGTTAGCGAATATGGCGATGAAAAATGGGTATGTAAGTGCTAGAAGTGCACTGAATTTTTCTGGGTCTTGGAATACTCCGAATAATGTGAAGTATTGGTAGTATGATCCGAAGAGGTTGGTGCCTAGACTGAGGAGCAGTCCTATTGCGAAGACGGATATTAGGCTGAGTGATGCAAGTTTTTCTTGTGATTCTCTTAATCTTGGAAAGACATTCAGTAAAGCTAGGAAGGGAATCCATGATATGACTAGGTATATTCGGTTAAGTATTATTGAGTCTGAAGCGTATATCATGTCTGTGAATTGGGGCCACCAGTAGCCTTTGAGGGTTAGCAGGTTTTCGAGTACTGCGCGGTTATGGAGCCATGGAAGTATGGCTTGTGAATTTGAGGTTACGTTTGAAGTTAGTGAGTATATTCCCATTGGAATTATCCAATATAAAGATAATAGAATTGTGATCGTTATTATCAGGGCTGCACTTACGATGATGTGAGTTATGATTTGTTTTTTCAGGTTTATTGTATCTGAAATTATGATGTAGACAATCCAAGATATTATAAGGATGAATGTGATAAGCATCGTGATAATTAGGCCGTCGAACATTACTGCTGAGGAGATTATGGCTAGTGTTATGGCGGATAGGATGATTGGTTTTATTTTGGTTCGAAGTTTGCTAATAGATGTGAATCCGTCGTAGAAGCCTACTGTTTCAAACAGAAATATGAGGAATAATGGAATTAGGCCGTATGCAATAAGTAGGCTCATGTGTCCTGCTAGGATTCTGGATATTACCCAAGAGTTTATTCCGAAGAATAGTCCTGCTAGGAAAGCTGTAATATTGTTTTTGAGGATTTTTTTTGTGAAGAAGAACATGGTGTAGAACCCTATTGTTGATCCTAGTATGATGAATAGTCTGTTCGATATGCCGGGTGAGAAGATTATGCCTATGAAGCTGAAGAATATCATCATTGGGTATCTTGCAAGTTCAACATTCAGTTTGCCTGCATGTTCGTAGAAGTCGATGATGTATGAGTAGCGAGATAGTGCTAGGTCTGGGTATTCAATTAGGATGTGGTCTCCGTTTCCAATGAATCCTGGTTGAAGTATTCCGCGGAAGATGAATAGTGATAAAATAGCGTAAAAACCTAGAATTAAGATAATAGGGTAATTGTTGTGTAACTGGATCTTTATTGTGCGGATCAATTATTCTCAGCCATTATCTTTTCTTACAAATCTTGTTGTTACACCTATTAAAAAGAAGAGTATCCTGAAAAATCTCAGGAAGATGAATCCTGCGCCAACTGATGAATTATGCATTATATGTTTTATAAATTTTTTTGTTGAGATAATTATGGATATCAGTTGTTTCTGAGAAGTTTCTTCATCATGTTGGTTTTTGGGGGTTGGGTTGTGTAGCAAATCTTTTCATCTATTTCTAGCAGGTTGGTGCTTAGGACATAGTTATTTGTGTTATTCATTTCAATTATGCTATTTTATTGAGGGATGCTCTTCGTAAGAAGAATTAAGATCCATCTTTTTCAGGATATCTTTTACAATTTTTGTGTTACGTGTAACTTTGGCTGGAGACTCTATAT
>Ga0187827_10000868_pt1 | contig 45877 bp, 49 predicted proteins | sample ETNtaG_39_FD_167969 | JGI IMG/M metagenome (GOLD analysis project Ga0187827, IMG submission 167969) | Marine microbial and viral communities from oxygen minimum zone, Eastern Pacific Ocean - ETNP2014_SV_150_PacBio MetaG (Illumina Assembly) | ecosystem: Environmental > Aquatic > Marine > Hypoxic...
AGTCTGGTTAGGAATATGTCACGCACACTCTGGACCAGGAGGGGAATACCACTACCATGCTGATGCAAACTGTATGCACTGGCACGCTGATGAAGACAACGGAGAGACTTGGGCGAACTACAGTATGGAATCATCGCGCACAGTTAGTAACCATTCGCCAATAATTGGCTTTGCTTTCGATGGTTACCCGATCTACGGATTTGTAGGTTGGGATGAGGGCGGCAATACCAAAGAAATGACTTCTTCATACAAACTTAAGGATGGTGAAAATGGCTACAATGGAATAGACGACTACGAGTATGTCTCAGGACTAGGTGACCTAGATGCTTGTAATGGAGTATACAGCCCTACCCCTGACTACCCTGAAGGAATCTACCACTATCACTCAACTTGGGTAAATGGAGATGGCGACTTAGGATTTCCATACTTCATCTACTGTTACAGAGGAGTGATGGAAGCGGGTAATAGCGACGGCGGCCAAGAAGGCGTAGAGGGCGATGATGACCCCTGCGCTGGACATGGAGATACTTGGGGGCCGGGAATAGGGCCACCTCCGGAAGGTTGTGACGCAGGTCCACCACCTGGCGGAGGTCAAGGACAGTCGAGTGAAGCACTGACTGTGATTTCTCCTTGGTTCAAGACGCCGCCAAATAGTGGCGCTATTGTAATCTCATTACTTGCAATGGCTGTTGTGGCAGCAAACGGACTCAGAGAATCGGCATATCCTGAAGTCTCTCGAGATCCGGTTGGTACAACTCTCTGATATCATCCAATTCAAGTACAAGCATTGCAAGTCTCTCGAGCCCCATACCCCAAGCACACACCGGCCATTCTGTACCCAATGGCTCAGTAACCTCTGGTCGGAAAATTCCGGAACCGCCCAACTCAAGCCATTGGCCACGCCAGAAAACTTCGATCTCTACGGATGGCTCTGTGTAAGGAAAGTAAGCTGGGCGAACTCGGACATCAGGATAACCCATCTTAGCATAGAATGTTTTGAGGGTAGAAATCAACATTGGTAGGTTCGCATCAGGTTCGTGGATAATACCCTCAATTTGGTGGAATTCAGGGAGGTGAGTACGATCAATAGTTTCCTGCCTGAATACTCGACCAATACCAAATACTCTACAGGGTTCGTCAGGATTCTTAGCAATATGACGAACTGTATTGACCGTTGTGTGAGTTCTTAGTAATGCCTTCTGAGCTTCTTCTTTGTCAAATTTAGCACCCCATCCTCTACTTCCTGTATCATGTCCGTGCTCATGGACACTGGCCCACAAGTCAAGCATCTCAGGAGAAACCTGAACCTTGCTCGGTTCGGAAAGATAGAAGGTATCCTGCATTGTTCTGGCCGGATGAGATTGAGGAATGAACAACGCATCCATATTCCATCCGGCTGATTGAACATAATCACCTTCAATCTCAGAAAAACCCATCTCTAGGAAAACTGAACGAATTCTTTCAATCAATGCCAGCATAGGATGAGGGCGTCCTCCTGCAGGGGTGGGCGCTGGAGCATTTACGTCAAATGGTTTGAATTCAGCCCCTCTCCATGATTCTCCTTGAAGAATTTCAGGAGTCAACTGACCAATCTGCTCAATTTCACCCAAGTCCGACGATTTGACTCCTGAACCTTTGTTAGTTAGAATCCAGGTACGGCTAGTTGTTTCTTCAATCGAAATTAGATTTTTGCGACCTGCAAAATGAGAAACAAGTTCTGAATCCAATTCATCTTCAGGGATTGGTCCATGCGAAAGTTTCTCAATAAATTCTGAACGTTTTGCAATTACTTCACTAACTTCTGAAGCATTGCTAAAGATGAATGAACCAACTTCAATTCTTACTCCAAGCGACTTGAGAAGACCAATTCCAGGTCCTGCCTCATGACGTTCAAATCCTGCTGCAAATAAACCCTGCATGGATCTGTCTCCCTCATCCGCATCTTGCATCCACTGCCAAATACGAGCTTCAAGTAATTCTTCAGAGGCTGCTTTATGGCCCTCGGAAGCAAGATTTACTGTACGCGTTGTGGTTTCCGAAATTTCCACTAATCCTTGTTCGTAAAGAGACTTTCCTGCACCCGCAACATGCACTTGATCGCCCCATCCAGTAGAATCAAGTAATTCATTCAAATTCCAATTTCGGGAAGGGGCGGAAAGCATAGACTTGAGCATCCTTCGCTCGTTATTACCTAAGTCCATGTGGTCACCTCGCCTTTCGCGCTCAAGTCCCTTATCTTTCATTATTGTCACTTGAGAGCCACTCTGAGAGGCTCATTCCTCTTCTTTAATCCAGAGCGGAGTTCCACAATCAACACAATCATAGAAGGAAGGTTTACTCCCATCAACCCATTCCAAATGACCACATCTCCCACATAATATGGAACTGCGAATTGGAGGATCTAGAGATGTATCGACACGATACATTGGTCGCCCAGCATCAGGCATTTTCACAGCATCGGGCGACCAGGCTGCAATCTCTTCGGGAGAGTTTGTCGATTGTGTATTCATTCCTAATCCGATGAACAGCAAAATCACTCCAGAAACTGCAAGAGGTGCTCCTAATGCAAGAGCAAATGGATCTCCAGGAACCCCTAGAATTACACCTGCTCCTACGACTAAACATGCCCAGGCAGCGATTACAGTATTTGTCCGAAGATGCGACGCAGGTGTGCTGAGCGGGGCCGACAACAAACATTGGAGAGGGGTTCAACCATTGAAGTTGGCCCCTTTGAGGGTACTATCGCAGGTGTAGGGTTCAAGAATCGAAGTCGAGCCGCGGGGTATACTGCCTCAGTAGCTCAGCCTGGTAGAGCATCTGATTTGTAATCAGACGGCCGGGGGTTCGAATCCCTCCTGGGGCTCCAAATACCACTTCTATCTCGGGTATCTTGACAAGGAAAGGTCAAGGGTGGTTTAGCCTACGACGATAACGTGAGTGCTACTCTCTTAGATGGCAAAGCTCTTGGTTCTAGGATAGAAGATTCTCTAGTAGGAAGAGTAGCGGCACTAAAATCCAGAGGTGTTGAACCTCATTTAGCAGTTGTACTAGCGGGCGACGATGCTGCCAGTCACGTGTACGTAAGGAACAAACAGCGAGCATGTGAGAGATGTGGGATAAAGAGCACTCGAATTGACCTACCAAGTGAAGTTTCTCAGGAAGAACTCATGCAGGTTGTCTCAGACCTCAATGCTGAGGATTCAATCCATGGCATACTTGTTCAAAGTCCCACGCCACCTAGTACCGACGAACTTTCGATAACTGAGGCAATCGACCCCGCTAAGGATGTAGACGGATTCCATCCAATGAATCTAGGGCGCCTAGTGATGGGGCAGTCGGATGGTCTTCTGCCATGTACACCTGCGGGTGTTATGGCAATGATTGAGAATGCGGGAATAAATCTTCAAGGAGCCAATGCTGTAGTAATAGGAAGATCTCGAATTGTGGGAATGCCACTAGCACTCATGTTAGCTCAGAAAGGAGTTGATGCTACTGTAACTATAGCTCACTCTCGTACTAAAGATGCGGCAGAAATTTGCCGGCAAGCCGATCTTGTTATCGCGGCAATTGGAAAGCCAACTACAGTGAAAGCAGATTGGATTAAGCCTGGTGCGACTGTCATTGATGTGGGAATAAATAGGGTTGCTGATGAATCGAGAGAAAAGGGAAGTCGTCTAGCAGGAGATGTAGACCCTGAAGCGGCTGAAGTGGCGGGATACATGACTCCAGTCCCTGGAGGCGTGGGTCCAATGACTATCGCCATGCTAATGACCAATACGGTTCGGGCTGCTGAGATGACTCTAGAATAAACAAATCTCAGAAAATACCTAGTTCGAACTTCCCGTCCTCTGTGGCATGAATTTTGGGGTCCCAAAGCGGGGAGAAGGTCAAATTGACATGCACACTATCAACTCCTTCTGTGGTCAAAGCGGCTCTGTGAACTGCTGCCATGAGTTCAGCAGCAACAGGGCAACCAGGGCTAGTGAGAGTCATATCAATCTCAGCATGGCTCTCATCAATCCGTACGTCATAGATGAGACCAAGATCGATGACTGAAATTTTCATCTCAGGGTCTTCAACTTCGGTTAGTGAAGCACGGATTGTGGACTCATCAACCATCGAATCACCCTAAGTTCTCCGCTTCTGAACGAACTCGCTCAAACATATTTCGAAATCCATTGGCTCTACTTGGTGTAAGTGAATTTCTAATTCCCATCTCTTCGACATAGCTGGGTGAAAGTTGGCAGACTTCCGATGAAGATAGTCCATTTACTGCCATGGCTGTAATAGAAATCAAGCCTTGAACAATCTGAGCGTCGGCTCCACCGCGCATTTGAAAGTGGCCATTCGAATCTACTGAACAAATCACATGAGCACGAGACTGGCAACCTTGAACTTGATTTTCGTCTGTCCATTCCTCTTCAGGCAGTGGTGAAGGGTTCTTCTTGGCATACTCAAACAGCAACTCATACCTTTCCATTGCATCGAAGCACGCTTTGAACTCCTCGACTACTGCATCGAGGTGTTCGGGCCATCTCCTATCCGCCATGATAAACCCTCATGGTTGACTCTATTCAATATGTCCACATTAATCTCAAGCGAATCGCTCACAAACATAGCGCAAATGAGTCACAAATGCTTGAGCCTCATCAAGTGTATTGTAAATCCAAAATGATGCTCGATTAGTTGAGGGTACGCCAAGAGCATCCATAAGAGGCTGAGCGCAATGATGTCCAGTTCTAACAGCAAATCCACCCTCATCTAGCAAGAATGCGAGATCCTGAGATTGAATTGAATCATGAAGGAAAGATACAGCGCCGCTAGAGCCTGGTAAACTAGGGTCGCCGAATACTCTTATTCCTGGAATCTCAAGCATTTGATTTGCTGTCCAAGATGCGATGTCTTGGATATGAGCATGAACCTCTCTCATTTCGAACTGACTCAGCCATTCTACCGCAGCACCCCAACCAATAGCCTCTGCAATCCTTGGCGTCCCAGTCTCAAACATTGCATGTCCTTCTTGGAAGACTGAACCTTCGGTTGTAACTCTACGAATCATCGAACCACCAGTCATGAACGGCCCCATCTGTTCCATGGCATCCGACTTAACAAGTAAACAACCAATTCCGGTTGGACCAGCCATTTTGTGTGCTGAAATGGCTACGAAATCAGCCCCTAAATTGTCAAAGAAGATTCTTTCATGTGGTGCTCCTTGAGCACAATCAATCAATACTCTAGCACCAACTGCATGAGATTTCTCAATTATTTCCTCTACGGGATTACGAACTCCTAGAACATTACTTGTATGAACTACGCATACTAGTTTCGCACCATCTAGTGCAACTTCAAATGCATCCATGTCTAAAGTGAAAGTTTTCGTATCAATTGGCACATATCTAAGCTCAATACCCTTCTCTTTGCTCATTTCCTGCCAAGGTACGATATCAGCATGGTGCTCCATTTCTGTGACTACAATAACATCATCTCTCTCAAGATTATATCTAGCCCAGCCATAGGCTGCAAGGTTGATTGCTTCAGTAGCTCCACTAGTGTAGATTAGGTTAGTTGGACTTGTACCAAAATATCGAGAAATACTCAATCGGGCGTTTTCTAGGGCTGCTGTAGCCTCATCAGCAAGTGTGTGATTGGCTCGATGCGCGTTTGAATTGTATTGCTCATAGTATTGGGTCATTGCTTCAATTACACATTTTGGCTTTTGAGAGGTTGCTGCATTGTCGAAATAGACCAATTTCTTACCATTTGGAAGAACTCTTTCTAGAATGGGGAAATCCACTCGAATTGACTGAATGTCGAGAGCCATAGTTATTCAACCAAATGTTCCGAAATGATGTTTCATTATCAAGTAACGCACGAACAACTGAATTTTGGTGAGGTGTTCGGCGGTACTATAATATTACAATTATGTTTTAGAAAAATCATGAGGAAGACACTAACAGCAATTATTATCGTTTTTTCTTTACTAATCATTTCAATAACCCCCGTAGTTGGTCAAAACAGTTCATCTAGTCCTGATTGGACTATGCTTGAATCTGGTGGAGCTGAACTACTTAAAGACGAGATTGAGGCGATTGTTATTGACCCACAAACAGGAGACTGTTTTGTTACTGGTCAATTTGTAAACAATACAACCTTTGGTTCTTTCAACCTCGTTAATCCACACGGAGAGGATTCGGATGGGCTATTGTGGGAGGAAATTTTTGTTGCTCGAATTTCTTCTAAAGGAGTTTGGCTTTGGGCAGTCTCAGCAGGTGGGATAGATAGGGACATAGCGTATGGAATCGATTTAGATGAAGATGGGGGATTGTATATCACTGGATTTTTCCAGTCAAATGTAAGTTTCTTTGGTACATCGCAATTACCTAACGACGACCTCACTGTTAGAGACTGGCATAACGGAACTGAACCCACGGGTGACGCGTTTGTCGCGAAACTAGACTCAGATGGGAATTGGTTATGGGCTAGAGGAATTCACGGTAATCAAAGCGACTGGGGGGCCTCAATAAAGTCAAACCAAAATGGAGGAATTATTGTTGCTGGATCATTCTCTTCGGGAACACTATATCTTGGCTCAAATACAATAGCAAATAATACAGGATACGGATCGGCGGATATTTTTGTTGCTGGATATGATCAAAATGGATACGAACAATGGGTGAAAGTTGCAGGAGAATGGGGTGGCGATGAAGTCATTGATATGGAGATTGATAGATTGGGTAACACCTATCTCGTTGGCTACATTCAAGGCATGGGAGCCTACTTTCTTCCCCATAAACCTCTCAATACGGGATTTGGACTCACGGAAGGGTTTGTTGCTAAATTAACTACCAACCTTGAATGGGATTGGGTATCATTGGTTGGAGGTAATAAATCGGAGGAAATATACGGAATAGATGTAGGAGAAGATGGAGACATCTATGTAGTCGGAAGATATAACTCTGAAAATATCTCATTTAGAAATAGGTACAATTTTACTTCACTTACACTCAACAACAGTAATCCGTCTTGGAGTTCTGGAATTCTAATATCCTCTTCAGATGGATTCGTGGCCAAAATAACGGATGATGGTGAGTGGGTTTGGGCGAAGAGGGTTTCTGGTTTGTTGAATGAAGAAGGTGTCGCAGTAACCACACTCAGAGAACATGTAGTAGTTGCTTTAACTTCAACTTCAGATAATTATTCAATAGGTAATTCAACCTTCTATCACTCACAATTCATTGGAATCGACTATTGTATAATATCGCTAGATATAGATGGAGAATTTGAATGGGCAATTCCCATTGGATATTGGAAATGGGGTGAGTATGCAGAATTAGATAATGATGAGAGAACTTCGATTTATATCGCAGACTCATTTGCGGTTGGAACCATGAAATTAGGTAATTATACTGTAGACAATTCAGATTTAGGGTTAACTCAATGGAATAGACCAGATGCATTTGTTGCTAAACTGACTCTGCCAGTTATAGACACCGATGGCGATGGCATTGCTAACTGGGAGGATGCGGACGATGATAACGATGGTATTCCCGATGAAGAGGAGATAGAGTCTGGCTCAAACCCTCTGAATTCTGACTCAGATGGCGATGGCTTCTCTGATTCTGAAGAAATTAATGAAGGAACAAATCCGATGGATTCGGGTGATTACCCCTCTAATGATGACGGTGCATCGTTCACTTCCATTAATCCCATAACTGGAGTAATTACACTCTCTTTGATACTTATATTGACAATTATTATTCAAAAAAGATTGTTAAATTGACATTATTAGGCCGACATTTATGGTTGAAGAGCAACCTGAAAGGTCTGATGGTGGCGTCTACGGGACAGGATGTAGTTGATGCGCTCGGTCGAAAAGACCTGAACAAAGATGGATCTGTGATTAATCTCGCAGTTGTTGGAAGTAGTAGGTTCTACGATTTTGAGGTATTTGAGAATGCGATGGAAAAATGGGTCGGAGCACACGGTTATCCAGATCTAATTGTTGTTGGAGGAGCAAGTGGTGTTGACTATATGGCCGAACGTTGGGCTGACAATAATTCAGTAGCCATTGCCGTGTTCACAGAGGAATGGGATGACCCCAAAAGAAGTTTGAGAGATTCTGGCAGGCCTGAAGCTGCGAATTCTTTGACCAAGAAGATTCTAGATGCTGCAAGTCACGTTTTGGCATTACCATCTTCAACTAGCAAATGGACAAGAATTGTCATCAAAATGGCTGAAGAAAATGGTCTTAAAACCTCAATAACAGAAGTTTAGCGATACTATTTGGTTGAAATACGGATAGCCTCTCCAAGAGATATGGCACGCTTTCTGATGATTACTGCAACCTCTGGAACTAACCATGATTTAGCTGTGATGTTTTCTAATGCTGCTCAAGCAAAGGGGCATGAGGCAGAGATTGTCGATTTGGCGGAATTAGATTTACCAATGTTCACTTTGGCCCGTTCCAAAGACCCAGAGAAGACTCCAGATATCTCTGGTTTAATTCAGAAAATGATGGATTCAGATTCATGGGTAATTATCGCACCAGAATATAATGGATCATACCCCCCTACACTCAACAATGCAATCGCATGGATGTCGCGAGATTGGCAGAACTTCCGCTCTATGTGCACTGGTAAACCAGTTGGGCTCGCTACTCATAGTGGCGGAGGTGGTGCTCATGTGATTATGGCAATGCGCCAACAATTTTCTTTCATCGGTGCAGATGTGATTGGCAGGTCTTGTCAATCTGGGCGCAATAAGGATGCGAATCCAGATACCATCGATGCAATGATAGATGGTTTAGCAAGATGAAATTGGTGCTCCTGCCGGGATTTGAACCCGGGTCGCCGGGATGAAAACCCGGTATGATGGACCGTACTACACCACAGGAGCGATGGCCCGCCGAGATACAACCCCCACATAATCAAATCGGGTCGCAAATAAGTAGGGCCCGTATCACGGAGGAGTTCCATTTCCAGCAGTTGAGATGGTTTGAGACTCAGGGGTTCCATCCTGATTAGAATCAACAGTAATCACGGTGACCGTAATACCCTGTGATGTTCCGGCTACGTAATCAATTCGATACCCTAGCCACGTGCTATTGGTGTAATAGGCGTGACCTTGAGGGTTGATATTCATCTCAAACACATTGTGAGAGAGGTAGGCCTCTTGTAATTTCTCGATACTGCCATTGGCAGATAGAGATAAATTCCTAGCGTGCCAAATGTTGGAGTTCGACTTAGATAATACATTACCATCCGCATTATCATCTCTAGCAGTCATATGATGGCGGTGGAATACCCTGCGATTAAGGAAACCATCGTTGTCTGTGTCACTACCTTGCCAGGTACGACTCAAGTGGTCGTAAGTGTCTGGACTTCCATCGGAATTATTGTCCCACGAAGTTAGTCCAACAACTCTGATGCGTATAGTATGAAGTTGATTAGTTGTGCCTGTTCGCCAAATCTCCTTCGAGCGCGTTTCCTCAGTTTGGCTAGTCCAACCATGAGCGTGCTGGTCGAGATAGGAGGTTTCCCTAACTCTTCTGAAGACGTGCTCTTCGTGACCATCCTCATCAGGATCCCACCATGTCAGGGTGGCTGTATACGACTCACGCTGTTCCAGATGATTGTCAAAGTCCCAATCTGTAGCGTTTGACAAATGAATAGTGCGCTGTTTCCATTCTAGAGTCCCATCGGCATCATGGTCTATTGTTCGAGTTAGGGAAAAACGGTGTATGTGGTGCTCAACCATACCCCAATCCCAGTGCTGATGCCAGCCTCGCATACGGGCTGTGTAATCGAGGTCCCCATCGTAATCGGTATCAATCTTTAACAAACCTGCTCGCCATGTCCACTGTAACTCAATAACACCATTCGAATCATTGTCAAACTGAACTGTGTTCTGTTGAAGGGCTCGAATCACATCAATGCTACCATCAGAGTTAGTGTCCTTTCTGACAACTGCTCGTAGATTGTCACGATGGCGGTCAGCATTACCGTCCTCAGTAGGATCCCAAACCCATGATGTATGGTCTACTGCCATCCAGCGCTCGGGAGTGCCGTCATCGTTAGCATCCACCCTGTGGATAAAGCGAGAGTGGGAAAAATATGCAGTCAAAACTGAGCCAATACCTCTGTCAACCATTCTCTGCTCTCGGTTGAGGACTATTCTGCGCTCAAGATTGCCATCTTGGTCAGCATCAGTTCGAGCATGTACGAACAAGTGAATATTGACATCCTCATAGGTTCCATTATCCCATGTCCACACACTTCTAGTAAGAACATCGTGGCGCTCGGGAATACCGTCAGAGTTCTGATCTACTAAGTCAAGACCTCTGAAGCGTGTGAAGAAGAAGTCCTCATTGCCATCTCCATCTCTGTCCTGTGAGCAATGCGTGATGCGTACGAGTATGATACGTTCAGGTCCAGGGATGCCGTCGGAGTCAAACCAATACACACCTACTGTCCTGTGACAAAAGGTCTCAGGGACACCATCATTGTCCCAATCCTCCCAATAGCTATCATTCCACCAAGTTGCTGTGACCTGTGAAATTGAACGCGAGTAGGTTTGCTCTTGAAGCGAGGCATCATCAACATCACCCCAAGCCTCATTGAATACAGGATTTACAATTTCGACATCGGCTTCATTATCCGCAAGAATAGGTGCAATTTCTTCTGCAGTAGCTCCCTCTGCCGTACTAATTACACTACTCTCAATCATCATTGGATCATTAGGTACTGAATCGGTATCCTCTTCCTCTCCAACCTCGTCACGCACTGACACCTCATCAGTAGTCTGCCAGTTGTCAACCTCCCGATCGTCATCATAGTAACCATCTCCGTCGGAGTCGAAGTCGGACTGCCAGTCGTACTCATCGTCACCTTGTGCCTCGGAAATCTCATCGACAGTACCATCACTATCAGGGTCAAGTTCGTCCTCGATCTCATTTTCCAACTGCTCTTCAGCCTCTCCTTCCAATTCGTCTTGAAGCTGTGCTGCTTCAAGGTCGTCGGCTACTGATACTACTTCCACATGGAAAGTGCGATGGGTAGACACTCCCGTCGACCCGGTGGCTGTAACTCGAACAACATAGACCCCTTCTCCTAAATACTGGTGTGATTCTTCAGATTGTGCAGATTCCACTAAAGTATCGTCGCCCCAATCAATGGAAACTGTGACGGGACCAAGAGGGTCCTCTGTCTGAGTACTAATCTCAAGGTTGGAAGCAAGATTGAGATGAATCCTTCCTTGTGGTGAAGGTGTAGTTTGTACTGTTAGAGAAGGCGCATCAGCATCCTCTATTCTGATTGAATTCTGTGCTATTGCTAGGAATCCATGAGAATCGGTAACAGATACCTGAACTGAATATATCCCTGGTTCTGCCCAAATGTGGTAGCCGGACAAATCGTGCATAGTGATTCCATCAGAGAAATCGACCTCAATACTCAATTCGTCCCCTTCGGGATCTGAAGCTGTCACGGACCACGGCACAGGAGACCCAGCAATACCCTCTATAGGAAGTTCAAGAGTGACACTTGGAGCCCGATTGGCCGCCGATAGGGTGAAAATTATGGCCGCTGAACCAGAAACTCCCATTGAATCTGTCAACTCGACATCGATTGTATGAGTACCAACTGAGAGTAAACCGGCGTCATAAGTTAGGCTGTTCGAAGTTTGTACTAGAACGCCATTAAGTCGCCAATTTGCAATATACGGAGCAGTTCCATCTTCGATATTCGCATTTGCAATAATTAGATCACTTTCTGTAATAGGAGAGCCTTGCAATATCACACTAGCAGTCAGCGCTTGAGGCTCTGGTTCATCGATTATCTCATTGGTTGCACCTAAGCAACCTGAACCCAGCATCAGGGCTACCATTAGTAGTCCAGTTTGTATTCGGCGGAGAGCACTTCTATCTCGAGGCTTCTTGCTCATAGTCAAATGACTAATATATCCCACCTTAAAGGAAAGTGGGTCATTGGATTTGTCAAGAACTTAGGATGGCCTATTTAGCGAGAGTCGCCCACAATCTCATACCCTCTTCTGTGAGTCTACGATTAGTCCTCAAACCAATTCTACTTCGGGTTATCAAACCTTGAGATTCAAGACGCTTTAGATGATGGCCAACTAATTGCTGACTGGTTTGGAGTTTAGTCGCCAAATCTCTCTGCGTTGGAGATGCTTCACCGTCTTGCTGCTCGGCAATTGAGCGTATTACCATCAACGCCACATCACTAAGTTGGTTAGCATCAACTGGACGAGGTAAGTTTGCAAGCTCGGCGGCAGGATCTACTGATGAAGTGTAATAACGAAGAAGACGGCCATCACGTCTGCACCAAACCTTGCCTTCTCTCTCAAGAACTCTCAAATGATGAATGGCCTGATGATTTCCCATTTCTAAAGCACGAATGATTCCAGATAGATGACAGCCGGGATGGGCGGTAAGAAATCCTTCTAGACGCCCTCGCTGATATGTACCGGCGAGAGTTCCTGTGCCCTCTGATACTCTGAGTTCAGAAAAGCGACCTAATGAGTATGATAATTTGGCTCTGGTTGGTTCGTCACCAACTGAGACTAATGCAAAAGAGAGGAATATGACTGCTATTATTGCCGATGCATAAGGAATAGTGGGTAAAGAAATCGAAATGCCTTCAATATTAGATGAGGGGAGGGGGGGGGTAGTTTGACTTCCCTGCTCATTAGGATCAGAATTGATGGTCAAGTCGTTGATTAACCATGTAGATGATGATGACCCTAAAACAGATACATCAACATTCTGACCGGAAATGGGATTGAGAAAAAGTCCAGGCACAGGTTGAGGTTCGTGAAGTATCCCTTGAGAATCCTCTAGCATCCAAACTCCGGGCGAAGTACGCACCCAAGTTGCCTCTTGATCGGCTGCAACTAGAGGAGCGGAGAGGACTACTAGAAAAGTTAGCAAAATCCCCAACAGGAGGGGGCGAGCATCATGTGTTGACACGCTCTCCATGCGATGACGGGGGTTCTTGTATGGATTAAGGGTCGTGGGTTGTAGTGTTTGTCAAAGATGTGTTAAATTGGTAATAATGACTCATTCTTCTTCATCTAAGAGATTCTTCCACCAACGAGCGGCGGGGATAACAAAAATCAGACCCGCCATGGCAGCAATAGAGAATGTTATCGCACCTTCTATACCCGTCATTGAGGATTTCATAGATTCTCCGTATAAGCCCAATAATGCACCAGGTATGCCGAATCTAAGCCCTCTACCAACAACCCCTGCCGCAACGAATAGCCGTAAATCCATCCTTCCAGCACCTGCAATCCATGCTAGTGCTTTGTATGGGATTGGAGATACTGCTGCAATGAAAATTCCAGCCGCTCCATATCTTTCTACAAGAATATTCAATCGGGCTACATTCGAGTCGGAAACAAAACGCTCAAGCAACCATCCACCACCATACATACCTATTCCGTAACCTGCAATCGCGCCAATTACACTGGATAATGTGGCAACTAGAACCACTATGGCAATACCAGTTCCGGAATCAGTGTTGAGAATCATATTCCATACAAGAGGATCGGGGGGAATCGGTTGAAGGGCTGCTTCTGTTGAAGTTAGGATAGCCAATCCAAGGTAGCCTAGTCCATCTGCCCAGTCCATAGCAGAGTCAACAAAATCCTGTGGGACAAGGCTGACCATGTTTACTCGGCAGACCTTATTGAGATGAACATTACCCGTCCAAGATGTTACTTGAGCAGAAACAATACCCCTCAAAGGTAGATACCGTCAGCATAGGCCATGGCCGGTGATGTGGTTCTCGACACATCTGCTCTAATCGCTTGGCCGATTTCGGAACTTTCAGGCACTCTGGTTGTTCCGGCTCAACAGAATGAATTACTACGAATTTCACCAGATAGAGGCGCTATACTCGACACTTTGGGCGTAATTTTCATGCAACCTAGTGATTCAGCAATGGAATTGACTCGAGATGCTGCTAAGAAAACAGGAGATATGGCGGGTCTTTCAGAAATCGATCTATCGTTAATCGCCCTTGCTCAAGAAAAATCAGCAATTCTAGTTACTGATGATTATCGTATGCAGAATATTGCAACGTCAATGGGTTTAGTATGGAAGTCGGTTGGGGAAGATGGAATTACAGAATCATGGAAATGGGAACTACGTTGTATAGGGTGCAAGACTCCACAACCATCCCCCGATTCACCTAGCCGACGCCGGGCAGACTATGGGGGCTGTCCAGATTGTGGCTCAACATTACGATTGAAGAGAATTGGATAATCACTCATTCTCAGTAGCAATTTCCTCGGTCATTCCACCGCGATCCATGTCCATTTCCGCTTTACTAGGAGCAACTGCTTCTGATACTCCTACTTGGAATTCGCCTTTAGCACGACCAATATTTCTAGCCAGTTCTGGAATCTTCTTAGCACCAAAAAGGAATATAGCAAATATGACAAGAACTGCCATCTCAGTCGGACCAAACGCCATTCGTATCAAGACAAGGTGCAGCCTCTATCACTCAAAGGCTTCGGCCATTATACCTGAAAAACCCTGATTTCGCAGTTATGTTCAGCCACCGGATACTGGTGGCAGGAAAGCAACCTCACTGGCGTCCTTCAGAGATTCATCAATATCGGCACCAATTTCGCCATTAATTGCGATTCGCAGACCCGTGTCAAGCAAATGAGTCAATCTAAAGCGCTGGATTAAATCTCTAGTTGTGGAACCCATAACAAGCGCAACCTCAATTTCACGTTGGCCCATATTCTCTGCAAGTGGTCCAAAGAATAGCATCTTGATTTTGATACCAAGTTCTGGCGAAGCGGTCTCCTCCATAGACAAGCGAAGCGAATCAACAAAATGAATCAAACCCCTCACGAGGCAGAATATATACGCTCAACGAAGGGCAACTGAAGACATGCCTGAGGTCAGAGCAGTGGTCTTCGACTGTGACGGAGTGCTAACAGACAATTCCTCCTCATGGCAGAATATACACGATTACTTCGGGACTGAAAATAAAGAAATGCTTGCTAAATTTCTACGTAAGGAAGTAACTGATGAAGAATTTGTTGCTGATGACGTACGATTGTGGAAGTCAGTACAAGAGAAAATTCACCGGGATGACATAATGAGGTGTTACTCTGGAATCAAGTTGATGCAAGGTGCTAGAGAGGTTGTGGAAGAATTACATGCGCGCGGCATCATGGTTGCAATAGTAAGTTCAGGAGTTGATCTATTGGTTGGTACCATCGCCCAGATGCTAAAAGTCGATGACTGGGCTGCAAATGGATTCGAATTCGATGAAGAAGGATGGATGATAGGTGGAATGCCGACAATAGTGAACTCACACGACAAAGGACAGATGGTCGAGAAATTTGCTAGAATCAATCAACTTGACCCTTCAACAATTGTCTCTGTGGGCGATTCAGGCCCAGACCTATCCATGATGATTGAAGGTTCAAATTTCGTCGGTTTCAATCCAATTCGCGCAGGAGCAGAAGATGCATTTACTAAAGCTGGAGTTCCTGTAATAGAGAGTAGAGACTTACGAGAAATTTGGAATCCTATCTTTGGTGAAGATTTCTCAAATCAGAGATGATTCAAGCGAATGGGATTGAAGCTGTAGCATGTGTATGTAGATTGACTACAGTCAAGATGCAGGGCTTTGGCTGAAATCCTAACATTCTTTGATAATCTGTCTGATTTTGCCAAGTGGAAGAATGAACGATTGTGGTTCCCTTGTGATTTCCGACAAAATGCCCATGCACGTGGCCGGTAACAAAAATATCGGGCACCTGTTGGATAACCATCCTATCTTCAGGTTCGGGTGAAAGTGGAGTTTTCCCACCCCAAGAGGGGGCCAGATGTCGTCGCTCCAACATCGCACGCATTGCCATCTCAGGTTTTGAATATGTGACTGATCTTAGTCCTGCGACAAAGTCATCGATACTTTTCCCATGATATGAAAGAATACGAACTCCGTGCAAACTAAATTCACACGGATTACCCACAAAAACAGCATCCGAATAGTCCTGCTGAACCTCTGGGTCTAGGGCCGGTTGAGGTTCAGCAGGCCGTACTGCGTCATGGTTCCCAGGCAATATGACAACATCAACCCAATCTGGCAACCCTTCAAGGAGTCGGGCCAATTCACCATATTGCTTGAATAAATCAGTAATCGCTAGATGTCTTTCTTGACCGGGATAAATTCCAACCCCGTCTACTCCATCTCCACTGAGAACGAAATATTTCACAGTCTTTGCCAGAGGATCATTATTGAACCATTCAATCATTTTCGTCCATTGTGGTTCTAAGAAAGTCTTCGAACCTACATGGACATCAGATAGAAATGCCGCAGAAACAGCCTGATCGGCCGATGCTGCGGCCTTAGAATGCTGATTCAAAGGAGGCATATGGATATCTGAAACACTGAATCGCTTTTCATAGAAATGCCCACTTATTCCCACCACGTCATCATTCATCAGACCATCCAAGGATGGATGCAAAGGGGATGCACCAGAAGGTGGTTTCAATGTGCAGAAAACATTCTGAGTTTCATCCTCAAGGACGAAACTCAAATTTCCAGCCCGAGTCCATCGAGAATCTGAGACAAGACCCACTAATGTGACTTCGTAGTCACGGTTAGAATGACGTTGGCGATTCCTCCAAGCCTCTGAAACACTAGTCGGGCGACGAGGCAGAGCACGACCTGCAAGCATCATATGACGAATTTTCCGAAGACGATCGGAGAAGCAGGATTTCATGTCTGACATCTTTCCTTCTGTTTTCGAAGAACCAGTAATGTCGAAATGTATCTCAATTTCAGCATCTACGTCTCGAGCTTGCATTGGAAACTCATCGAGGCGGTAATGATCAAGACCATGTGGGCGGGGTGCTGGAGACGGTACGGAAGTAGTAATTGGAGCAAGCACTCTCCCAATTACCTCGCCAGATTCAGGGCGGGCAAGAGTAGACTGCAGACTAACTGGAGAAGAGGGCTGAATCACTTCAACCGTCTCTTCATTTGGTACAAGAGTCAGTAACTCATCGATATTCTGGCTGGTAAGCATTCTAGTTTGAGATGAAGTAGCGGCTTCGATTAGTGGAATTAAATTTGAAAGATTTTGTATTTTTTCTCGGGCCGCAGAACCCATTACTACTAGTCCCGCAGCAGAAAGAGCCCGATGCTTCTCAGACCAATCGTCCGCAGACATACTACGTATGTCCAGTTAGTCCGCTCATGATAATATCGCAGGCTGATACTCCGATTGAAATCCATTTTGTATTATTCATCCCAATCTGTAAGTGAAGCCAAATCAACTTGTTGGATTTCTTCGGCCACTGTTTTAGTATCTTCCGCGGCCCAAGCAAAATTCCCTTCCCACTGCTCTGATTTAGGATCCATATGAGATGTATCTAACTGAGACTCTTGACCTGACCTGCTCTTCATTTCAGCCAATCTTGCATCGTCAGCATCTACTCTATCCATCAACTCCAGAGCAAGACGAAGTGAAAAAGCCACAAAAGAACGTTTGTTATCAAGTCGATCATTTTCACCGAAATCCTGTCTGCGAACGAGAAATTGATCACCTGCTGTGACTGCTACATGAACTAATCCAACTTCCTTTGTGGCAGTTGCCCCACCAGGACCCGCAATTCCTGTAATTGCTACAGATACATTGGCATCAGAACGATATCTTGCACCTCGAGCCATCTGGAGGGCTACCTGGTGAGATACAGCTCCGGCTTCATCATCACCAAAGGCACTCTTCTCAACGCCAAGTTCACGCATCTTGGCATCATTGTTGTAGGTTATCCAACCTTGCTCAAACCAATGTGATGCACCTGAAATATCCGTGAATGTAGAAGACAAAAGTCCACCCGTACATGATTCCGCAGTTACTATGCTCCAACCACGTTTACGAAGACGTCTGCTGAGCCTCGAAGCGAGTGCAGCAGTTTCTTCGACCACGACTCTTGACTTGGCCACACCTTCTTGACTCTTTCACAGAGGCAAACTTTCAATAAATTGAAATTTTCTAAAGGAAAAATACAGCAATTATGCCTTTTATTGGAAGATTTTTGGTGGGCCCGACCGGAATTGAACCGGTGATCTTCGCTTTGTAAGAGCGACGTCATAACCCCTAGACCACGGGCCCCGAGAGAGAACGCGGGCGCGACGTGTTCAAATGATTGGCGGTTGAATATCCTCCCCAAGGTGACGTGATGAACCCCATGGATGGCCTGCTTGAACGGCTCCAAGAAAATGGAATTCATGTAAATAATGAAGTCGCCCTAGCAATGAAGAATGTATTCATTGGTTCATTCACAGATTTCGTTTTAGAGCCATTCTGGCATGACCGCCCCGTGCCTTTTCTAATTACCGAGTCAGATGCAACAAAGACAGTCTCTGCCCCACACATGATTGTCACTCTTCTACACCACCTAGAGCTTCGAGAAGGACAGCATGTGTTACTTATTGGAGCCAAAGGAGGATATATCGCAGCCCTGATTGATTACATGATTGGCAAGGACGGCATGGTTACTGTTGTCGAACCACATCCTCAGGTACTCGAGCATAGTTCCGAACGACTTGAGTTCCATGAATCCAAAGGAACAATTAGAGTCATTACGCCAATTTCTCTAGACGATGAAGATGAACTGAATAGAGGAGTGGATAGAGTTCTGATTACAGGTGCAATTAGAGAAATTCCTCTTTCTGTTGCAGGACTTGTTGATGATGGTGGTTTCGTACTCGGACCTTTTGGAGGGCCAATACAGCAACAATTGATGAAAAAAGAGCGCCAAGGTGTTCAATGGATGGATACTGAACTAGGCCCCGTGGTGTTTGGACCGATGGATTTGCATGAAGCAGAACGTGGCCCATTAGATCCTAGAACTTTGGCCGAACATATCGAAGATGCATTATCAATAATAGTAGGACTTGTAGAAATTGATGATGAGACTGTCGAACGAATTGAAGAATTAATTGAATCACTTCGTGGGATGCCTGCTGACATCCCACAGCTTGACGAGGAGGCAACTGAAGAGGATATTATCGAGCACCCTGTAGTTGAACTCCTAATGGCAGAGATGGAGTGGCTATCACCTATGTTACCCCTATTTGGACAAATACTCTCAATTGATCTCGAAAATCCTGGAGACTGGGATGATGAGGATACACCAATGGTTGGAGGTCACGAGGACCTCGTGCCGTGAAATTACCAGCAAAGCGTTCTTGTCGTCCTCTTAGTTGGGCATGACAATGAGTGTACGTTCTGCTTTAGCGAAATTACACAATCGAGATGTTCGACAGCGCAGAAGAGCAGTTAGGCATCTGTTTGAAATGAATGATCCTGAGGCATTAAGTGGGTTCATCAAATTGCTTGAAGACAATGACCCTTGGTTTCGTGAAAAGGCAAAAGAGGCAGTCATCAGATGGGCAGGAAGTAAGGATTTAGATCTATTTCAGACGCTTTCTGAGTCGAAAGAAAAAGAGCAAAGATTGTTGGCTGCAAGAGTTGCTAATAGGGCTAATCGCTCAGGAATGGAAATTCTATCTCATCTATCTGAAGATGAAGAAGGAATTGTCAGATTAGCCGCTTGGGAATCAAAGATGAATTTTGAACCGAGTTTTATCAATATAGCTCTTGACTCACAAGATAAAGCAGTACGCAAAGCAGCAGCACATCGAATGGCATCGATGGATGAAGTGCCGTTAGAGCTCTTGAAGAAAGTTCTCAACGATGAAGCCGAATCAGTCAGAAGTTCAGGAATATCTCTACTATACACTCAACCGGAACATCTTGATTCCGGCCTCTTAGATGAAGATTTACTCCGCTTTGCAGATCAATCAGATTACTCAATGAAATCTCGAGTTGCGGGTCTATTTGTCAAAAGAGCGTTTGTAAGTAAAGAAATTTCAGAGATTGTGATAGAATTTACAAGAGAGCAACATCCCGAATTTATAACTCACTTTTCTAGACAACTTCGAGACTCAGATTGGTCATTGATTGAAGGCATGGAGGCATCTCTAACAACGATTGCCTCTGATAATTTATGTGTTAGAGTAATTCGAGGAGATCGGAGTTTAGCAGCAACTAGAGTAAGGAATTCAATTCTAGAAAATGAAGAAAAAAATATTGATTTAAGAGCGAGAATTATTGAAGACCTGATTGGAAGACCTGTAGTAGAATCTACTCTTTCAATCATCTCAAAATTACAACACTCTGATGACGAGATGCTTTCCAAAACTGCAATCAATCTAATGGAAGAAATTTCTTGATTGGCTAATTACTAACCGCTGGCTGTCTAAGTCTATGAAGCGGAACGGCGATTGGAGGGAGATGATCGGAGAGACGGTGTCTACTAGTTTTAGGTATCATCAAGTTTCCAGATAGTGCAGAGTCAACGACTTCCTGCTTTGATATCGAATCACGTCCACAATTAGGCCAGACATCTAACTCAATCGAATTATCATTTAGATAATCAATTAAGACGCAAGGAACACATAACAGCCCCAAACGTTTAGCAACATGATATCGATGATGGCCGTCGAGGATTGTTCCTGTCTTACTATCAAGAAGAAGAGGCTTAGTATAGGCATTCCAGCGATGAGTCATTTTCTCCAATTGATCTACTTTTTTCGGTATGACTTGTTCGTGAGGTCTGAGAACTTCAAGTGGTATCAGCTCAACCTCCATGGACCTCGGAATAGTGTCTCCGCAATAGGTCTGATGCCCGAGAGATTGATTGCTAAGAGGTTTGAAGACATAGCATGGAGGACCTACGCGAGCGGCTCGGCGATGCGGACCGATGGGTTCTACAGAGGCTATGTCAATCGGGAAATGCTTGGATTGTAGGCGGATGGGTTCGAGATTCAATTTCTAATCTGAATCCTACAGAAATTGACATCGCGACTAATCTGAAGCCACACGAAATTTCCGAATTATTCTCACGAACTATTCCGGTTGGTGAACACTTTGGAACTGTAATTGTTTTACCCGATGAAGGATTATTTCCTAACAATGAAAAAAAACTCTCTTGGGAAGTTACTACACTTCGTAGTGATGGAAAATACATAGACGGGAGAAGGCCAGAAGAGGTTACTTTTGGCACGGATATTTTAGAAGATTTAGCGCGCAGAGATTTCACAATTAACGCCATGGCTGTAGATGCAAAAACTAGCGAGCTAATCGATCTCTTTGGGGGCCAAGAGGATTTGTCAATGGGAGTTGTTAGAGCCGTTGGTGAAGCCCATGAAAGATTGAATGAAGATGGATTGAGAATTATGCGAGCCTTTAGATTTCTAGATGCTGGAATAATGGGTCTGCGACACCTTGATGAATCACTAAGTCAGGCAATTACTGTAAATTTAGGGATGCTGGAAAAGGTTTCTGCTGAAAGAAAGTGGAACGAACTATCGCGAATTTTCAAGGGAGGAAATAGCCATTCAACCCTTCAAATAATGTCCAAACATGGTGTTCTTAAGGAAATATTGAGTGGTTTCGAACTAAATATTGATTCAGATTTCTCACACCAACCGGCAGTTGACCTTGCAATAATTTGCTCAAATGATAAGCGCTCTGGATTAGACTTAGCCATGTCATTGAAAAACACATTGCGTCTTTCAAATGATGAGGCAAAACGAATTGAATTTCTACACAATGTTGAACTTATAGATTTGGCAGATGACAGTCCCGCTACACTTAGAAGATTCAATATCTCTTTATCGAAATCTATGCAAGATGACCTTCAAGCATATTTTGGTGACGAGGGGGATGATTATATTTCTAAGGCCGCTGCAATTTCTGAACCTTTAGCCGGAAGAAAACCATTAATCAATGGAAAACAATTAATCACAGAAACTAAACTAGAACCTGATCGTAGACTAGGACGACTGAAAGGGTGGCTTCATAGACGTCAAATTGAGGATGACCTCGAAAGTGCTGATGAAGTTCTTGCTTTACTCAAAACTATTGAGTGGGAAACCGAAAATCCTGAAAATTGGCCGGCGCTGAGTTGGCCTTAATCAGAGCTCGTTGAGATACTCGATGTACTCTCCAGCATCTAAATATTGATCTTCATCAAATTCATGTGGCTTTACTATTAGGAACCAACCGTCACCAAATGCATCGTCATTCGCAAGATCTGCATTATCCTCAACTTCTCCATTCAACTCAAGTACCTTGCAGGGGAATGGCGAATTTATCAGGATTCTATCTGAAACTGTTCTAATTGTTACTAATAGCTCACCAATACCTATTTCGTCACCAGAAGAAGGCTTTTTTGGTTTTGATTCTTCTTCCTCACCATCATCATCAGTACCTTCCTCATCAATAAGAAACTCACTATTATCCTGCGGGTGTGGAAGAATGACTCGGACAACATCTCCAAAGTCGGCACGTATGAATTCCGACATACCGATTTTGACGGTTCCATCTTTCTCATCTAACAATTGGAGCCAAAGGTGCTCCAATGTGTAGCGGCGGTCGTGAGCAATACCAAATTCGAAGTAATCGGAGTCGGACATGTTAATCTCCGAACGCGCCCCTAATGGCCTCTAATTTGAATGATTCGATTGGCAAATGTGCCAAAAATACCTCTAGCAGGGATTAACAACGGCCTCCACCTCGGCCGCAGTAGGCGAAAGTATGGACTTCATGGAGACCGAAGAACAGGATATGATTCGAGAAATGGTCAGAGGCTTTGCCGAGGAGGTTTTAGCACCTACGTGCCTAGAGCGAGATAGGACCGCAACACCTCCATTAGAAGAATGGAAAGCATTCTGTGAGTATGGGTTACAGGGCATCACTATTCCTGAAGAATATGGAGGTAGTCCTGTTGATGACATTAGTGAAGCGATTATTGTTGAGGAACTGGCTCGCGTTGACCCCTCATTCTCTGTAATGTTCTGTGTTCATGTTGGACTTTGTTCCAAAACCATAGCACTACACGGTAATGAAGACCAAAAACAGCGTTATTTAACTCGCCTCGCAGAAGGAGAAATTGGTGCTTATTCACTCTCAGAAGCAGGCGCAGGAACAGATGCTGCAGCGCTAGGTTGCAGGGCTAAACTCAGTGAAGATGGCACACACTACATTCTCAATGGAGAAAAAATGTGGGTGACCAATGGAAAGAGTGCTGAAATTTATGTTCTTTTCGCTAAGGATGTTGATCACCCGGATTATGGAGTCAAGAAGCATGGAGGAACTACAGCTTTCATTGTCGATTCAAGCATGGAAGGATTCAGTGTGGGAAAGAAAGAGGAAAAGTTAGGCATTCGTTCTTCTGACACTTGCGTTCTACTACTCGATGATTGTAAAGTACCGATTGAGAACGTAATCAAAGGTGCTGGAAATGGTTTCCCAATTGCGATGAACGCATTAGACAACTCTCGCATTGGGATTGCTGCACAGGCATTAGGAATCGCTCAGGGTGCATATGAATCAGCACTAAACTACGCTCATGAGCGTCAAGCATTTGGTAAGCCGATAGCTCATCACCAAAGTATTGGCAATTATCTAGCAGATATGGCTACACAAACAGAAGCAGCACGTATGATGGTCTACAAGGCTGCATGGTCTAAGCAGCGCCACTACGAGGAAGGAGCACCTCGACATACGAAAGAAGCCAGTATGGCCAAGTTATTCGCTGGTGACACAGCAATGTGGGTTGCGGAACGCGCAGTACAAGTTCTAGGCGGTTATGGATATACTACTGACTTCCCTGTTGAAAGATTCTTCAGAGATGCTAAAATTACTCAAATCTATGAAGGGACGCAAGAAGTTCAGAGAATTGTCATCAATAGATCGATTCAACCTTGAGTTCTTAAGCATACCAAGCATATTTTCGCTGGCCCTCTAGAACTCCTTCTCCGCCAATTGCTATTAACGCAAACTCGGCGCTTGGAGAAAGTACTGAATCCTTCTGAGAACCACGGTGTAGTCTCTCATAGACATCCTTGTCTAATGGAGTTCGATTGTTGAGACGCTCAAACAATTTGAATCGGCTTGCAACTTCTTTCCATTCAGGCTGAACTATTCCTTCGAAAACCTTGGCTTTAGCTCCACTACCGTATCCACAAAGACCTACTCGCTTACCCTGCATTTCGACACCATCTTTGAAATCTGATTCCATTGTCGACATCAAGGCTAGGAATATAGAACCAGTATACTGATTCCCAACTAGGCTGGAAGCACGCTGGGTCTTCTCAATTCTGCTTTCTGAAAACACCTTGAATTCCTCTGTTTTTGAAATCAATCTTCGATAGGCATCGTTGGCCTTTTCGAACTCCTCAATTCCCTCAGGGGTGTCATCAAAGTCTTCAGGGAACGGTTCCATACCGATTTCTTCGATAATCTTCTCCCACATTGGAAGGTGTCGCCTGTCATGACGGAAAACATCAGGGAACATTCGCTTACCCTGGAATGCGTACGGAAGGTGAACAATGATTCGACTCCACTGCTCGGTTAGAATCTGATCATTTTCGGGACTATATCTGCCACTTCTGATTGCCTTAGCACGGAAGTCAACAAATGCCGTCTTTACAGATTCTGAGTAGCATCGATTGGAAAACTGTCCATCGAAAACAGGAGTGTCTTTGTGAATCTTCAAGGTATGTGATTCGAACATGATGTCATCCTTTTTCGACGATTTAGGTAGTATCGCAAGTATCTTTTCGACCAATCCTTCTTTCTTCGGTTCACCTGCTTCTTCTGCTAGATCCAAGACGCTCTCAACGACTGTCTTCATCTCAACTTCTCGACGAGGCTTGAAGAAATCGTGAACAGGCATGGTAGAGACGCCCCAGTTATCTGGAATCTCAATCAAACGTGGATTATGGCGGATGAGAATTGCTCCGCCACCTGCTCCTTGGGTATATTCCCCAGAGGAACCCAAGTCATACTTGGCATTATCAGCGAAAACAACGATTCCTATCCTATCTTCTTCTTCGCCACCACGGGCTACCCAATCGAGAGTATTGTGCATCGCATCAACAGCCCCAATGCAAGCAAAAGTTAGGTCAACAACATCGCAATTACGGAAACAATCTTTTCCATGAGTATCATCGTAACGCTGCTCCAACATATCCATGATGTATGTTGCAGTGGGTTTGGCACCATCAAGAGCCGATTCAGTTCCAAGATATATACGACCAATCTTCCATGGATCTATGTTATTTCTGTCAATTAGTCGAGCACATGCATTAGCACCCATAGTGGCTGTATCTTCATGAGCATCAGGAATTGCCATAGCGGCAAGTCCCAGACCTTTGTTTAACTTACCAAAATCTGCACCACGGAATTCAGCGAAATCCTTCATGTCGAAATACAACTTAGGAAAATAGATTGCAATATCATCGATTCCGACGCCAGCCATGGGACTATCTCCTACAATTCGCCGCCGTGAGGGGGGGGTTATGATACCTATGGAATAATAACAGTATTGAACGCAGAAGTGGAATCGCTTCACTGAGAGCCAGTCATCTCATTAACTGCATCTAGGAGTGCCGGGTTTTCCTCAAAATGACTTGCAACCGGAGCCAGGACTACACTGAGGCCATGGGCAACTGCCATCTTAGCATCGAATGGGTGGACAGAACCATCACCCACTGCAGCGATTAGAGAATCGAGGTCAGTCCAATCGCTGGGGTCGCCAAATTCCGGTTTCGGCTCGACTCGTAGCACACCGTTAGTTGGCAATACAATATGTTGGGCAATCTCATATACTGGAGAAGCAGGATTACCTACCTCTAGGAATGCCTTGCGGAACTTCTTCTCAATCTTCTTGGGAGTGTCATGAACGAAAATTGCATTATTTGGGTCAGACTTCGACATCTTGTGGTCAAAGGAATCCATACGGCCACCGCCTCGGCCCTTCAAGCCCGAAAGCATAGGGGTGTGAATACAAGTTGCCTTTGTCCATCCATTGCGGTCGGCGACCTCGCGCATGTACATGTGCGCCTTGCGCTGATCCATACCTCCAAAGGCAATATCAACATTCAACTCAAAAATATCCGCCGCCTGCATTGGTGGATAGAAGAAAGCTGCAAGATCATCATCCGAAGAATCCTCAGAACGGCCCATAATGCTGAATGTGCGACGAGCACGGTTGAGGCTCATTCCCTTTGAGCAGCGGAGCACACGCTCCCAATACTCTCCCGAATCCATCACTTCACTGGCACTCATAAAGCGAAGTTGCCCAGCACCATCTCCTTCCTCAGGAAAGTCAAGAAGGACTCGAAATACCTCGGTCATGTATTCGCTAGCTATGGAAATCTTCTCCATATCACGGCCAAACTTGTCATTGACCCAAGCGTGCCAGTCGGCCAATAGTACGAGTACGTTGACGCCCTCTGCCAGCATATTCTTGATACAATCAGCCAGAATTACCCAACCAAGATGCGCTTTACCACTTGGCTCAAGGCCAATATAGGCTCTCAGCACCCCATCTTCACCGTGAGTATTACCTCCGGAGATTGCATTGGCAACATGATCAATTCCAACGACTTCTTCTACATTGACGAACATTCTCTCAATCTTTGCTCGAGCCTCGGCATCGAGAGAAGAAAGGGTGTCGTCTGCTGTCATCTGTTCGCCTCAGGAGGTCAGTAGTTTGTTGAGTTTCTCACCGCGACCGGCTGCTTTGGTGTTATCTTTAGCTTCCAAGGCGGCTTCAATCTCAGCAATCAAGCCTTCAGCCTGAGATTGAATATCAGGACTCAGATTATCGCTCATTTCCATGAAGTGGCGGGCTGATGAGACAGCGGATTTTGCCTTAGATGCCTTCTTCGCCCATTCCTTTGCTTTGTCACCTCGTTGCTTTGAGTTGTATCCTGTTGCTTCATCAAGGAACTGAGTCCATCGCTTACGAGCATCCATAGCTGATTTTACTGATTCGGGGTCATCAAAATTAGGAGGGACATTTGTTACATCAACAATTAGAGCGCCATTATCATATTGCCCAATGATAGAAGTCATAATCCCGTGAGAGCCAGAAAAAGAGTCCTCACCATTCGCCTCAATATTCTCAAAATAACTACTTGCTAGAGCCACTAGGCCACCATTTACATTTAGTGTCTTGATGAGCCCACGCTTGACATCGAATCTTTCCATGAGGCGGTGCGAGGCCGAACCCGTCTTCAATACTGCCTCTCAAAACTCTTCAATTCAGTCACCCCACATCCCTAAACGGAACGGCAGTATGCGCGTCTCATGCAATATTGTTGGCGAGCGACAATTGTGGCAATGAGCATCTGTATGCTTATGATGCCAAATGCTCTTGCAATCTCTGCAGTCGAATTAGGAGATGGATTCAGGATTACTGAAACAGATCTAGGTCTCCAAGGGGTTGCAATCGACCCAGATGGAGAATCTGTATTAATTTACGGAAATGATGCCTATATTCGCTATCTAGATGCACAAGACCCATCCATACAGATAGAATTACTCGGGCCCAGTTCAAAAAATATCAACGATGCAGATTTCCATCCCGGAGGTCAAACTGCATTCCTTGTAGGAGAAGAGGGGATGGTTCTGAGATATGCTAAGCAAGACCATTCTGTGGAAAAAGCCGCTTCTGAATCCTCTCTAATGTTCTCGGATATTAGTTCTGTAGCTTGGAATACCGCAGGAGATTGGGCTTACGTTGGATCAACAAATGGAGAAATTTGGAGATTAAGAGCAGATGCCAATGGAAGTGCTGAGGTGCACGTTATAGTCGGAGCAGGAGATGGTTCGATAGAATCGATGGACTGTCACACAACAATTAGAATGTGTGTCGTTGCTTCTACAGTAAATGGAATTGGAGTGATTGACAGAGACCATGTTCTATCTTGGGTTGGAGGAACAGGCTATGTTTGGAATGGCATAAATTGTCCGAGTGGAAATTCCAATGTTTGTGTTGCAATTGCTGAAAATCAAAATATAGCCACAATTTATCTCAATCCGAACGACATTTCCATGTCTAAACCAGATATCAATACACTTACAGGTTTAGATTCTTATTTCGTCGGTATTGAAAGTCAAAACGGTGACCGGAGTCTAATCGCCACAATTCCAGCGAGTCTAATCGAACATGACAGTCTGTTGGATGCCTCTTTCCCTTGGCTAGAAAATAATGACGTCGAAGATATCGAGTTGACAAGTGGAAGAATAATTGGAACATGGACAACTGGAGTTGACAGTGGTTGGATTATTACAAATAGAGGTTATGTTGTCCCTTTTGCTCCTCCTCCTGATGAATCAGCAGGTCTACTATCAATCTGGATTGCTCTTGCAATTCCTTTAGCAATGGGGATGGTAGTTCTAAGTTTGGTTTATTCATCTTCTTCACGATTACAAGAGTGGACAGTAAAGCGATTTGGAAGTAAGACGTCTAAGAAAGAAATTGACGCTAAAGATCGCAAACTTGCTCGCGCGAAAAAAAGTAATAAACATCGCAAATGAGTATTATTAACTGACTAAGTACTGCTCTAAGCAGGTCGGCAACCTTCATTTGCGATTGACTTCGCGAGGAGTCTGAAACACATGCCATACGAAGCCCTTGACTTCTACAATGTGGATTCACTATTGACTGATGAAGAACAAATGGTTCGCGATATGGTTCGTGATTTTGTCGACCAAGAAGTTCTACCAAATATCGAGCAGGCATGCCGTGAAGGTGTCTTTCCAGATGAATGGCGAGTCGCACTCGGAGAGATGGGTGTTCTAGGAGCACCTCTTGAGGGATATGGTTGCCCTGGACTTTCTTACACAGCATACGGTGTGATTTGCCGTGAATTAGAACGAGGAGATAGCGGACTGCGTTCATTTGCTAGCGTTCAAGGAAGCCTTGCTATGTACCCCATTTGGGACTTTGGTAGTGAAGAACAAAAGCAACACTACTTGCCGAAAATGGCCAGTGGAGAGTGGGTTGGGTGCTTCGGCCTAACTGAGCCCGATTACGGATCAAACCCTGGAGACATGATTACCAAGGCTGTGGACAATGGAGACCATTATCTTCTGAATGGAGCGAAGATGTGGATTACTAACGGAACATGAGCACAGGTTGCAGTAGTCTGGGCAAAGTTGGATGGAGTAATTCGTGGATTCATCGTTGAGAAAGGAGACCCTGGATTCTCAGCACCTGAGATGAAAGGAAAACACTCACTAAAGGCTAGTGTTACTAGCGAGTTAGTTTTCCAAGATTGTAAGATTCCAAAGGACCGAATTCTTCCCGGCGTAAAGGGGCTACGTGGTCCTTTTTCATGCCTCAACAACGCTCGCTATGGAATTTCGTGGGGTGCAGTTGGTGCAGCACAGGCCTGCTTTGATTCCGCTAAGGATTACACAATGAGTCGAATTCAATTCACACATCCAATCGCCTCCTACCAACTGGTTCAGAATAAACTCGCTTGGATGCTTCGTGAAATAACCAAGGCACAACTTCTAGCATACCACCTAGGTCAAAAGAAGGATAGTGGAGACTGGATTCCTGAACAAATTTCTCTGGCTAAAATGAACAATGTAGATATTGCCCTTGAGATCGCTCGCGAAGCTAGAGATATGCATGGAGCAAACGGCATTCTAGATGAGTACTGCATCATGAGACATATGGCCAACTTAGAGTCGGTAAAGACCTACGAAGGAACTCACGATATTCACAATTTAATTCTTGGACGGCATATCACTGGAATTCAGGCTTTTACTCGTGAGTTATGAGTTCTTGGCTACCAAGTGTTGTAAATTCCACTAGATTCCACCTACGGTGGCTCTCCTAATCTTCATAGATGGGGCGCAGTTCGACGAGCCATAAAGAGGCCTCATTATGACAATCGCAGTTCTTCTCAAACAAGTACCTGACACTACTGCCAAAATCTCAGTTAGCGGGAATCGTGTTGACGAGGGTGCTGTTGCAAAGTGGTCAATGAGCCCCTATGATGAGTATGCACTTGAGTCTGCACTTCAGTTGAAAGAATCTGGTGTTGGAGATCTAGTTGCGATTACCGCTGGACCTGCTCGCTGTGAGAAATTACTACGTGACGCAGCTGCTGTTGGTGCCGACACTCTAGTTCATGTCTCTGTAGATAATATTGGTGCTCTTGATTCTACTCAAGTACAGGCACTATTGGCTGCTGCCGTCAGCAAAACTGGAGCCAATGTAGTATTCTGTGGTAAGCAAGCAGCAGATACCAACTCTGGATCAACTGGCCCTGGTGTTGCAGAAATTCTCAACGCTGCTTGTGTAACACTCGTATCAGAAGTCTCCTCAGATGGAGGAGGGTTCATTGCAACTCGACCAAGTGCTGCAGGGCAAGAAAAGGTAGGTGTAAACTCACCTTGTGTTTTTGCATTTGACAAGGGACTAACCGAAATGCGTAGACCAAATGTCCGTGGAATCATGATGGCAAAGAAGAAGCCTGTTGATGTATGGAGTGCTACAGACCTTGGAGTAGATCTTGGTGCATCAACAGTTACCATTGAGGCTCATTCACCACCGGCTGAGAAACCACCGGGTCAAAAATTCGAGGGGGCTGACTCGGTCCCCACTGTGGTTAGTAAATTACGTGATGAGGCAAATGTCATCTGAGGAGGAATAGGTATGGAAATTACAGTAATAGCAGAATCATCAGGGAATTCACTTCATCCAATTACATCTCAACTAGTAGGAGCAGCCTGTGCATTAGGTGGCTCTCCAACGGTGGTAGTACCTGGTGGAAACGGGGCAAATGAAGCTGCAACTATCAATGGAGTCTCAAAGGTCGTCTCTGTTGTAGGAGATTGCTTCTCAAGTTTTGATGGAGGTGCATGGGCATCAGCTCTGACACCACAGTGTAACGGTGTTGTGCTTGCTGGCGCTACACCGAACGGTCGTGAAATTGCTGCAAGAATTGCTGCCAAGAGAGGGATTGCAATTGTCCAAGACGCAACTGCACTATCAGGAGGCATCAATATCACTCGACCAATATATTCCGGTAAGGCTGTTGAAACCTCTAGTGTTTCCGGCGACTGTGTTATCACTTTGAGAGCAAATGCATTCGATGCTGCTGGAAGTGGAGGCAGTGCACCAATCAACATAGTAGACCAAAGCGCTGATGTCTCTGTTGCAATCAAAGAAGCTATCGCGAAAGCAAGTGAAAGATTAGATGTCTCAGAGGCAGATATTATCATCTCAGGTGGTCGAGGTATAGGTGAGAGAGAGAACTTCTCACACCTTGAAGAAGTGGCTGATATGATTGGAGCTGCTGTTGGGGCCTCACGTGCAGTTGTTGACGAGTGGGGTATGCCTCACAGTATGCAAGTAGGTCAAACTGGAAAGACCGTTACACCATCTTTGTACATTGCTGTAGGGATTTCCGGAGCTATTCAACATCTTGCTGGTATGCGCTCCTCTAAGTATATTGTAGCCATCAATAAAGATCCTGACGCCCCCATTTTTGGTGTTGCAGACTATGGAATTGTGTCAACATGGGAAGACGCAATTCCTGCTCTAAAGAGTGCTCTTGCTGCACTTTAGAACTGTAAAAATCACTGAATGCGAATTGTAACCATCGATGTTGTCGATGCTCCGCGGTTGTCGGTCACTTGTAATTTAAACGTGTGAACACCGGATGGCAATTTTACCTTAATCATCGGTGTATGTCCAATGATTTTGTCCTTCTCATTCTGCCAAGCCCAAGACTCGATAGTTCCATCTGGATCATATGAGCGGCTTCCATCGAGCAGAACTATTGCAGTTCCATCTTCATCGGCATTTACTGTTCGGTCATCTCCTGCATCAGCAATTGGTGGAAGATTAATGGCACGGGCTGAAGAGGAAAGATCTTCAAGCAAATCAACCTCTACAACCTTTTCCTCAGTGATGATTTCCAATTCTTCTCCAAGTGCACTCATCAAATCATCTGTTTCACTAATTGCCATAGGTGGAGCATCAGCTAGGGTGATTTCCTCTTGAGACAAATCTCCGGCAAATTCACTTGAACCTTGGCTAATCTCTTCAAAATCGAATTCGTCTCCTTCAGGTAAATACGGGATAGAATCGGGATCAAGAAGAATTACAGGAGCCGGATTAGAGCCAGCAGGTGATTCGCCAATAATTACCAGATTCCCATTATCTAGAATCATCATCTGAGTTATCAGTCCAGAATGCTCAAAAGACCATAATATATCTCCACTATTATTGATTCGATAAACTTGAAACCAAGAACTAACAAGGAGACCCCCCTCATACTCAATGATATTGGAAATGGGATAATCGAAATTGATTACTTCTTCGATTTGATTATTACCAACTTCAAGAGAAAGTAGTTTGCCATCAATACAACCCACTACTGCTCCTCTCTTGGTATCCATGATTGCAGTTACACGTGATGGCAATTCAATAGTATGAATCAATCCTTGAGTCGGATGCCAACATTCTATTCGGTTCTCGAATCTATCATCAATAATCATTCCAAGTGATTCTCGAGAAACAAGAAGAACTCCTTCCTCTCGGAATACCATACAGGATATAATCTCCGTATCATCATCACTAACCACAGATTCGTGTATGATTTGGGCATTATTATCAATAATTAGTAGTGAACCATCCGCTAGAGATATTGCGGCTATTTCATTATAATTAGAGCAAATTAGACCGGTAATATCTCCAATAACCTCTCGATTACCAACCTCACCATCAGGATGAATTTGAATTACTCCTCCAGAACCATCTGCAACCAATATATTATCTTTGGAAGCAGAGATTATATCACATCCAGAATCTATTACTAGAGACCATTTTTGGTGACTTACGAAAGCATGTAATCCATTGGTTGTTGCTGTAATCAGATTCTCGCCAATCCTGACTATTCCGAAGATTTTAGAATCCATTTCAGTACTACTCAACAAAGCATCATCATCGTAAATTAGCAACTTTCCAGAGGAAGTTCCCATTCCGAATTTGCCTTGAGATATTTTGCATGAAGCACTAACTGAATCACCAATCTCAATGAGAGAGAGAGAGTCAATAGTAGGGTGCATGATACCCAACCAAACTCATACTGTTTTCACCCTGTCGTGTATTTGGGTAACTGAGAGTAGACTATGAGGTGTTCAAGCCTTAGCCGAATCCCTACGTTTTGCTTCTAATTTAGAAAGATATTCAGCATCAATACTTCCGGCCACGTATTTACCATCAAAACAAGAACAGTCGAACTTTGCAAGATTAGTATTAGGATCTCCTAAACAGGCTTCTACTAAGTCATCAAGGCGCTGGTATATCAGCCAGTCAGCACCTATATTTTCACATATCTCATCTATGGTTCGATTGTGAGCAACATATTCGTGCTTGGCAGGCATATCAATTCCATACACATTGGGATGTACAACAGGAGGAGCTGCTGATGCGAAGTAGACTTTCTTTGCACCAGCTTCACGAGCCATCTCAACAATCCTACGAGAAGTGTTTCCTCTAACTATACTATCATCGACAATTAGTACATTTTTCCCACTGAATTCAGAACGAATAGTGTTTAGTTTCTTACGAACAGAGTCCTTACGAATGGCTTGTTCAGGCATGATAAATGTCCGACCAATATATCGATTTTTGACAAAACCCTCTCTGTAAGGGATTTCTAATTCACGGGCTAGTTCGAGTGCAGCGATTCGCCCACTGTCTGGGACTGGAATTACTGCTTCGATACCATGAGCGGGGTTCGATTCGATAATTCTCTGAGCTAATTTTGCTCCCATCCTGATTCGTGCACCATGTACTGATATACCATCTATCCTAGAATCAGGGCGGGCAAAGTAAACGTGTTCAAAAATACAAGGCCGATGAACGGGAGAGTCGTGACAAATCTGTGATTTAGTTGAACCGTCCATACGAACAACAACTACCTCTCCTGGTTGAACATCTCTGGAAATTTCAAAACCAAGAGCTTTCATTGCAACGGACTCGGATGCGAATACCGTCTCTGTGAACCCATCAACCTCACAAGTCCCCATACATAGAGGTCGAATGCCAAAAGGATCTCTAAAAGCCACAATCCCCCAGCCAGTAATCATTGCAATTGCTGAGTATGAGCCCTCAACTGTTTCATTGATTGCTCGAATTGCCCGAAATACATCATCTTCAGAGAGTGCATCGAGACCGCCTCTTCTACCATTTACTGCGCGTTGAATTTCGGCTGCAAATAGATTTAGTAATGCTTCAGAATCTGAACTTGTATTGATGCGTCTATGATCTCGCTCAAGAAGACTATCAATTACTTTTTCAGGATTAGTTAGATTCCCATTGTGCGCAAGGCTAACTCCAAAGGGCGAATTTGTGTAGAAAGGTTGAGCCTCTGCGGCTGATGAAGAACCTGCTGTTGGATAGCGGACATGTCCGAGACCCATCGAACCTTCTAGTGACTTGATATGTCGGAGACGGAATACATCACGAACCAACCCATTGGCTCGGCGATGAGAAATATTGTTTGAATCACTAGTTACGATTCCAGCTGCATCCTGTCCGCGGTGCTGTAGAACCAACAATCCATCGTACAGAGTTTTGCCGACTTGAGAGTCAGGATGCCCGACGAGGCCGATAATACCGCACATCGGGAATCAGTCCGTGGTGAGTTACTAGGGTCTTAGCCATTTCCGGCTCAGCACCCTCACTTCTTCTGCTCAGCCATTGAGCGGTTTCGCTTATTCCAGCGGAACTTGCGAAGACGAGCGGTCTCGCCGAATCCGCATGAAGCACAAGCTCGCTTCTGTTTGTGGTATGAATGACGACCGCATCGGCGACAGCGCATGTGCGTGGGCTTCTGCTTCTTGCCCATGCTTGGAGTACCCTTTGACATGATTACCACCCGTTAGAGACAGCGCGGCGACCGGCCCGAGTGTTATGAGCGTTACTAACGCAATAACCAACCTGTGGATGTAGATTTACTCGTCAAGTAAAGCCAGTAGAGGATCTTCTGACTCTCTTTCAAATGTAGTTTTCAACACAAGAATTGTCACAATCAAGAAAATAAAGGGCATAAATGAAAGAAGTGTGACAATTGCTAACCCCAATATTACGAACATCAATTCTAATAATTCTCCGAATACGGGCAATTCGGACCTAGAGAGAGATTCAATAATCAAAATCACGGACGGTATTGACAATACAACCAATGATAAGATGACAGGTGGTTTCGGATTATGGTGAGGATTCCAGGTGACCAAAAAATGAATAATTGAGCAATAAGCCACCATCATTATTCCAACTAGAACACCGAGAATGAAAAAATCAAGTGAAAGAATGGATAAATCGGAGATCATTGTCTATCACCTCTAAGATTCCGCCTAATTATCTCAGTGACCATTTTCATCTCGCGTTTGTCTAAGGGACTTGTCTGACCTTCGCCAATAAGCCGACGTTCAGAATACCTTATGATAACGAAGTAAAGATAGAATGCGCAAATAATTCCTATTGAAACGAAAATAAACCAGAAAATCACAATTGGACTAAAAACCAAACTCGCGATTAATTGAATTTGAGTTATCTGATACCATGAGGCTAGAATTAGGAACCATCCAACTATAGCGACAGAGGTTTTTGAGTCACCATATAATGACCCTCTAAGGACTAATGCTAGGCCAAGTATTGCCAATGAAATCCAAATTAGTGAGTCAATCATGAATTCAAGATATAATTCTCTAATTTCAGAATCACAAAAGTGATACTGACAAATTCCAGTTCCGCCCTCAAAGTATTGTTTGTTCTCTGGAATGAAAATCATCATCGCAAGGCCTAAAGCGCCTAAAGGGATAGCAAATCTACTGCGCTCAAAAGAGGGACCCATTCTTTGCAACGAAAATGAAGCAATCATGAGGCTCCAGCCCAAAATTACCTGTAAGCCCCAACCTATCACGAATACTGGAGAGACAACCAATTATTTGATTTGACTTACGTAAAAGGGTCAGATAATCACTAGACTCAGCCCCGAACATCATCTCCTCCTAGCACGACACAATCATATACGGGTCATAGGTGGGCGCGTCGTCGTAAGACGCTGAGGTGCAGTGCAATGGTCAAGATGCCACGCAAAGTTATGCGATATTCGCCCTCTGCTGGTAAGCATACCGAGCATGCCGTCGAGCGAGTCAAGAAGCGCCGTGCTTCTGAATTGAAGTGGGGTCAGCGAAGATTTCGCAGAGTTACTGCAGGATACCGAGGATTCCCTCGTCCTAAGCCATCTGGTGAAAAGCCAACAAAGCGTGTAAATCTACTATACCGCTGCAGTGAGACTGGGAAGGCTCACCAACCTGCAGCACAACGCGCAAAGAAATTCGAATTAATTGAAAGGTGATTGAGGAGTTAAAATGGGTGATGCAAATTTTCTAAGAGTCAACTGCATTGACTGCGGAAACGAGGCAATCATTTTCGAAAGGGCGTCCACAGCCATCGCCTGCTCAATTTGCGGAGCCACTCTGGCTCGCCCGGCAGGTGGCAAGGCCCAGCTCGTAGGGAGCAACATCGTAGACGTCCTCGAGTGAAGGGGACAGAATACATGACTAACGCCGAAGACCCATGGCCAGAAGAGGGGGAGCTCCTCGTTTGTTCAGTCAAGAACGTTAAAGAGAATGGGGCCTATCTAAATCTTGATGGATATGGAAATCGTGAAGGATTTGTTTTCATTGGAGAAGTAGCAGCAGGTTGGGTTCGGAATATCAGGAATCATCTTCGCGTAGGTCAACGCGTTGTAGCCAAAGTTATTGGTATTAAGAAGGATAGAGAGAGAGTTGATCTTTCGATCAAAACAGTTTCAGAAGAGCGCCGACGAGATACACTTCAATCTTGGAAAAATGAACAACGTGCTAGACAGATAATGAATGTCGCGGCGGAAAGAATTGGTTGGGACGAAAACAAAACCACAGACATTTCCGAAGAAATGATTGAAATTTTTGGCACCCTGTATGGGGCGCTTGAGGAATGTGCAATTTCGGAAACAGCTCTTTCGGATAATGGATTCTCAGGAAATTGGATGACAATTGTAATCGAACTTGCAATAGAAAATATAGTTCCACCATTCGTTGAGATACGTGGCAAGTACAATATCGAAGTATGGGGAGATGAAGGAGTCTATGCAATCAGAGATGCCCTATTAGCTGCCGAAGCAGTTGCAGAAGGCGTTGAAGATACTACTCTTACTTGTCACTATGATGGAGCCCCGGAATATCGGATAGACATTAAAGCACCAGATTATGAAACTGCTGAGAAACTCTGGCAAAATGCACAAGATGCTGTGACCAAATCCATTACCTCGGTAGATGGGTCAATTGATATCGAACGCATGTGAAGTGACTTCGATTAGGCTACAACTTCAAAGACCTCTGAAAGGGGCTAGGTTCTCTGAGGGATTGGGATGGCTCGTACGAGATTGCAACGGTGTACCGCATGTGGCGAATTTGGTCTAGGTGAAGAGTGTAAAGAATGTGGGGGGAAAATGACTACAGTTGCACCTCTGAAATACTCACCTCAAGACTCTCAAGGGGCTAGGCGAAGACAGCGAGAAGATGCTGGAAGTGAAGAATGGATTGAAGCGCTTCCAACCCCGAGGAAAGAAGGTGAGGAGGAATGAATAGAACACGATTGCACTGGATTCTCGGTGAGGAATTTCCAAAACATTCAGCACTTCTAGAAGCGGTCCCAGGAGTTGGAAATGTCGGGAAAATTGTCGTTGATGCTTTAATCCAAAAGCATCCTTCGACACTTATCGCAAGACTACTACATCCTGACATGCCACCCCATTCAACACTCGATGATGATGGATTGTTAACTCCCCCCTCTATGCAAGTTCATCAAGTGATATTACCGGACGGGCAGTATCTGGTGACGGTTAGTGGAGATATTCAGCCAATGACTGCTGCTGGCCAAAACGAGGTTGCTGAGGCTATCTTGAAGTTAGCAGCAAAATCATCAACTCCACAATTCCTAGTTCTTGCTGGATTAGCTGCAGATGTAGAAGACAAAGGCATTCATGTTATCTGTGCCGATTCAGGAGTTAGGGGGGGACTTGAAGCAATTGACATTCCAGTTAGTAGAAATCAACCTGAAGCTGGAATGATTGGAGTGGCGGGATTATTAGTCTCTTTATCCCCTATCCATAACGTACCTGCGGTAGCTCTTGTCGCAGAAACTGTTGGAGCCAGCGCAGATGTAATTGCTGCTAATCGGCTTGCAAATTGGATTGAACAAGCGTTTGAGCTTCCTCTCCAACTAGATTTAGATTCCACAGAACAAACCGCTCGTAAATTGTTAGAGAGTGTTGAGGTCTCAGGTACTATTGAAGATCATCTTGGACTTGCTGCAGAATCCGACGACTTCTATGTCTGAGGTGAATAAATGAAAGCACTGCTAGGTAGCGGAGGAATTCGTACCGAAAAAAGAAGAAGCCTTTATCGGGATTTGATGACAGAAAACTTTGATGGCTGTAAAAGAGTTATTTTCGTTCCATTCGCAAGTCATGATTACGATGGATACACAACCCGTATGCGAGAATCTTCAGAGGACCTAGGTTACGAACTCATAGGATTACATGAGTTTGAAGACCCTCTATCTGCAATAGAGGCAATGGATGGCATATACGTAGGAGGAGGCAATACTTGGCTTCTAGTAAAAGAGTTGCATAAACAGGGTCTAATCGAGCCAATTCGAGAAGCAGTTCTAGAAAGAGATGTTCCTTATGCAGGAATTAGTGCAGGTGCGAATGTAGCCTGTCCTAGCATGCAGACGACTAATGATATGGCGATTACAATGGTGCCGTCATTCGATACCTTTGGAATCGTCCCCTTCCAAATTAACCCTCACTATCATCCAGGAGGTATTTGGTACCGTGAGGATGAGGAAGGAGCAATTGTTCAACACTTTGGAGAGACTAGGGAGCGAAGAATTAATGAATTTCATCAGATGAATGACACACCTGTCATTGGATTGTATGAGGGGGCATTCCTACGATGTACAGATAACAACTACGAATTAGTTGGTAACAAAGCCGCAGTAATTAGAAAAGGAGAAGAGACAATTACCTATGATCCAGGAATAATCCTTCGTAATGACCTAACCACCGCTTGAGACTACTATTAACTCCAAGGAAATATCAGACTCGATTCTTGATGTATGAGGCACAATTGTATTATTATGAACAACAAGAACTGTAGATGCGTGAATATCTAACTGATTTAACAACTCAGATATGGTCATTGGATTCTCTGATTCTACTGAGAGAGCCTCTCCTTCGTGATTGACCTCGATTCGCATGTTACTTGGCAGAACAAGTCAGACTTATGACCAAATCGCTGGTGGGCAGGCTGCTGCCGAGATCGCATAGCCCGGTATTGCGGTGGATTCGAAATCCACTGTCCCTTGGACGCGGGGGTTCAAATCCCTCTCTCGGCGCCACTTAGAAATCAGGGTTATCTTCAGCATCCGAGATAATCACAACTTTGGTGCCTGGACCGATTTTGACTTGAGGACGACCACTCCATTCTCCTTTCTCACCATTGAGAACGGCTATGGTATCGCCTCGTTGTATCGCCGCGGCACTAATTGGAATGAATTGTTTGAAGGCAACAATTGCAGCTGACCCAGTGGCATCGAGTAGAGTAGCAGCCCAGCGAGCAGTACCTACTCCGTCGGGGAATGCATCGATTGACCATACACGACCTATGACATTAACGCGTGTTTCAATTTCTACAACGGGTTCAGATTCATCTTCACCAGCAATGCTGACTTCTGATTTCTCATCTAAATTCAATTGGACTTCGCCTCGCCATAGACTGGGAAGAGCATTTGATACACGAACCCGGGAACCTTCTACAAGACCTCTAGTGATTTTCTTTGGCCCGCCATTATATGCTGGTTGAACCTTAGCGCGATCATATCCGTCCTGCAAACGAAAGTGGAGTTTAATTGTTCCATCTTCAATAAGTTCAGGACCAGATAATCCCACTACCTGACCTATCGCATCAACTCGAGGTTTAATTTCTCCAAGAGGAGTTATTGGCCATGCATGCCCAAATTTCTCAAATCGTCTTTCAGTAGTTAGTTGAAGATCATGATTTCCATTCTCGCAAATTCCTCTGTAGTCACACCCTCTGCAACGTGCATGAGAATCGGGATCAATAGCAGGGTCAGCTGGAACCCCACCAGCGTTGAAAATGTGTAAAGGAGAAGGCGAAGCCGGGCAATTATCAATTTCAGGAGAATCTTGGCGAATCATTTTGTATAAATCAAAATAATTTGAATCATATTTTTCCATTTCATCAATTTTTGGCAATGATACCTCTTTTACAGTACCCGTGCCAAGATACCATATTGCCAAAGACGTGACCTCTTCAGAGCGTCCATGAGTTTCCCACCAAAGCCATGCGTAGAGGCGTAATTGGTCAAGATATCCGAATGAACGATCACCCTTACCTATGCTTGCTTTGATGTCTATAATTCGGGTAGTTCCATCCCAACGATAAACCAAATCATACTCTCCTTGGAACCATCCCGCAGGATGACAAGTTGTCTGAGAAAATCCAACCGCATCTGGTTCAACAAACCATGGCCTAGCAACCTCCCAAGCCTCACACCAACTGATTTCACCAGATTCCTGAGCAGCAGGGTGGGGATTATCCCATACCCGTGGGAAACCATCAGGTGCTGGCCATTCCGGACGAGACTCTCCCTTTCTCCAAGTTTCAAGAAGGGGTCCGCCAGAAGCATCAATGCAATTTTCAACTTCATCGAGATGGAGGTCGATTCCCGCTATTATCATGTCACGGCACTCTTCTATCGTGATATCATCTGCAGAACCTGAACGATTTACAGAACGCTCCCAATCATGAACTGCGGCTGTCCAACAATCATCAAAGTGAAAGTCAACGCGTGCGATAGCCCAATCCCTCAGAGATTCTCGTGATTTTGGCCAATCTTCTTGAGATAGAGGAATTAGACGCGATGCAAGCCAATTAGTAGTGTCTTCGTAGTCTACCTTCCCATCTTCATCAATAGGAGCAGTTAGACGAGTATCAGATCCAGCATCGATGAGAACTGGAGATTCCTGTAACACTCTAGATATACAAGATTCAGCAGCATTCCCTCGAATTATTTGAGGAGGAAGTGGGCCTTTGAGGCGGACCTCCCAGCCATAATACCACATACGTGGACATGAATTCCAAGCGATTACTTGGGAGGCTGAAAGGCGTCGGTATGGATCGATACCAGTGCCTTGGACATCGAATGTCTGCACGGGCATATCTGACTACTATCATTCGAGGTACAAAAAACAATCTCAATAACAGATGTCATTCTTCTTCCACATTTAGATAGACAACTGTCATCTCTAATCGTTCGTAAGTAGGATGTACTTCGACAAGTGCAATCGGTGCTTCGATAACATCAGCAAGCTCCTCTGCCATAGAGAGGGGGACCTCAATTCGCTGATTACTTTCATCGAAAAACATGAAGCGACGAGGAAGACCTGTTTCTTCATGAATCTCTTGAATCCAATCTTCAGCAAACTCATTTGTACAATCTATAGCTCCGAAAACTAGAGTTCCATCGTCAGTGAGAACTTCATGAGGAGATATTGTGTGTTCACCTCTACGTAGGAATCTCCGGCGTAATTGACCACTGTCCTTGTAAGTAGCCGTGCAGAATTTGAGATGATACCCATAAGGTTCTCGAGTGATGCCATCAAAGGGGTCCGCAACACCAATTGCAGCAGCCATGACACGGTCACGCATCTTTGTTGCAACCTCTGCAGAACCAGAAGCACCTGCGGTGATTTCACTAGAAAGATTGAATCCACGCACTTCCATATTGTCATGATTACCTACAGTAATTTCCAACTCATTCAAATTTAGGAATTGGACGGGCATTTCGCGCATTGTCTCAAGAAGTTGTAGCAGTTGTTCCTCTTTGTCAGGCTCACAAGGTAATTCAACACCCGTTAACATACCCGCATCAAGACAAGCCTGCATTGTTTCACGATATTTATTCTCATCTAAATCTAAGAAATGGAAGCGAATTTCATCCAAACCTGCTTCAGCAAATTCTGAAGCCCATTCTGTTCGAAATGGGATACTAGTGTACATATGAAGATGAAAATCAGCACCAAATTCCGACTTTAGTACTCGACATGCTTCGAGGACTCGCTCCCTGACCATTACAGGATCCCCTCCTGTTATTCCTGCACCTGTAGCCTTCATCGCTCGAGCTTCTTCAATCACAGAATTCCAATCATCAATCTCTACTTTGCGCTCATTAGCATACATGAAATCAATCTCGCGGCGATTCTCTGATAAAGGGCAATAATCGCACATCCAATGGCAATGTCCAGTGATGAAAAGTACGAGTTTACTACCCATCTGACATTGGATACAACCCTCTGTATCGTTAGCATCAGCTGCCTCCGGCAATTCAGGGATATTTGGCAAACGAACAGAGAAAGTCATTCAGAGACCTCCATTGCAGTTTTGAGAAGCCATACGTGAAAGCTTCTGTCTTGAGATAACTCTGGGTGGAAAGTCAGGGCTACTCGGTTAGAAGTTCTAACTCCAACAACCTCGTCGCCATTTGTAACTACAACTTGCCCTGCCTCACCTACGCTTGTGAATCTCGGAGCACGAATGAAAACTCCAGGGAATTCACTCCCTAACAAAGAAGAATCTAATGTGCTCTGAAATGAGTCCACTTGGCGGCCATATGCATTACGATCAATTTGTGCATCAATCAATGCTTCACCGCCATCTTTCGGATTAGTCAACAAAATTGCCCCAGCACAGGTGCCAAGAACGGGGCGAGTGTCGTCATTTCTTATCCAGTCAAAGATTGCTGGCAGTAGTTTAGACGTAGAATCATTACCAGTAAGTCGCATAGTTGTAGACTCACCACCAGGGAATACAAGGGCATGAGGAGAAGCATCTGACAAATCTGAAGATTTGCGTAATTCATGGATTTCTATATCGAATCCTAGTTCAAATGCTGCTTCATTCAGGGCGGCAATGTGAACGTGGCGAGCGCCTTGCAACATGACCAAGCCGATTCGAAGCACGACCCTTGGGCTGAACCATTCGGCTTGAATCCAACCCCTTATGATTGCAAATTTTCATTCAGAATAAGTGAAAGGCCCCAGCGGATGGCAGACAAGCATGGGTGAGGGTCAGCGAGTGCATAACTTCGGCGCAGGACCAGCAGTTCTACCGCTTTCTGTAGTTGAAGAAGTTCAGGCTGCACTACCAAATATGAACAATAGTGGCTTTGGCCTTTGTGAGATTAGTCACAGAAGCGCAGCCTTCCAGTCTGTTGTTGATAGTGCAATGAATCGAATCAGGAGGGTTCTTTCAGTACCTGACGACTACACTATCCTATTCTTACAGGGTGGAGCATCTTTACAATTCTACATGTCTGCGCTTAATCTGCTAAAATCAGATGAAAAAGCCGATTTTCTTGAAACTGGCGGATGGTCGAAGAAATCCCTCAAAGAAGCAAATAGAATAGGGGATGGAATGGCAATCTGGAGTGATTCAGAAAATGGATTCAAATCAGTGCCAAACAATGGAGACTACAATTTGCGAGATGATTCTGTCTACCTTCACTACACCTCAAACAACACACTCTACGGGACTCAGTACCATCACCTACCCGACTCGGGGGGAAAACCACGTATCGTAGACGCATCTTCAGACATTGCTGGAGTTCCTATTGATGTTAGTGCGCATGATGTGATTTATGCTGGCGCTCAGAAAAATCTCGGACCCTCGGGAGTTACTCTCGTCATACTGTCTCCTTGGGCTCTAGCAAGAGCACAGGCGAACTCAGAAGCAGGAAATCTACCCACAATGTTAGACTACACCATTCACGCTTCCAAAGGATCACTATTCAACACACCCAACACCTTCGGTATCTTCGTTTTAGATTGTGTATTCAAATGGCTTGAAGAGAATGGTGGTTTGAATGGTTCAATCGCCCGAAATAAGGCTAAGTCGACCCTTCTTTACGAAGAACTAGACCGAAGTGACTTCTGGGTCCCTCACGCAAATTTAGATTCACGCTCAGTGATGAATGTAACCTGGAGACTGGCTGATGAAGCCTTGGAATCTGTATTTCTTGAGAAGGCCACAGCCGCTGGTCTGGGTGGACTGAAAGGACACCGTTCGGTTGGAGGGATTAGAGCCAGTATGTACAATGGCTGTCCAATTGAATCAGTCAAGGCTCTCGTTGAATTCATGCAGAAGTTTGAGGCCGAGCACTCCTGAGGAAGGAAGATGGATACTCGAGACATTATCGATTGTCTTGATTTTACATTGCTAGATCATGATGCCTCAGAGGATGAATTAGTTTCTTTTTGCTCACAAGCAAATTCGGTAAATCCAGCTGCAGTATGTGTCTTTTCAGAGCATCTAGAAATTGTTCGCAAACATCTCGATGAAGGAATTGCACTAGCTGTTGTTGCTGGTGGCTTTCCAGTTGGAAGTTCATCTCCCGAAGAAATTGAAATTGCAGTAAGAACGGCGGTAGAATCTGGTGCTGATGAAGTAGACGTAGTACTAGAGCCACGTGATAGCAAAGAATTCCCCGATGAAAACGACTTGAAGAAATTAATTGCAATGCGAGAAGCAGCAGGTGAGGTGGTTCTCAAAGTCATCATAGAAGCACCGTTGTTGGCTGAAAGAGAGATGCGTTCAGTGGCACGAATGGCTCTTGCCGCAGGAGCAAATTTCATCAAAACCTGTACCGGAAAGAGAGGTTCTTGTAGTGATGAAGCAGCAGATATCTTCGCCTACGAGATTATGCGTCACGAATTGACATTCAAAGAAAAACGCGGTGTCAAACTATCTGGAGGCATTCGTACAAAGGAAGATGTCGAGAGATTAACTGAATTGGTCAATGCAAGAGATGACTCAATTATCGCTTCAAGTAGATTCAGAATTGGCGCCTCAAGTTTGCTCAATGAGTTGATTTGAGTTACTGTAGAACTTCGACAATTAGTTCGGGTTGTGTAAGATACATCAGAAGGCCAATTCCTGCGAACATCATCATCCATGCTCCTGTGGCCTTGACGATACCTGTTGACCTTCTTAGGAAAGCAATCATCGCCTGACGACCCATTCCAACTAGAACGGTGACAATTATCATCAACATGGTCACTGAAATTATTAGGCCACCCAGTCCTGCGATGAATGCTTCGTTTCCGACCACAGTTAACCAAGCTACGAATGGGAAAACCGCTGCTGCAGTACAATCTACGGATGCTGCTGAGTAGCCTATTCCCCAAAGATACATGTTTCTGCGAGGAGTGAATACATCATCTGTTTCCATTGTTTGATATTTGTTGAGAAGGCCTTGAACCCAATTGAGAAGATGGCTCGTCCATCCCAATAACATCAATGAGCCAAGAATAAGTAGTAACCAAGCTATTGCGATTGCTACAGTATGGAGTACTCCACTAAGAGGGATTACTTCAGAAAGTCCGAAAATGATTATCCCCACAATTCCAAAGAAGGTAAGTTGACCCAAAGCCGCAAACCCGCCAACTTCGAAAGAACTAGGCAATCTTCCAGTTATTTTACCAGCCTCTCTAAGTTCATCCTCCTTCATTCCAAGGCTGAGATAGTAGGTGATGTAGGAGGGAAGCACGGGGAATGCACAAGGTGAGAAATACACTAGAATACCCAAAAATAGACCTATGATGAAGACGCCTTGAACGGAACGGTCAGCCTTTGCAATACCAATACGGAGTTCTTCGGCTTCACCAGAATTAGCTGCTTCAATCGCATTCTCAAATGATTTCCAGTTATCCAGAGGAGTACCGGTGTTCTCCTTGGCAACTACGAATCCCTCATGATCAATCACTAGAGCCAGTGGGATTGCTTGAGCAGAATA
>Ga0187827_10000869_pt1 | contig 45872 bp, 46 predicted proteins | sample ETNtaG_39_FD_167969 | JGI IMG/M metagenome (GOLD analysis project Ga0187827, IMG submission 167969) | Marine microbial and viral communities from oxygen minimum zone, Eastern Pacific Ocean - ETNP2014_SV_150_PacBio MetaG (Illumina Assembly) | ecosystem: Environmental > Aquatic > Marine > Hypoxic...
CCGCTGAGCCGTTAACTCCTAGTCCATTACTTGCAATATTCATAGGTGCTGCCGGAGCATTAATTATGTACTTTGGAACTAAGTTTTTAGAAAATCAAAAACTTGATGATGTTGTTGGTGCTATTCCTGTACACATGTTCGCGGGCATATTTGGCACATTAGTTGTACCAATAAGTAATCCAAATACGAATTTTGGCACACAGTTGTTAGGCGTTATTTCTGTTTGTATATTTAGTTTCGTTTTATCTTTCATTTCTTTCAAAACTTTAAAACAAACCATCGGTTTAAGAATAAGTAAAAAAGCTGAAAAACTTGGAACAGATAAAGCAGAAGTTGGAGTGGTTGCTTACTCTATAAGAGATTAGCTTCACCGAATAATTAATAAATTAAAGGCCCCTCTTTTGGGGCCTTTTTTTATTCATTTTCTTTCCATAATTTATCTAAATTTACATTTGGAGAAATACCGTAAATCGAGTTTATATTAGTAAAATGTACCGCCAAGGAAGGAATAGGACTAAAACAATATTCTTTTTTATAAATTTCATGCAAAGGTTTTTCAAATGGGTAGTGTTCTTTTTCACACATGCTTACTAGTTGGTTAAAATGTTTATTAATCATCTGGCTACTTGTTAAAAAAGTACATAATGTTTGATCTATTCTTCTCCAATGATGAGAATTTCCAATTAAAATATTTGTTTTGTTTGGCTCCATGTAAAGATAAGGGTAATCAATTGGACATAAAAATAATTCATCATTAAATAATGTTGAAAGTTTTTCATAAGTATAAATCATTTCTTCAATAGAATTATCTTTGTGAAGGTAATCATCTTCAACAAAATATATTAAATCATCAGAGTTTTTGGCTAAATTTAATGACTGTTTAATATTAGCCATATTAGATTTTTGATTTTCAGTTACAGTTTTATTTTGTTGATTAATATTATCTATTGATGATTTGTATTTTTCAAACTCAAGATTAACAATTTCATAATCAAAAAATTGGTTATTTAAAATTTGTTTATATTTTTGAATAACATTTTTTTCAGAATTATGATCTATAATTGTTAGTTTTATACCAATATTGTTAAATATTTTTTTTGAATAATTTAATGATTTAACCAAAGAGTTTAGTGTTCTTATAGAATATTCATATTTTTCTTTACTAAATATTCTATCTTTAGATTGAGTTAACATTTTTACAGAAGCACAACTTCTCAAGATAATATGTAGAGACTTTACTGGTCTATTAATTTCAAGTTTTCCCAAGGGCAAAGTAATTGAGTGAACACCCTCTTTTGATAAATTTTCATACCCATATTTATCAAGTGAATCAATTGAGTAATTGCTTTGATCAATTATTTCAAATCCAAAAAAACGATTTAATTTAATTAATAATTTTTTTACGATTGATTTTTTTTTCTTTATTTTTATTTCTTTCACAATATATATTATATTTTAAAATGAATATTAAATCATCCCAAACTCTTGTAAAGGAAGCTTTAATTGAAATTACTACAATTTCTCCATCACAGGCTTTGGAAATGTCGAATAATAATGAATGTAATTTAATTGATATTAGAGATACAGTTGAGTTACAAAAATTAGGCAGAATAGAAAATTCTTTTCATATTTCAAGAGGCTTGTTAGAATTTTCAATTCATCCTGAAAGCGCTTATGTTCAAAATAATAATTTAGATATAAATAAAGAAATAGTATTGTTTTGTGCGGCCGGAGGAAGATCGGCTCTAGCGGCTAAAACATTAAAAGAAATGGGATTTGAGAAAGTTTCACATATCGAAGGTGGTTTTGAAAATATGTCAAACTCAGGTTTTAAAGTAATTAAATAATTACTTAATCAAACAAACTTATTTTTTTTGCAAAGAAAATTCTAATAATCCAATATATAACGATACCTACAGGTCCAACAAAATATGTAATTATTAAAGGTATAATGTTAAAATATTTTGGGATAAAATATTTTTGGCTATCACGTACTATCCATGCTGCACAAAATAAATTGATTGCCAGAAAATGTGTCCAAATTAATATTAAAAAAGCTTCATTTTCAAATAAATTAGCTAAATTATAAATTCCTAAATATAACTCAAAGTTTTCAAGAAAATCATATTCGGTATGAAAAAAGTAGTAGACCAAATAAATATAAACAGATCCTAAAATTAGAAATGGAAAAATTGATGTTGCAAAAAGTCCACAAACTTTAGATTTAGGAAAAAATATTAATACAAACCAGAAAGGCATAACCCCAAAACTCAACCACAAATAGATCATTTCTATCGTAAAAAAAGCTGATATTTGCTCAAACATATTATTTTATAATATATTAAAAAAACCGATGATTCCTATTAAAAATAAAAAAAAATCTTTAGAGGTGACTGTTGATGAGATGCGTAATTTTGCGTTTAATTATATTGAAAAATTTGCACCATCCAAACAACAGCTAAAAACTTATTTATTAAAAAAATACTTAAAATCTAAAATACCAAGCATCAAAAAAAGTAATATTACTGATTTAATCGATATAGTTACTGAAGATTTGAAAAAATCAAAATTTATCAATGATAAGTTCTATTCAGAATCTAAAGCTAAAAGTTTAATTCAACGAGGTTCATCAATTAACAAAATTAGAAATTATTTATTTAACAAAGGTGTTGGTGAAAAATATATTAGAAACACTATTGAAAAAATTCATACAAATAACGAGGATCAGGATTTTTTTTCAGCAATAAAAATATGTAAAAAAAAAAGAATTGGACCTAGTAGAGATGAGGCAAATAGACCACTTTTTTATAAAAAAGATATAGGGGTTTTGGCAAGATCAGGTTTTGATTTTGAAGTATCAAGAAGAGTTATGGAGCTTGAAAAAGATGAATATTTAAAAATAATTAATCTCCTTTAGATTTTTTGTTTTTTTCTTCAAGATAATATAGAATTTTACTTCTGATATAATTTTTTACAAAGACAAATAATAATAAACCAAATATTGATATAGAAACTATTATAATTAATATTATTCTTAACTGTTCGCTCACTATAGATTGTTACTTCTTTTTAAAATTAAACTTGGGTTTTTGAAATCTTCTTTTCCATATAAAATTTCATTACCACCAAAATCTGTAATTACTCCACCTGCACCTACAATGATTGCATGGCCGGCAGCAATATCCCATTCATAGGCTCTAGCTTCAGCTACATAACCATCAAACTCTCCAGAAGCTATTACACAAAATTTTAATGAACTCTTCATTCTTACAAAATCTGTTACTCCAATTTGTTTATAAATTTTTTCAATTTCAGGTTTTATTTTATTTGAATAAGAAACAAATTTAATTGAATCTTCTCTATTCTTGTTATTACATTTTAAATTTATTAATTTTCCATCTGTTAATTCATAAGCCATATCTTTTCCATGTGAATAAAACATTCTTTTTTTTGCTGGAGCATAAATTAATCCAGCCACAGGTTTTTTATTTATTATTAAACCTGCATTAATTGTAAATTCATCTAAATTATTTATGTAATCATAAGTACCATCAATTGGGTCAACCAACCAAAAGTTTGCAAGATCTTTAGCTGATTTATTATGAGATGTTTCTTCTGATACAATAGGTAAATCTGGAGTTAATTCTAATATTTTTTTTGTAATAATTTTGTTTATTGCTAAATCTCCATTACTTACAGGAGTACCGTCAGATTTAATTTCTTTGGTTAGACCTTTATTTCTTAATTCTATAGCAACATTACCTGCATAAAGAAAAGTATCAATTTGCGCTTCAACAATATTTTTTAAATTAACTTCATTCATTAGTTTCAAATTTTTTTAATTCAATATTTTTTGAATTAATTACTTTTTTACCAACATTTTCAAAATTGACAGTTACTTTTTCATTAATAATAGATTGAACTTGACCAATTCCCCAGTTTTTATTAACTGGATTGATAACTTTATCTCCAGGTTCAAAATCTATAATCATTTAATTTAATTTATATTAGAAATAAGTATAAATACCATCAAATGAATGCAGAATTAAATTCGATTGGAATTCAAAAAAAACCATCAGACACAACTATCGTTGTAGCCATGTCCGGAGGTGTTGACTCTTCTACTGTAGCAGGAATGATGAAAAAAGAAGGTTATAATGTAATAGGAATAACTTTAAAACTTTATGATGATAGTAAAGAAATAGCTAAATCTAAACAATGTTGTTCAGGACAAGATATAATGGATGCAAAAAGGGTAGCTAACAAATTAGACATAGAACACAAAATTTTATATTATCAGGACAGGTTTAAACAAGGAGTTATTGATAATTTTGTAGATAGCTATCTTAGAGGAGAAACTCCAATTCCATGTGTTCAATGTAATCAAACGGTAAAATTTAAAGATTTACTAGAAGTTTCAAAAGATCTTAATGCTGATGCATTAGTAACGGGCCATTATGTAAAAAGTATAACAAATAACAATTCAACAAGCATGTATAGAGCTATTGATGAAAATAGAGATCAAAGTTATTTTTTATTTAATACTACAAAGGAGCAATTAAATTATTTAAGATTTCCATTAGGTAGAATTTTAAAAGATAAAACCAGAGAAATAGCAAAAGATCTTGATTTAAACGTAGCAGACAAACCTGATAGCCAAGATATATGCTTTGTACCCAATGGTGATTATGCTTCTGTAATTCAAAAATATAAACCAGATTTATTCAAAAAAGGAAATATTAAAAATTTAGACGGCAAAGTAGTTGGTGTGCACGGTGGAATAGTCAATTTTACAATTGGACAGAGAAAAGGAATAAAAGTTTCTGATAAAGAACCACTTTACGTTATAAAAATAGACTCTGAAAATAATGAAATTATTGTTGGTCCAAAGAAAAAACTTGGCAAGAAAAATATTTTATTAAAAGATTTAAATTTATTGAGTGAAAAAAAAGAATTTGATCAAAACATTTTTGTTAAAGTAAGATCAACTGGCAAACTTCTTGAGGCAAAAGTAAATATAATGGATCAGAATACAGCTGAGGTAAATCTAGTAGAATCCGAAGATGGTATTTCTCCTGGTCAAGCTTGTGTTTTTTACAATAAAGATCAATTTGGTCATAAAGTTCTAGGAGGGGGATGGATTATTTAAAATATCTAATCTTAAAACTAAATAGAGAAAAAATAAAATATAATTGAATTAAAATAAAATAATTCCATGAAATTATGTTTTTAATTTCAGGAAAATTATCTATTTTTATTATTAAAATAGGCAAGATAATTATTCCACTAGCAACCAAGAATAATGTTAAAAAAAAATTTAATTTAATAAATTTAATTTTAAAAAATCTTTTTATTTTTTTTTGTATAAAAAATAATTTTTTACTTATTAAAAATTGAGTAATTACAGTAAAAAAAATATAAATATAAATTCCTATTCTTCTAAAAAATTCGTAAATTTTTCCCTCACCCAAAAAAATAATATATAAAATTAAAAATAAAACCGAAAAAAAAGAAAAAAATGAAAATTTTTTTTCTGAAATTTTAAACTTATTGAGAATTTCTAGAAATTTATACCAATATAAAAATAAAATAAACGAATACAAATACATCATTGGCTTAAAAAAATATTTTACTGGAACATTTCTTCCTGCCCTTGATATCGATGTACAACCTTCAAAATTAGGTATGCAAGCAGGCACTAAATTTAATTTTACTGATGCTATGTAAGAAATTATGACTGTTAATATTGGTAAAATGAAACAAATAAGCGCAATTACTCTTAAATTTGTCCGCATTGATTTATAGAAATTTATTTTTTCTTATTTTTTTTTCTTGCTCTTCTTTTTTTAGAGCCCATTTTTCTTCGACCTCTATGCTTCTTTGGGTATCCCATAATCTCCTTTGTTTCTTTTTGTTGACATATTCGGTGGATATAGCATTGTCTTAATATCTTATCAAATTTATTATGACGAAATCTTTTAGGACATTCTTAAAACATGCGGGTAAAGATTATTATAATCGATCAGTGAATCCGCCTGTGGTTCGAGCTTCAACTCTCATTTTTAAGTCCATTGACGAAATAAAAAAAATGAAAAATAAAGCAAAAAAGGATCCTATTGGAGGGCATTTTACTTATGGTAGAGAAGGCAGTTCAACAATATTTGCTTTACAGAAAATTTTGAGAACTTTGGAAGAAAGTTATCAAGTTTTTTTAACACCAACAGGTTTTGGATCAGTATTTCTAGCAATTTTTAGTGTAGTTAGACCTGGAGATGAAATTATTGTTTCAGATCCAGTTTATTCACCAACAAGAGCATTCACAGAAAATTTTTTAGAAGAATTTAATATAAAAACAGTTTTTTATGATCCAAACAATATTAACGATTTAAAAAACAAAATATCAAAAAAAACAAAACTTATTTTCGTTGAAAACCCAGGAAGTAATACATTTGAGTTTCAAGATTTATCTAAAATTCTCTCATTAGCAAAAAAAAATAATATTTTTACTGCAATGGATAACACTTGGGGAACTCCTTATTTTATTAAACCAATTAAATTAGGATTTGATATGTCTATAGTAGCCGCAACCAAATATTATTCTGGTCACTCTGATGTTATGGGTGGTAGTTTAGCAGTTAATAAAAGAGTTTTTAAATATGTAGAAAAAGCAAATAAAGTTACAGGCTTAAGGTTAGGACCCGATGATGCTTATCTTATAATTAGAGGTTTAAGAACATTAGATATACGTTTAGACAAACATCAAGAAAACGCAAAAAAAGTAGCAAGCTTTTTATATAAACATAAAAAAGTAAAACTTTTATACCCTTATAAAAAAGGAACTTATAATTATAAAATGTGGAATAAATATTATTCTGGTGCATCCGGTTTAATGGGGTTAAAAATTAAAGCAAAAAATAAAAAATCTGTTCTTAAATTTGTTAACTCATTAAAGTTATTTGGCTACGGATATAGTTGGGGCGGCTTTGAAAGTCTTGCGTTACAACAGGACCTTAGAGAATTGGGTAATAGAAATTATCTAGGCTTATCTAAAAACGAACATTTAGTTAGACTTCATATAGGCCTCGAAGATCCAAATGATTTAATTAAAGATTTAAGGGCCGCCTTAAAACATGTTAAATGAGTTCAGAAAAATTTATTCAAAACAAAACTGCTTTAATAACATTAATAGCCGCAAGTTTAGTAGTAGTAATTTCTTTAGGAATTAGACAAACATTTGGTCTCTTCTATTTTGATTTTTCTACTGACTTAGATATTTCAATTACACAATTTGGATTTGCAATGGGCTTACAATTATTTTTGTGGGGTCTTTTTGGTCCATGGTTTGGAATTGTAACAGATAAGTACGGAGGAAATGTTGCAATTTTTATAGGATTTCTTTTTTATTTGGCTGGAGTTTTTCTTTTTTATTTAGGATTTAATACAGGTTTTTACTTTACTTTAACTATAGGTGTTTTAATTGGAGTGGGACTTGGATCTACTGCAATAAGCATACCCGTGGCTATTGTAGCAAAACACTTTCCAATATCAAATAGAACTATAGCAACAGGAATAGTTACATCGGCAGGTTCATTTGGCTATTTTGTTTCACCTCTAATTGTCAGGTATTCTTTAATAGAAACTGGTTGGGAAACTACTTTATTATATTTTGTATTTTTCCTTACTTTAGGGCTTGTTGTAGCTTTGTTTATAACAACTCCAAAAATACCAGTAGGTTCAACAGCTAGCGAAAATAAACAAACGGCAACACAAGCAATTAAAGAAGCTTTCTCAAATAAAAGTTACATATATTTAACATTAGGTTTTTTTGTATGTGGATGGCATATAGCCCTAGTAGCAACTCACATACCAACTTACATAAATGACAGAGGTCTTCCAGAGTGGTGTGCTGCAGCAATATTAGCTCTTATAGGTGTATTTAATATGATTGGCACTCTAACTTCAGGTTATCTTTCAACAAGATACAGTAAGAAAATTATATTAAGTGCAATTTATTTATTAAGAGGTGTTTCTATTATTTACTTTATATTTTTACCTCCAAGCGTGTTCAATGCTATGGTTTTCGGTGTAACATTTGGTTTTTTATGGCTAGCAACAGTGCCACCTACTAATGGATTGGTAGCTCATATATTTGGAACAAAATACATTGGTTTATTGTATGGATTTGTTTTTTTAAGCCATCAAGTTGGATCATTTTTAGGAGCATATTTAGGTGGGGTTTTTTATGAACTTTATGGGTCATTTGATTATGCATGGTACATTTCTATCGCTTTATCTATTTTTGCAGGTTTGATACATTTGCCAATAAAAGAGAAAGCAATTGAAAGAGCTCAACCTGCATAAATTTAAATTTAATCCCTACTTAGAAAAGCTTTATCAATCAAATAAGACATTAATTATTTATAAAGTTGATGATGGGTATGATATTTATACTGATTTTTCGAAAAAGATTATTTTGAATAATAAAAATATAGTTAATTTTTTAAATTCTTTTGAAAAACGAAAATATAGAAAAGAAACAGATTTATACATTGGTTTCTTTGGGTATGAGATACTTAATAATTTATTAGGTCTGAAATTACAAAAACAAAAAAAAATAAATTTTCACAAAGGTGTATTTTATAAACCTGAGACCATAATTAAGATTAGAAAAAAAATTTATATCTCATCAAGTATTAAATCTCAGAAGTTTAAAAATTTCTTCCAATCAACAAAAATTCTTAGCCCATTTAAATTAAATATTAATTACAAGAAATATAAAAGAATATTTAATATTTTCTCTAAGAAAATTAGAGAGGGAGAAACTTATCAAATAAAAATATGCACCAAATATAAAAACAAATCACAAATTAATCCTATGAATTTTTTCTGGAGACTAATGAAGACAAATGCATCTCCAGAATCTTTTTTGATAAGAGACAAAAATTACTCTATTGTGAGCTGTTCTCCAGAAACTTTGATTTCAAAAAAAGGAAGAAACATAATTACCAAGCCAATCGCAGGAACATTAAGAAAAAAAAAGAATACCAATAAGTCGATTGCATTAAAATATTTTAAAAACAATTCTAAAGAAACCAAAGAACATAATATGATTGTTGATATGGAGAGAAGCGATTTATCTAAAGTTTGTAAACCAGGGTCTGTAAAAATTAAAAAAGAAAAATATGTTGAGGAATATAAACATTTATATCATTATGTAACAAGTATTTCTGGAAATTTATTAGATCAATCTACTGTAGAAGATATTATTAAATCAATGATGCCAGGAGGATCTGTTATTGGATGTCCAAAAATAAGAACTTTAGAACTTTTAAATCAACAAGAAAAAGAAGATAGAAATATTTTCACAGGAAGTTTTGGTTATATAAAATTTAATTCAGATATGAGATTTAATATTATAATTAGGTCAATATTAAATTATAAAAATTTTTCTGAAATTTCTGCTGCATCAGGTGTTGTTTTGGATAGTGCAGCAAAAAAAGAATTTAATGAAAACTTTATAAAAGCAAAATCTTTATTAGAGTTATACAAATGATTTATATAATTGATCATCAAGATTCATTTACATGGAATGTTGTTCACCAATTTTCAGAGTTCAATAACGTATATTGTTCAAATTATTTTGATATTAATAATAAATTACTTGATAAAGCAGATACTATAGTTTTATCACCAGGACCAGGATGTCCAAAAGATTATCCCGACACTTCAAAATTGTATAAAAAATATAAAGGAAAGAAAAAAATAATAGGTATTTGCTTAGGTTATCAACAAATTCTTTATTGTGAAAAAGGAAAGATTGTTCAACAAAAAAAAATTTTTCATGGATATCAATCAGAAGTGAAAATAACTAATAACAAATCAATTTTTCCAAAAAAATTTAAATTTAAAGTAGGTAGGTATCATTCTTTAAAGCTTAAGGAGCCTTTTTTTTCAAAGAATTTTGAAATAACTATGAGATGTAGCAAAACCAATATAGCAATGGCTTTTGAAAATAAAATAGATGATGTATATGGTTTTCAGTTTCATCCAGAATCTTTTTTAACAATAAATGGTAAAATACTTATTAAAAAAATCCTATCTACGTAAAGATCTAAAACAAGTAAGTTTTAATGATCTTTGGAATGACAATGGCGTATTCACAACAATGTGGATATATGGAAGGCCAGCAAAAATTATATTTTTTAAATTACATATAGATAATTTAATTAAATCTTTAAAGGTTTATAAAATTTATAAAAAGAATATTAAGACACAAATATTAAAGTTAATTAATATAAATATAAAAAAAAACAAAAAATATAATCACTTACTTAGAGTTGCTATTAATAAAAAATTGATAACTATATCTCTAAGAAATAAAGTAAAAGTTAATAGAAACTTTAATCTAAAATTAATTAATTATAAAAGAGTAAGACCTGAGTATAAAAATTTAAAATATAAAACAATATTGAAGCATTTATCAAAATTAAATACTGCTACATCAGATATAGCTTTATGCGTTGGTGGTAAAATATTAGAAACCGGTACATCAAACTTGCTTTTTATTTCTAACAATAAATTTTTTTCTCCAATAGAAAGTTTTTACAGAGGCACAAATCTTAAATTTTTTGAAAAAAAAATAAAAATTATAAAAAAAGATATTATTTTAAAACAATTAAAAAATTATGATGAAATAATATTAATTGGTTCTGGCAAAGGTGTAACAACAGTCAAAGATATTGATGAAATAAAATGGAAGAGAAAAAGTTATAAATTCTTTAAAAAACTTTCTTTAATTTATAAAAGAGAAATAAAAAAACAAAAAAATATTAATAAATTTTTATGAGAGATCCTAATAATCCATGCTTGTTTTGTAATACTACTAAAAAAGAATATTTATTTGAAAATGAACTAGCTTATTCAACTTTTGATTCTTATCCTGTATCAAAATTTCACGTATTAGTTATTCCGAAAAGACATGTAAGTAATTATTTTGAGCTATCAAATGATGAGTTTGTTGCTTGCAATAAAATTATTATGTTAAGCAAAAATAAAATAGAACAAGACGATCAAACTATTAAAGGTTTTAATATTGGGTCCAATTCTGGAAAAGTTGCCGGTCAATCTATTAATCATTGTCATATTCACTTGATTCCAAGAAGAGCAGGAGATGTTGAGAATCCCAAAGGTGGTGTAAGAGGAGTTATTCCTTTGATGCAACATTATATAAAAAAATCCAAATAAACTTGGCATATTTTCTGTTGAAATGTCAATATAACGTGGTTGATCTATTATTATAAGTATACTAAAAATCTCAGATCTAGAAGGGAGATAATTCACTGTGTTATTAATAAATCCATTTGTGATATTGTCAGAAACTATTTCACCAATCTATATGCAATGGTTTGTAATTGTTATGGCAATACTAGTAGTCGTTGGAACTTTATTGGACATAATTCACAAGAAGAATGTTAAATATTTTTTTGAAAATGCAAAAAAAGCAAAACTATCAGCTAAAAAAACTTTAAGTTCATCTGAGAAAATATCTGTAATTTCAAAAACAATTGTTAGCGATATAGCAACTACTTCTGAATTAGGAGCGGGAAAAAGAAGAACGGCTCATCTTTTAGGAATGTATGGAACTATATTATTTTGGATCACTTCTGTAATAATGATTTTTTGTTATTCAAATCCAACTTCAGAAACTCCTTCAGCATGGCCTATTATTTGGCACGTAGGAGCTATAATGACAGTTTTAGGAGGATCTTGGTTTTGGTTTTTTTTAAGAGTAGATGTTTATTCAGAAGCTCAACCTTGGTACAGAATTATTAAAGCAGATTTATTTGTGCTTGCACTTGTTGCAACTTCTTTATTTGGATTAGTTTGGTCGTATTTACAATCATTAAATTTAAATGACAGATGGGATGATAAGGTATTTTTGGTTTTGTTTATTGTATCTAACCTTGTTCTTTTTGGTGGAGTGTATTGGTCAAAATTTGCACACATGTTTTATAAACCTGGAGCAGCAATACAAAAAAATTTAGCAGAAGCTGATGGATCCAGAGACAATCTTCCACCTGAGGCAGATGCACCAGAGCAATTTGGTTCAGGTATAAAAAGAGAAGAGCCAAAACATTATTAAAATGATATCGAAAGGAAAAAAATAAAATTATGTCAACTTTTGTATACATGACACGTTGTGATGGATGTGGACATTGTGTAGATATTTGCCCTTCCGATATTATGCATATAGATGAAACAATTAGACGGGCAAAAAATATAGAACCAAATTTTTGTTGGGAATGTTATTCATGCGTTAAAGCATGTCCTAACCATGCTATTGATGTTCGAGGTTATGCTGATTTTGCTCCAATGGGTCATAGTGTAAGAGTTAGAAGAGAAGAAGAAAAAGGAACAATCTCTTGGAAAATAAAATTTAGAAACGGAACTGAAAAAGATTTTGTATCTCCCATTACAACAAAACCTTGGGGTAAATTTATTCCAAAACTTGCCGAAGGTGCCAAACCAAACCAAGGAGAAATAAACTCTCAAATTCTTTATTTAGAACCAGAAGGTTTAAATACAAAGAAAGAATTACCTAAAGTAGAAAAAAGTGCATTTAAAAAAGGAGTTTATTATTAATGGCTAGAAAAACAGTATTAGAAGATTGTGATGTTTTGGTAGTAGGCGGAGGAATGGCTGGAACTGGTGCAGCTTTTGAAGCTAGACACTGGGGTAGAGATTTAAAAATAATTTGTGTTGAAAAAGCAAATATAGACAGAAGTGGAGCGGTTGCTCAAGGACTTTACGCGATAAATTGTTATATGGGAATGCAATGGGGAGAAAACCAGCCTGAAGATCATGTACGTTATGCTCGAAATGACTTAATGGGCTTGGTTAGAGAAGACTTGGGTTATGATATGGCCCGTCACGTAGATTCAGCTGTTCACATGTTCGAAGAGTGGGGTTTACCTATGATGCGTAATAAGGAAACAGGACGTTATCAACGTGAAGGTAAATGGCAAATCATGATCCACGGAGAAAGTTACAAACCAATTGTTGCAGAAGCAGCAAAAAAATCAGCTGATAAGATTTACAATAGAATAATGATTACCCATCTACTTATGGATGAAGAAAAAGAAAATAGAGTAGGAGGTGCAGTAGGATTTAATATGCGAACTGGTGATTATCATGTTTTTAGAGCAAAGACAGTTATAGTTGCTGCAGGTGGTGCATCTCATATTTTCAAACCTAGAGCTGTAGGAGAAGGAATGGGAAGAACGTGGTATGCTCCTTGGAGCAATGGTTCAGCTTATGCTCTTCCAATTGCAGTAGGGGCCAAAATGACACAAATGGAAAACAGAATTGTGTTATGTAGATTTAAAGATGGATATGGTCCAGTTGGCGCATATTTCCTTCATTTAAAAACTTACACGCAAAATGCAAATGGCGAAAATTATGAAAAAAAATGGTACGAAAAAACCAAAGAATTAGTTGGTGAATATATCGACCATCATCCAACACCTACATGTTTACGTAATCATGCTTTTATACAAGAAACAATGGCAGGCGGCGGACCAATTCATATGGTTACTAAAGAAGCATTTCAAGACCCTCATTTAGAAACAGTGGGATGGGAAAATTTCCTAGGAATGACAGTTGGCCAAGCTGTGGTCTGGGCATCACAAAATATTGATCCAAAATATACAAACCCAGAACTAACAACATCTGAACCTTATGTTATGGGTTCTCACGCAACTTGCTCAGGTGCTTGGGTTAGCGGACCTGAAGATATAGCTCCACCCGAATATTTTTGGGGATATAATAGAATGACAACAGTAGAAGGTTTATTTGGAGCAGGTGACACTGTAGGTGGAAGTGCCCATAAATTTTCATCAGGATCATTTACCGAAGGACGTTTAGCAGCAAAAGCAGCTGTTAAATATATTGAAGAAGAAAAAGCAAAAGATATCAAGGTAAGCGATAATCAATGTGAAGATTTTAAAGAAATCATATTTAAACCTTTAGAAAACTATACTGTAGGAAGAAATGAGATTACCGGAGGAACTGTTTCCCCAAGTTATATATCTCCAATACAAGGACTTCAACGTCTACAGAAAATAATGGATGAGTATGTAGGTGGCATTTCATATAATTACATGACCAATGAAAATACTCTAAAAAGAGGGTTGGAACTTCTAGATTGGTTACAAGAAGATCTGGAAAATGTTGGTGCGGAAGATTATCATCAGCTTATGAGAGCATGGGAATTGAAACATAGAACTTTAACATCTCAATGCGTAACTGAACATACGCTTTTTAGACAAGAAACACGTTGGCCAGGGTATTATTATAGAGGAGATTATATGAAGTTAGATGATGAAAATTGGCATTGTTTGACTTTATCTAGACGTGACCCTAAGACTGGTAAATTCACTATGGAGAAAGCTCCCGTCTATCACATAGTTGATGAAAAAGAGAAAAAGGAAGCTTCTTAAATCACAACACAGAGTTAATGGGTATAATAGATAAGTCCGATGAAGAGATAATCAAAATTGCAGAGCCAATATGGTCTAACTTGGTGAAATCTTCAAATATTAAAGATTATGGAGGTTTTACTAAAGATTTTTCCTCTCAAATGCTATACGGCGCCAATGAAGTTGAACTAGGCAAGCAGTGGGCAAGTAACGAGCTTATATCTACTCTATCAGATAATTGTAAAGCATTCGGTTGCCTTAGGAGAGGACTCTACGTCACGATATTATATAAACAAACTAGCACCAAACTTCCAGGGGACTTTCTAGGACGACTCGTTTTGGGTGAGGAGGATGGTTTGGTTAAAGTTTTTGGAGCTACAATCTTTTAAATTTTTTTTAAATTTTTAAAGAAAATTCTTGCAAAATTTATAATCTAGGTGTACTTGCCAGCTATGCTTAATAATTTTCAAAAAAATACAAAATCATTTTTTAAGCAGTTTCAAAATTTTCAAACAATAGTTAATACCAAAACAGCTATATATTTTGGTTTAGCTACTTACTGGTTAGTTATTTTATTTGGCACATTTTCCAATATCTAATCAATTAGTTGACATTAATATATTAGAAGAATAGTTACGACATATGGAATATTTCCTTCCAATAGCAGAAGTTTATGTAAACATTCCTTTAATTTTTATTCTTAGCTTAGTAGTTGGAGTTCTTTCAGGTTTATTTGGCGTTGGTGGTGGATTTTTAATGACTCCATTTTTAATTTTTTTAGGTATTCCACCTGCTTATGCAGTTCCTAATGAAGCAAATAATATTTTAGGAACATCTATATCTGGTTCTACAACTCATTATCTAAAAGGTACTTTAGATTATAAAATGGGTTTAATGATTGTAGTAGGAGGTGTTGCTGGAACAATATTAGGAATTATTACTTTTTCTTATTTTAAAGATATTGGAAAAATTAATATCGTCATTTCATTAGCTTATATGTACATTTTAGCAATTATTGGAACAATAATGTTAGTTCAAGGAGTTAGCGAAATAGATAGGGCTAGAAAAAAAGTAATAATAAAAAACAAACTTCATTCTCATTATTGGATACACGGTCTTCCATTTAGAATGAGATTTAAAAAATCAAAATTGTACGAAAGCATATTCACACCAATTATTATTGGTCTTTTAGTAGGATACCTTGCTGCAATAATGGGTGTAGGAGGTGCCTTTATTTTAGTTCCCGCAATGATTTACATTATAGGCATGCCAACTAAATTAATTCCAGGAACATCGTTATTTGTAACAATTTTTATTAGTGCCATAGTTACAGTTCTTCATGCATTTCATTATGGTTCAATTGATCTTATGTTAGTTATGGTATTAATTTTAGGTTCTATTTTAGGTGTACAGATAGGCCAGAAGCTTGGTGAAAAAGTTGACAGCTCACAATTTAAAGCTATTTTAGCATTTCTGTTATTACTAGTTGGTATTGCAATTGCTTATGATGCATTTTTTACAGAAAAGTCTATTAGAATTATATCTGAAACCAATGGAGTAAAAGCATTAAGTCCATTTGCAAAATTTATTAAAGAAATCTCAATAAATGTTCCAATTCTTTATGGTATATTTTCAATTGCTTTGGCACTTATACTTGGAGTAGGTGCGGCGATAATTAGAAAAGTATTTTCAAATCTTATAAAACAAGCTAAAAAAGCTTCTTAATTTAAGCACTTCTGAAAAGTTTTGTCATAATAAATTCTTTATGACCAAGTACTTCAGCACATGTTAAACGTCCATTAGCAGCGCGAATAGTAGTCTTTATTAATTCATCACCCGCTTGATCCATATTCATTTCTCTTTTTAAGATTTTTGAAACGTCTAAATCAATATGTTCTTTCATATTAATGGCAGTACTAGGGTTACCTGTTAATTTCACCACAGGTTCAATAGCATTTCCAATGATATTACCTTGTCCAGTTGGAAATAAATGAATATTAAAACCAGCGGCAGCTTGTAAAGTTAAACATTCTCCTGCCGCAGAAGAAGTGTCCATAAAATATAGTCCAGGGCCTTTTTTTGGCTCTTCAGCCGGAGTTAATACATCGATAAATTTTCTTGACCCAATTTTTTGAAAATTTCCAAAAGCTTTTTCTTCAATTGTAGTAAGACCACCAGCAATATTACCTGCTGTTGGCTGGCTTTCAGAAAGGTCATTAGTAGCTTCTTTAAGTATAAAATCGTTGTAATCACTCCAAGTTTTCATAAATTTATCAGAAGTTTCTGAAGTGGCGCCTCTAGTAGCACACACTTTTTCAGCTCCAGTCAACTCAGATGTTTCTCCAAAGCAAAGATGAACTCCTAAAGGTTCTAATTTATCCATTAAATTACCAACTGCTGGATTTGCGGCCATACCCGAAGTCGTATCAGACTCTCCACATTTAACAGAAATCCATAAATCACTTAGTGGACATTCTTCTCTTTGTTTTTCAGAAGCCCACTGTGAAAATTCTTGAGCTTTTCTAGAAGCTTTCATTATAGTTTCAATATCGCCAGCTCCTTCAATGCTAAAACCTTCAACAGGTTTTCCTGTAGTTGCTATAGCATCAACAATTTTTTTAGTCCATTTTGGTTCTATACCAATAACGATACATGCGGCCACATTTGGATTTTTTCCTGTTCCAATCATTGTGTCAAAAAATAATTCTAAGTCGGCACCAAATTGAAGTCTTCCATAAGCATGAGGTATAGCAAAAGTTTCTTTTATATTATTTGCAACTGCTTCTGCACAAGCATTAGAAATGTCATCAACAGGAAGAATTACTACGTGATTTCTAGTTCCAACTCTTCTGTTTTCTCTTTTATAACCTAAAAAACTTTTTGGGATTTCCATAAAATTACCACTTCTTAGTTTTTACATTGTGAACATGAACATGCTCACCTTTTTTGATTGATTTAACTACTTTACCAATATCATGGCCATATTTAATAATTGTATCTCCTTCTTTGAAGTCAATCATAGCTATTTTGTGACCCAACGAGATTTCATTTTTTGATTGAATTTGTACTGAACTGTCATTTTCCATAACCCAACAGTTGCAATCTTGATTTGGTATAATTTTTTCAATAACAACAACACCTACGTTGTCTTTTTCATCATGAATTATAATATCTGTATTTGCCATAAGTGACGATTTCTTTGTTTGAAATTTTGAGCAATTTATATATGAATCGTCCACTTTGACAATTAAAAAAATAAAATTTATTAAGGTCTTGTTATGACAAAAATGACAACAGAAGAAGCGTTTATAAAAGTTCTACAAACGCATGGTATAGAACATGCTTTTGGAATTATTGGTTCTGCATTTATGCCAATTTCAGATTTGTTTCCAAAAGCAGGAATTACTTTTTGGGATGTTGCACACGAAACAAATGGTGGATTAATTGCCGATGGATACACAAGAGCAACTGGAAAAATGTCAATGGTCATTGCTCAAAACGGACCTGGAATAACAGGACTAGTTACTCCAATTAAAACAGCATACTGGAATCACACACCTTTACTTTTAGTAACACCTCAAGCTGCAAATAAAACAATGGGCCAAGGTGGTTTCCAAGAAGTAGAACAAATGAATTTGTTTAAAGATATGGTTTGTTACCAAGAAGAAGTAAGAGATCCTTCAAGAATGGCAGAAGTTTTAAATAGGGTTATAGAAAAAGCATTTAGAGGATCAGCGCCAGCACAAATAAACGTACCAAGAGATTATTGGACTCAAGTTGTAGATATAGAAATACCACCAATTGTAAGATTTGAAAAACAAGGTGGAGGAAAAACTGCCATAGACCAAGCTGCCAAAATTTTATCAGATGCAAAGTTTCCTGTGATTTTATCAGGAGCAGGGGTTGTTATTGGTAATGCAATAGAAGACTGTAAAAAACTTGCTGAAAAATTAGATGCTCCAGTATGTAATGGGTATCAACATAATGACAGTTTTCCAGGCAGTCATCCTTTAGCTGTAGGACCTCTAGGTTATAATGGATCAAAAGCAGCAATGGAATTAATTGCTAAAGCTGATGTTGTCTTAGCACTTGGAACAAGATTGAATCCTTTTTCAACTTTGCCTGGCTATGGAATTGATTATTGGCCAAAAAATGCAACTATTATCCAAGTAGATATGAACCCTGATAGGATTGGATTAACCAAAAAGGTTACAGTTGGTATTTGTGGTGATGCAAAAATGGTCTCTCAACAATTATTAGAAAAACTTTCACTTAAAGCGGATGATAGCGGAAGAGAAGATAGAAAAAATCTTATTCATCAAACAAAATCTTCATGGTTACAAACTTTAACAAGCTTAGACCATGAAGATGATGACCCGGGAACAGTTTGGAATAAAGAAGCAAGAGAAAGAGATAAAGATAGAATGTCACCAAGACAAGCGTGGAGAGCTATTCAAGCTGGAATGCCAGATGACGTTATTATTTCAAGCGATATTGGAAATAATTGTGCGATTGGTAATGCTTATCCAACTTTTGAAAAAGGAAGAAAATATTTAGCACCAGGACTATTTGGTCCTTGTGGATATGGATTTCCATCAATATTAGGAGCTAAAATTGGTTGTCCTGATACACCAGTAATAGGGTTTGCGGGAGATGGAGCATTTGGAATAAGTATGAATGAAATGAGTTCTTGTGCAAGAGAAGACTGGCCAGCAATTACAATGGTTATTTTTAGAAACTACCAATGGGGAGCAGAAAAAAGAAACTCTATTCTTTGGTTTGATGACAATTTTGTTGGTACAGAACTTGATCCAGAATTAAGTTATGCAAAAGTTGCAACAGCATGTGGTTTAAAAGGTGTTTCCGTTAAAACAATGGATGAAACAACAAAAGCAATTAAACAATCCTGTGAAGATCAAAAAAATGGAATAACAACTTTTATTGAGGTTATTTTAAATCAAGAACTAGGTGAACCATTCAGAAGAGATGCAATGAAAAAACCAGTCAAAGTTGCCGGTATAGACAAAGGCGATATGAAACCTCAAAAATCTCTTATAAATTAAACTATATTTAGTTTTTTTTTAAATTGTGTCTAAATTTAATTTAGTAAACGATAATGGATGTGGTTGGCTTAATCAACTTCCTAAAAGAATAAATATTAAAATTTTAAATAAAGATTTAATCTCTGATTATTTAATAGTGGGAGCTGGTTATACAGGTCTATCTGCCGCAAGAAAGTTATCAGAAATTGATAGTAGTAAAAAAATAATAATAATTGATGCTCAATTAGCCGGAGAAGGCGCTAGCAGTAGAAATTCTGGATATCTAGTTGATACAACTTTAAATGATGGTTTTACTTCTAATAAAGATCTTCAAAATTATAATAATAAAGTTAAAATTTATGATTTAGGAATAAAAGCTGTCAGAAGGTATGTCAAAGAATATCAAGTAGATTGTGATTGGAATGATAGTGGAAAATATTTTGCCTCTTCTAAATTAGAAGATAAAAATAGAGCAAAGTCATTTGCTAATTTATTAACAAATTTAAATTTTAAAAATAAAATTTTATACAAAGATGAATTGAAAAAAAAATTAGGTACTTCATTCTATAATATTGCTGTTTATACAAATGGAGGGATACTTCTTAACCCGGCAAAATTAGCAAGGTCAATGGTTGATACTTTATCGGAAAATGTCGAGTTATATGAAAATACACAATTGTTAAACTGGAAAAAGATAAATAATAAAATTGAATGTCAGTTTTCAAAAAATAAAATAATTACTAATAATATAATTTTTTGTACCAATGGATTTTTGGGATCATTAAATGTTAGAAAAAATTATAGTTTTCCAATTACTTTAACAGCAAGCATGACAAGACCACTAAATGATAAAGAGTTCCATTCTATAGGTTCTCCTCAAGAGTGGGGAGTTTTACCTATAAGACCAATGGGAGCAACTATAAGGTTAACGAAAGATAAAAGAATATTAATAAGAAATACTGCGGAAGTTAGAAATCCAAACTTAATGAACGAAGAAGATTTAAAAGAAAGAGTTAAATTACATACACTAGGGATCAAAAAAAGATTTCCAAATTTACCAGATAATTTAATTGAGAATAGTTGGTCAGGTATTGTTTGTAGAAGCGGAAACGGTTCTCAAATTTTTGAAAAAATAGACAAGAATATATATGCCGCAGGTTGTTATAATGGATCAGGAATCGGTGTTGGTACATTTTTTGGTGAACAAATTGCACTTAAGGTCTTCAATCAACAAACAGATGAGATTTCAGTAATAGAAGAAAGAAAAAAACCTAATTGGTTACTTCCCCAACCCTTATTAAATATTGGAATATACACTAGACTAACTTATGAAAGAATTAAAGCTAGATCCGAAACTTAAATGAAAAAAATTTTGGTCATTGGCGAGGGTCTAATGGGTTCGGCATTTATATAAAAAAAATTAATGAAAAAAGAATTCCTTTGATGATTAATTTGCTTAGAGCAATATTAAAAAATAAAAGACTTATTATTTAGAGTGAAACAATATTAATTAATATTTCTCATTCTTTTTACATAAATTGTATTATTATAGGGGTAATTGTCTGGATCATAAAAAAAATGAGATTAGACTAGATTAATTTCATTTACCATATTAAAAATCCTCAATAAAACAAATTTAAAGATGACTAATTATAACTGGAATTATCCAACAACATTATGGGTAGGTGAGAATAGAGTAAAGGATCTGTCTTCAGCTTGCAACAATCTAAAGATAATCAATCCTTTATTTGTAACTGATAAAGATCTTATAAATCTACCATTTGTTAAAAATATTGTTTCTCAATTAAATAAAAATTTTAATAAAATAAATATTTTTTCAAATTTTTCAGGTAATCCAATAGGAGAAAATGTAGGTGAAGGAGTAGAAGTTTTTAAAAAAAATAAATGTGATGGAGTAATTGCTTTCGGTGGCGGCAGCGGATTAGATGTTGGAAAAGCTATTGCATTTATGTCTGGTCAGAAAAGACCCATATGGGATTTTGAGGATATAGGAGATTATTGGAAAAGAGCTGATGAAAAGAATATTGCACCAATAATAGCTGTTCCTACAACGGCGGGCACCGGATCTGAAACTGGAAGAGCATCTGCTATAATTAATAAACATACAGGAGTAAAAAAAATTATTTTTCATCCAAAGTTTTTACCTTCTATAGTTATCTTAGATCCAGTTTTGACAGCTGATTTATCTCCAAGACTGACTGCAGCAACCGGAATGGATGCTCTAGCTCATAATTTTGAGGCATTTTGTGCTCCAGGTTTTCATCCAATGGCAGATGGAATTGCAATTGAAGGGATGAAGTTAATAAAAAAATCATTGTTAAAAGCTGTAAATAATGGAAAAGACTTAAATGCAAGAGCAGATCTTTTGGCGGCAGCAAGTATGGGTTCTACCGCTTTTCAGAAAGGTTTAGGAGCTATTCATTCTTTAAGTCATCCAGTAAACGCACAATTTAATATTCATCATGGATTATCAAATGCAATTTTTATGCCATATGTTTTAACATTTAATAAAAATTTAATTGAAAGTAGGATTGTTTCTATTTGTGATTATCTTAATTTAGATAAAAATTTTGATAGTTTTTTAAATTGGATTTTAGAATTAAGAAAAGAACTTAAAATTCCCCATAAACTTTCAGAAGTTATTGAAGTGAATAAAATGAATTTAGAACAACTATCAAAAATGGCAGTAGAAGATCCTTCTACAGCAACTAATCCAAAACAAATGACCGTTGATGATATGAAAACATTATACAAACATAGTATTTCTGGTGAATTATTTTAATTATGAATAAAAAAATATTAATAGTCGAAGGAAACCTAAAAGAAGAAAATAATAATTTTTCTAAAAACGGAATCCCCACTCATACAGAAAGTTTAAAAGAAAGTTTATTCTTTTTTACTAACAGTTTAGATTTAGATGTTGTTAATCCAAGTTCTGATACAAATATAAGTTCAATTATTAAAAATATAAAAAAATATGATGGCCTGATTTGGGGTGGAAGCGCTTTGAGTATTTATAATGATACAATTGAAATTAGAAGGCAAATTGAATTTATGAAAGAATGCTTTAAAAATATAAAAAGTATTTTGGCAATATGCTGGGGAATGCAAGTTGCTGTAACAGCGGCTGGTGGTGAAGTAAAAAAATCTAATAATGGTGCACATATTGGAATTGCACAAAATATTTCAGTAAACGAAAATGGAATTAAATTTCCATTATATAAAAATAAAAAAAATATTTTTAATTCTCCAGCTTTTAATTTTGATGAAGTTGCTACAACCCCCAAAGATTCAACAATTTTAGCATCTAATAAAGTAAATAAAGTTCAAAGTTTAAATTTTAAAACAGGTACTAGTGAAATATGGGGACTCCAATATCATCCCGAAATAACCTATGATAAAATGATTAGATTAATTAAATTTAGAAAAGATAGATTAATTAATGTTAGAAAAGTTTTTATTAATGAAAATGAGATAGAAGAACATATAAATTTAATTGAAGAGGAAAATAAAATTACAGAAAAAAGTTCAAGATTGCGAGAGTTGCAAAATTGGCTTGATTATATAAGTGCAAATTAAATCAAAAAAAAATATTATAGATCATTTTAACAAGGGTATAAAAAAAAATCTATTCATTGGAGTTGAAAACGAAAAATTTTTATTTGAAGAAAAATCAAATAAGAGAGCAAGTTATAATAAAGTTAGACAAACTTTAGAAATATTAAAGAAGAATTTTAATTGGAAAGAGGTTAAAGAAGATGAAAATCTAATAGGACTTAAATTAGGCGGAAAATCAATAAGTCTTGAACCAGGAAATCAAATTGAACTAGCTGGAGATAAATTAGAAAATATTCATCAAGTGTGTTCAGAGTCATACACTTTTCAGAATCAATTAGAAAAAATCTGTAAAGAGATTGGCCTTAAAACTTTGTCTGTGGGATATGATCCATTCTCAAATATTGATGATGTCCCAAATAACCCTAAACAAAGGTATAAAGTAATGACAGTTGAGATGCCTAAAGATGGAGAGCTTAGTTTAAATATGATGTATCAAACTTCTGGAACTCAAATTAATTTAGATTATTTGTCTGAAGATGATTTTAAAAAAAAATTTAAATTAATCTCTTATTTAACTCCTTTATCAATTGCAGTTTTTGCAAATTCTCCAATTATAGAAAACAAACCAAGTGGATATTTGTCTTATAGAGCAAAAGTATGGCAGAAAACTTCTAGAGGTGGTTTACCTAAAATTTTTTTAGAAAATATGGATTTTGAAAAATACGCAGATTATGTAATTAACTTGCCTTTATTATTTATACTTAAAGGTAATCAACATATTTTTTCCAAAAAAAAAACTTTCAAAGATTTTATGAACGCAAAAATTCAAGAAGTGAACGACAATTTACCAACTTTAAGAGATTTAGAAATTCATCTAAGCACAATATTTACAGAAGTAAGATTAAAAAATTATTTAGAAATTAGATCTTTAGATGCATGCGAATGGGACTGTGATTGTGCAGGTCCGGCTTTTTTTACTGGTTTAGTATATGGAAAATTAAATGAAGCTTTGGATGTGATAAAAAACTGGAAAATAGATGATGTTTTAAATGCCTACCTCGAAGCACCGTCTAAAGGATTAAAAACAGAAATTGGTGGCAAATCTATTTCATATTGGGGAAAAATTTTTTTAAATTTATCAAAAGAAGGTTTAATATCACGTAATTATTTAAATTCTAAAGGAAATAATGAAACAATATTTTTAAAAAATGTAGAAAATATAATAAAAAAAAACAAAACCAAAGCAGAAGAAACTCTGGAAGACTTAAAATAAATTAATATGTCAAAAAAAAAAATTATAGCAATTCAAGCAGATCCATTAAATTCTATAAATACAAGAACTGATACAACATTTTTACTAGCTTTAGAGGCACAAAGAAAACTTTACAAAATATTTTGGTACCAAACAAAAGACTTAAGTTTTGTTCAAGGTAAAGTTTATGCAAAAGCTAAAGAGGTTGTTTTTTTCGAAAACAAAAAAAAATATTATAAAATAGTAAAAAAAAAAAAATTAAATCTTTCTACAGCTAAATTCATATTAATAAGACAAAATCCGCCATTTAATATGGATTATATAACTTCTACTTTGTATTTAGAATTTTTATCTAAAAATGTTAAAATAATAAATAATCCAATAGCAGTAAGAAATATTTCAGAAAAATTTTATTCGGCTAATTTTTTTAAATTTATGCCTCCAACTATTTTTACAAAAGATACAGAAGTAATATTGAATTTTATAAAAAAAAATAAAAAAATAATTATTAAGCCTATACATGGTTATGCAGGAAAAAATATTTTATTTGTAAATAGAAATTTTAATGCTGGTAAAATTAAAAGATATATTAATAAAATTGGTCATGTAATGGCTCAAAAATTTCTTCCAAAGATAAAATACGGTGATAAAAGAATTTTTATTTTAAATGGAAATGTTAAGGGAGCCATTAGAAGAGTTCCAAAAAAAGGTTCTATTTTATCTAATATTTCTCAGGGAGGAACAGCAGTTAAAACTAAATTAACTAAAAAAGAATACCATTTAGCTAATATTGTTGCAAAAAAATTAAAGCAAAAAAATATTTTTTTTGCTGGTATTGATTTAATTTCAAATTATTTAATAGGAGATATAAATGTTACTTCTCCAACAGGTTTGCCACAGTATAAAGATTTAAGTGGAATAAATTTAGCAAAAAATTTTTGGAAAGAAGCTGAAAAATTAAAATAATCCTTCAATTTCACCTTTTTTATTTAATTTAATTGAGTCGGCAGAGGGGACACGAGGTAAACCAGGCATAGTCATGATTGCCCCGCATATAACTACAATAAATTCTGCTCCAGAAGAAAGTCTAACTTCTCTTATGGGCAAAACATGCCCATTTGGAGCTCCCTTTAGATTTGGATCGGTTGAAAAACTATACTGTGTTTTAGCAATGCATATTGGTAGATTTTCGTAACCTTGTTCTTCAAAATTTTTTAATTGATCTCTAACTTTTGTATCAGCAATAACTTCGCTTGCTCTATATATTTCTTTGGCTACAGTTTCTATTTTTTTAAATAAAGGTGTAGAGTCTTTATATAAAAACTTGAAATTAGCTTCATTTTTATCAATTAATTCTACCACATGAGAAGCTAATTCTTTTGTCCCATCTCCTCCATTAGCCCAGTGCATACATAAACTAGCTTTAACTCCCATTTTTTTACAAGCATTTATCAATTCTTTTACTTCATTATCGGTATCATCTACAAAATGGTTAACTGCTACAGCAACTGGTAGTCCAAATTTTTTAACATTTTCAATGTGTCTTTGTAAATTTACAAAACCCTTTTTTAAAGCTGCAACATTTTCGTTTTTTAATTCGTTTTTAGCTAAACCTCCATGCATTTTTAAAGCACGAATTGTTGCAACTATAACTACACAATTTGGTTTTAAATTTGATTTTCTACATTTTATATCTAAGAATTTTTCAGCACCTAAATCTGCACCAAACCCAGCTTCTGTAACAACATAATCAGCAAGTTTTAATCCTGCTTTTGTTGCAATAACTGAATTACATCCATGAGCAATATTTGCAAAAGGTCCACCATGAATTATTGCTGGATTATTTTCTAAAGTTTGAGTTACATTTGGTCTAATTGCATCTTTTAATAAAACAGACATAGGACCTTGAGCTTTCAAATCTTTTGCAAAAATTGGTTTTTTATCTCTTGTATAAGCAACTGTAATATTTCCTATTCTTTTTTCTAAGTCTCTCAAGTTGTTAGCTAAGCAAAATATTGCCATTATTTCTGAAGCAACAGTAATATCAAAACCGTCTTCTCGTGGATAACCGTTTGCAACACCTCCTAAACTTATGTTTATAGATCTTAGAGCTCTATCATTCATATCCATCACTCTTTTCCAAACAACTCTTCTAACGTCTATATTCAATTTGTTTCCCCAATAAATATGATTATCGATTAATGCAGATAATAAATTATGAGCAGATGTTATTGCGTGAAAATCTCCAGTGAAATGTAAATTAATTTGTTCCATTGGTACAACTTGAGCATAACCTCCTCCTGCAGCACCACCTTTCATTCCAAAAGATGGACCTAAACTAGGTTCACGAAGACATACGATAGATTTTTTTCCAATTTTACTTAATGCATCGCTTAATCCTACAGATGTAGTTGTTTTTCCTTCTCCTGCTGGAGTAGGAGTTATAGCAGTTATCAATATAAGTTTGCCATCTTTTTTATCTTTAATAGTATCTAAATATTCTAAATTTATTTTTGCAATGTGGCGTCCCATCGGACTAAAAGCCTGAGGTTTGTCAGGAACATTTATTTTGTTCAACACTTCAACAATAGGTTTCATTTTAGCTTCTCTTGCTATTTGAATATCACTTTTGGACATATAATTATAAATTCTGTAAAGTTAATTTGCAGAATTTCTATACTTTTTTGTCAATTTTTTAAACATCTAAAAAATATATATAAAAAAAACTATAAAAATTTGCCATTATTAATATTAAAAATATATATGCAAAAATACTCAGTCTTTAATCTAATTAAAAATGCGCTTAAGGGTCATAAAGATTGGGAAGTAGCATGGAAGAATCCAACTCCTAAAGCTGAATATGACGTTATAATTATTGGAGGAGGAGGACATGGTTTAGCTACGGCATATTATTTAGCCAAAGAACACAATATTACAAACGTTGCCATTGTAGAAAAAGGATGGATAGGAGGAGGCAATGTTGGAAGAAATACTACAATTGTTAGATCTAATTATATGCATGATGAAAATGGTCTGTTTAGTGAATTTGGAATGGACTTATGGAGAAACATGAGTCAGGAATTAAACTTTAACGTAATGTTTTCTCCAAGAGGAATAATTAATCTTGCGCACTCCGATGCACAAATGAACGTTTTCTCTAGAAGAGGTAATTCGATGAGATTAAATGGAATAGATGCAGTTCTTTTAAGCAGAGAAGAAGTAAAAAAATTTATTCCAATGGCAGATTTTTCTGAGAATGTAAGATTTCCAATTTTTGGTGGTTTGATGCAACCAAGTGCGGGAACAGCTAGACATGACGGTGTAGCCTGGGGCTATGCGCGACAAGCAGATTCAATGGGTGTTGATATAATTCAACACTGCGAAGTAACAGGTTTCGATGTTGATAATGGAAAAATAAAAGGAATTCAAACATCAAAAGGAAATATTAAAGCAAAAAAAATAGGACTTTGTGTTGCTGGAAGCACAAACATTCTTGCTGAAATGTTAAACATGAGATTACCTGTAGAAACTCACTTATTGCAAGCGTGCGTTTCTGAACCAATTAAGCCAATATTGGATCATGTTGTTACTTTTGGAGCAGGACATTTTTATTGTAGTCAATCAGATAAAGGTGAAATGGTTATGGGAGGAGATCTTGATGGGTACAATAGTTATGCTCAAAGAGGAAACTTACCAACTCTTCAACATGTTTTAACAGAAGGAATTGCAATGTTACCATTTCTTAGCAAATTAAAAATGCTTAGAACATGGGGAGGAATAATGGACATGTCTATGGATGGATCTCCCATTATAGACAAAACACATATTGAAGGATTATATTTGAATTGTGGTTGGTGTTACGGAGGTTTTAAAGCAACTCCTGCATCAGGATGGACTTTTGCCCATACAATAGCACAAGACAGACCTCATGAATTAAATGCAGGATATAGTTTAAACAGATTTAGTACTGGGCATTTACTTGATGAAAAAGGTCTTGGAACAAAAACTTGGATTTCATAAATGTTACATATTAAATGCCCTCACTGCGGATTAAGATCACAAAATGAATTTTCATATGGTGGCGATGCTACAGTTAAGAGGCCGGAATTAAATAAAGAAGTTTCAGATCAGGATTGGGATAATTTTGTTTATTTAAGAAAAAGCCCAAGAGGAAAACATTTAGAATTATGGCAACATATTTCAGGATGTAGGCAGTGGATTAAAGTTGAAAGAGATACTTTAACTCACGAAATATTTAAAACATTAAAAGCAAACGAAGAAATATAAAAATGTCTCAAAATTATAGATTAGATAATAACGGATTGATTAATAGAGATAAAAAAATTTCTTTTAAATTTAATGGAAAAAATTATTTTGGTTATGAAGGGGATACGCTAGCTTCAGCGTTAATTGCTAATGGAATTCATTTAGTTGGAAGAAGTTTTAAATATCATAGACCTAGAGGATTTTTTGGGGCAGGTGTAGACGAGCCTTATGCAATGGTTCAGTTAATTAGAAATAATGAATCAATACCTAACGTAAGAGCTACAGAACAAGAACTATTTGAAGGTTTAGAGGCAAAAAGCGTAAATTGCTGGCCAAATGTAAATTTTGATATTGGTGCAATAAATAATTTTTTAAACAAATTTTTCCCAGCAGGTTTTTATTATAAAACTTTTATGTGGCCGAGGAGTTTTTGGTACAAGGTTTATGAACCAATTATAAGAAAAACAGCAGGATTTGGCGTGGTATCTACTAACCATGATCAAGAAAGATATGAACATAAGTATGAATATTGTGATCTTTTAGTAGCTGGCTCGGGCCCTTCAGGACTTGCTAGTGCATATGCTGCAGCACAAAATGGAGCTAGGGTAATTTTAGCAGAAGACAAACCAAGATTTGGAGGAAGTTTATTAACAAGCGAGGTAAGTATAGGAAATCAAAGCGGTCAAGAGTGGGTAAAAAATATAATATCAGAACTTAAATCAATGCCAAATGTAACTGTAAAAAATAGATCACAAGTTTTTGGTTACTATGATCACAATATGCTTGTAATGTCAGAAAGAATAAGTGACCACTTACCAAAAACAAAAAAATATACTCCAAAGCAAAGACTTTGGTATATAAGAGCAAAAGAAGCTCTTATTTCTTCAGGATCAATTGAAAGACCTTTAGTTTTTGGAAACAATGATACTCCTGGAGTAATGCTTTCTTCTGCAGCAAAAGAGTATTTAAAGATTTATGGAGTTTTAGCTGGTAAAAAACCTTTGGTGTTTACCAACAACGATAGTGGCTATGAAACTGCTATAGAGTTTAAAAAAAATGGAATTGATCCTGTTATTCTAGATACCAGAAAAGACCCTAGTTCTGAGATTGTTAATGAAGCGAAAAGTTTAAACATAGATATAAAGTTTTCTTATGTTGTTGTAGCTGCCAAGGGATACAAAAAAGTAAAATCAGCTGATATTGCTAAAATTTCAGATGATAAAAAACAATTGAGCCAAATTGAAAATATTAACTGTGATTGTATTTGTGTTTCAGGATTTTGGACACCAACAATTCATTTAGCTTCACAATCAGGCAATAAAACTAAATTTAATGAAGATATTGATGCATTTATTCCTGGTCAATCAAAACAAAATGAAACTGTATTAGGATCTGCTAAAGGAATTTTCACATTAGAAGAAACTTTAAAAAATTCATTTGAAAAAGGAAATGAGTTATCTAAAAAAATAACAAATAAAGAAAATAAAATTTCATTACCATCTGTTGTAGAAAAAAAATATACAAATCATGATAAATTTTGGTGTGTACCATTACCTGAAGGTAAAAATTATAAAAGATTTTTAGATTTTCAAAATGATGTTGCTGTAACAGATGTAGAGCTTGCTTTAAGAGAAGGTTATAGATCTATTGAGCATGTAAAAAGATATACCACATTAGGTATGGCAACTGATCAAGGTAAAACAAGTAATCTTAATGGATTACAACTAGTTTCAGATGTTGAAAATAAAGTTGTACCACAGGTAGGTCATACTACTTTTAGACCTCCTTATACTCCAGTTTCAATAGGAGCTATTGTTGGTAGAGAAATTGGAAAACATTCTAAACCAACAAGAAAATCTCCAATGCATTCATGGCATGAAAAAAATAATGCAGTTTTTGTTGATGCAGGTGTTTGGTTGCGTCCAAGATATTACAAACAAGGAAATGAAAATTTATTTGAAGGTTCAAAAAGAGAAGCCAAAAATGTCAGACAAAATGTAGGAGTATGTGATGTGACTACATTAGGTAAGATTGACATAAAAGGACCTGATGCTGCTGAATTATTAAACAGAGTTTACACTAATGCTTGGCTTAAACTACCAGTTGGTAAAGCAAGATACGGCGTAATGTTAAGGGAAGACGGTATTGTAATGGATGATGGAACAACAACTAGAATTTCAGAAAACCATTATCATATGACAACAACTACTGCTCAAGCAGCAAATGTTTTATCTCATCTAGAATATTATTTACAACTGGTATGGCCAGAATTGAATGTAAATGTAGTTTCAACTACAGAGCAATGGGCAGGAGCTGCTATAGCTGGACCAAAATCTCGAGATGTATTGCAAAAACTATTTCCAGATTTAAATGTTTCAAGCGAAGGCTTGCCATTCATGGGATATATAAAAGGTAATTTATTTGGAGTTAATGCAAGAATTTACAGAATTTCATTTTCCGGTGAACTTGCTTATGAGGTAAATGTAGAATCAGATAACGGTAATTTTATGTGGGAAAAAATAATGGAAGTTGGAAAAGAGTTTAATATTCAACCTTATGGAACAGAAGCATTATCAACATTAAGAATTGAAATGGGACACGTTGCAGGATCAGAACTAGATGGACGTACAATTCCATATGATAATTCACTAGAAGGGTTGGTTAGTAAAAAGAAAGATTTTATTGGGAAAAGATCTTTAAACAAAACAGCTTATATTGCTCAAGATAGACAAAAAGTTGTAGGAGTAGTTCCTTTAGACAAAAAAACTAGTATTCCAGAGGGATCATATTTAGTTAAAGATGCTAATGCAAAACTTCCAAACCCTAAATTAGGTCATGTTTCTGCATCTTGCTGGAGTGTTGAATACGATAATCCTTTTTCACTTGCTATTCTTAAAGATGGAAAAAATATGATTGGGAAAAAACTTTTTGCATTATCTCCTGTAAAAAATATATCAATACCAGTTGAAATAGTATCATCTCATTATGTTGACCCTAAAGGAGAAAGAGTTAGATCATGACATTGATATCAGCTTTAAATCATATTCATAAAACAGGTCTTTTTGGAAATCGTGAAAATAAAAATGAAGAAAATTTATTAAAAGTTTCAGAAATTAAAAATTTACTTATCGTTCAAATAGTTCAGTATAAAAATTCTACAGTTTTATTTGAAAATCTTGATATTGATAGTTTAAAGTTAAATAATGAACCACTAAGTGTAGTTAGCAACAATGATACAAGAATTTTATGGAACGGTCCAAAAAATTGGCTTTTAGTATCAACAAAAAAAGATTTACTAAAAAATATTATAGAAGCTTTTAAAGAAACAGACTTTGCTGTAACTGACTTATCTCATTCACGAGCTATAATTGAACTAGAAGGGCAAGATGCTAAAGAAGTTTTGAAAAAAGGATGCCCTTTTAATTTTAATATTTTGGAAAAAAATAATTCAATAAACTCTACATACAATGGTATAGCATTTACAGTGGATATGATTGATAATAATCCAGATAAAATAAGGTTATTTGCTCTTAGAAGTTTTGGCGAGTCTTTATATCACTCAATTACAGACGCATCTTTAGAGTTTGGTTTTAAATCGTTATAATTAAATATTTAAAGTGTAATAACATGAATTTGGATCTTCTTTATAATGTGCAAAAGGTTTGCATTCTTCAAATCCAAATTTTTTAAATAATTTTCTAGCTGGAGCAAAAAACTCTCCTGCACCAGTTTCGGTACTAAGTTTATTTATGCCGATTTGTTTAGCTTGATCTATTAAGTGAGAGATTATTTTTTCTCCCATTCCTCTTTTTCTATATTTGTCAGCAACTCTTATGGATTTAAATTCACCATGTTCTTTTTCTAATAATTTCAATGCTCCACAACCAATTAATTCTTCTCCATCCCACAAGCTCCAAAATCTCATACTTGGATCTTTTAAACCAGGAATATCTAAAACATGCGTACTACCTTCAGGGGAAACCGATCTTAATTCAATAAAATGTTTTGTTAATAACTCATTTACTTGAGCTTCATCAAAGTTATTTTCTATTGATTTCATTATTCTGAAAAACATATAATCTAAAATAAAATTAAGCCAACAACTAATTAAGATTATGTGTGGAAGATATGTAGTCACAAATGCAGTAGCAAAGACAAATAAATTAGTTAAATCCGCTATACAAGTAGAGGATAATGAGAATTATAATGCGCATCCATATCAGAAGCTTCCAGTTATAAAGAAATATAAAAACGGAAATACTTTAGAAAATTTAAAGTGGGGGATAGTACCAAGTTGGTCAAAAAAGAAAGATTTTAAAGCCCTTATTAATGCAAGATTAGAAACCATAGATGAAAAAATTTCTTTTAAAAAACTAATTAAACTCCATCGTTGTGTGGCAGTAGCTGACGGTTTTTATGAGTGGAAAAGGGAGGAAAAAAATAAAACACCACATTATTTTTTAAGAGAAGATAAAAAAAATATGTATATGGCTGGCATATATGAAAATGATGAATTTTGCTTAATAACAGAAAATGCAAACGAAAATGTTAATATTATTCACCATAGACAACCGGTAATTTTGAATGAAAGTGATGTTAATAGATATTTAAATTTAGAATTATCAGGATCTAATTTTTTAAATGAATGTAAAAAAACAAAGCTTAGTTTTTACGAAGTATCTAAGGAAGTAAATAAACCAACTAACAATAGTATTTCATTAATTCAAAAAATATAATTATTTTTCAATAATTGTTAGGTGCCCCATCTTTCTTTTGTTTCTAATTTCAGTTTTAAGATAATCATAGAAAAATTCATTATCTGCAAAAGTTTTATTTCTAAAATTTGATATTTCGCTACCTATAAGATTAAGCATTTTACCGTTATGTATTTTTTTTGTTTCAATTTTTTCAAGGCCACAAACAGCTCTAATATGATTTTCAAACTGACTGATGTTATGAGTGTTAATGGTTATGTGTCCTGAATTATGAACTCTTGGAGCAATTTCATTAGCATACAAGTTATTATTTTTGTCTACAAAATATTCTACACAAAGTGTTCCTATATAATCTAGATCTTCAACAATTTTTGTAGCCCAATCTATAGATTTATTTTTAATAGAATCTGAAATATCAGCAGGAATTTTTGAATGTTTTAATATTTGATCTTCATGAACATTTTCGATTGGTTCGTATATTTCATATCTTTGATGTCCAAACCTAGTAATAATAACTGATATTTCTTTTTTTAAGTTTACCACTTTTTCCAATATATGTTCTTTGCTGAAATCAATATCTTTATTAATATCTTTTATTGAGTTAATTTTATGTTGTCCTTTGCCATCATACCCGAGAGTGCAAGTCTTTAATATTCCAGGAAGTAAATTTTGATTAAATTTAATATCATCTTCATCCTTGATTAATACGTATCTAGCAGTTCTTATATCATTTTTATTTAAGAAATCTTTTTCAGAGTATCTATTTTGAATTAATTTATTTATCTTGGGATTTGGTAGTACAGTCTTTTGTTCGTTAATATTATTTAAAACTTTGTAAGGGATATTTTCAAATTCAAATGTAATTAAATCAACTTTGTTAATAAATTCGTTTATTATTTTTTCATCTTCATAGTTTCCACAAATAAAATTATTAGTAAAATTTTTTGCTGGCGCATTAGTATCATCACTAAGTATTACAGTTTCTATGTCTAATTTTTTTGCAGCTTCTGCTAGTAAACTACCTAATTGACCCCCACCAATTATTCCAAGTATTGGATTAGACATTTATTTTGGTATTTTTTTTACAGATTTTGTTTGTTTTGATCGCCAATTTTCTAAATTTTTTTTAATTTTTTTATCAAAATTAGAAATTATTGATGCAGCAAATAAACCCGCGTTAATAGCGCCATCTTTTCCAATAGCGACAGTACCAACCGGAATACCTTTGGGCATTTGTGCAATGGATAAAAGACTATCCAATCCTTTTAATTTTTTACTTTCTATTGGAACTCCAATTACTGGAATTCTAGTTATAGCCGCAACCATTCCGGGTAAATGAGCAGATCCTCCAGCGCCCGCTATAATTACAGAAATATTATTTTTTTCTGCAGTTCTGGCATATTCAAACATTCTTTTAGGCGTTCTATGTGCAGAAATAATCTTTGTTTCAAACTTAACTTTTAAAATTTTAAATACTTTTTCAGAATATTGCATAGTTGAATAGTCCGACTGACTACCCATAATAATTGAAACTTTATGATTATTATTATTCTTTTTCATTTTACGATTTTTGAAGAGTTATCATTTGAATAATTAATACAAAATGGTGCCAAATTTCAATATAATTAATAATAATTTACATTTTAATGTACATATAAATTTAACTTAAAGACATATTAAATTATCGACAAATATTATAATAATTATATTTTATAAGTGTATGAACTACCGAATAGATAATCTTCAATATTGTAACTGGTCTAGAGAGATTTTTGAAATAAATCGAGAGGCAGGACTTAATGCGGTTCATGTTACAGTTGTTTATCATGAAGATTATGATGAGTTTTTAGCAAGAGTTTCTGAATGGAATGAATTATTTAAAAAAAACTCAGATTTAATTTTTTTAGGGAAAGACTATAAGGATATTGAAAAAGCAAAATCTGAAAATAAAACGGCAATATTTTTTGGTTTTCAAAATTGTTCACCAATTGAGGATGATATTAATCTTGTTGAAAAAGTACATGAGCTTGGTTGTAGATTTATGCAGCTTACATATAATAACCAGTCATTACTAGCCACAGGTTGTTATGAGAATGTTGATAGTGGTGTTACAAATTTTGGTAAAGAAGTAATTAAAGAAATGAACAGAATTGGTATAGTTATTGATATGTCACATTCAGCAGAGAAAAGCACTTTAGATGCAATAGAATTGAGCGAAAAGCCAATAGCAATTACTCATGCCAATCCATTTTTTTGGCATAGCGCAAAAAGAAATAAGTCAGACACACTTTTAAAAAATTTATCTGATAGCGGAGGGATGCTTGGTTTGTCCTTATATGCACACCATTTAAAAGATAGTTCAAATTGTAAATTAGAAAATTTTTGTGGAATGGTAGCAAAGACAGCAGATTTAATGGGAGTAAAAAATATTGGAATTGGATCTGATTTATGTCTAAACCAACCAGATAGCGTTGTTGAATGGATGAGAAATGGAACTTGGACTACAGCAATAAATTATGGTGAAGGAAGCAAAGATAAGTCTGGTTTTCCAAAACAACCGGACTGGTTTGTTGATGCGAGAGGATTTGATTCTTTAGAGAAGGGTTTAAAAAATATTGGATTTAGTATTGATGAAGTAAATGATATATTGGGAAATAATTGGTTTAACTTTTATAAAGGAATTAATTAATGAACATACCGCTTAGAGATCCAAAATACTTAATGAAATTGCCAAAACTTGGTTCTTTTCATCAATCAAAACTATCTTTTTTAAGATCTTTCTTAAGCGAATTTAAAGATTGGCAATATAGAAGAGATTTATTTGAGTTAAATGACAAAGGATACGGTAGAGCTATTTATTCATTTTCAAAAAAAAATAAAACATATTCACTTGTTTGTTTTGCAAATGAAATTAGCGATGAAGAAAGATCCGATAGGGTAATAGCAACAAAATGGGATGCTTCTTTTGCATTGTATGATGGAATTCCTTCTAAAGAAGATTTAGAAAGATTAGCTTTTAATGTTCCAAAGCAGGAAGCGGGCAGGTTGTCATATAAAGAATTGACGCTTTCAAGAGCCAATAAATCAGTAAGAATATTTGATCATGTTGTTGAAAATTTATCACAAGGCAAACAACCAGATACTGATCTTTTATCAAAAGTTGGATATTTATATAGAACAACAGCAGTTTATGGGTCTGGAAAATTTGGATTAGCAGATAGATTTAGGATTAAAAATAGGAAAGAAATTTATGGACCATTTAGATTGGAAATGATGTTAGTTTACTTAGTAAGACAATTTACTTTTGATCAAGTAAATCATTTAGCAAAACATAAAAATCCAAATACATCTGTAGAATTAGATTTGAATATTTGTAGAAATCTTGGGATAGGCAATTCCACAGGTTTGGGCATGGCTCCATTTATTGTCAATCATCCAATACTTTTAAATAATTGGATATTAGCAAGAGAAACTGTTTTAAAAAGAATAAGAGAAATAGAGAAAACATCTAAGGAAGAGGTAAATATTTTTAAAAAGTGTTTGGTTAGATCTTTAAAAAATGTAACAAATTGGCATACAGAAAGTGACTTTCAAAATAGAAAAAATAAGCAATTAACAGAAGATTTAGAAAAATTTATTAAATTTCTTAATGAAGATTTTAGTTTTGAAACCGCTTTTCCTTTTAACCGAATTTATATATGGGCCGAAGAAAATCTAAGCGATGAATGTATTGAATATATTGTTTCTATTATGATGGAGCCTTATGATGAAATAGTAAATCCTTTGATTGACAAAATGAGCTCAGAAGAAGATGAGCATTTTAATATACCGGTAAATAGAACAATTGAAGAGTTAAGAAATATTTTAGAAAAAAGATATTCTGAAATATTAAAAATCGACTTTAGCAAAGATGAAAATAATCAAAATTTTTGGTTTATTTCTAGAAATAAAGAAGAACCAAGATTAGCTAGCAGGCATGATATGGAAGGATCAAATTTGGAACAACCATTAGCGATAGCAAGAGATATTAAAAAACTCTATGAAGCAATTTATACTCAAAAAAATAGTTTGAAAATTGGAAAATTTTTAACAAATAATAATCATTTGAGACATGTTGTAAGAAGAGCTTTTATAACAGAAAAATTCCCATATGCAGAAATCCAAGACAATACAATTGGCTCTCAGCTAATGCCAATTGACATGCTGCGATTAAAATTATCTTTTTTTGGAGCGGATAAATTCGATCCAAGATCTGACAAATGGATAAGAATTTGTATGTTTCAAGGCGCACCACTTCCAGCAGACCCAGAACCATTTGACAATCATTGGATATATAATTCATTAAATTAATGATCAGTTTTAGTGAAATAGAAACAACGGCAAAAAGAGCGACTAGATCTGTAGGTTTTTCATGGGGTATTTCAGAAGAAGTTGGTAAAAATATTAGATTACTCGAAATGTTTGGCCTTCCCGGAGTTAAAAATATTAATCAATATTTTAAAGTTTATAATGCTGAAAATTTTGAAGATATTAGTGTTTTTTCAAAATCAAATATTTCTAAGAAAAATTATTGTCCAATAATGTTAGGAGTTAACTTTTTTGATCAATCATCAGACATTTCCGATTTTAACCAATTGGAGATAGAAAATTTAGCTTTTCCATTATTACTTATTCCTTTTGTTAGCAGAACATCTGAAATTGTAGGAAAAAGAATTTTTTTAAAAATGGACAATAAAGAATTTTTATTCAATTTTAACCAATCTATTTATTCAAATTATCTAAGTGGAGATATTATAAAAAAATCTGATAAAATAAGTTTACAGTTTTTAGAAAACAAAAATTCATTTTCAGAACAAGAATGGTCAGAGCTTTATAAAATTTCAGAGAATACTTTTGTTGAAGAAAGCGAAGAATTAAAACAAAAAACAGCCGGAGCTGGTTTAATTGATAATGATTGATGATTTTTCAGAAAATTTAAATCAAAAAGATTTAGATGAATTTAATAATAAATGTGAAGAGTGTAAAAAAGAAGATGAAAGTGTGAGTCAAAACTTAATACTTACTGGTTTTAAACTTTGCAAATCATGCAGAACTTCAAAAACAATATTTCCAGTTTAACTAATATTGCTAACTGGCAAAGCGTTCATTCTACTCATAATGAATGAAACAGAAAGAAAAGCAATAATTAAAAAAGATAAAAATACAATTCCAGATGCTTTAAAGCTAGATTTTATATTCAAAATCTGTTTGGTGGAAATTATTAAAGAAGCAAAAATCCAAAACTGAGTTAGAAAAACAATTAACAATACAAGATCAGGAGTTACTGCAAAAAATCTTAATAACCCAGGGGAATGAGCATACCCAACTGCAATCAATACTTTTTTAAATGGAATCTTGCTTTCTTTATCAGGAAATATTTTTACTCCAATTACATAAATAAAGATTGCCCAAACTAACCAAGTTAAAATTGCTGTTAATCCAGAAACACCAATTGAAGTTTTTATTATAGTGTTTGCAGCAACAGCTCCCGCAACACCATCTAGAATCATAATTAAACCAGCAAAGTATATTGCGGCTTCACCAAAGTATTTTTGATTTTTATATAAGCTTTTATCCAACTTGATGGATTTAAAAATTATATCTAAAAATTGAGCAAACATTATTTGTTATCTTTTTTTGAGCTTTATGAGAACAATAAGTGGAAAAAGTATTAAATCAACAGATATGATTGAAAAATTTATTGTTATGAAAGTTTTGGTCATAATTTAGGGGGAATAATTAAATTCCCCCTAAAAATTATTTATCCTTTTACAACTTCTCTAGTATTTGCGTTGTAAGATTCTTTAAATGGAATATCTACTACTACAGCATCAACTGGTTGACCTGAAGTATCAGAATATTTTTCAGGTAGATGAACTTTGTATTTAGTTCCTACTTTACCTTTGGGAAATCCATTAGCATTTAAAGTTCCATCATACGGAACATAACCCATTGCTATATTTTGTTTTTTCTCTGGGTGATACCAAGGTGATGTAATAAATCCGATAGGATCTCCGCCATCAGCATTTGAAATTAACCAAAAGTCAGGCGCATATTCTTCAATAGGTTTTCCTCCAAATTCAAGACCAACTAATTGAAGTTTGTATGGTTTTTTCCCTGCTTTAATTTCAGCACCCATTTTTTCTAAAGCTGCTTTACCAACATAGTCAGTTTTTTTATTCCATTCACCTTTACCTGATAAAGAAACTTGATAGCCTAGATTACACTGAAAAGGATTATGTTGATCATCCATATCTTGTCCCCAAGAAAGAATTCCAGCTTGAATTCTTCTATGGTGAGCAGGAGCAATAACCATTAAGTTATGTTTTTTACCTGCATCAAGAACAGCATTCCACATATCGTCAGCATATAAAGTTGCGTCTCTTAAATAAATTTCATATCCAGCTTCACCTGAAAATCCTGATTGAGATATTACACAACTTCTTCCAGCAACTTTAACTTCAGCTAAACCATAGAAAGGCATATTGTCTAAATCAACTTGATCGCCAAGCAAATCTTTCATTAGTGCTTTTGATTTAGGTCCTTGGATTTGTACTGGACACACATCAATTTCGTCGATTGTACAATTAAATCTTCCATCAGCGTTAACACCTTGAAGGTACATACCAATTTCTGAGTCTGATAGTGAGAACCAAAATTCATCTTTTGAAATTCTAAGAAGAATTGGATCATTTAAAACTCCACCATAAGCATTACATAAAATTACATATCGTGCTCTCATTGATGAGATTTTAGATGCGTCTCTTGTAATTACATAATCTGTAAATTTTTCTGCATCAGGACCTTTAACTCTTATTTGTCTTTCAACAGCAACATTCCACATTGTAACGTGATTAACGATTGCATCATATTCTACCATTGCTCCACCATCTTCTGGTTTTACATATCCTCTAGGATGGTAAACACGGTTATACACTGTAGCTCTCCAACATCCTGCTTGCATTGATAAATGCCAATAAGGTGATTTTCTTACTCTTGTTGAAATTAACATTTCAACTTTAGTAGGCCCGCTTTGTCTTAAGTTATATGGAACTTCACGATCAGATTGATCTACCGAAGTTGCATGTTTTAGTTTAGTATAGTCAAATTCATTAGACATATTTGTTCTCCATCAACCACTTGTTTGTTTCCTTCAAGCCGCCAAATGTATAAATGTGGAAATAATCAGAATGCGATTTAACTTTCCCAATTAGATCATTAGGGTCTTTAGGTTTTATTAAATCTAATGCCTTACTAAAATTAGATTTAAGAAAGTTTAAGGAATTTTTTGCACCTACGATATTAGCAAATTTAATTAAGCTAGTTATTTTTAGTGGTCCAGTAATTCCAACATGAACTGGTACGGTTTGTTTAGAAATAAAATCTATGATTAATTGAGAATCCAATAACCATTGGGTTACAATATAGTCTGCATAAGGCTTCTTATCTCTCATAGCTTTTTCTAATTTGGAATCGGATATATCAGGACTCCCCTCGGGATGTCCAGCGATTCCTATCTTCATCTGTTCAAAATAGCCGGTCTCCAATAGCTGAATTGAGCTATCGAAATTTCCAACGGGATTTCTACTACCCCCTATAACCAAAGCTTGTTTGACACCCACATCTTTACATCTTGAAATATATTCTTTTAGTTGTGTTTCATTCTGTATAGATCTAGCTGGGAAATGAGGGATTGGATTAAATCCTTTTTTAACCAATTCATCAGCTTTAGAAGCGGTTTCATTGAAATCTCCATCAGGCAATAAAGTTATATAAACATTCTTTAAAGCGGGTAAAGTTTCCAGGTCTGTGTGAGGACCTATTTCCAATGAAAAATTCATTCCGGGATATTTATTTATTTTAATATAGGTGTCTAGAAAAATCTGATATTATAAGGGTAATAACTATTTTATCTGTCCTCGGTGTTTTTGGATTCTTCGACCATATTCTTGAGTAATTCTATCAAATATTATAGCCAAGGCCACTATGGCCAATCCATTCAACAACCCTAAAGCTAGGTATTGATTTGATATAGCTCTTAATATTGGTACCCCTAGACCTTTAACTCCTATCATGGATGCAATTACTACCATTGCAAGAGCCATCATGATTGTTTGGTTAACACCAGCAAAAATTGTTGGAAGAGATAATGGTATTTGAACAGTTGTTAATTTTTGAAATGGAGTTGCTCCATAAGAATCGCATGCTTCTAACGTTTCTTTGTCAACTTCTCTTATACCTAAATTTGTTAATCTAACAACAGGTGGAAGTGCATAAATACAAACCGCAATTAAACCCGGAACTTTTCCTATACCTAGAAGCATTAAAATTGGAACTAAATAAACAAAACTTGGAATAGTTTGCATCATGTCTAAAACTGGTATAATAGCTCTTTCAACTCTATTAGATTTTGACATAATAACACCAATTGGAATACCTATGGCTATACATATAATAGTACATACAGTGATAATAGCTACTGTTGCCATGCAATCATTCCACATACCAAAATATCCAATAAGCATAAATGCTATTGAACTTCCAACTACTAACTTCCAACTTCTAGAACCAAACCAAGCTAAAATACATACAACTAAAATTATTATTGGCCAAGGTGTTGTTAATAATAATTTTTCCAACCATACTAAAAAAAATAATAATGGATCAAAAAAACTTTCTATGGCATCACCATATTTTCGAGAAAATAATCTAAAACTTAAATCAATTCCCTTCTTCATCTCCAAAAGAGAAACTCGTTCCATTACAGGAAATTTAGTAAAGAATTCCATTTTATTTTATTAGACTAATAACGAGCCTATTTAATAGGCTCGTTAAAATAACTTATGATTTATAAACCAGCTTTGACTTTTTTAGCAACATCAGAAGATACCCATTTAGTCCAAACATCTTCGTGTTTAGTTAAAAATTCAATTGCTGCATCAGTACCTCCAGCTTGATTATCAGCCATCCAAACTAGCATTCCATTCATCACAGGCCCAGGATAAGTACGATTTCCAATGTACTTCACTATAGCTTTTCCACCTTGTTCAGCAAATTTAGCAGTAATGATAGTGTTTACCTCTGAGTGAGTCCAAGCAGATGGTTTAGGATCTGCACAATCTTGCTCAGCTACAGTTATACACTTATCCCAATTATCTCTACCTGCAAAATCAATTCCCCAAGGAATTGGTTGCAAATCATATTTTCCAACAATTGATGTTGGGTTCCAATAATATCCAATCCAAGGATTTCCTGACTCAGCTGCTTTAGATATTGTACCATCTAAACCTGCGGCAGAACCTGGATCAATTAATACCCAACCTTTTTTTTCCATTTCAAATGCTCTGAATAGTTGTGCGTTAGCTAACTGACATCCCCAACCTGCAGGACAACCTACAAAAGCTCCTTTTGAAGGATCTTCTTTAGATGGAAACCACTCTGGATGTTCCAAGATTTCAACAGCAGTCATACCTTTTAACTCTGGATGTTTTTCAATAGAACCAGGAGTTAACCACCAACCTTCTCCAAGGCCAGTAATTGGCGCTTTGTTAGCAATAACTAAACGACCTTCCTCAACTGCTTTTTTTAAAGGTACAAAAACAGCATTAGCCCATTGTTCAGGGTTCATGTCTGGAGCACCTTTTTCATCCATTGAAGCAAATGTCGGCATTGTTGCACCTGGAATAAGTTCAACTTCGCAACCATAACCTTTTTCTAAAATAGCTTTATCAACTTCTGCCATCAGTTCTGCTGATGCCCAGTTTTGACTAGCTACAACAACTTTTCCACAACCTGCATTAGCTATTCCAGCGAATGCGCCGAAAAGCAATACAGACAATATGGAAACAATTATTTTTCTTATTTTCATTATTATCCCCTTACTTTTAATTTACGTAAAGAAAACATATTTTAAAGAGAAAATCAAACCAGATTCAACCAAGAATAGATTCTATGATCTCATTTTTATTCCAAGCGGATCATAAAGGGGTTCTTTTATGATAGTGCTGTTATAAAAATTGCCATTTATTTCTACTTGGAATTTTTCATTCATTTTTAAAATTTCTTCATCCAGATAAGAATAAGCAATGCTTTTTTTTACATAATGAGCAAAACCACCTGAAGTGATATAGCCAATACTTTTTCCATCTTTCACTACAGCTTCATTGTTTGTAACATCGATATCTTCAGTTTCTATAATTAAGGGAGTAAGTTTTAATTTACTATTATCTTTTTTTGCACTTTCTTTACCAATAAAATCTTTATTCCAATCAATAAAAAAATCTAATCCAGATTCCTTTGCAGTAAAATCTGGTCTAAAATCTAATGTCCAAGCACCCCAATTTTTTTCTAGCCTCATAGACATTAATGCTCTACCACCAAAAGGTTTTAAGTTAAATTCTTTGCCAACAGTTTCTATTTCTTCATATAATTTTAATTGAAAATGTGGAGCAACATAAACTTCATAACCAAGTTCCCCGGTAAAAGAAATTCGATTTACAATTGCCGGAACTCCAGCAACATACATTTCTCTAACATCTCTAAATTTAAAATTTTCATTAGAAATATTTTCTCTAACTAATTTTTGTAATAAATCTCTTGATTTTGGTCCTGATAATGCAAGACCATGAAAATCATCTGATCGGTTTTTATAAATAACATTAAAATTTTTTATGTGCTTTTCAAACCATCTTCTATGCATATCTTGAACAGCTCCAGAACCAAATATCAAAAATTTATTTTCATTAAGACAAGCAACGGTTAAATCTCCATATAGATTCCCTTTAGTAGTTAACATTGGATTTAGACAGATTCTCCCAGGTTTTGGAATTCGTCCTGCTAAAACATAATTTAAATATTTTCTTGCATCTGGTCCTTGAAATTCATGTTTAGAAAAATTTGCAACTTCGATAAGGCCTACATTTTCTCTAACATTTTTAACTTCTTTTGAAACATAATCGTGAGATCTAGATCTTTTAATAGTTGGTTCTTCGTAAGCATCTTCTTTATTGTTTGCGAACCACAAAACACTTTCTAAACCAAAACTATCACCCATTACAGCACCCATAGAGACAAAACGATCATAAAGAGATGTAGTTTTTTGTTTTCTTCCTTTAGGCAAAGTTTCATTTGGAAAAGTCATAATGAATCTTCTTTCATAATTTTCTGAAGATTTTATTGTTCCATATTGTGGAGACGCATAATTACCAAATCTTGCAACATCCATTGCCCAAACATCAATAGAAGGTTCACCATCTATTATCCATTCAGCAATACATTTTCCAACTCCACCGCCTTGGCAAAATCCAGCCATAACACCAACTGCAACCCAATAATTTTTTAAACCTGGTACTGGACCAATTAAAGGACTTCCGTCCGGACCAAAAGTAAAAGGACCATTTACAATATTTTTAATTCCTGCTTTTTCTAGAGCAGGCATTCTTTTAAATCCTATAGCAAGTCTGTCTTGAATATTGTCTAATTTAGGTTCTAAAAGCTCATGACCAAAGTTCATTGGAGTTCCTTCTACTTTCCAAGGAGTTGATTTTGGTTCATACGTTCCAAGAAGCATTCCTTTTCCTTCTTGTCTAAAATAAATATTGCCTTCAAAATCTGTACCAACAGGCAACCTTTTGCCTTCGCCCATTGCTTCAATTTCTGGAATTGCTTCTGTAATTAAATAATGGTGTTCCATGGGCTGAACAGGCAAATTAATTCCTGCCATTTGACCAACTTCTCTAGCCCATAACCCTCCAGCATTAATTACTATTTCAGCATTAATATTTCCTTTATCTGTAACCACATCCCAAGTTCCATCTGGTTTTTGTTTAGTGTCTTTAACAACCGTGTTTGTGTAATATTTTCCACTATGAACTTTAGCAGCTTTTGCAAAAGCATAAGTAACACCCGAAGGATCCACCTCAGCATCTATTGGATCCCATAATGCAGAAATATATCTTTTTGGATCAATTAACGGATTTTTTTTTGCTACTTCTTCCAGAGAAATAAACTCTTGGTCAAGACCCATATATCTTGCTTTAGATCTTTCTCTTTTTAAATAATCATCCCAAACTTCATTTGATGCTAAATAAAAACCTCCGCTAGGTTTAAATCCCGTTGAATGACCTGAAGTTTCCTCAATTTCTTTGTAAAGCCTAATTGTATAAGCCATTAGTCTTGAAATATTGGGATCGTTCGATATTACATGAACATTTCCAGCTGCATGCCAAGAGGAACCCGAAGTGAGTTCTTTTCTTTCAAGAAGAATGCAATCCTTTAATCCAAATTTTGCAAGATGAAATAGTATTGAACAACCAACTACACCACCGCCAATTATAACTACTTTAGCATGAGTTTCCATCGCTTAGGGTCTATAATTCTTTTGCTACATCTGTATTTAAATGTTTCAAACTTGGATCTGAACCATGTGCATAATGTTTTGACATATCAGGGTAGTATTTGTAAGAAATCGGTTTTCTACCCAATGCAACAGCCATTTCACGTA
>Ga0187827_10000874_pt1 | contig 45725 bp, 41 predicted proteins | sample ETNtaG_39_FD_167969 | JGI IMG/M metagenome (GOLD analysis project Ga0187827, IMG submission 167969) | Marine microbial and viral communities from oxygen minimum zone, Eastern Pacific Ocean - ETNP2014_SV_150_PacBio MetaG (Illumina Assembly) | ecosystem: Environmental > Aquatic > Marine > Hypoxic...
CGAAGAACCTGGTCGCCGACTTCGGGGCGCCGCCGCTGCTGATCCGCTCGATGGTCAAGCCGGGATATGGCGTGAACCCGCTGGCCTACAAGGACACCATCATCATGCAGGTAGGCGGGCCGGGCCAGTCGGTGATGGCGCTCAGACAGAGCGACGGTGAGGTTGTTTGGAAGAGCGGCAGCTTTCTCGTGTCGCATGCGCCGTCGGGGCTGATTTCGGTGGATGGCCAGCAGCACATGGTCGTCTTCGGGGGGCAGGCGGTGTTCGGCATGAATCCGGATACCGGACAGGTGCTATGGGCACACGCCCACGACGCCGGCAACGACTTCAACTTTCAGGTGCCGCTCTATAGCGACGACGACAAGATTCTGTTTTTCTCATCCGGCTATATCGGCGGTAGCCGTGCGATTCGGCTCGTTCCCGACGGCGACCTCGTCCACACCGAAGAGCTCTGGTATGACCCACGGCTTCGGTTCACCTTCCTCAACCCGTTGCGGATCGGCGACGTCGTCTATGGCACCAGTGGCCAGAGTGCGACAGCCATCCTGACCGCGACCCATGTCGAGACCGGCGAAACCGCCTGGCGGGAGCGAGGGTTCAGCCGCGCCAACATGCTCTACGCAGACGGCAAGGTGATTCTGATGGAGGAAGACGGCGACCTGTCGCTCGTGCGGCTGACCCCGGACGGTCTCGAAACGCTGTCCACCGTGTCCTTGTTCAACACGACCACCTGGACGGTGCCGACGCTCGTCGGCACAACCCTCTATGCTCGGGACCGGGAACAGATCGTCGCCCTGGATCTAGGGCCACGATAGCCCGCATCAAAATCAATCTCGGCGCGCGGTGGCAGATCGGCCCGCGGCGTTTTTCGACCCTGAAGGTATCGCCCCGTTCGGCTGGCAAGAATCACTTCGACGGGGATATCCGATCGCGGATCCAGCTGGCGAGAGCATCTTCGGAGACATGTCCTGCCGCAAGGCCCAGCATTGCACCCACGATGTCTTCGTCCGTACCGGTGAAGTCGCAACCGCTGATGCCGAGGAACGTGGCAATGGCCAGAGAGCTGATGCGCTTGTTCCCGCCCCGATATGGGTGGCTGCTGACGAGTGCAAAGCCGTACGCGGCTGCCAGCGTAGCAACATCGTGCTCTTCGTCGTAGACCCATTTGTTCCGAGGTCTGGTGAGGGCCGACTCGAGGGCGGTTTCGGCGCGGAGGCCGGCCAAGCCGCCGTGTTGCCGGATCTGGTCGGCGTGCACCGCGTCGCGGCGATCGGTCTTCACGCGGTCGCCCGGCCGTTTTGGGAATCATCGAGGGACTGACCACGGCGCAGTCCTCGCCCTGCGCGGTCAGGTGGCGGAAGATCGTGAACCCACACGGGCCGGCCTCGTAGACGAAGCGCAGCGTCCGCGCCGGGCGGACCAGCGTGCGCCGCACCTCGTCGAGGGCGTCCAGGTCGCCGCCGACGGTGACATAGGTCCGCACTTCCCCGAAGCGCCCGCCTTCTGCAAGTGCCACCGCGATGGACTCCTCATGGACATCCAACCCGACAAACGTGCTACGTTTCGCCATGCCCTGCCTCCTTGTTGTGGGGCGCTGTGCGAAGCCGTACACTCCGCATAATCCACGACCGGAACAAGAGGCAGGTCACCCAGGCCAGGCGGCCGCCGACGGAGCGACCGACGCAAGCTGACAGCCATTCTGTCTAGCTTGACGAACTTGGCAAGTGAGCGACGCGGGAGAACGGAATGGGAACCGAAGTAGGCTCGGTCGCCGAATTGTGGCGATTTCCAGTCAAGTCGATGGGCGGAGAGCGGCTTGAAGAGGCAGAGCTCACGGAGCGAGGCCTACTGGGCGATCGTGGATACGCGTTAATCGACGTAAACACCGGCAAGGTGGTGAGCGCGAAAAGCACCGGGCTATTCCCGAATGTGCTGAGTTGCGGGGCGTCTTTCCTCGCGGCCCCGCAGTTGGGGCAAGAGCTCCCGCCGGTGCGGATTAGCTTCCCGGACGGTACATCGGTGACGAGCGACTCCCGCCACATCGACGGAGCCCTCTCATCGTGCCTCGAGCGCGAGGTCACGCTTGCCCGAGTTGCACCTGATGACTTCACGATCGATCAATATCACCCCGATGTCGAAAACCTTGATCCCGAAGGCCATCGGGACACGGTGGTCGAACAGAAGCTGGGCTCGGCCCTTTTTTCGGCGGTTGGACTACAGTCACCAGTACCAGAGGGGGCGTTTTTCGACTTGTTTCCGGTCTCTGTCATGACCACATCGACGCTTACTCGACTGCGTGAACTCGTTCCAGCGAGCACGATTGACCCGCGCCGATTTCGCATGAATGTGATCGTTGCGACTGAGGAGGCCAGTTTTCTCGAAAACGACTGGGTCGGCCGAGCGCTCGGACTCGGTCGCGGCCGGCTCGGCGTCGCACTTCCAGATCCTCGGTGCGTGATGACCACGCTGGCTCAGGACGGCCTGTCCGAGGATACGGACGTCCTGAGGGCGCTCGCTCGCCACAACCGGATTCAGGTCGGCGACATCGGTCAATTCCCATGTGCCGGGGTGTATGCAGTCGTCGAGGCGACGGGTCCGGTGCAAACCGGCGCTACTGTCACGGTGGACTGACACGGCGGGCGTGACGGGGAGGCTTGGCGCCGGGACGCAACCTGGCAGGCGTTTGCAGCCGTCGGCGCCAGCATCGAGCGTGTCGTTCGAGCATGCGGGCGCCGCGGCTGAAACGCAAGACGTTGATGGACAATATCAACTGCGATGTCGATGAACACGAGCGCCGTTCGTGACCACTTTCGGGTACAGGTCGATCACTATCCTGGCCTGATGGGTCGGATCATTCCGGGCTACGCGGAGCAGCGTGATCTTATGGTGCGACTCGTTCCATTTGAGAGTGGGCGACGCATTCGAATCCTAGATCTCGGTTGTGGCCCAGGTCTGCTTGCGCAGCAGCTGCTCAGAGAGTTCCCTCAGGCTGAGTTAACGGCGCTCGACCTGACGAACGAGATGCTCGACGCGTGTCGCCAGAGGGCGGGCGACGAAAGCAGAATGGACTATCGCCTCGCAGACTTTCGGACAGACGACCTCGGCTCGGGATACGACGTGATTACGGCATCGCTGTCCCTGCATCACCTGACCTTCGCCGAGCGCCCGGATTTCTTTGCACGAGCCTACGACAGTCTGAATCCGGGCGGGGTGCTTATCGCTGCCGAGGTGATCATCGACGAGTCGCCAGACGTCCGTGCCTCTCAATATCGCCTGTGGCAGGAGTTCATGATCGCCAACGGCGAGGATGGCGAGCAGTGGTTCTCGAAGCACACAGATAAGGACCATCCAGCCACGATCACGTCGCTGATAAGCTGGCTCGGGGTCGCAGGTTTCGTCGGCGCCGGGTGTTATTGGCGTCAACTGAATTTCGCTGTACTTCGTGCGGCGAGACGTTAGCTTGACAACGCCGGACTGAGCCATGGCCTGGATAATTCGGCTCGCATCAGGCGACGACGCTGAATGCGTATCGGACATCTACGGGCCGGTGGTGGAGTCCACTCCGATGTCGTTCGAGATCGAGCCCCCCAACGAACAGGAGATGGCGCGGCGTATCCAAGACACGCTGCCCAGTCACCCGTGGCTCGTTCTAGAAGGTCAGGATGGGGTTGTCGGTTACGCCTATGCGAGTCGACACAGAGGGCGCGCCGCGTATCAGTGGTCCGTGGAGACATCTGTATATGTCCATGCGAAGGTCCAAAGGCGTGGGGTCGGCCGAGGCTTGTACACATCCCTGATTGAAATCCTTGTTGCCCAAAGATTTGCCAACGCCTACGCTGGCATCACCCTACCAAACGATGGCAGTGTCGCCCTGCACGAGACGATGGGCTACCAGGCGATCGGTACGTTTCGCAACGTAGGGTTCAAGTTTGGTGGCTGGCATGACGTGGGCTGGTGGCAGCTTCCGTTACGAGCAGCCGTTGACAGTCCGACTCCGCCTTTGTCGCTGAGCGAGGTCCAGCGCGAGCCTTCGTGGCGGAGGAGGCTTGAAGCAGGTCTCCCGTGCGTCCGCGGCGTGAGTTAATGTAGACAGCAAGCTAACAGGCGTTTGTAGCCGACAGCCGCGAACATCTGGGTGAAAATCCGGGCAGCAGACCGCCGCGTCTGAAGCGCGAGCGGTCAGGTTGAGACGGATGATCGATAAGATCTTTCTAGTTCTGGCGACCTGTGGACTTTCGGCCCTATCGGGCTGTGCCTCCGCGCCTCCTGAAGGGGCCGAAGCTGTCATCGTCATCCATGGCCTTGGCCGGACTCCCGCGTCGATGGCGATTCTTGGCAGCCGCCTAGAGAGCGAGGGCTTTCGCGTGGTCCGCTTTGGATATCCGTCGACATCCGAGCCGATAGATGTTCTGGTCGACCGCCTCGAGGCGGAAGTAGGGCGGTGCTGTGGGGCGGGAGCAGAGACGGTGCATTTTGTCACCCACTCGATGGGCGGCGTCCTGCTGCGCGCCTACCTTGCGCAGCAGCCTCGGCCGCATGGAGGGCATGTCGTGATGTTGAGTCCACCGAGTCAGGGGAGTGAAATAGTCGACGCGTTCGCGGAGTCTCCGCTGCTTCGGTCCATTCTGGGTCCTGCGGGCTCGAGGCTTGGGACGGACGCGGCGGGCATCGCGAGCCAGCTACCGCCGATACGATTCAGTTTGGGGATCATCGCAGGCGACCGGAGCCTCAATCCCCTGGGCTCATGGCTCATTCCAGGGCCAGATGATGGCAAGGTCGGCGTTGACCGGGCTAGGCTCGACGGAGCAGCAGATTTCATCGTGCTTCCGGCCACCCACACGTTCATCATGAACCGAAGCGACGTGGCCGAGGAGGTGGCGCATTTCCTGCGAAGGGGCCGGTTCCGACAAAGGGATCCATAGGGGTTGCGACCTGACCCGCCGTTGCAGTTGACGGTGGTTGGTGAAGGCGCTGGCCACTGCAGCTGAAACGTCCTCTGTTAGCCATGCCATGGTCGAGTTGGGATGTTCACGCTAGACCAGGTGGTTCCGTGGGGGCGTTCATTCGACGAATATCGACGAATGTTCTCCCTGACTCAGGCTGACCTTGATGGGCGCATCGTCGGGTGTGGCGACGGGCCCGCCAGTTTCAATGCGGAGGCGACGCACCGGGGTTGTCGGGTGACGTCACTCGACCCGCTCTACAAGTTGAAGAAGTCCGACGTTCAGGACAGGATTGCTGCCACCTACGACGAGATGTTGGAACAGGCGCGTCGCAACGCCGAGGAGTTCGTCTGGGACTCGATCCAATCCGTGGAGGACCTGGGGCAGCTTCGCCTGAAGGCGATGCACGACTTTCTGGAGGACTACGAGCAGGGCCTGAGTGACGGTCGATACGTGAACGCGGCACTTCCTACAGTTCCGTTCGCCGACGGCGCGTTCGATCTGGCACTGTGTTCACACTTTCTCTTCTTGTACAGCAGCCAGCTGGGCCAGGCGTTTCACAAGTCTGGTCTGCGGGAAATGTGCAGAGTTGCCACCGAAGTGAGAGTGTTCCCGCTACTTGCTCTCGGGGGCAAGCGGTCGCCGTTTGTGGACCAATGTGCCGAGGACCTTCGTCGGTCTGGCTTCGACGTAACGATTGAGACTGTGCCGTACGACTTTCAATGCGGCGTAATCAGATGCTGCGCGTCCGAGCCACTCAAGCGGATGGTGAACAAGGCGGTACAGGCTGACCGGCTGTGCCGGCAGCTGCACGCCCACTCGTCAGGCCGCGCGGGAAGAACCGGGAGAAAGGAGCAACATCGACATGGCGATCTGGGAACAGGAGGACGATCGGGCGATCACACCCTCAACGAAGGTCGCTGACCTACTAGCCGAATACCCCGAGCTGGAGGACGTACTCATCGGGATGGCGCCGCCGTTCAGGAAGCTCAAGAATCCCGTTCTACGAAGAAGCGTGGCCAAGGTCGCGTCACTTCGTCAAGCGGCGGCTGTAGCGCGACTTCCCGTCGACGAGGTCATCAACAAGCTGCGAGCGGCTGTCGGGCAAGAAGCCATGATGGCAGAAGAACCTGGACAGGACTCCGCCTACTTCACAACCCAGCCGGACTGGTTTGTTCCTCGTCGTGTCGTCACCTCGATCGACGAGCGGGAAGACGCGACCGCGGACGAGATGCCCCTGAAACGGGTGATTCACGAAGCCACTCGCCTCAGAGAGGGCGAAGTGCTGGAGTTGGTCACGACGTTCCTTCCCGCTCCGGGGATTGACATCATGAAGGCGAAGGGATTCCGGGTGTGGCCCATGGAAGAGGAGCCTGGGTTGATTCACACCTATTTTTCGAAATCGCCCGATCGTTGATGGTCGTACGGGCAGGTTGCCTTCGAACGAGTGACCATCGAGGCGGGTGGACCACGCCCCTCCGATGCTTGTTCCGAGGTGGATCTCGCCGCTTGCGTGCATGGCGTCCACGCTGCTGGTGGGTGTAGCCGGTCGCCGCGGCCGAGCCGAACCACGGGTCCTGATGTATGCCACAGCTAACTGATCCTCACCTGATTCGAGAGCGACTCGAGGCGGACCGTGCGTGGGCAGCCTTCGCGCTAGCCGACCTGGAACCACCGTACTCGGCTTTTGCATCCTGGTTTTGCCCAACCGACGGTCCTGCGATTGCCTTGTTGTATCGCGCGTTTGCGACACCGATTCTGCTGTGTGTCGGGACATCACGGAACTGGGATGCGGTGCTGGACGAAGTCGACATCGCCCTACGCGATGTTCAGGATGTATATGCAGTCGTCAGGCCGGAGACCTTGCCGCTGATCAAGAACCGCTATGCGTCCAACGACGAAAGGTCCATGGTGAGAATGGTCTTGGAGCCAGGCCATCATCGTCCGGTGATCTCCGACGGTGCCTGCCGACTTGGCCCGGACGATCTCGAGGCGGTCCAGCGGCTCTATCTCAGCGAGCCGCCGGACTTCTTTCTTCCGTCGATGCTCACCGATGGTCTTTACTACGGCATTCGTGAAGGAGAGCAGCTCGTGGCAGTCGCGGGCACCCATGTCCTCGCTCCCGCCCTTGGCGTTGGTGCGCTGGGTAATGTCTATACTCGGTCGGAGCACCGGAGGCGTGGTCATGCCACTGCGCTTGCTGGGGCGGTGACCAGTGAAATGATCCGGTCCGGCGTGACGACCATCGTGTTGAATGTCCGAGAAGACAATCATTCTGCACGTCGTGTCTATGAACGGCTCGGCTTCAATGGGTATTGCAGCTACTTCGAGGTCAGTGCCTCGCGTCGGCCTGTCCAGCGGTTGCAGCCGACGACGCCGGGCGTCTGAGCAAGAGCTCGGGCAGCGTTTTGCTTGCCGGCCGACGGAGCAATGGACTACGACCTCACCGACATCCCAGCGGCCTACGACCGAGGAGCCGATCATGGTCCGGAGGTCCTTGCTTTATGGATGAGCACAGTCGAGGCGCATCTGAAAGGACCGAGATGGCCACCGTGCACCTGATTTGCGGGCTGCCGGGCGCCGGGAAAACGACGTACGCGACAGGTCTTCAAGCTGATCTCAACAGCGTGCTGTTCTCTCTGGACCGATGGCTCGTCACCTTGCACGGCAGATACTCGCTGGCGACGGTGGGTCACGAAGAGCACACACGACGAGTGCTGGCGTGCCGCGCTCTGATGTGGGATGTGGCGGCGGAGTTCCTTCGACGCTCGGTTGACGTAATACTCGACGATGGTTTCTTTTTTCGGCGGGACCGCATGCGCCACGTCGATTTCGCGAGCACGGCCGGGGCGTCTGCAAGAATTCATTTTGTGAACACGCCGATCCGCGTGATTCGATCGCGGCTTCGTGAGAGAAACGCCAGTCTGCCGCCGCACAACTTCGAGATCGATCCCGAGACCTTGACCGGGTTCCTGGGGTTGTTCGAAACGCCGACCGAAGATGAGGGCGCGGAAATGGTGGTCACATGCGACCCGACGCAGCTGGCTGATGGAAGGCCGACCGGTTCGCGGAAACACGACGGCGTGTAGTTTCGCGCTCGAACACCAGCAGCTGTCTGGCGCCACCGGGGCTTTCTTCCAGAGCGGACTGTGTTTGGGTCAGGACGTGCCGGGACGCCGGTCACTTCAGTTCTCGTCAGAGAGGGGACACCGCATGCCAAAGGTCACCAATACACAGCTTTCCTTTGCCGTCGTCTTCGGAGGCGTCATCGCGTTCCTGCTCCTGGCCCTCTACGCGATGATCGTCGGTTCGCTCATTTGGGAGGTCTTTCAGGTCGATCGCGCGGGGCAGGGACAGGCAGACAACTTCGCTCAAGGCGCCATCACGGTCGTAACGACAATCGGAGGCTTGATCTCTGCGTTGGTGGTGTCCAAGCTGGCGGTGACGAAGCCCGGCGATGCGCCGACGGTTGAGACTGGGACGGCATCGCGGGCGAACCCGAGCATGACTGCCAAGGGCATGGCAGTGCTGTATCTGACCGTCTGGGTAGCCGTCGGGTTGGCGGCGCTGGTCGTTGGGACAGTCTATTATCCGGATATCAATTCCACCGTCGACGACATCGGAACTTCGTGGCTGGGTCTGGCGATCGCGGCGGGCTATGCCTACTTCAACCTCGACCCCACGTCTGGAGCGTGAGGCACGTCAGAGGGTGGCCGACGCGGCCCTTCTGTGAGGGGCCGAATCGGTGTTTAGGGTCGACGGCAGCCGGTGCGTGGGAATCAGACGTCGGCGAGGTACTCGACCCCACCGGTGCTGTCGCCGACCGTGTCGGTCGCGACACCGAGGTGGTCGAGCATCGTGATGAAAAGGTTGGCCATCGGGGTCTCCGGTTCATACGAGATGTGACGACCCGGCCGCATGCGCCCACCCGCGCGACCCGCCAGCAAGGTCGGCAGATCGTGGTGCAGATGACGATTGCCGTCTGAGATCCCGCCGCCGTAGACCACCATCGAGTGGTCGAGGAGGCTTCCGTCGCCATCGGCGGTCGTGGCTAGCCGACCGAGCAGATGCGCGAACTGCTCGACATGGAACCGATTCAGCTGGGTCACCTTCTCGATCTTGTCTTCGTCACCCCGATGATGCGTCAGGCCGTGATGGGCTTCCGAGATACCGGCCTCCGAATACACACGATTGCCGAGCTCCAGCCCGACCATGAAGGTGATGACCCGCGTTAGGTCGGCCTGGAAGGCGACCGCCATCAGGTCGAACATGAGCCGCGCGTGCTCGACGAAGCTCTCGGGCACGCCGGCGCGCGGGCGGGGCATCTCCGGTTCGGCCACGTCGGCGGCGCTTTCGGCCTGGATGATCCGCTTCTCGATGTCGCGCACCGAAAAGAGATAGTCGTCCAGCTTGCCCTGGTCCGTTGCGCCGAGCGTCTGCTGCAGGGCCCGGGCGTCATCGAGCACCAGGTCGAGCACGCTGCGGTCATACCGCGCCACGCGGGCCCGGCGCACCGGGTCCCGTTCGACGTCGGCGCCGCCAAACAGCCGCTCGAACACCGCGCGCGGGCTCGTCTCCTGTGGCATCGGCGCCGACGGGGTCCGCCAGGAGATCGTGTTGCTGTAGCTGCAGCTGTAGCCGCTGTCGCAGTTTCCGCCGAACAGCCCTTCGTCGCAGCCGAGCTCGAGCGACGGCAGACGGGTCTGGCTGCCGAGGCGCTCGGCCGCGACCTGGTCGATGGAGACCCCGGCTTGAATGTCGGCGCCAGATGTCTTCTTCGGGTGCACCCCGGTCAGATAGCTCGCGCCGGCGCGAGCGTGGTCTCCGGGACCGTCCCCCAGGGCTCGGCCGCCGTTGTGGGTCAGACCGGACAAGATCGAGAACTGGTCGCGAAACGCGGCGACCGGTTGCAGGATGCGTGGCAGCGCTTGTGGCAGTGGCCCGGTCACCGCGGCATTACCGGGCGTCCAGTGGTCCATGATGATGCCGTTCGGCACGTAGACGAACGCCATCCGTGTCGGAGAGGCTGCCCGCACCTGCGCGGCGTGCGCGAACGCTGGCACCATCGCATCCAGAAACGGCAGGGCCACGGTGGCGCCGAGCCCTCGGAACACCGCGCGTCTCGGTAGTCGTCTGTTTGAGCTCATGGTGTTGGCTCCTCCCCGCGGCGCAAACGGAACGGCTCGCTGTGGACCACGCCCAGCACCAGGCTGGAGAACCGATGGTCGTCGGCTGCCGCCTGGCTCTGGAGAGTCTCGACGGCACTCCGATCGTAGGTCTCGAGACCGCGTCCCAGGGCGTAGGTCAGCAGCTTCTCGGCCAGGTTTCTGGTGAACTGATCGGCCCGTGTCCGCAGAATCGCCTTCAGCTCTTGTGAGCCCCGAAACGTCGTGCCGTCCGGCAACGTGCCGGAGTCGTCGATCGGGAACGAGCCGTCGTGCGTGCGCCAGGCGCCGACGGCGTCGTAGCGCTCGAGCCCGAACCCGAGCGGGTCGATCTGGTCGTGGCAGACGGCGCACGTGGCGTTCGCGCGATGCTGTTCCAGCTGGGCCCGGAGCGACACGGTTGTCCCGACGGCCGCAACGTCGAGCGGCGGCACGCCCTCGGGCGGGTCGGGCGGTGGTGTCCCGAGCAGGTTCTGGAGTACCCACTTGCCGCGGAGCACCGGCGACGTGCGGGTCGGATAGGACGACACGGTCAAGATAGCGGCCTGTGTCAGCAGGCCGCTGCGTTGCGCGCCGTCGAGCGCCACGCGCTGGAACTGTTCACCGTCGATGCCAGCGATCCCGTAGTGGTGCGCCAGCGGACCGTTGAGGAACGTGAACGGCGCGTCGAGCAGGTCGAGCACGCTCCGGTCCTCGCGGATGATCGCCTCGACGAACAGCTCGGTCTTGGACTTCCCAGACTTTCGTAGACACTCCTGCTGACTAAAATGAGGCAGCAATCAGGAGTGTGGAGATGGGACAGCAGCGCTACACGGACGAGTTCCGCAAATAATCCAATTGGCGATGAAGGGGACGAGTGTCTGCAACCCCATTAACGGGTAATCGCCTGGACTTGCTGCAAAGTCAGGATCGACCCGGACGTACGTCTCGAATCCTCTGGCCGAGACGAACCCGAGTGCCGTCGTTGCCAAGACGGCGCCACCCAGCACAGCCGCGGTTCGCAGTACCATTCTCAATTTGATGGCCGGCACTGTATCCGGTTGCGTCGCCACCAGCTCGGGGCCCATTTCTGCGACGCTTAGCCATCGTTGGTCCGGGTTTCGAGCCAGCGCCCGCTCTACCACGAGGGCGAACGACTCTGGCAGCTCCGGTCTGACTTGCTGCAAGGTCAACATCCGCTCGCCCCGGTCGTGGGCACGGTAGATCTCCTCGGCCGAGTCGCCCTGCACTGGAAACTTCCCGGTCACCAGGTAGAACAGCAGCACGCCGACGGCATAGACGTCGCTTTGGAAGGTCGGCTCGACGAGCCGGTCGTCGCGGAGCTTGAACAGCTCCGGCGCCATGTAGGCCGGGGTTCCGACTCGCTTCTCGTCGGTCTCAGCCGCGCTCGGGTCCTGGAACCGCGCCGCGCCGAAATCCATGAGGACGATCCGTCCGTCCTTTCCGCGCACGACGTTCTGTGCTTTGATGTCGCCGTGGACGATACCGGCGGCGTGCACCGCTTCGAGCGCGCCGCAGAGCGCGATTCCTACATCCGCCGCGGCCTCCGCATCGAGGGGCGAACCGTAGCGAATTTCGTCCCAGAGCGTCTCGCCCTCGACGAGCTCCATCCAGACACCGATGCGGCCATCGATCTCGTCGGCTCCATGCACAACCACTACGTTGGGGTGCCGCACGCGGGCCAGTTTTCGCGCTTCGCCCAGCAGCTCTTCTGTTGGTCGCTGCGACCGAGTTGGGTGATAGAGCTTGAGCGCCACGCGGGTCTGCAGCACAGGGTCCAGCGCGCTGTAGACGGTGCCGAAACCGCCCTTGCCAACCTCTTGCAGATCGGTGAACTTGCCCCACTTTGCGACTACCGGCTCCGTCTTCGCAAGCACGAGCAACTCGCGCAGGACTGCTTCTTCTTCCGGCGTCATGTCGACGGGAGCACCATCGGCAGACCGGGTACCGGTCGGCGGGTCATCGTTTCCGAGAAGGTCAGCAAGGCGCTCGCTTCGATGCGCCGTGCCGCCGAACACGTCACGCAGGAGGCGGTCCATCGCCCGGCTCACGGTTACTCGGGCCTCTGTGGCGGAAGCTTTGCCGAGGTCCAGGGCGATCTGCTCGTAGGAGTTGCCCCGATTCAGGCGGGCGAGACAGGCGTGCTGCTCTTGAGCCGGCAGCAGGTCGAAGGCGTTACGGTAGGCGGTGAGCTTGGCCGGATCGAGCGTGCTTGCAGCGTCTCCACCGACAGATTCTGATCGGAGTAGCTCGAGACGAGAACGCCGTGGACCCGGCACGATTTCCTCTTTCAGAGACGCGCGGTCGAGCGCCGATAAGCTTGGCAAGTCTGCGGAAACGGATGAGTTAGCCGATTCTGTGCAGATTATGCCCAGGGTGTCAATATTTGGCACAGAGACTCCCAGATGTGTCACACAGGTCCACGGACCTGTTCGAATAGTTAATGAACATATTCTCCCTTTTGTGGATGAACGTCAGAAACCAGAAGACCGAACAAGATCGCTAGGCTTCTGTGACTTAGGGCGGCTGGCTACATCCTGGCCGAGGACGGCGAGGAGACGATCAGGCTGGCAGAGCAGTCGGCGATCGGGCGGTGATCTGGGCGGCTTCGCGTAGCTATTCAGTGGCTCGACTGTGTCGATATCGGCGAGGCAAGGCTTTCGCCTTGCCTCGCAGGCCTGAAGGCCTGCGCCACAGAATCAACCCATGCAAGCTCCAGGTTTAGCGGTTCGCCCGCTGCCGGTCGAGCAGCTCGAGGTCGAGCGTGAACGTGAGGGGCACCGAAACCGGGTCGAAGCAGAGGGTATCGTCGCAGGCCTGGTAGTCGAGCGTGCCGGTCAGTGTCAGCGCGTCGAGCTGGGCCAGCGCCTCCTCGGCGTCCGGGGCTCCCGAGACAACCGCCTCCTGCATCAGCGTGAACGGCTGCTGATACACCGGGACGCGCTCGTCGAGCGGCTCGAAGTGGTAGATCTCCGACGCGGGGAACTCGACCGGTTCGAAACGCAGGTGCGGGACCGGGTTCAGGTTGAACGCAATGACCCGGTAGCCCATCGCCTCGGCGCCCGGTGCGTAGACATGGATGTCGGGGTTGGGTTCGACGTCGACGGCTACCGAGAACCGGGTGCCGACGGTGACGTTCGGGTCGCTCGCGTATGCGGTCAGTTTCAGATGCGCGGTCGAGCCTTCGATCGCCGCAATGGGCGACAGCCCGGCACCGAGCTTCAGCATCACGTTCGCTGTCGTGTTCCGCTCGCGGTAGAACTCTTCGAAGAACCGCGAGGTGACGCGCCCCCCCGAGTCGAGCATGAAGGTGCCAGGGTAGGGCGTGCCGACGATCATCGGGTTGGCGCCAAAGACCGAGACGTATTTCGCGACGTCGGCGACGACGTCCGGGTCGTCCCGGTTCGCACCAACACCCTCCGCGGCGACGGTGTTCAGGATGCCGAACTCGGTAATCACCGCCGAGTCGTCATCAGACAGGAGCGGGAACGTGATGCCGCGCCGCTGGCTGAAGTCGGCCAGCACCGCTTCCGAGTCGTAACTAATTGCCGCGACACCGAGCCCCTGTGCCCGCAGCTCCTCCAAACGGCCTTGCAGCTCCACGAGCTGCGCTTTGCAATACGGTCACCAATCGGCCGAGCGATGGAACAGCAGAATCGCGCCGTTCGGCCCCAGGATCGAGTCGCGGGTCCGAATGCGGCCGTTCTGGTCGGGCAGACTGAACTCGGGTACGCGCTCGCCGACCTGCGGGCCAAGCGAGTCTACTTCGATCGGTGTCCTGGACTGCATGGCCTGTGATGGGAAACCGAGCACCAAGGCCGCCAGCACCCCGGTCAGGGCGGCTCGCCGAGTCTGTAGATGCATAATGTCGCATGCTACCACGAGTCGAGCGGCCCTGTGTTTACGGCGAAGCACATGTCGGGAAGCCCTCCGGCCTCCTCCTGTTCTTCTGCCTTCTGACTCCTGACTTCTAGAGAGTCTCTCCCTACCCCTGACAGACCGCAATCAGGCCGGCCACCGGTTCCCCGTATTCGTAACGGACGGTGGTCTCGTCCAGGCTGAGCAGGGTCAGTCCGGTGTTCGCCGCGACGCTGGACACGTGGTTGGGATGATGCGTGAAACGACCGGAGTCCGAGAGCCGGAAGGGATCCGTATCGCCCCGTTCGACGGTGAATCCCAGCAGTCCGCCCGGTCTGAGCTTCGTGGCGGCCGGCTCCACGACCAGCGCAAGATCGCCAAAGTAGATGAGGGTGTCGCACGCCAAGACGAGGTCGAACAGGTCGGACGTGGTCTGGGCGAGCCACTGTGTAATCTCGGCGGTCTCGAGCCGGTCGTAGATCGCGCGCGTCCGCGCGCGGGCGATCATCTCGGCCGATAGGTCGACTCCCACGAGATGCGCCGCCCTTGCTCGCCATAGCGCGCCGCCCAGCCCGGTGCCGCATCCAAGGTCCAGTACGTCGAGCCCTGCGCGATGTCCCAGCGCCGTCACCGTCGCCTCGTGGAGTTTGTCGGGGGCGCAGTAGTCCAGCTCGCCGGTCATGTTCTCATCGTAGAAAGTGGCGAACCGGCTGTAGAGCTGTTCGATGCATCGGTCGGAGACCCGTGGCGGAGGTGCGGTATCGGCGAGCGCCGTCAACAGATGCGCGATCTCCGCGTCGTCGGGGCACTGTGAAAGGTAGCGCTGGTAGGCGCTCCGCGCCTCGTTACGCTGGCCGATAATGTGGGCTAGCTCTCCGAGCCGGAGCCACATATCGGGGTCGTCCGGCGCCAGCTCCGCCGCGCGCCGTTGGCAGACAAAGGCGGCGAGGACACGGTCGCGATGCTGGAGGCTGTCGGCCTGTGCCGAGAGCTCGACCGCGGTTGGAGGCGCGTCAGCGGTAGGGTCGGGCGGAGTGTCGTCAATGATCCGGTCACGGATCGCCGATTCGATCCAATCCAGACACCCCTGCCAGTCGGCACCGAAAAGCGGAACCAGCGGCACGAAGTCGGCCTGCAGCCCAGGGAGGTCGCGGGTGCCGTCGCACAGTTCGACAATGAGCGCGGCGGTGGGGTTCAACCGGAAGAGACGTTCACGCCGGACGTCATACGCGACGTAGCTGTCCGTGGTGGTTGACAGCAGCACCGAGGGACTCAGTCGAAGCAGGCCGTGGGTTGCCATGGCGAGATGGGGTGGACCCGGGACACCCGAGTGGACATCCCGAGTCCGGCTTGTCCTAGGCGGCTGGCGGAGTGCCCTTGCCCCTGCCGCTACCACCCTTGCCCTGGCCTCTGCCACCCTTGCCGGTGCCGTCACCCTTGCCTCGTCCGCGCCCTTTCCCGGTGCCGTTGCCCTGGCCGGGGCCAGGACGCCGTCGCGCCTCCGGTTCCTGCGCCAGCACGGTGGTGGACGGCAGGAGCAGCGCGAGCGTACCGGCTCCGGCGAGCAAGCGTTTCAGCACATAACGGCGGCCTGTCGGGACGTTCTGCAACAGCGTTTCCAGTCTGTCGGTCACTTCTCGAGACATCGCGTATCTCCTCCGCGGCGGTCAATCAGACCCCCGCGAGACGGCCAGACGCTGGCGACAACCGGACTGTGCCGGTTTGTGGCATCCATGAGACACAGACCACGGGTGGTTCCGGTTTATTCCTCGTTTTCGTCTTGGTCATTGTCTTCATGCGAGGTCGCTGTTGCGTTCGATGCCGTGCTCAGTCAACGATAGACGCATGCCTGTGAGACACCTGACAACGGCGGAGATCGAGGCTGGATTGGTAGAGGTGGCCCGATCGCCGCGAGACGAGGGTGTGCTGGAGCTGATCGTGGCGCGGCCAGGAAAGGGCGAGCGGACGGTTTTCGAGGAAGCCGAGCTCAGCCTGCGTGAAGGCCTCGTCGGGGACAGCTGGCAGACGCGAGCCAGCACTCGCACGGCGGACGGGTCGCCGCATCCTGACATGCAGCTGAACCTCATGAACTCGCGCGTCATCGCACTGCTGGCGCAGTCCAGAGACCGCTGGACGCTGGCCGGAGATCAGCTGTTCGTCGACCTGGACCTGAGCGCCGACAACATGCCGCCCGGCACCCGACTCGCGCTCGGCACCGCCGTCATCGAGCTGACCGACCAGCCGCACACCGGGTGTGGCCAGTTTGTGGAGCGCTTCGGTCTGGACGCGATGAAGTTCGTCAACTCCAAGTTGGGCCGACGGCTCCAGCTCCGCGGTGTGAATGCCAAGGTAGTCGAGCCGGGCCGCGTTCGTGTCGGTGAGCTGGTGCGGAAGCTCTCGCAGGGCGAGCGCTGACTATAATTTGCGCGGGAGGGCGAACCGCATGCGAACGGTACAGAAGCTCACACTCGACGACGCTCGCGTGATGATGGCCGCCGCCGAAGCCAAGGCGCGCGAGATCGGTGTCGACATGGACATCGCCATCACCGACGACAACGGCAGCCTGCTGATGTTCCACCGAATGGACGGCGGGCGAATTACCAGTATCGACGTCGCGATCAGCAAGGCGTTCACGGCGGCGGCCGCGCGCAAATCCACGCGCGCCTACGGGGAGGTCGGTGGTCCGGGCGGCCCCGCATTCGGGATCCACGTCAGCAATCAGGGGCGCTTCATGATCGTCGCCGGCGGGCTGCCGGTGTTCGCCGACGACCAGATTGTCGCTGGCATCGGGTGCAGCTCCGGCAGCCCCGATCAGGATGAGGTGGTGGCGCAAGCCGGGCTCGATGCGTTCCTGGCGAGCCTACCGGGGTAGCGAGGTCGCGCTACCGTTGTTCCTGGCGCGCTTCCAGCACGCGCCTGAAGTCCTTGCCCAGGTCTTCGCCCAGGGTCGTGTCGGCACCGAGCGCGGCGAGCACCTCACCCGTTTCCTTCTGGGTGTAGAAGGAGCCGGATCGGTATTCCCCCTCGGCGGCGATCATCCAGGGCGTCTGACCGCGCGCGTTGATCGCGTTGATGTCGGCGCCCTGCTCGACCAGGAACGGGACGAGCAGGGTGCCACCGAGGTAGACGGCGGCGTGTAGCGTGGTCTGCTCGTAGTCGTTGGTGTCGTTGACACCGAGCCCGAGATCCAGCAGAAACCTGATCGTCTCGAGGGCCGATCTCTGCAGCGCCAGGTTGTCGCCGAACCAGCGCCGTCCGTACTTGTCCGCCCCATCCACGTAGTCGGCCCCGGCCGCCACCATGAGTGCTGTCGTGCCGTCGTTGACCCGCAGCAGTGGGTCGGCACCGCCGTCCAGCAAGAGGCGCATGCCCTCCAGGTCGCCGAAGCTGGCCGCCAGGAAGAACGGTGTCGCGCCGATGTTCGAGGGCGTCAGGCCGTTGTCCTGGTTGATGCGCCGGGAGACGAAGGGGAGCCGGCGCTCGAGCCGCGCGTTCGGGTCCGCGCCGCGTTCGAGCAGTGCCGCGACCACCTCGGGCATCGCTCCCTGGACGGCCGCGTGCAGAGCCGTGCGACCGGCGCCGCTGTGGTTGGGATCCGCACCCTGTTCGAGCAGAAACCGGGCCATGTCGGCATGACCACTGTCGATCGCCACGAGCAGGGCGGCGGCGTCGGTGTCGGTGACGAATCGCGTGCGGGCGTTCGTGTTGCCGCCGATGCCGTCTGGAGCCGACTCGTTCACGTCTGCACCAGCCGCGAGCAGAAGTCGGGCCGCGTCGATGTTGCCCTGTTGCGCGGCGAACAGTAGTGGTGTGAATCGGTTCGTCGAACGGGCCGAGACCGCCACGCCGACTTCGAGCAGCACCCTCGCGACCGGGGTGTGGTTCTCCGCCACTGTCTGCATCAGGGCGGTCTGTCCCAGCGTCGCCTCGGTGGCGTCGGGATCGGCGCCGGCGGCCAGTAGCAGGCGGACGACTTCGACGTTGCCGACTCGAGCGGCGGTCATCAGCGGGGTCTCGCCGTTGCCGCGCCCGGCGTTCGCGTCCGCACCCCCGTCGAGCAGTGCCTGTACGATCGGGAGGCTGCCATTCAGACACGCCAGCGACAGCGCGGTCACGCCGTGATCGTCGGCGGCGTTGACGTCGGCGCCGGCCCCAATCAGGACCGCAACCAGCTCTGCCGCATCTCGATGCGCGGCCCAGTGCAGCGCTGTCGTTTGGTCGCCATATCTGGTGTTGACGTCGGCGCCGTCTGCGAGCAGCGCCCGGACCGCATCGTCATCGGCGAGCCGTGCCGCGGCGATCAGCGGGGGGCCGTCAGTTGTTGGTTGGGCCAGACTCGGCCCGGCGAACGCTTGAACAAGGAGACCGGTCGCGAGCACGACGGCGAACGATCGGCAGCGACTCGGCATGAAACTACCCATTTTCAGCTGTTGAACGGACCACGGCGACCGGGGCCCAGCCAGCAGACAAAGACCACAGCCAAAAACCTGAACACGAGCTGCGTCGGGTCGAGACTCATCAGAGCGCTCTGCATCCTGCCAGGCGTCGCCGACGGCTTGCCTTGACTCCTTGCAAGAGCCCTCATGATAATGCACCGGTACCCGTTCAGGACAGTCGTTCCTGCCAGGGACGTCGTGCCGTGATGGGTGGGTCCAGGCCATGTCAGAACGTCGACGTATCTTTCGGCTCGGTCTCGCCGTGCTGTGCTGCAGCGCCGGGACCGGTGTGGCCCAGACGGCCACGTCAACGAGCGCCGACCGCGCGCTGCTCGACCGCTACTGCGTGACCTGCCATAACGACCGCACCTTGACGGCCGAGCTGACGCTCCAGCAGGCCGATCTCGAGCGTGCCGGCGAGCTTGGCGAGGAAACCGAGGTCTGGGAGACGGTCGTGCGGAGGCTGCGTTCGCGCGCCATGCCGCCGGTCGGTCGGCCGCGGCCCAGCGAGCCGGAGTACGAGCGTCTTGCCGCGCGCCTCGAGACCGCGCTTGATGCCGCCGCGGTTGCCGACCCGAACCCCGGCCGCCGTCCGGCGGTCCACCGCCTCAACCGGGCCGAGTACACCAACGCCATTCGCGATCTGCTCGCGCTCGACATCGATGGGCGGTCGTTGCTGCCGGCCGACGACTCCGGCTATGGCTTCGACAATATCGCCGACGTGCTGTCGGTGTCTCCGATGCTGACCGAGCGCTATTTGTCGGCCGCCCGGAAGGTGAGTCGGCTGGCGGTCGGTGATACCGCGCTGGCGCCGGCCACCGAGATCTTCGCGGTCGACAAATATCTGAAACAGGACGCGCGCGTCAGCGACGATCTTCCGTTCGGCTCGCGGGGCGGGCTGGCGGTGGGTCACACGTTCCCTGTCGATGGGGAGTACGTGGTCAAGATCTACCTGTCTCGAACCTACGACGGACGCATCCGCGGATTGGCCAACGCGCATCAGCTCGAGGTCCGGCTCGATGGCGCGCTTGTGGAAGAGCTCGCCGTCGGTGGTCCGCTTGGAAAGGAGAACGGCCGGACGCGTCGTCGCGATTACCGGAACGCGGCAGACGATGGACAAGAGGTGCGCTTCACCGCGGGCGCCGGACCGCATCGGCTATCGGTCAGCTTTGTCGACCAGGCGTCGGTGCTCGAGGGAATGCGTCGCCCGCACTATGCCGTGACGAGCTACGAATACGCCGGCGACCAGACGGTCGACCCGGGTGTCCTCCGGGTCGAGCTGCGCGGACCCTACAACGTCACCGGACGCGGCGACACGCCCAGCCGAAGGACCCTCTTCTCGTGCAGGCCACCGGCGGATGCGGTCGCGTCGGGTTCGGACGAGCTGGCGTGTGCGCGCGAGATTCTCGGGACCCTGGCGCGCCGGGCGTTCCGGCGACCGGTTACCGAGGGCGATCTCGAGATGCTGCTCGGCTTCTTCGAGATGGGCCGCGCCGACCGGGATTTCGACGCTGGCGTCGAGATGGCCCTGCGACGCGTGCTCGTCAGCCCCGACTTCCTGTTCCGACGCGAACGGGATCCGGAGGGGATAGCGCCGGGTGCGTCGTACACGATCAGCGAGCTGGAGCTTGCCTCCCGCCTGTCGTTCTTCCTGTGGAGCAGCATTCCCGACGAGGCGCTGCTCAACCTGGCGGAGCGAGGCGAGCTGCGCCGCCCGGGTGTGCTCGAGGGGCAGGTCGGGCGAATGCTCGCCGACCCCCGCGCCAGGGCGCTCGTCGACAACTTCGGCGGCCAATGGCTGTATCTTCGCAACATGGCGCTGGTGTCGCCCGATCCCTACGCCTTTGCCGACTTCGACGCGAATCTGCGCGAGGCGATGGCGCGGGAGATGGAGCTGTTTCTCGACAGCCAGATGCGCGAGGACCACAGCGTGCTTGGGCTGATGACGTCGGACCAGACCTTTGTCAATCAACGGCTGGCCGAGCACTACGGCATTCCGAACATCTACGGGAACCACTTCCGCCGTATCACTTTGGGCGACGAGCTCGAGCCGCGCTACGGGTTGTTGGGCAAAGGCAGTTTGCTGACGGTGACCTCGTATGCGCATCGCACCTCGCCGGTAGTCAGGGGCAAGTGGCTGCTCGAGAACGTGCTCGGGACACCGCCGCCGCCGCCGCCGCCCAACGTGCCGGCGCTCGCCGAGAACAAGGACAGCGGCGAGGCGCCCAAATCGGTGCGGGAGCGCATGGAAGCGCACCGAGCCAATCCGGTGTGCGCGGCCTGTCATCGAGTGATGGATCCACTCGGGTTCGCGCTCGAGAACTTCGACGGCATCGGCCGGTGGCGCAGCACCAACGAGGCCGGCACGCCGATTGACACAGCCGGTCAGCTCGCTGACGGCACACCGGTGGATGGTCCCATCGGGTTGCGGTCGGCGCTGTTGAAGCGGCCGGAGAGCTTCGTGACCACCGTGACCGAAAAGCTGCTGACCTACGGGCTTGGGCGCGGTGTAGAGTATTACGATGCCCCGGCAGTCCGACGGATTGTCCGCGATGCGGCGGCCGACGACTACCGCTGGTCTGTGTTGATTGCCGGCATCGCACGGAGCGTGCCGTTTCAGATGAGGAGAACCCCCGCGTCATGATCATCACCAAGATGGCGTTGCCGCGTCGGACGTTTCTGCGAGGTGTCGGCGCGACGCTGGCGTTGCCGCTGCTCGATGGCATGGTGCCGGCGCTCTCTGCCCTGTCAGGGCCGCCGAGCACGGCTGCCAGTCCGGTGTCGCGGCTCTTTGTCGGCTACGTGCCCAACGGCGTCATCATGGACAAATGGACCCCGACGGCCGAGGGCGGGTCCTTCGAGCTGCCGGCGACGCTTCGGCCGCTCGAGCCATTCAAAGATCAGCTGACCGTGGTCAGCGGGCTGGCCAGCGCTCCGATGTTCCCGCTGCCGGGCGAAGGCACCGGCGATCATGTTCGTGCGGCGTCGGCCTTCCTGACCGGCGTGCACCCGAAGAAGACGGAAGGACCGGACATCCGCGGCGGGACGTCGATTGACCAGATCGCGGCGCAAAGCATCGGGCAGGAGACGCAGTTGACGTCGCTCGAGCTCAGCCTCGACCCGAACGAGCTGATCGGGGCCTGCGAGGCCGGGTGGAGCTGTGCTTACGCCAACACCCTGTCGTGGCGCAATCCGACCACGCCGCTACCGATGGAGAACCAGCCGCGTGCGGTCTTCGAGCGGCTTTTCGGCGACGCCGACGACACCAGCCAGGCGGCCCGGCTGGCGCGGATTCGCGAGGACCGCAGCATTCTCGATTCGCTGGTGCACGAGGTCGACAGCTTCCGGAGCACGCTGGCGCCGAGTGATCGCGACAAGATCACCCAGTATCTCGACGCCATCCGCGACATCGAGCGGCGCATCCAGCTGGCCGAGGCGCAGAGCGACATCGAGCTGCCGGAGCTGGCCCGGCCAACCGGAGGCATCCCGGACACGTTCGCCGATCATGCACGACTGATGTTCGATCTGCAGGTGCTGGCCCTACAGACCGACATGACCCGGGTCATCACGTTCATGATGTCGCGGGAGGTCAGCCCTCGAACCTATCCGGAGCTGGGCATCCCCGACCCGCATCACGGGTTGTCGCACCATCAGAACAACCCGGCGCAGATGGAGAAGCTGTCGAAGGTGAACCTGCATCATATCCAGCAGTTCGCCTACTTCCTGGAACAGCTGCGGGCCACGCCGGTTGGCGACGGCACATTGCTCGACAGCATGCTGATGCTCTACGGCTGCGGTATCAGTGACGGGAACCAGCATCTGCACGTCAATCTCCCGATCCTGTTGGCGGGCGGGGCAGGCGGCCGGTTGCGGGGCGGACGTCATCTGCGGGTCGCCGACGAGACGCCGCTGACCAACCTGCAGCTCACCCTGCTCGACAGGATCGGCGTGCCTACCGAGCAGCTCGGCGACAGTACCGGTCAGCTGACACAGCTGTCAGACGTCTAGACGCGCACACCCACCGAAGGGCAAGGCTCTAGCCTTGCCTCGCAGGCCCCCCCGCTAGTGATGGTGGTGGTGGAACGCCTCGTGCTCGGCGTGCGCCTTGTCGCGCTGGATCTTCTTCGCCGATTTCCGCGCGAGACCGAGGCTGCGCTGGCGTGTGCCGTCTGAGCTGACCGAAGAGATAGACAGCAGCTTCTCGAGGTCGGTGCCCTGACAGTCCGGGCAGGCGGGTGTCGTCTTGGGGAGCACCAGCAGCTCGAACTGGTGGTGGCACCCGCGGCATTCGTATTCGAAGATAGGCATCGGCTTCCCCGACAGTCTATCGGACACGGAAGCAAGAGGGAAAGCGCTTGAAGGTTAGAGGCGCTACACCACGGCGTCCGCCTGTTTCGCGGTTGCCGCGGATCGGCGCAAGAGGAACCAGTGCGGACACTTCGCGGTGTCCAGATAGAGCCGCTCGCAGTCGTCGCAGCGCACACACTCGGTCATCACGATCTCTGCTCCCCGAATCGCTCCCCACTCGCAGGCCTTCTCGCAGATCTTGCAGTTGCTGCATTCCGACCAGCGCTTGATCCGGAAGACGGTCAGCTTTGACAGTAGGCCGAGCGCGGCGCCAACGGGACACAGGAAACGACAGTAGAGGTTTCGGACGAAGACGGTGGCTGCCAGCAGCACGGCCAGACCGACCCACATGCCGGTTGTGGCCCGGCGGCTGAATATCCAGAACGGCTCGACGTATCGATAGGCCGAGATGTCGGCCGTCGCAAGAAAGAAGACCATCGTCGTCGCGAGCAGCCCGTATTTCACCCAGGCGGCGCGCTGCTCGAGCCAGACAGGCACCTCGAACCGCCACCGCGCCGGGACCACCCGATCGAGTAGTTGTGTGAGCGCGCCGAACGCGCAGATCCGGCCGCAGTAGAGGCGCCCCCACAGCACGGTCGAGACCACGGTGAACCCGGCAAACAAGTACCAGGCCAAGCTGTATCTGAACACCGGGAGATTCCCGGTGACCAGGCCATACACGTTCACCACCGAGATGAGCTGGCTCTTGGCGAATCCCAGGTAGACGACGGCGGCCACGAGCGTGACGTATTTGAGCGGGATGCTCTTCCGGAAGAAACTGACGAGCGTCAGCCCCGCGAAGGCCACAAACAGCGCCAGATCGGGTGCCTGATCACGTAACAGGGCGCGCCACGTGTCGGCGTCTTCTTCGTCGCCGTCGAATTGCCAGAGGTCTTCGGGCGGCTGCGCGTCCGTGGCGGTGGCATCCGGCTGCGCCGCCAGCGGCGCGGTCCCCACCCCAATGAGCACCAGCAGGACGAGGAGGCATGGCGCGGTCGAGCGGATCACTGCGACCCGCTTGGCACGAGGAACTGCCTGGCGATCCGGCGTGCCGCGTTTCGCACGGCGCGGGTCGCGGCCGTCACCGTCAGGGTCGCGGTCGAGATGGCGTCGATGTCATCCCCCACCCTGAAGCGCTCGCGGATGTCCTTGCGCACAAACTGCGTTGCGAATTCCGGGGTGTCGACCGAGAAGTAGCCGTAGGGCTCGTGATGCCGGACGACGACGATGCCGGTGAGCAGACCGCTCAGGTCGACACCGACGAGGATTTGGATCGGTCCGTCGTAGCCGCGCTCGAGCGGTTCGAGCTCCGTGGTCCAGAAGGCGTACCCTGTAATGGTCCGCTCCCCCGAGCCGGATATGCCCTCGTAGGCTTTGAAGTGCGGTGGCGCCCCCTCCTTCGACGAGAAGGCGGTGGCGGTGGGAAACAGCTGTTCGAGCTGTCCGCGTAGGGTCGGATTCAGGTCTGGGGACGGCTGTCCCTCCAGGACCACCACGGCGGCGAGCAGCAGAACGAGGTTCGCGTGTCTCATGGGGCGCTGTGCCGGTCAGACCGGATAGAATTCCACGCAGTCTATCGCACCGCGGAAGAGGAACGCATGTCGGTCAACAAGCAGCTCATGATCTCGAGAGGCGTTGTCGTGGGAATGGTCGCGCTGGCGTCGGTTACCGCCTCCGAGGCGCAGGGACGCCTGGCCGACACGACGAGTCTCGACTGCAGGTTCACGACAATTGCCACCGGGACGTGGACGGAGGGTGACGCCGAGGCGAGTCTCGACGTCGCGACGCTCACCATGCAGTTCGAAGAGATCGACACCGATAGCGCCACTGCCGAGGTCGTCGGGCCGTACGGGGCATCGAGCATCATCGTCAGACAGACCGGCGACTATCTCCACCTCGTGCAGATGTTCATGGTGGGACCGCTCTATACGACCACCGTCATCGATCGGGAGACGACCGACGGGAAGCTCATGGCGGTCCACACGCGGCACGAGTACACCGATACCTCGCTACCAGGCTTCACATCGAGGCCGGAGCAGTACTACGGCGAATGCGCGACCGGATCCTAGCTTCGGCCCGCGTCCGTGCCCCAGCGCGGTCACGGTTTCCGTGGAGGATGCCTCTCTCATCTGTCGTACGGTCCCCATGGTCGTTTTCACGCTGACCGTCTTCGTCGGATCGTTCCTGCTGTTTCAGATACAGCCGCTCATTGCGCGATACATCCTGCCGTGGTACGGCGGAGGAGCGGCGATCTGGACCACGTGCATGCTGTCCTTTCAGGTGCTCCTGCTGGGTGGCTACTGCTATGCCCACGGGTTGGCGAAATACGTCGGTGACCGCCGCCAGCCGTTCGTGCATGTCGCGATGCTGCTGGCGGCACTGGCGCTGATTCCGATTAGCCCCGACCCCGCCTGGTCCCCTGTCGACTCGCGGAACCCCATGGTGAGTATCACGAGTCTGCTTGGCGCGACCATCGGGCTGCCCTACCTGGTGCTGGCGGCGTCTAGTCCGCTGCTCCAGCACTGGGCTGGCAGCGTGTCAGGAATGTCATCATACCGGTTGTTCGCGGCATCGAATGCCGGGGCCTTGGCTGGGCTGCTTACGTACCCGTTCCTGCTCGAGCCGTTGTGGTCGCTCGCCACACAAGCCGGAGTGTGGTCGGGGGGCTTCGTCCTGTACGTGCTGCTGTGCGCCACATGTGCCGCACACGTGCGACGAGCGCCGCGATCGCTGCGCCCGCCTTTGGCGGTCAGCGCCGCCGCTCGCCGTCCGCCGGCTCGCGATCGACTGTTGTGGGTGCTGCTGTCGGCATGCGGCGTTCTGGTGCTGCTGTCCACGACGAGTCAGATGACGACCGACCTCGCGGTGGTGCCGTTGCTGTGGGTGCTCCCTCTTAGCCTTTACCTGGCGACCTTCATCATTTGCTTCGACCACGAGCGCTGGTATAGCCGTCGCGTGTGGACGCCCGTGTATGTCCTGTCGCTGGCAACCGTCGTGTATCTCTTCTGGCAAAACGGCGCGGAAGCGCCCCTCGGTGTCGTTACGCAGACTACGATCTACGCCGGTGTGGTCTTTGCGTGTTGCATGGTGTGTCATGGCGAGCTCGCGCTCCGCAAGCCAGACGCGCGCTACTTGACCTCGTTCTACTTGATGGTGGCGACCGGCGGGGCGTTGGGTGGGTTGTTGGCCACGCTGGTGGCGCCGCTCCTGTTTGTCGGGACGTGGGAGTTTCCAATCGCGCTCATCGGAACACGCGTGTTGCTCGGCGTCTCCACCGGATGGCGAGCCGGCGGCGCCCGTCGAGGCTCCCTTCGGCCACTGATCCTGACAACCGGATTGGGCGCCGCTGTCATCTATCTATCGGCCGGGCTGGGCGACCGACGCGGGGACCTCATTGAGGCCACTCGGAATTTCTACGGTGCCTTGCGTGTCTATGACCAGGACGTCGGCACGCAAGAGTCGCCGGTGTCGCGGTCGCTCTTTCATGGAGGGATTGTCCACGGCAGTCAGTTCGTTCGGAGTGATCTGCGCGCGCTGCCGACGACCTACTACGGCTTGACGAGCGGCGTCGGTGTCACCATCGCGATGTATCCGAGACGGTCGGATGATGAGGCTCGAGGGGGCGAGCCGGGAGCCCGAGGTGTACGTATCGGTGTGGTTGGCCTCGGTGCCGGGACGATTGCGGCACACGGCACGCCTGAAGACCACTTCCGATTCTATGAAATCGATCCAGACGTGATCCGCATTGCGGACGAGCACTTCTTCTTTCTGGCCGAGTCGCGGTCGACAACCGAGACGGTCATCGGCGACGCAAGGACATCGCTCGAGCGAGAGCTCGCTGAGGACGGATCCCAGCAGTTCGATATTCTCGCGATCGATGCGTTCAGTGGAGACGCAATTCCAATCCACCTACTGACACGAGAGGCGGTGGAGCTCTACTGGCGGCATCTTCGGCCTGGCGGTGCGCTGGTGATACACATTTCCAACCTGCACCTCGATCTGCAGTCGGTTTTGCGCGGTGTCGCTCGTGTGCTCGGCAAGCACGCCGTGCTCATCACCAACGATGACGACGACGACCGGGGCACCTTCGACGCCGATTGGGTGCTCATGACCGACAACCGCCAGCTCCTCGACTCCGTTGAACCGTACGTTACCTCGTGGTCGGCGCGGTCGAGTCGCGAACGCCTGTGGACGGACGATTACAGCACCCTGCTCGGCCTCTTTCGCTAGCGGACCGTATATGGACACTCATGTAGTGCTCACTTGCCTCTCGAGGTTAGTCGCCCGGGGCGGCAGTCAACAGAATCTCTTCGAGCGGCGCGAGCTGCGGTGGCAGTTCCGTCTCGCCGGCGGGCATACCGTTGGCTTCAAGCAGAAAACTGACGATGTCGATGACGAACTGCGGCGTCAACGAGTCGGGGGCGTCTTGTGGCATGGTCGTGCCGATCGCCAGAAACAAGTCAACGAGCCGGCGGTCCTGCCACTGGGTGGTGAAGATCGATCCCTCCAAGGCCGGTGCTTCGGCCTCGCTGCCACCGCCTTGCAGGTCATCGCGGTGGCAGGAGCTGCAAATGTCCCTATAGAGCTCCTGCCCGCGGCGCGCCTGGGCCTCGCTGTAGACGCCGTCCCAGACGGTCTTCTCCTGCGCCGCCACTGGTATCACGCCAAGAACGCCCAGCACGCAGGCGGCGGTTACCAGCCTTGGGGCCTTGCGCTTTGTGTTTTTGGCGTTCATGGCCGTATCACCCCGATGTTGCCCTCGATGGCGATGGTTGTCCCGTAGGGCGCTGAGAGCTCCTGGAGCCGGGTCAGGATCCGTTGCGCGGTTTCCGGCGGTGCGATGCGGGGGATGCCGCGATGGGCCATCCGCTTGGCGGCGTAGCGCAGCTCCACCGGATGCAGCCGCACTTCCTTCAGCGTGCCGCTGCTGAATTCGCTGATTGCGATGAAGCTCTCGTACTTGGCGGGAAACGGGCACCCCTGACAGGCGTCCCGACGCAGCTCGCCGAGACCGGAGAAACCGTCCACGTCGCGCTGACGCACGAACTCGCCGAGCCCGTAGAAGATCGGCCGGTTCTGGTAGATCTCGATGCCGCGCACGACGTGCACGCCGGTGCCCTGGAACGCATCGGCGCCAGCATCGATCGCCGCCCGCGCGAACTCCTCGAGATAATCGGCGACGCTCGGATTCGTGTCGAGGTGCTCCGCCTCCGCGATGCCCGGCCCCCGGTAGCCGCCCTGCGCGTCACGGAAGTGATGCGAGTGAATCGCCACTGTCAGGAAATCCGACCGCACCTTGCCCTCGCGAACCGCCGCGACCACGTCGCGCAGGTCGCGCTGGTTCATTTCGAACGCGTAGTAGGGTTCGGTCACGCCGGCCGGAGCCTTCCGGAACTGTTGGCCCAGCAGCTGAACCTGGTCGCTGGTATTGGCGCCGCGGGCATAGAATCCGGTGCCGTTCGGGAAGTGGTCGCGGATGGTCTGTACCGCCTCCCACGACGCGGCGGGCATCATGAAGAAGCGGGTGACATCCAACGTGCTATAACCGCCAGACCCGGGGAACTCGCCACGCGCCGGTCTCGCCGGCAGCGTGCCGGTGGCGGTTGTTGCCACCATGCCAACCCGACCGGTCGTTGCCGTGAAGAACCGCGCGGCGCGCGCCGCTGCGTAGGTGTTGCCGACCCCGGCGTAGTGCACGCCGACACGGTCGAGGTGTGCGCTGGTCTCCGCCACGCCCTCGGGTCCGAAATCGTTGCCGTGATTGTTGGGTCGGGCCACCAGGTCGAAGCCCATGTCCTTGATGCTGTCGGCGGCGCCCGGTTCGGCGCCGTGCCCGCCCATGCGCGAGCCGGTGAATGTCCGGCCGTCGACGATGATGCCCTCGAGATTGCCGGTCGCCACGTCTGCGCCGCGCAGCAGCGCGACGACGTCCGCGAACGACGCGTCGGTCATCATGTGCCCGAGGTCGTGGGCATAGATGAGGTCGCCCACCGTGGCAATGGTGAACCCGTCATTGACCGTCGTGGCCAGCTCGGGGTCTTGCTGCATCACGGCGGTTCCGGTTGCCCAGACACCGAGAGCCAGTGTCATCAGGGCCGACAACAACGTGCGTCGTTTCAGCATCGGTGCTCGCTCCAATCCGGTAGCTGGAGGCATGATAGCGCGGCGCAGGCGGTGCCGGCGCCAAAGTCACCGCAGCCGTGCGGTACGAGAACACGGTCGCTATCTGTAGGCGGTGTCGAGGGCGTCTTGGGCACGTGACGCTTTGGGTTCGCGTGCTTCCTCGAGAATCGACGCCAGGTACGCGGCTACCTGGCGCACCTGCTCGTCGGTCAGCTCCCGCGTCGAGATCGGCGGCATCTGGCCATAGCCTTCACGCACGATCGCAAGCACGTAGTCGGCATCGTATTCGAGGGGGACGAGCGGGGGGGCGATGTCCCCGCGGCCCTTCTCGCCATGGCACGACTGGCACACCACCTTGTATGGCTCGGCGCCCGGATGCTCCTGCGCCGTGGCGGCGGCCCCCACCGCAAGCGTGCCGAGGGTGAAGACGACAGCGACGCGGTGTGTCACGACTATCACTCCGGTAGCGCGAACGCCACGAGCGACGCGTCGGGTCCGGCACCGGTCGCAATCAGGATGAACTGCCGGCCCGAGCGCGGTCGGTAGGTCATCGGGTTGCCGCTGGTCCGGAACTCGGTGGCCACGCGCGCGACCTCTCGTCCGGTCGCCGCATCGAACGCATACAAGTAGGGGTCGCCGCCGCCGAGGAAGACCAGTCCGCCGCCGGTGACCATCGGGCCGTTCGCCCCCGGGGTCCCGAGACGGTCAGGCAGGTCGGCATCCCGGAGCAGCGGATGGCTGCGCACGATTCGACTGCCCTCGCCGAATGGCACGCTCCAGGCGATGTCGCCTGCATCGAGGTCGATCGCCACCAACTTCGCATACGGCGGCTTGGTGAGCGGGATCGGCCCCAGACGGCTCCGCTCGGTCGGAACGTAGCCGTCCAGCCCTCGGAAGATGCCCGCCGAGCCACCGCGGGCACAGTTGTTGGTGTAGGGGACGTCCACATCGAGCACGTTGGGATCGATCGCGCACACCTGGTTCGGCGAGGTGCCCTCGGACGTCCGCACATACAGCATGTTCGACTCGGGGTCCAACGCCGCGCCTCCCCAGTTGGCTCCGCCATCGACCCGCGGACTTTGCAGGGTACCCCGCAGGCTGGGCGGCGTGAACAGCGGTCCCAGGCGAAACGTGCCGAGCTCTTCGAGTGCGATGCGGTGGACTTCCGGCGTCAGGTCGTTCGCGTCGTCGAGTGAGGTGCCCTGCCTGGAAAACGGTGGTGGTTTGGTCGGAAACGGTTGCGTCGGGTAGGGCACTTCACCTGGCACATCGGTGTCTGTATCGACCGGTCGCTCTTCAATGGGCCAGACCGGCTCGCCGGTCACCCTGTCGAACACGTAGGTGAAGCCCTGTTTCGAAACCTCGGCGACGGCGTCGATGGAGCGGCCGTCGACCTCGAGCGTCATCAGGTTCGGCGCCGAGGTGAAGTCGTAGTCCCACAGACCGTGATGCACCGCCTGGAAGTGCCATTGGCGCTCGCCGGTACGGGCGTCGAGGCAGAGGAGCGATTCGGCGAACAGATTGGCGCCGAGGCGCCGGCCGCCCCAGAAGTCGCTGCTCGGTGTGCTGGTCGGCACATAGAGCAGCCCGCGCTCGGCGTCGAGCGACATCAGCCCCCAGACGTTGGCGTGGCCGGTGAACCGCCACGATCCGTCCTGCCAGGTGTCGGCCCCGAAGGCGTCGTTCGATTGCGGGACGGTGTAGAAGACCCAGCGGCGCTCGCCGGTCTGGACGTCGAACGCCTGTATGGACCCCGGTGTATCGAACCGATGCTGCACGCGGTCGGGCACCCGGCTGCCGACGATGACGAGGTCGTCGAAGACGACCGGTGGCGACGTCTGGTCGAATTCGTCGCTTGTGACGGGGTTGGGAAAGTCCTCGGTCAGCACGACGTGGCCGTCGTCACCGAACGAGCGAATCGGCTCTCCAGTTGCCGCACTCACGACGTGCAGCTTGTCGCGACTGTTGATGAAGACGCGCATGTCGTCGCCCTCGCCCCACACGGCCACGCCGCGGTGCTTGAAGCCGCCGGGCCCGGCGCCGCGCGGCCCCGTCCGGTAGGCTTCAGGGTCGAACGCCCAGAGCTCGGTGCCTGTGTCGGCGTCGAGCGCGACGACGCGCGTATACATCGTCGAGAGATAGATGACGTTGTCGATCATCAGCGCCGTCGCCTCGAAGCTTCCCGGGCGGGTGTTGTACTCCTGGTTCGGCAGCTCGTTCGGCTCCCAGGTCCAGGCGATGTCGAGCTGGTCGACGTTGAAGCGGTTGATGTCGGCAACCGGGGAATACTTCGAGGCGCCCTGGTCGGCGCCGACCTGGCGCCACTCGACCATCTCACCGGTCCGGTTCTGCGCGCCGAGCGTTGTTGTGCAGGCGAGCACCATGATCGCGCAAAGTTTCTTCATGTCTGATTCTCTGGCGGGCCTGACGGCCATTGCTGCCACAGTCACTGAGTGAGATCAACGCGAGTCGAAGCGGACCAGCTCTCGGTCGATCATGTCGATTGTCGGACGACCTGATGCCGCCATGTTCCTGGCCAGCTCGGTCTGCAGCAGCTCGAGCACGGTCTGCACACCGTCGGCGCCGTAGGCGGCGAGCCCCCACATCGCCGGTCGAGCGACCATGACGGCGGTTGCACCGAGCGCCAGACCCTTGAGCACGTCCGTGCCCCGGCGGAAGCTTCCGTCGACGAGGATCGGCACCTGGCCGTTGACCGCGTCGGCCACCGCCGGCAACACGTCGATCGGCAAGGCGCCGTCGCCGCCGACTAGACCGCCATGGCTGGAGACCACGAGTCCTTGCGCGCCCCGCTGTATCGCGGTTTGGGCATCGCCCACGCTCATGATGCCCTTGACGACCACCGGCACGTCCACGGCCTGGCTCAGCCGGTCGACCACACTCCAGTCGGTCGAGACCCTCGTGCGATCGGACGAGACGCCGACCGTCACGCAGACCGCCTTGCATCCGGCCGCCACCGCCCGCGAGGCATCCTGCTCCAAGGTGCCGGCGTCGGCGTACGCCTGAAACCATACCGGCTCGCTGCTCGCGGTGACGATCTGGCCGATTGGATACCTGGAATCGCTGCTCGCCACCATGACCGCCTTTGCCGCCGACGCGCCACGGGCGGTCCCGAGCTCGCCGTCGGCATGCAGGTCGTCCTGGTCCGCCACAGGTCCGACGATAATCGGGGCAAACATATGATGACCAAACAGCTCGGTCGTCAGATCGAGATCCATCGCGTAGACCATCAGCCGCTGCCGGAAGGTCATCTTGTCGAACGACCGGCGATGGCCGCCGCTTATCGCGGCGAATCGATCTGGCGACAGCACGAGCTTGGCCATCGGCTCGAATTCCGTGGCGTTGACCAGCTCTACTACCGGCGCCAACCGGCCCGAGGGAGGTCCGCCTCCGGGCTGGCCTTGTGTAGGGGCGGCGCCTGTCACGAGCGCACCGAACCGTCGCAGGGATGCCCGTCTGTCGAGTTTCATCCGTCTCACCCCTACGGGAAATTCGTCTTCACGATGTGGCGGTCGATAGCGGCGAGGGAGGCCGCACCGACCGACGCCATCGCCTGTTTCAGCTCCGCATTGACGATTTCGAGCACCTTCTGCGCGCCCGGCTCGCCAAAGGCCCCGAGACCCCAGCGCGAGGCGCGGCCCAGGCACACGGCGTCGGCGCCCAGCGCCAACGCCTTCAGCACGTCGGCGCCGCGCCGGAATCCGCTGTCGATCAGCACCGGCACACGGCCGCCAACCGCCTCGACCACTTCCGCAAGCACCTCGAGGGTCGAGGGTCCGTAGTCGAGGGCCCGTCCGCCATGGTTCGAGACGATGATGCCGTCCACGCCGTGCTCGAGGCACTTCTTCGCCCCGTCTCCGGTCAGGATGCCTTTCGCCAGCATCGGCACCTCGATCATGGGCCGGAGGTCGTCGAAGAGCGTCCATTCGTACCAGAGCCGGCTGGCGCCAACCCGATAGGGGTTCGGGGGATTCCGTGGCGTGCGCCGTTGGACCTGGCGTGGCCTGCCGCCCAGGTGCCGGACGTGCAGGTCGCGCTCGTAGTAGGAGGCCTGCTGGTCGATCGTGACGACGAACGCTTGGGCGCCCGCCTCCAGACCAGCGTCGAGCGCCTCCCGGTTCGGGTCCATCTGGCGGGTCGCATACCGCTGGTACCAGAGGGGGCCATCAGCTGCCTCGGCGATCTCTGGAAACTGGAAGCTCGACGAATTGCTCACGATCATGGTCGTCGACGTAGTCGTCGCCGCCCGATGCATGCCCAGCTCGCCGTCCGGATGCAGGTCCCGCTGTCGTGATGTCGGGGCGAGCATGATCGGACTGGGCATCTGGTGTCCGAACAGCTCGGTCGAGGTATCGACGTCAGCCGGGTCGACGCCGCCGCCGCCGACGAGCTGCACCCAGTCGAACGCGTCGCGGTTGCGACGCAGCGTGAACTCCGATTCGGTGCCGTGCGCGGTGTAGTCGTAGATCGAGAGCGGCACGTTGGCGCGAAATATCGGCTCGAAGTCGAACACGTCACGCATTTCATCGAATCCGAGAAACCGGCGGTGTGGGCCGAGCGGCCACGGGTCCCGTTGCGCGTGCAGCAACGGTGACGCGGCCAGAAACGAGGCCAAGCCGGCCAGCGCCTCGCGGCGCGAGAACCCGCGACTCCACGCTTGTTCAATCTTCCCCACAGTGCTTCCTCCAGACACACGAGCTCCAGTGGCTTTGGGCTATAGGCTATGGGCTTTAGGCACTCAGGTCCAGTGTTCCACGTGCGCGCTAGATCACGCCGGTTGTCCAGAGCACGTAGACCACCGCCATCGCGGTCACGCCGTTCACCAGCGTGACGCCGCCGTAGGAGAGCAGTGCGGCTTTGAGCGACATGCGCGACAGGGAGGCGCAGACCCAGAAGTAGCTCGAGTTGACGTACTTGATGATCATCGAGCCGGAGGCGCCGGCCAGCATCGTGGCCTCCGGGCTCAGCCCCAGCGTATCCATCATCGGCGCGGCGACCGAGGCGGCCGTAATTACGCCGACCGTCGTAGAGCCGGTGATCATGTTTCCCGCGACACCGAGGACGAAAGGCAGGAAGATGGCCGGCAGGCCCGTGCCCGCCACGGCGTCGGCGATCGCGTCCACGGCTGGCGTTTCGCGCAGAATCTGGCTGAGCGCGCCGCCGAGCCCGGTCACCATGATGATCATCGCCGAGGCGCGGAGCGCGTCCTCGATCCACGTTCCCGTGCGGTCTTTGGCCTGATCGGCGCTGGTGTTCCGGTAGGCGAGGAGGATGCCGATGCCCAGCGCAACGACCGGCCACCCGAGATAGAGCATCGCCGTGTTGACGATATGCTCGGCCGGCAGGGCGAGGGCTGCGACGCTCTGTCCGGCGATGAGGCTGAGAGGGATGAGAATCGGTGCGTATGCCTGCCACGTCGTTGGCAGCTCTGCTTCGCGCCCGCGTTCGATAAACGACTGTCCCACGAACTCACGGGACGGTGGGGACACGATGTGCGGGCCCACGACCCGAGCGTAGACCCACCCGGCCAGCGACGCGACCAGCGTGACGATGCCGCCGAACAAGATGACACGACCGATGTCGGCCCCCACCAGCGCTACGGCAGCCAATGGGCCTGGCGTCGGCGGCACCATGGCGTGGGTGAGCTGCATCGCGCCGACGAGTCCGGTCGCCATGACGCTCATGTTCACACCGCTGTTGATCGCCGCGGAGTGGACCAGTGGGTTGAGGATGAGATAGCCCACGTCGGAGAAGATCGCGAGCCCGATGACGAAGCCGCTCAGCGTGAGTGCCAGCGGCATGCGTGTCTCTCCAACCCACCGGATCATCGACACCGTGATCCGCTCGATGCCGCCCGTGTGCTTGAGCGCTTCGGCGAGAATCGAGCCGAGGACGATGACCACGGCGATGCCCTGAATCGTGCGACCGAACCCCTGTTCGAACGCGTCGATGAACGCCTGGCGGTCGATGCCGGGAATCAGCGCGAACAAGATTATCGGCACTAGGAGCGCGATGAAGACGTGCCAGCTGAACCGGGTGATCAGCAGGAAGAGCAGGGCCACGACCGCAACCAGACCGGCAATGGCGACGAGTGCGTTTGCGGTGATCATCTCGGTTGGAGGGCCGAGTGTGTCGCAAAACGTCGTGGGAGTCTACCCGGTAGTGGATCAGCCGCTGACCAGTCCGTTGTCATCGGCGGCCTAGCTGCGGTAGATGGCCCGTTTGAGCGTCAGGCGCGGCTGCGTTGCCGGCGCGGCGCCGTGCTGCCCCTGCCGCCCGCACTGCGATTCCGGTGCCATGCTGGTCGAGGTTTCCGGGCACGTGGCGGTGCCGGTCGTCGCTGGTCGAAGTCCGGCTGCCCGCCTGGCGATGGGCTGGTGTCGAGACCCTCGACGGTGCGTCGCGGGATCGGCGTGCCGAGGATGCGCTCGACGGCGCGCACGAGCCCGCGGTCGTCCTGGGTCACAAAGGTGTATGCCTGGCCGTCGCACTCGGCCCGGCCGGTGCGCCCGATGCGGTGCGTGTAGGCGTCCGTCGTGTTGGGCATGTCGAAGTTCACGACGTGCGAGACGCGCTGGACATCGATGCCGCGCGCCGCGATGTCGGTCGCGACGAGGATGTCGAAGTTGTGCTTGCGGAAGCCCTCCATCGCACGTTCGCGCTGGTTCTGCGACATGTTCCCCTGCAGTGCAACGACCCGGTGGCCGGACTTGCCGAGTTGCAGCGCCAGGCGCTTGGCGCGATGTTTCGTACGGGTGAAGATGATGGCGGAGGCGATCTTGTCAGTGGAGAGCAGGCGCTCGAGCAACCGGAGCTTCTGCTTGTCTGCCACGGGGTAGACGGCATGCGCGACGGTCGACACCGGTCGTGAGTGGCCCAACTCGACGACGGTCGGGTTAGTGAGCAGGCCATCGGCCAGGCCCCGAATCTCCCTCGGCATCGTGGCCGAGAAGAGCAGATTCTGACGCTGCTTCGGCAGCGCGGCGAGGATGCGCCGGATGTCGGGGAGGAACCCCATGTCGAACATGTGATCCGCCTCGTCGAGCACGAGCGTCTCGACGCGGTCGAGGCGCACGACCCGCTGCTGCATCAGGTCGAGGAGTCGGCCTGGGCAGGCGACGACGATTTCCGGCTTCTCACGCAAGGCGAGTATCTGACGGTGAGCCGACACGCCGCCGAAGACCGTCGCGACCCGGATGCGCGTGAACTGCGCCAGAGTGCGAATTTCCTCGCTGATCTGACTTGCCAGCTCGCGCGTCGGCGCCACGATCAGAATCCGTGGCCCGGGCTTGCGTTCGGCGAGCAGCCGCTCCAGGATCGGCAGGGCAAAGGCGGCCGTCTTACCGGTACCCGTTTGGGCCAGACCGAGGATGTCGCGCCCTTCGAGGGCCGCCGGGATGGTCTTTGCCTGGATCGGTCGCGGTTCGAGGAACCCCGCTGCGGCGATGCCGCGTTGGACGGATGGACCCAGACCAAAGGTTGAGAAATCGGACATGACGATACGTTCTCCGGGAGGCCTGGTGCGCACAGTGGCGCGCACGTGGGCCCCGGTGTTCCTACCCACACAACAGAAGCAGGGAAGGTGAATCGAGTGCGCGGCGCGATCTTTTTGGTAGGAGATCCTGCTGGGCGCCGCGGGCCGGGGACACCCCAGCCGTTGTAGGTCTACAGAATAGCAGTTTCACCAGTTCCGCGCCAGGGCTGGTCGAGTAATGGCGTGTCCCGCCCAGGACCAGCCTGCGTGAGGTGGCTGTTATACTGGCGACAATTCGCGCGGCAGGACCTGCCAACGACGTCGAACAGGATTGGGAGAGACGGATGCGCCAGATCTCAGCAGCGTGGAACCCTGGTATCGCTGTCGCCGTGCTGCTCGGTGCAGCCGGTGTGGTGCTGGTGGGGCAGCAGGCGCCGCCCAATCCGTTGGGGCAGCCGCTGCTCGATGCCTCCGGACAGCTGCGGGACGACGCGTTCATCCGCATCCCGCTGCGGCCGGAGGACGAGCGGTACGCGGACATCGATGGCGCCCGCATGAAGGCGATGCTGCTGGAGGTGGACGCGATCTCGCTGGCCGACCGTGCTGCCGGCAATCTCTTCTGGGGCCGCAACGTCGGGACCGCCGGCCATGTGGCGACCCAGGACTGGGTCGAAGACTACTTTCGCCGGAACGGACTGGACGACATCTCTCGCCAGTCGTTCGATCTGAATCCGGTCTGGCACCCAACGGCCTGGGAGCTGACGTTTTCCACTGGCACAGAGGAGTTCACCCTCGAGTCGGCACGGCCCCCGCAGGGCGCCATGTCCACACCGCCCGAGGGGCTCGAGCTCGAGCTGGTCTGGGTGGGCGGCGGCAGCGACGCCGATTACTTGGGTCGTGTCGTCGAGGGCAAGGCCGTCTTGATCCATGACATCCCGCGCCCCGGCACGCTCCGGCACTCGATCCGCGACGAGGGGGCGGTCGCCCGCGCCTTCGAGCGGGGTGCGGCGGCTGTCGGTATCGTCTATGGCATTTCCGACAACTTCGCCGTCTGGCAGCGGACAGGGGACGGTCCCGGGTTCAACGTCGGCTACGAGGACGGCATGCGGCTCCGCGACCTGCTGGGGTATGGCGAGCGGGTGACCGTGCGTTACTCGTTGGAGAGCGAGATGCGGTCCGGGCTGCGGGCTGCCAGTGTGTGGGGCACGCTGCCGGGTGCGAGCGACGAGGAGATCCTCGTCATTGCGCACATGGACGGCTATTTTCAGGCCGCGCTCGACAACGCGTCCGGGTTGGCCGTCATGATGGGCCTGGTCGAGCACTACACGAAGATCCCTCGCAGCGAGCGCCCCCGGACGCTACGGTTCCTAGGGTCGGTCGGTCACCATGGCGGGCCGGGGACGAGCTGGCTCCACGACAACCGAGAGACGGCGCTCACCAACACCGTCCTCGCCATCAACCTGGAGCATGTCGCGGCGGTCCGGACGAAATACTGGGGCCCGCGGCTGCGCATGATGAACGCCGTGTCGCCGATGCGCTGGTGGGTCAACGGGAGCCCGACCCTGCTAGACACCGTGCTCGACGCGTTCAACCGGTTCAATGTCGGTGTGACCGCCGACATGGAAGGTGGGGCCTCCGGCGAGATGGGCCGGATGGCACGCGACCTCCCGTCGATGCAGGTCATCACCTCGCCCGAGATCAAGCACACCGAGCAGGACACCCCCGAGTGGGTGCCGGCGGTCGGGCTCGAGCAGATTGGACGCGCCTACGCGAAGATCATCGATGGCGTCGCCACCGTCGACCGCGCCGAGCTGCAGCCTGATGCTCCCGGCCGGCCGACTGGTGGGGCATAGACGTCCCAGGGTCCCTCTCTGGGCAATCGGCCGGCCCGCGTTGGGGTGACTCGATCGAGTCCTACTGGTCACGGGCGACGCGGCCGGTCACTTTGTCACTGCTTGACGAACTTCTTCAGCATGCGGCCGCCGACCTCGCCGCTGTATACATTGCCCATCGCGTCGACTACCACGCCCTCGGGTTCGGTGCCGCCGACAAAGTCGGTCACCTCGCCGGTCTTTGCGTTGCCGATGGTAATGCCGAGCTTGTCCTGGTAGTCGGACACATAGATGGTGTCGCCGGGGCTGATGTAGATGCCGCTCGGCCAGCCGAACTGGGTCCATTGGTCGATGAAGGTGCCGTCCTGGTCGAAAATCTGGATGCGGTGGTTGCCGCGGTCGCCGACGAAGAGCCGGCCCTGGGAGTCGAAGGCGACGGTGTGCGGCAGGTCGAACTGGCCGGGCGCGGTGCCCTTCGTGCCCCAGGCCTTGATGAAGGTGCCGTCGGCCGAGAACTTCACGATGCGGTTGTTGTCGTGGCCGTCGGCAACGAAGAAGTCGCCGTTGGGCGCTGCGGCCACGTCGGCCGGGCCGCCGAAGTGGGAGGCGTCCTCTCCGGGTACCCCTTTTTCGCCGAGCGCCAGCAGCACCTCACCCTCGGTGCTGAACTTGTAGACCCGATGCCCCCGCTGGTCGGTCGCGAAGATGTTCCCGTCCGGAGCAATGCGGAAGCCGTGGGCCCGCACCATCATGCCTTCGCCCCAGGTCTTGAGCAGCTCGCCCGCGGGGCTGAACTTGAGCACCGGCGGCTCGGCGCGATGGAAGGCGTAGATGTTGCCGTCGTGGTCGATCGTCAGGTTGGGGAGCTGGCCCCACTCGAAGTCGGCCGGTAGCTGCGGCCAGTCGACCTGCCGGTATGACGGCGCCTGTGCCGATACCAGCGAGCTCTGCGTCGCGGGGGCCATGGTCACCGCGACGACCGCCGTGAGCGCGAGTGTGAAGACCTTGTTCATGGACACCTTGTTGTTCCTCTCGGCCGATCAGGGCGACGTACGACACCCAGGAAACGGTGGCAGGCGAAGCTCTCCAGCTTCCCCTGCCTCCTGCCTTCTTTAGAGCGCTACTCCAATATCGCCTGATACGCCAGATTTCGCGACTGACCCTGCACGTCGCCGACCGCCCTGCCCCTGTGCTGGATCATGCCGACGAAGACGAAGTCTTCGACCGGGTCGATCCAGAACCATGTGCCGGCGGCGCCGCCCCAGCGGAAGGCGCCTGTCGAGTACGGCTCACCGGCGGCGGCCGGGTCCATGACGACGCCGAAGTCGAGCCCGAACCCGGACCCCGGTCCCATCGTGCTGAGCGCCTGTTCCGACAGATGATTCGTGCGCATCATCTCGATGCTGCGCGGCGACAGCAGCCGCGCGCCATCGAGCTCGCCGCCGTTGAGCACCATCTGCGTGAACCGCACGTAGTCCATCGTCGTGCTGTACAGTCCGCCGCCACCAGAGGGGCCGGCCGGACGCCGTGTCGCATCACCGCGCTGTTCCGGTAGGACCAGCGCGCCCTCTTCATCCTCGCCATGAGTCAGGGCGAGGCGGTCGAGCTTCTCCGCCGGGACGAAGAACGCCGTGTCCACCATGCCCAACGGCTCGAAGATGCGTTCCTCGAGGAACTGGTCGAACGGCTGTCCCGAGATCTTCTCGACCAGATACCCCTGCACGTCGACCGCGATGCTGTAGAACCAGCGCTCGCCCGGCTGATACAGCAGCGGCAGCGTCGCCAGCGTGTCGATCATCTGTTGCAGCGTCTTGCTGGAATCGAGGACCCGCGTCTCGCGATACATCCTGTCGACCGCGTTGCCGTTGCCAAGCCCGTAGGCCAGTCCCGACGAGTGGGTCATCAGCTCACGCATCGTGATCGAGCGGTTGGCGTCCTCCAGCACCGGCTCCCCGTTTTGGCCGTCTCCGGCATACACCTGCAGGTTCTCGAATTCCGGGATGAACTTCGTCACCGGGTCGTTCAGCCGCCATTTTCCCTCTTCGTAGAGCATCATCATGGCGACGCCGGTAATCGGCTTGCTCATCGAGAAGATCCGGTAGATCGCGTCGTCGGTGAGCAGCGCGCCGCTCTCGATGTCTTTCGCGCCGGCGATGCTGGAGTGCACGATCTTGCCGTGCCGCGCCATCATCGTGTGGACCCCAGCCAGGCGGCCTTGTTCGATGAATCGCTGCATACCGGCATCCAGCCGCTCGAGGCGGGCGGACGAGACACCGACCGTCTCCGGCGCGGCCATCGCCAGATCGCGCGCACCGGCAACATCCTCCGCGACGCCGCCTGCAGCGGTCGTGCACGCGACCGATACGAGCGTGAGGAGGATGACGGTCAACCAACGTCGATCGATGTTCAATCTCACAGGTGCACCTCCAGGGCGTGTGCTTTCTGGGCTACAGGCTACAGGCTACTGGCGCTCGAATTTCCAGCCGTTCAGAATATCGCTAGTGGGTTCAGCGGCGAGCCGGTGCCGCCTGGGTTCGGAATTGGGGCGGCGACCAGCAGGAATTCCCAGCGGTTGAGCCGGGCGGCGGTCTCGGCCAGCGCCTCCAGATCCATGTTGTCGAAGATATTCGCGCCCAGCGCGACCAGCACCAGCTTGTGGAACGGAAGCGTGGTGCCCGGTATTTGGCCGACGTCCTGCGTGCCGTCGCTACCGACCAGGGCGGCGTCGCGCTCCTTCAACCAGGGCGCGACGGTGATGTCGTAGCCGGAGCGGTTGTCGTTCACCCAGCGGCCAGTGCGCAGGAAGATCGCATCGCCTGCCGAGACCGTCACGCCGGTCTGGCGCTCCCAGGCTTCGATATCTTCCGGATAGACATGAGTGCCCGTCTCGAGGGCGTCGAGTCCCTTGAGACGCGGGATGTCGAGCAGCACGCCGCGCGTGACGATGCCGCCGGCTAGGCCGCTGATACCCATGCGAGAGCAACCGTCTTCGTTGAAGGCGTCTTCCAGTGCAACACCGTTGTAGATTCTGCCCTCGTGGTGCGCGTGACACAGTGCGTCGAGATGACTGACCGTCGAGCCGTGGAACGCCACCTGCTGACGCTCCATCAGAAACCCGGACGGGATGTTGACGACGTGCAGGTTGGTGAACGCGGCGGTGGAGTTCGGGTCATCCGGAGGCGAGACAACGCTGATCGGGAGCGACAGCGAGACGACGTCGCCGGTCGTCGCCAGCGCCAGCGCCTCACGGCGCTTCGCTGGGGTGATTAGGTTGACGGCGCCGAGCTGGTCGTCGTCGCCCCACCGGCCCCAATTCGACAGATCCTGCATCCACTGGTCTACCTGCGTCTTGGTGATCTCCGGACGGTCCTGGGCCTGCAACGTCCAGCCGCCGGCCAGCCATATGGCGGTCAACGCGGTTAAGCCTCGCACGATGACGCGTCTGTTCATCTGTGTGCTCCTGCCGTGACAGTCACCGCGCGAGACGTGCCTGACCGGCCTGCGCGCAATGCTGAATCATATCGAACATGTTCTGGGTCGCCTCCTCGCCGATCACGAAGGGGTGCGGGTCTCCCGCTCCGCGTCTCGCCAGCGCCTCGATCTTCTCATCTGCCCCGTCGAAGATTGCATGGTTCGAGATGACCACGTCGGCGTCCGCCTCTGCGGCGATGGCCGCGAACTTCCGCGCGCCGGCGATGTACTGGTCGTAGAACTCCGCGTTGTGCCGCATCGCGGTGCCGCCCCACAGCGCTGCGACATGCGACCGGCCGCCGTCTCGGACGGGCACCAGTGTCGAAATCGTACCGGGGGTGTGACCTGGCGTCAGCGTGAAGGTCAGTTGCGTGTCTCCGACACTCAACGTCTGCCCGTCGGTCACTTCGAGGTCGCGGGTCGGCTTTGGCTGGCTGCCGGTGCCTGCCAACATCATGTCCCAGTCGGGCGCCGACAGCAGCACGCTGGCGCCGAACTGCCGCTGGAGCTGTTCGGCGCCGCCGTAGTGGTCGCCGTGGCCGTGGCTGACGAGCACGTGTGTGACGTCGGCGGGGTCGAGCCCGAGGGTCCGCAGCCCGTCGACAATCGCCGCTTCGACGTTGTAGTCATACAGTGGGTCGATGATGACGATGCCGCCGGAGGTGGCGACGGCCCAGGCGTTGAGCGACTGCGTGCCGAGGAAGTAGAGATTGTCGAACACCTTGGCCGGTTCGGCGTACCAGTCCGACTGCGGGGGCGGCTCGCGCCGCGCCGGTCTCGCGGCGGCCCCGCCTGCCGGTCGTGGCCGCGGCGCCTGTGGGGCGCGACAGAGATACTCGAAGAAGCGCGGGTGCTGGGTGCCGGCGGCGTCGCGTGCAGCGGCAAGGTGGCGCTCGACATCGGGGGAATCCGTTTGTCGGGCGAGTGCGGTGGCGGTCAGGCTGACGCCCAGTGCGATCGCGACCGTTGATGCCGCCCAGATCCGCATGCGAAACATAGCAGTCTCCAACCTCGATTTCACGATGAGGCGATTATGTCAGCGGCCTGGCAAGGCCGCCAAGCGGTTTTGTGTGTTAATAATGGGGCGATGGCATCTTCCGCAGGATCCGGCCCTCGATGAGGGCGACCGCCAACCTTGGCGTCGCTAATCCCCTTCGGCGCAACATCGCGATTATCGCGCACGTGGACCACGGCAAGACCACGTTGGTCGACGCTATGTTGCACCAAAGCGGGGTGTTCCGAGCGAACGAACGGGTCGAGGAACGGGCCCTCGACAATATCGATCTCGAGCGCGAGCGCGGCATCACGATCATGGCCAAGAACACGGCCATACGGTATCGCGACCTGCTGATCAATGTCGTCGACACTCCGGGGCACGCCGATTTCGGCGGGGAGGTAGAGCGCACGCTGACGATGGTCGATGGTGTGCTGCTGCTGGTCGACGCCTCCGAGGGGCCGCTCCCGCAGACCCGCTTCGTCCTGCGCAAGGCGCTCGAACAGGGGTTGCCGCCCATCGTCGTGATCAACAAGATCGACCGCCACGATGCGCGTCCGGCCGAGGTGCTCGACGAGATCTATGACCTGTTCATCGATCTCGACGCGAGCGAGGACCAGATCGAGTTCCCGGTGCTTTACGCCAACGCGAAGGCGGGCACGGCCAGTCTGGATGCCGCCAAGCCGGGCCAGACACTCCGGCCTCTGCTTGACGCGATTGTCGACCGGATACCAGCGCCCAGCGGCGATCCCGAGGCCGGCCTTCAGGTCCTGGTGGCGAACCTCGACTCGAGCGACTATCTGGGCCGGATCGCGATCGGCCGGATCGTGAACGGCCGGGTGGCTATCGGAGATCAGATTGCGGTGTCGAAGCTGGATGCCTCGGTCGAGCGCACCCGGGTCACGAAGCTGTATCTGTTCGATGGGTTGCAGCGGCTGGAGGTAGATGCGGCGGAGGCGGGCGACATCATCTGTCTCACTGGAATCGACAACATCACCATTGGCGAGACCATCACCGACCCGGAAGACCCGCGGCCAATTCCACCCCTGCACGTGGATGAGCCGACGGTCTCGATGGTCTTTGGTGTCAACACCTCGCCGATGGCCGGGCGAGACGGTCACTACGTCACCTCACGCAATCTGCGCGAGCGGCTTGCGAAGGAGCTGATCGGCAACGTGTCGATCCGGGTCGAAGACACCGACGCGCCGGAGCAGATGAAGGTGATCGGTCGCGGCGAGCTGCAGCTGTCGATTCTGGTGGAGATGATGCGGCGCGAGGGGTACGAGGTGCAGGTCTCGAGACCAGAGATCGTGACCCGAGAGACCGGTGGCCGGACCGAAGAGCCGGTCGAGGAGCTGGTCATCGACGTGGCCGAGGACTACCAGGGCGTCGTCATCGCCCAGCTTGGCATGCGGCGGGCGACGATGACCAAGATGGTCAATCACGGGAGCGGTCGCGTCCGGCTCGAGTTCAGGATTCCGACGCGTGGGCTCATCGGGTTTCGTTCGCAGTTTCTCACCGACACCCGCGGTACCGGCATCATGAACCACCTGTTTGGTGGCTGGGAGCCGTGGCACGGACCGATCGCTGGCCGTCCGACGGGGGCGCTGGTGGCCGATCGGGTGGGAAAGGCGACCGCGTATGCCATCTACAATCTGCAGGAGCGCGGCGAGATATTCATCGACGCCGGCACCCCGGTCTACGAGGGGATGGTCATCGGCGAGAACGCCCGACCGGCCGACATGGACGTGAACGTCACCAAGGAGAAGAAGCTCACCAACATGCGCGCCGCCAGCGCCGACGACGCGCTGCGCCTGGTCCCCCCACGGCTGCTCAACCTGGAGCAGTCGATCGAGTTCATCAACGACGACGAGCTGGTCGAAGTCACGCCCCGTAGCATCCGCCTCCGCAAACGGGTCCTGGCGGCGAATCAGCGGCCGAAGAAGGAGACGTAAGATCCAAGGAGACAGGAGGCAGGAGGGAACCGGAAGGCTAACGCCAACATTCGTCGAGTGCTCTCCTTCACCCGTCTGTAGTGTTGCAGACAGGGTGCTCCGTGGAGCAGTTCTGGAAGCCGGCGAAGCCGACCCTCTTCATCCTGCCTCCTGTCTCCTTCGTCCTTATATCTCCCTCCCCTTCCACTTTCCCCGCCTGAAGACGATCACTCCGACCACCGCCAGCAGACTCTGCGACACGGCTATCGCCGCGAACACGCCGCTCGGCCCGAGGCCCATCGGTCCCGAGAGCGTCCAGGCCACTGGGAGCTGCACAATCCAGAACACGAAAAAATTGATCCAGGTCGGCGTCGTCGTGTCTCCTGAACCGTTGAACGCTTGAACGGTTACCAGCCCGAATCCCCAGAAGACGTAGCTGTAGCTGACCGTCCTCAGGCAGGTGGCGGCGACCGTCGCCGCCGCCGGCTCGTTCGTGAACAGACCGACGATCGGGTCGGCGAAGACCACCAGCATCACGCCGATCGAGCCCAGGAACACCGTGTTGCACCGGGCGGTGAACCAGACCGATTGCTCGGCTCGGTCCGGGTTGCCGGCGCCGAGATTCTGACCAACCAGCGTGGCTCCGGCGTTGCCCATGCCCCAGGCCGGTAGCAAGATGAAGATGATGATCCGGATGGCAATCGTGTAACCGGCCAGGGCGGTGTCGCCGAACGGAGCGAGAATCCGGATCAACCCGAGGAAGCTCGCCGTGCTCACCAGATATTGAAGCACCCCGATGCCGCTGACCCGGAGGAGCCGTCCCATCACCACGACGTCCAGAGCAGCTTGCCGCCAGTCGACCATGATGCGCCCGCTGCGGTTGCTGAGCTGACGCAGTTGATACAGGACGCCCATAGCGCGTCCGAACGTCGTCGCGACCGCGGCGCCCTCCAAACCCATCGCCGGGATCGGGCCGAGCCCGAAGATCAGCACCGGATCGAGTACGATGTTGATCAGGTTCGCCAGCCAGAGCGACCGCATCGCCAGCGCCGCGTCACCTGCGCCCCGGAAGATCGCGTTGATCAGGAACAGCAGCATGACGGTGACGTTGCCGCCGAGCATGATCGCCG